>Ga0070731_10004076_pt1 | contig 12757 bp, 11 predicted proteins | sample Coa_R1_2_FD_66448 | JGI IMG/M metagenome (GOLD analysis project Ga0070731, IMG submission 66448) | Surface soil microbial communities from Centralia Pennsylvania, which are recovering from an underground coalmine fire - Coalmine... | ecosystem: Environmental > Terrestrial > Soil > Unclassified ... | reverse complement strand
GCGCCGACGCCGTCGTTCCCGTCGAGCTTGTCGAGACGCGCGGGGGCGAGGTCGCGGTCCCTGTCGTTCCGGCGGGGGACAATGTCCGGCCTCGCGGCAGCGACGTCAGTGCCGGTGCAGAGGTCGTCGCCGCGGGCCTCCGGCTCGGTCCGGCGCAGCTCGGCGCCCTTGCCGCCGCCGGCGTGACCGTGGTTCGCTGCGCGAGGCGGCCCCGCGTCGCCGTGCTGGCGACGGGCAGCGAGATGCGCCCGCCCGGCGAGTCGCTCGGGCCGGGCGAGATCTACGACTCGAACACGCTGATGCTCGCGTCGCAGGTGCGCTCGGCGGGCGGTGACGTCGAGAGGCTCCCTCACGTCACCGACGACGAGCGAGCGACTCGCAGGGCACTCGAGCGCGGCCTCGGCGTCGACGTGCTGGTGACGAGCGGCGGCGTTTCGGTCGGGGAGCACGACCTCGTCCGCGGGCTCCTGACCGAGCTCGGGGTCGAGCAGGTGTTCTGGGGCGTCGCCGTCCGGCCGGGCCGCCCGATCGCGTTCGGCGTCCGCGGCGCGACGCTCGTGTTCGGTCTCCCCGGGAACCCGGTCTCGTCACTCGTGGGCTTCGAGCTGTTCGTTCGCCCGGCGCTCCTTGCGCTTCAGGGTGTCGCCGAGCCACGGCCGCCGTTCCGGCCCGGCCGGCTCGCGGCTGCAGTGCGGCGAAATCCGGCCCGCGAGTCGCTCCTGCGCGCCCGCTCGCGGGTCGCGGGCGACGCGGTCGAGGTCGAGCCGCTCGCGGGTCAGGAGTCGCACATGATCGCGCGCGCGGCCGCTGCGGACGCGCTCGTGCTCGTCCCGCGCGGCGAGGGCGAGCTCGCAGCCGGCAGTGACGTCCTGTACCTCGCGCTCGGCTGACGTTACGTGCCGGCCGCACGCCGCTGAAGCTCGCGCCGGCGCCGGGTCGACCTGCTCGCGAGGACGACCGTCCGCACGAAAGCGCGGATCGGTCCCCGCGGCCCGCGCTCGTGTGCGGCCGGGTACGGCGCGTAGCGTCCGGCGACCGCGGCGCCGAGCTGGGCCGTCCCGGCGGCGGCGGCGAGTACGACCGCGAATGCCGTCGTCGACACGTAGCCAAGGCCGACGAGCTCGAGCAGGTACCACGGTGCGTCGAAGCCGAGGCCGAAGCGCCACGCGAGCGAGCCGAGGATGAGCAGCGGGCCGACGAACCCGGCCGCGAAGACGGCGAATCTGAGGGGGAACCGCACCTGCCGCAGGAGCGGCAGCCACAGCCAGATGTGCAGTGCCGGCAGGACGAAGAGGAGCGCGAATGGATTCGTCGCGACGACGAGCAGTGCGAGCACGCCGAGCGCGAGGAGCGCGACCGCGTGCCCGGCGAGCTCCTCCTCGGGCGCGACAGGTCTTCGCGGGACGAGTCGGTAGCGGGCCACCAGCCAGCCGAGCGCGAGCACGAGCAGCAGTCCGAGCAACGTCGCGACCGGCCAGTTCCCGGCAACCGCGGTCGCCGGGTTCGGCGGCACCGCAGGGCCTTGCGGCCACGCCCCGAGCGCGCGGAAGGCCTCGAACGCGAGCCCGGCGAAGAGCCAGAAACCGAGGCGTGTCCGCAGCGCTCGGACTGCCGGAGCCAGCAGGATGCGACGCCGCCGGCAGTATGCGAACAGGTCGACGGCGCCGACGAGGAACGGGATCAAGAGGGCGACGAGCACGACCTCGATCGCCCAGCCCTGGAGGACGCGCTTGCCGACCCAGACGTCGCTCGTCGTCCCCTGTGCGAGCGCCAGGCCCTGGTCGAGCGACGCCAACAGTGCCTCTGCCGACAGGCCGAGGTTCGCGAGCGTCCGGAAGTGAAGGCGGCGCGGCGTGTCGCCGAACGCGGCCGGCGGCCGGTTGCCCGCCGTGGTGATCGTGAGCGCCGGGACGTCGTGCGCGAGGAACGAGCCTTGCTCGTAGAGCGTGAAGGGGAAGCCGAGGTCGATCAGCTGTCCGAGGAAGCCCGGGTGTTGCGGCCACGCGCCGGTTGTCTCGAGGATCCGGTGTGCGGCGGTCGCGACGAGTGTTGCCGCCGCCACCCGCGAGTCCTCGCCCGCGAGTTCGAGCCGTGGCGGTCCGTCGCCGGCGAGCGCGTCGAGGTTGATGACGGCCACGATCGGGTTCGGGATCGGCGGCCTGGTTGCAAACCGCAAGGCGCCGAGCCCGCCGTACGAGCCGCCGTCCGTCGAGAGGAAGACGAGCGTATGCATCGACTGCGCCGCGGCCTGGATCGGTGTTGCCGGCTTTGAATACGCGCGCGCAAACTCGACCAGCGCGGCAGTCCCGGACGCGTTGTCGTTCGCCCCGGGCCCTGCTCCCAGGTCGTCGCGGTGTGCCATGACGACGATCGCGTCCTGCGACTTTCCGCGCGCGACCGCCCACAGGTTCTCCAGCTTGACCCGACCGAGGTCGGGGACTGTCTGCGTCCAGGTCTCCGTCGCCGTCGGCAGGTCGAATGGACGCAGCTGCGCCGCGAACCACTGCGCGGCGCCGCGGGCGCCGCTCGTTCCGGGCCGGCGGTCAGGGAAGTCGCTCGCGAGCGTCGCGGCGAGTTGATTCGTCGCCTTGGCGTCGAAGAGCGGCGGCAGCAGCGGCGGCGGGAGCGGCGAGGGCTGCCGGATCGTGAACGCGGCGAGCAGCAGCGGCAGCGAGAGAGCGAGGAACGCCCCGCGGTAGAGGCGTCCGTCGACCGGCCGCTCGATCGAGCCGCGCCGGGCCCGCCGGCGCTGCCGGAGCGGGGGCAGTGACGCCGCCATCTCGGGGCTATAGTAAGAAGGCGAGCGACGACAGGCAGGCTGGGAACGACGATGGCCGACTCTTCCACGATCCTGCTCGTCGACGACGAAGAAGCCGTACGGAGGGTCCTGAGCTTCCCGCTCGAGCGGGACGGTTATACAGTTGTCCAGGCTGGCGACGGCGAGGAAGCGCTGCGCCGCTTCGGCGACGAGCAGGTCGATCTCGTCGTCCTCGACATCATGCTGCCGCGGCTCGACGGGCTCGAGGTGTGCCGGCGGCTGCGCGCGACCAGCTCCGTCCCGATCATCATGCTCACCGCGCGCGATGACGAGCTCGACAAGGTGGTCGGTCTCGAGCTCGGCGCCGACGACTACATCACGAAACCGTTCTCGATCCGCGAGTTCCGGTCGCGGGTACGCGCGCTCTTGCGGCGCGCGAAGGCGTCGCGGTCGTTCGAGCAGACACCCGAAGAGCGAATCGAGCTGGACGGGCTCGTGATCGACGTCCCGCGCCGCCTCGTGGAGCGGAACGGCGAGCCGGTGCAGCTGACGTTCGTCGAATTCGAGCTGCTGCGGACGCTGGCGTCGATGCCCGGTCGCGTCTGCAGCCGGCGGATGCTGCTCGAGGCGCTCTGGGGCAGCGCCGACTTCCGCGACCCGCGCACGATCGACGTCCACGTGCGCCACCTGCGCGAGAAGCTCGAGCACGACTCCTCGAATCCCGAATACATCCTGACCGTGCGCGGCGTCGGGTACCGCTTCCGCGACACGTGAACCCGCTGCACAGCGTCGGCGCGCGCCTCGCGCTCGCGATGCTCGTCGTCGTCGGCGGGGCACTGGCGATCGTCTACTTGATCGTCGTTCCGCAGTACGAGAGCTCGCTCGTCAACGCGCGCCTCGCCAGCCTCGGGCGGTCGCTGACCGAGGTCGCCGCCTCGCATTCGCCCACCTACCTCACGCAGCAGTGGGTCGAGGATCAGGCGCTCCCGATCGCGCAGCCGGGCCGGGTCGTCGTGTTCAGCTACAACTCGAACCCGCCACTCGTCGAGGCGACCGCCGACTCGAGCGGCGGCGGCTCGCGGGACGTCCAGAACGATCCGATCGCCCTCGCCGCCGCCGAGAGCCAGCACAAGATGCACGGAACGGTGACGCGCGCGGGCGCGCAGTACGCCGAGGTCGCCGAGCCGATCGACTCGGCGGTGCTGATGATCTCGGCGCCGTTGCACAGCGAGCTCGAGACCGTGAACGTCGTCCGGCGGCGCGTCTTCATCGCGGGTCTGGCGGCGATTGCGTTCGTGATCGTCCTCGGCTACGTACTCGCCAGCCTGTTCGCTCGCCGGATCCGACGGCTCGAGGGAGCGGTCGAGCGGATCGCGGCCGGGCGGTTCGACGAGGCGGTCGTCGATCCGGGCGCCGACGAGCTCGGGCAGCTGGCGCGGGCGGTCGAGCGCATGCGCCTCCGCCTCGCGACGCTCGATCGCGCCCGTGCCGAGTTCATCGCCAACGCATCGCACGAGCTCCGCACGCCGCTCTTCTCACTCGGCGGCTTCCTCGAGCTGCTCGACGGCGAGGAGCTGGATGCTGCGACGACGACGGAGTTCATCGCGATCATGCGTGAGCAGGTCACGCGACTGACGAAGCTCGCGACCGACCTCCTGGACCTGTCGCGGATCGACACCGGCCGGCTCGCGGTCGAGAACGAGAACCTCGACCTTGCGCGCGTCGCAGAGGACGTCGCTGCGGAGTTCGGCCCGCGCGCGGCGGCGGGCGACCATGCGCTCGAGGAGGCGGTCGCCGGCCCCGTGTTCGCGCGCGGGGACGCGGACCGCGTCGTGCAGGTCGCCCGGATCCTGGTCGAGAACGCACTCGTGCACACGCCCCCCGGGACGGGCGTTCGGATCAGTGCGAGCGCGGACGGCAGGCGCGCGGTGTTCGCGGTCGAGGACGACGGCCCCGGCATCCCGGTCGAGTCGCAAGGCCAGGTCTTCGAGCGCTTCTACCGCCTCGAGGGCTCGCTCGCTTCCGGGAGCGGCCTCGGCCTCGCGATCGCGCGCGACCTCGCAGAGCTCATGGGAGGTCGGATCGAGCTCGACTCGTCCCCCGGCCGGACGCGCTTCGCGCTCGTCCTCGCCGCCGGCTCGTCCGTCGCCGAGCCGGCGCTCTCCGCTGCATAGGCTCGGAGCAGGCAAAACCCGTTTACGATCAGGGTCGTGGCGGAGGCGGTCGCCCACCGGGTCGAGTCAGACGATCTCACGGCGGGGCCGTCGCTCTCCGTCTGCCTGCTGACCGCCGGGCCTGCCGCGCGGGTCGCGGCCCTGCTCGCCCTACTGCGGCCGGTCGCCGGCGAGCTCGTGGTCGGGCTGGACGAGCGCGCAGAGCCGGAGGTCGGGCGGTCGCTCGCGGCAGTCGCCGACCGGGTCGTCCGTCATCGCTATCTCCACTACAACCGCTCGCTGACCTGGCTCTTCTCGCTTTGCAGCGGCGATTGGATCCTCGCGATCGACGACGACGAGGTTCCGAGCGCCGAGTTGCTCGCCGCCCTCCCGGCGCTCGTCGCGGCGACCGACGTCACGCACTACTGGCTGCTTCGACGATGGTTGTGGCCCGACCCGCAGTCGACGATCTGCGAGCACCCGTGGAGCACCGACTACCAGCTGCGGCTCGTTCGCAACGATCCGCTGCTGCTTCGCTTCCCGTCCGAGACGCATCGTCCGGTCGAGGCGCTCGGCCCGCATCGGTTCGTCCGCGCTCCGCTCTACCACGCCGATCTGCTGCTGCGGTCGGCGGCGGATCGGGCCGAGAAGGCGCGTGCCTACGAGGCGCTCCGCCCAGCGAAGCGCATCGGCGGCGGTCCCCTCAACCACGTCTTCTACCTTCCGGAGCACCGCGATCGGCTGCGTCGCGAGCCGCTTCCGCCGATCGACGCCGAGCTCGTTCGCACCGTGCTCGACGCCGTCGCTGCGCCACAGCTCGACGTCGCCGTGCCGACTGCCGACGAGGCGGAGGTCGAGCAACTCTGGGCCGGCCGCCGGATCGACCATCGTGCGACGCTCGAGCTGCTCGACGAGCCCGCGCAGTTGCGGGCCTGCGAATCCCGCACCTACGACGTCCGCGTTCGGAACCTGAGCGGGACGACGTGGCCCTGGGGCGAGCAGGGCGAACCCGAGGTGCGGCTCTCGTACGAATGGCTCGACGGCGCCGGCGCCCTCGTCGAATACGGCTTGCGGACGCCTCTGCCGGCCGATCTCGGTCCGGGTGAGGCAGCTGTCGTTCCCGTCCACGTGCGCGCCCCTGCGCAGAGCGGGCGCTACGGGTTGCGCTTCGCGCTCGTCCACGAGCATGTGTGCTGGTTCGCCGACGACGTCGAGGTCGAGGTCGACGTCGAGCCGAGGTTGCGGATCGCGCTGGTCGGCGGCGACGAGGCAGTCCGGCGGTCGCTCGCGCAGCTCGCCGACGAAGCACCAGCGTTCGAGCCGCTCGTCCTTACAGGCGACGAGCGGGAGGCGAAGTACGGCCCGGCGTGGGCGTCCGACCTGCGCGCCTACCTGCTCGCGGGAACGGCGCACGGCCGACTTCGCGACCTGGCGCTGCTCGCCGGCCGCACCGCGACGCTGCTACGGGTCGCCGGGCGATTGCACGCCGGCCTCCCGGTCCGGCCGCTGCCGCGCGGCGCTCAGCAGTGCCTCGACGAGCTCGCGGCATCGACCCACGTCCTGCTCGTTGCCGGCGAGACCGAGGACGGAACCCGTGAGCTGTGGCTGCAGCTCGGGACTGTGGCCGCCGCCCGGAGGCTCGGGCTCGCCGTCCTCGTCCAGGAGGGCGCGCTCGCGCGCCCGGGCGGCACGCTGGACGCGGTGCTCGTGCGCGCCGTCCGCCGCCGGGCGCAGGTCGTCCCGGCCGGGCGGCTCGGTGTTCCGTGAGCGCCGGGCCCGCTGGCCTGCACGCATCGCCGCGCCGTCCAAGTCGCGCGCGGCCGTTTCACGTGGAAAGCGGCGCCGGCCGGCTCGGCAGGTTACGAAAACCGTCCTCGCGGCAACGTCTCATCTAGAAGCCGACAGCCGCCGGCGAGCATTCGGCAGGATTCGCGACGTTTAGCTCCTCGTTTCGACGGGAATCCAGGGAGGGGATGGTGCCCTGAGCAACAGCGGCGATGCACGGCTGGTACGGCTGACGATCCCGGCGAAGGCCGAGTACATCATGCTGGGCCGGCTCGCCCTGACGAGCCTCGCGCGGGTGCAGGAGCTCTCCGACGAGGAGCTGAGCGACGTGAAGCTGGCGCTGACCGAGGCGTGCACGAATGCCGTCCAGCACGCCTACGCCAACGGCACCGGCGACGGCGTCGTCGAGATCAGCTACCGGCTCTACCCGGACCGGATCGAGGTCGAGGTTTCGGACAACGGGGGCGGGTTCTCGCAGCCGGTGGCGAGCAAGGCCGAGAACGAGCTCCTGACGGAAGGTGGGCTCGGGATCGCGATCATCCGCGCGCTCGCGGACGAGCTCGAGATCGGCGGCCGGCCGGGAGGTGGATCGACGCTGCGGTTCGTCAAGCGCCTGAGCGGATAGCGTTCCGCTCCGTGCTCCAGCTCGTCAACGTCGGCCATAAGAGCCTCGCGGACTACGGCTCGATCGTCTCGCGCGGTCTCGTCAGCCAGATCCACCGTCTGGCCGAGCCGCTGCAAGGAAAGCGCGTCGTGCACGTCTCGGCGACGGCCTTCGGCGGCGGCGTGGCCGAGATCAACTACACGCTCGTGCCGCTGATGGCGGACGTCGGGCTCGACGTCGAGTGGCGGATCATTCGCGGCGCCGACGACTTCTTCAACGTGACGAAGGCGATCCACAACGCGATCCAGGGTGCGCCTCGCTCGCTGACGGCGAACGAGATCGAGATCTTCCAGCGCTACAACGCGATGAACGCGAAGGAGCTCCCGGCCGAGGAGTACGACTACGTGATCGTGCACGACCCGCAGCCGGTCGCGATGATCGACCATTTCCCGTCCTCGCGCGCAAAGTGGATCTGGCGCGGCCACATCGACTTCTCGGCCCCGAACTGGGAGGTCATGGACGTCCTGCTGCCGTCCATCTGTCGCTACGACGCCGCGATCTTCCACCTGCCGCAATACGTCCCCCAGGTGAGCGGGCTGCCCGAGATCTTCATCTGGCCGCCGGCGATCGACCCGCTGACGCCGAAGAACATGGCGCTCTCCCCCGAGGACGCCGAATACATCGTCGACCAGTTCGGCATCGACGTCACCCGGCCGCTCCTGACGCAGGTCTCGCGCTTCGACCCGTGGAAGGACCCGCTCGGCGTCATCGACGCCTACCGCGCCGTCAAGGAGCAGGTGCCCGAGGTGCAGCTCGCGCTCGTGGGCTCGATGGCGCACGACGATCCGGAGGGCTGGGACTACTACCACCGCACCGTCGAATACGCGGCCGACGATCCGGACATCTACATCCTCTCGAACATGAACAACGTCGGCGCGGTCGAGGTGAACGCGTTTCAGGTGCACTCGGCGGCGGTGATCCAGAAATCGATCAAAGAGGGCTTCGGCCTGACGATCGCCGAGGCCCTCTGGAAGTCACGACCGACGGTGGGCGGCCGCGTCGGCGGCATCGTCACCCAGATCGAGGACGGCGTCAGCGGCTGGCTCGTGGACTCCCCCACGGAGTGCGCCGCCGCCTGCTTGCAGATCTTCGCCGACCCGGCCGAGGCCCGGGCGCGGGCGTTGCGGGGCAAGGAGTCCGTTCGCCGCCGCTTCCTCACGCCGCGCTTGCTGCGCGACTGGCTTGTGTTGCTGAACCGGCTCGCGGGCAACGACACCGAGGGTGCCGAGCTCGTGAGCGTGGCAGCGACCAAGTGATGGCTCGACGACGGCTGATCGTCGTCTCCAACCGCGGCCCCGTCTCCTACGCACGCGATGCCGGGGGCGAGCGCGTCACGCGTCGCGGGGGCGGCGGTCTCGTCACAGCCCTGCGCGGGCTCGTTACGCACGAGGACGTAACGTGGATCGCGAGCGCGATGACGGACGAGGACCGCGCGGTTGCCGCCGAGGCGGGCGGCGAGGCGTTCGAGGAGCACGCACGCGACGGGTCGACGTACAGGTTGCGCCTCATCGCGCACGATGCCGACGCGTACGACGGCTTCTACAACGTGGTCGCGAACGGCACGCTCTGGTTCGTACAGCACTACCTGTGGGGGCTCGCCTACGAGCCTGCGTTCGGGCCTGAGCTCGGCCGGGCGTGGCGCGACGGATACGAGGTGGTGAATCGCTCGTTCGCCGACGCTGTAGTTGCCGAGCTTGACAACGATGCGACGGATGCCGCGGTCTGCTTCCACGACTACCACCTCTACCTCGCGCCGGCGCTCGTTCGCGTTGCGTGTCCCGATGCGCTGCTCACGCACTTCGTCCACGTCCCCTGGGTGCAGGCCGACTACTGGCGCACGCTTCCGCGCGACCTGCGCGTCGCCGTCCACGAGGGCCTGCTCGCGAACGACGTCGTCGGGTTCCACACCGAGCGCTGGCGCTCGAACTTCGCCCACGCGTGCGAAGAACTCATCGGGGCCGAGTGGAACGCGGAGGAGTCGGTCGTCCGCAGTGGAGGCCGTGCGACGCGCGCGCTCGTGCAGCCGATCTCGATCGACGTCGTCGAGTTCGACGCGCTTCGCGATGACCCGGCGGTGCTTGCCGAGGAACGGCTGATCGCGGAGCGGCGACCGGAGCTCCTCATAGTCCGGGTCGACCGCACCGATCCTTCGAAGAACATCGTCCGTGGCTTCCGGGCCTTCGCGCTGCTGCTCGAGCGGCATCCCGAGCTCCACGGCCGCGTCGTCATGCTCGCGCTGCTCGACCCGTCGCGCCAGAGCCTGCCCGAGTACGCCGACTATCTCGAGGCGCTTGCGCTCGAGGCCCGCGGAATCAACGACCGCTTCCGACAGGACGGCTGGTGGCCCATCGACCTGGAGATCGGCGACAATTTCCACCAGTCGGTCGCCGCGTACAAGCAGTTCGACGTCCTGCTCGTGAACCCGATCTGCGACGGGATGAACCTCGTCGCCAAGGAAGGCCCGGTCGTCAACTCGCGGGACGGTGTCGTTGTCCTCTCGGAGAACGCAGGCGCGCACGCGGAGCTCGGCGAGTGGGCGATCTCGGTCAACCCGTTCGACCTGGAGGATCAGGCAGAGGCTCTGAACCGGGCGCTGACAATGCCGCCCGACGAGCGCCGGCGGCGGGCCGCGGCAATCTCGGCCTTCGTCCGCGAGCACGACATCGAAGCGTGGATCGAAGGCCAGCTCGCCGAGATCGAGCGGCTCGCCGATCCTGCATCGAGGGTCTAGGATCGCCCTGTGCAGGAGTTGTCGCACGTCGACGAGTCCGGTGCTGTACGGATGGTGGACGTCGGCGGCAAGCCGGCCGCCCGGCGGCGTGCGACCGCTCGCGGCGCGGTGCGGATGGCGCCCGAGACTGGGCGGCGGCTCCGCGAGCTTCCGAAGGGGGACGCGCTCGTCACGGCGCAGCTGGCCGGGATCATGGCCGCGAAGCGCACGAGCGAGCTGATCCCGCTCTGCCACCCGCTCCCGCTCACCCACGTCGAGGTCGGCCTCGCGGTCGGCGACACGGGCGTCGAGATCGTCGCGTCCGCCGAGACGACGGCGCAGACCGGTGTCGAGATGGAGGCGCTCGTCGCCGTCACCATCGCGGCGCTGACTGTCTACGACATGGCGAAGGCCATCGACAAGGGCATGGAGATCACGGACGTCGGGCTCGTCGAGAAGACGAAGGCGCCGCTCCAAGGTCGAGGGTGAGAGCCGGCGTGCTGACGATCTCCGACCGCGTGTCGCGGGGAGCTGCCGAGGACGTGAGCGGCGACGCGCTCGCCGAGCTCTTGCGCAGCGATGGCTACGAGGTGACACGGAACGTCGTTCCCGACGAGCCGGCGGCGATCACGGGCGCCCTGCGAGAGCTCGCGCGGAACTGTGCGCTCGTGCTGACGACGGGCGGGACAGGTGTCGCACCGCGCGACGTGACGCCGGAGGCGACCCGCGAGGTGCTCGAGCGCGACGTGCCCGGCATCCCCGAGGCCCTGCGGCGCGACGCAGCGGCGAAGACGCCGCACGGTGTCCTGTCACGCGGCGTGGCGGGCGTCGTCGGGCGTACGCTCGTCGTCAACCTCCCGGGCTCGCCGGGCGGCTCGCGCGACGGCTATGCGGTCATCCGCGACGCCCTGCCGCATGCCCTTTCCCTCTTGACGGACGCGCCGACAGAACACGGGCAGACGTGAGCCAGGCCGTCCTCTACGCGCGCCTTGTCAAGGTCGAGCACACGGTCTTCGCGCTGCCGTTCGCGTACGTCGGCGCCATGCTCGCGGTGCACGGCGTCCCGGAGGCGCACGACGTGTTCTGGATCACGATCGCGATGGTCGGCGCGCGGTCGCTAGCGATGGCGCTCAACCGCCTGATCGACGCCGGCATCGACGCCGCGAATCCGCGAACCGCACGTCGCGAGTTGCCGTCCGGCGCGCTGACGGTTCCCGGCGTGGTCGCGTTCTGCGTCGGGTCGCTCTTCGTGTTCCTTGTCGCGGTCTGGCAGCTCGCGCCGATCACGCACTGGTTGTGGCCGATTCCGATCGCCGCGTTCGTCGTCTACCCGTACCTGAAGCGGTTCACGTGGCTCTGTCACGTCTGGCTCGGGGCGGTCGACGGGCTCGCGCCGGTCGGCGCGTGGGCCGCGGTGACGGGCAAGCTGCCGTGGCAAGCGTGGGTGCTCGGGGCCGCAGTGGGCGCCTGGGTCGCGGGCTTCGATCTGTTCTACTCGCTCTTCGACGCCGAGATCGACCGCGCCCAGGGTCTCCATTCGTGGACCGTTCTCTGGGGGGAGAGCGCTGCGATCGCCGGTGCGCGTGTCTTGCACATCGCCACGGTCGTGCTGCTCGCGGTGGCCGGCTTCGGGCTCCCGGTCGGCTGGTGGTACTGGCTTGGCGTCGGCTCTGTCGGGCTCCTGCTCGGCTACGAGCATTCGCTCGTGCGCCCGGGCGACCTGCGGAGACTCGACGCGGCGTTCTTCACGATGAACGGCGTGATCAGCGTCGCCTTCTTCTTCTTCGTGCTGTTCGACGTGCTCTAGCTCGCGGCTTGCCGGCCAGCCTGGGCGTGCCGGCCGAGGGGTTTGCACGCATTCGGCACAGAGCCGTGACGGACACGTGACAGGATCCCCGCTAGCGTTCAGGTAGGGCGCTTCGTCGGGCCCCCCATTGAACACGCGCGCGTCCGCGCGCGAGAACATTTCCACGCCCGCACGCGATGCTGACCGCACAGAACCTTTCGAAGCGCTTCGGCGCCCGGCGCGTCTTCGAGCGCCTCGACCTCCGGCTCGGCCGCGGCGAGCTGGTGCTCGTCACGGGGCCGAACGGCTCCGGGAAGACGACTTTGCTGCGCGTCCTCGCCGGGCTCGCGGCGCCGTCCGGCGGGACGCTCGAGCTGCCTCCGCGGGCCGAGATCGGCTTCCTCGGCCACGAGCCGTATGTCTACCGCGAGCTGACGCCGCTCGAGAACCTCGCTCTCTTCGGTCGTCTCTACCGCGTGCCGGAGCACCGCGAGCGTAGCGGCATGCTGCTCGAGCGGTTCGGCCTCTGGACCGTGCGTCACGCGCGCGTCTCGACCTTCTCGCGCGGGATGCAGCAGCGGCTCGCGCTCTGTCGCGTGCTCCTGCACGACCCGAGCCTGCTCCTGCTCGACGAGCCCTTCAACGCACTCGACGCGGAAGGCGTCGATCTGCTCGAGCGGACGCTCGGCGAGCTCGCCGACCGCGCGCTCGTCGTCGCGACCCACGATCCCGCACGCGTCGAGCGCTACGCGACGGGCCGGCTGGCGTTTGCATGAGCGAACGAGTCGGGCGCCCGCACGAGGGCGGACGATGAGCTACCTCGCGGATGTCGCGGCCCTCATGCGCAAGGACCTGCTGCTCGAGCTCCGTGCGAAGGAGACCTTGCCGGCGATGCTCCTCT
>Ga0070731_10004075_pt1 | contig 12759 bp, 13 predicted proteins | sample Coa_R1_2_FD_66448 | JGI IMG/M metagenome (GOLD analysis project Ga0070731, IMG submission 66448) | Surface soil microbial communities from Centralia Pennsylvania, which are recovering from an underground coalmine fire - Coalmine... | ecosystem: Environmental > Terrestrial > Soil > Unclassified ... | reverse complement strand
TCGCGCCGACGGTCTCCGACCCCTGGAAGGTCGCGATGTCGAGACACTCGATCCGCTTCGGCGCGTTGCCGAGGCGAAGGCGGCGCTGCAGCTCGGCGACCATGCGCTCACCCTGCTTCGCGGCATCGCGCCGCTCGGCGAAGCTCTGCATGGCGTTCTCGCGCGCCATCTCGACGAGCCGTGCCTTGTCGCCCCGCTGCGGCACGACGATCGTCACCCGTCGGCCGCGCCGCTCGCTCAGATACTCGGTACGGACCTCGGCATCGGAGATCACGACCGGAAGCAGGATCTCGTCCGGGACGTCGTGGTTCGTCGCCTGGTAGAACTGGGTCAGCACGGCCTCGAGGATCGCGTCGTCCGGGAACTCCCAGTCGTCGAAGGCGTAGCTGCGGTTCGAAACGAGCTTGCCACTGCGCACGAACAGCACTTGGACCTCGACGCACCCGCCCTCGCGATAGAGCCCGAAGACGTCCTGGTTGGCGCCCCAGTGCTCGACGACCTGCTGCCGCTCCTGCGTCTTCTCGATCGCCTGGATCTGGTCGCGCAGCCGGGCCGCCTCCTCGAACCGTTCGGCCTCCGCCGCAGCGTCCATCCGGCGGCGGACGGCGCGCACGACCTCGCTGTTCCGTCCCTCGAGGAGCAGCATCACCTGGTGGAGGTGCTCCTCGTACGCCTCGCGGTCGACCGGAAGCACGCACGGGCCGAGGCAACGCTTGATGTCGTACTCGATGCACGGTCGGCTCCGGTTGCGGAACACGGTGTCGCTGCAGGTGCGCAGCGGGAAGACCTTGCGGATCGTGTCGAGCGTGTCGCGAACGGCGGACGCGCTGGCGAAGGGGCCGAAGTAGCGGCTGCCGTCCTTGACGATTCGGCGCGTCACGAGAACACGCGGCCACGCGTCGCGCACGGTGACCTTCACGCTCACGTAGCTCTTGTCGTCCTTCAGCCGGATGTTGTAGCGCGGCCGGTACTGCTTGATGAGGTTGTTCTCGAGGATGAGCGCTTCCTTGTCGTTCCCCGTGACGATCGTCTCGAAGTCGGCGAGCCGCTCGCAGAGGAAGCGCACCTGGCTGCGCTCGTCGCCGCCGCGGAGGTAGGTCCGCACGCGGGCGCGCAGGTTCGCCGCCTTGCCGATGTAGATCACCTTCCCGCTCCGGTCCTTCAGCAGGTAGACGCCGGGCCCGAGTGGCACGACGCCGAGCTTCTCCTCGAGCGGGCGTGCAACGGCCCGACCGCCGCGCTCGGGCGTCTCCGTCCGGGACGTCTCGTCTTCCGGTGTCACGCGATCCGATTATAGCGAGTCGGGGGCGGGCCGCTGAGGATGCAGGCGCCGGCGACCCGAAGCAAGCACGATCGGTCCGTGGCCGGCGTGACCCGGTTCCTTCCCGGCGCACGGTTCGCTACGTTGCGCCGGCGATGCGCGCGATCTCCCTGCCAGATCTCCTGGCAAACAACCGGGCCTGGGCGGACCAGCGGACACGGGAAGACCCCGAGTTCTTCGCCCGTCTGTCCGCGATCCATGCCCCGCGATTTCTCTGGATCGGCTGCGCGGACAGCCGGGTCCCCGCCAACGAGATCGTCGGGCTCCGTCCCGGCGAGCTCTTCGTGCACCGCAACGTCGCCAACGTCGTCGCACTGGACGACCCGAACTGCACTGCCGTGCTGCAGTACGCGGTGGAGGTCCTCCGCATCGAGCACGTCATCGTCTGCGGGCACTACGGCTGCGGGGGCGTGGAGGCCGCGCTCGGCGCGACCCTGCATGGGCCGCTGGAACGATGGGTCCAGCACGTGCGCGACGTCCACACCGCCCATGCCGACGCGCTGTCGCGCTTGCCGGAAGACGCCCGCGCCCGACGGCTCACGGAGCTGAACGTCATCGCGCAAGCGAAGGCCGTCTGCCAGGTCGCCGCCGTGCGCGAGGCGTGGCATCGCGGGCAGGCGCTCGCCGTGCACGGATGGATCTACGACCTGCGCGACGGGTTGCTGCACGACCTCGACGTGAGCGTCGCGGGCCTGCCGTCGTAGCGCGCGACCGTCCGTCCCTCCGCGCCATTCTCGTTCACGCTCGTCGAGACGGGGCCTTGGACGAAGGCGCCGGTCGGCTCTAGAAGCCGGGACGGGACCATGGAGTACGCCTATCGCGTGGTGAACGTGTTCACGGTGGACGGCGACCGCCTCTCCGGCAACCCGCTGTGTGTCTTCGAAGATGGAGGGGGTCTCGGACCCGCCGCGATGCAGGCGCTCGCCCGCCAGTTCAATCTGTCGGAGACGACGTTCATCCTGCCGAGCGACGAGGCGACGGCCGCCGTGCGTATCTTCACGCCCACGTACGAGATGCCGTTCGCGGGGCACCCGTCGCTCGGGACCGCGCACGTCGTCCGCGCGCTCGGCCGCGGGGACGATGCGGTGACGCTCGAGATGCGCGCGGGCCGGATACCGGTCGCCGCGAGCGGGGACGATTGGAGCCTCCAGGCGAGGCCACCGCGCCATCGCGCCGCCGACCTCACCCGCCCGCAGCTCGCGGACATGCTGGGCCTCGCCGCCGACGACGTGCTCGACGGGGCGCGGTGGGTCGACACCGGGAGCGAGCAGCTCGTGATCCCGCTGCGATCGGCGGACGCCGTGCGTCGCTGCAAGCCGGTGCCGGAGCTTCTGGAGCGCCTTGCCTGCCTCGACGATACGGGATACCGCGCATACGTGTTCGCGGAGACCGACGAGGTGGACGTGCGCGCGCGCTTCTTCTTCCGTGCCGCCACGCTGAGCGAGGATCCGGCCACCGGCTCGGCGTGCGCGAACCTCGGGGGATGGTTGCTCGCCGCCAGCCGACCGCCTCCCCTCACCCGGACGATCCGCCAGGGCGACGAGGTCGGCCGGCCGTCGCGCCTCGTGCTGCGGATCGACGCCGAGGGCCGGATCTTCGTTTCGGGCCGGGTGGTCGAGCTCGGGCGCGGCGTCGTGCTTCTCTAGCCGAGCACGGTCACTCGACCGCATCCGCCGCTACGCCGAGCAGCTGCTCGTCGAGCCGCCGGATCCGGTCGCGGAGCTCGGCCGCGCGTTCGAACTCGAGCCGCTTCGCGGCCTCGCGCATCTCTTTGCGGAGCGCACTGATGCGCGCTCCGAGCTCGAGCGGCGTGAGCCGCTCGTCCTCGTCGGGCGTCTCGCGCACGACCGGGATGGTCAGGTAGTCCGCCTCGCACACCGCCGCGAGCGGCTCGGCGATCGCCTTCTGGATGGTCTGCGGCGTGATGCCGTGGGTCGCGTTGTACTCCTGCTGCACCGCGCGCCGGCGGTTCGTCTCGTCGATCGCGCGACGCATCGAATCCGTCACGGCATCCGCATACATGAGCACGGTGCCGTGGACATTTCGCGCCGCCCTCCCGATGGTCTGGATCAGCGACCGCTCCGAGCGGAGATAGCCCTCCTTGTCCGCGTCGAGGATCGCGACCAGCGACACCTCGGGGAGATCGAGCCCCTCGCGCAGCAGATTGATGCCGACCAGCACATCGAACTCGCCCTTGCGCAGATCGCGGATGATGTCGACACGCTCGATCGTCTCGATGTCCGAGTGGATGTAGCGGACGCGGATGCCGACCTCCTGCAGGTAGTCGGTCAGGTCCTCGGCCATCTTCTTCGTGAGCGTCGTCACGAGGACGCGCTCGCTGACGGCGACGCGGCGGCGGATTTCCTCGAGGAGGTCGTCGACCTGGTGACGGGCGGGTCGCACGACGATCTCCGGGTCCGTCAGCCCGGTCGGTCGGATGAGCTGCTCCACCACGTGGCCGCGCGCCTGGCGGATCTCCCATTCGCCCGGCGTCGCGGAGACGTCGATCGTCTCCTTGACGTGACGGCTGAACTCCTCGAAGTTGAGCGGCCGGTTGTCGAGCGCGGACGGTAGTCGGAAGCCGAACTCGACCAGCGTCTCCTTCCGCGAGCGGTCGCCGCGGTACATGCCGCCGATCTGCGGAATGGTCACGTGGCTCTCGTCGATGACGAGGAGCCAGTCGTCGGGGAAGTAGTCGAGCAGCGTGTACGGAGGCTCGCCCGGCGCGCGCCCGTCGAGGTGGCGCGAGTAGTTCTCGATACCCGGGCAGAAGCCCATCTCCGCCAGCAGCTCGAGGTCGTAGCGCGTGCGCTGCTCGAGCCGCTGGGCCTCGAGCAGCTTGTGCTCGCGGCGGAGCACGTCGAGCCGCTCCTTCAGCTCGGCCCGGATGCTCTCGACCGCCTTCTTCATCACCTCGTCACCCGCCACGTAGTGACTGGCGGGATAGATCGCGACCCGTTCGAGCCGGCGGAGGACCTTGCCGCGCAGGGGGTCGATCTCGCACAGGCTCTCGACCGTGTCGCCGAACAGCTCCACCCGGATCGCCTTGCCTTCCTCGTACGCCGGGAAGACCTCGATCACGTCGCCGCGCACCCGGAACCTGCCGCGGTGGAAGTCGTAGTCGCTGCGCTGGTACTGCATGTCGACGAGCTTGCGCAGCATCGCGTCGCGCTCGATCCGCGCATCACGTTCGAGCAGCACGAGCATGTCGAAGTAGCTCGCCGGCGAGCCGAGGCCGTAGATGCAGGAGACACTCGCGACCACGATGACGTCGTTGCGCTCGAGGAGCGCCTTGGTCGCGGCGTGGCGCATCTTGTCGATCTCGTCGTTGATCGACGCGTCCTTCTCGATGAACGTGTCGGTGGACGGGACGTACGCCTCGGGCTGGTAGTAGTCGTAGTAGCTGACGAAGTAGCGGACCGCGTTGTCCGGGAAGAGCGTCCGGAACTCGTGGTAGAGCTGCGCCGCGAGCGTCTTGTTCGGCGCGATCACGAGCGTCGGCTTGTTCACGTTCGCGACAACGTGCGAGACCGTGAACGTCTTCCCGCTCCCGGTCACGCCGAGCAGGACCTGATGCGGAGCGCCGGCACGCACGCCCTTGGTGAGGGCGGCGATCGCCTGCGGCTGATCACCCTGCGGCTCGAACTCCGCCTGGATCCGAAACGTGCCTTCCCGCCGCACGAGCGACGATCATAGCAGCGCGACGTCGCCGCTCAACGTTGCGCCGGGATCTCGATGATGCGCGCGCCGCCCTCCCAGCGCTCGCGCGCCGGGACGGCGTGCGGCGACGGTCCGGAGGGCGCACTGTCGCGGCGCGGGCCGTCGACCGGGCAGCCGGTGCGCGCTGCCAGCTGGTCGAGCCGCTGCACGCCGGTCGTGCGCGACCCGTCGCCGAATTCCCACGTCGGCAGCGAATGGACGTTCCGACACCCGTTCGTGCAGTCCACAACGTTCACGTAGCGAAGCGCCGACCCGAACATCTGGTTCTGCGCGCGGCAGTGCGGGCACCAGCTGGCCGTGTAGTAGCGGGCGCGGGCGCGCGTCAGGCAGCGGGCGAAGTCGTCGAGGCCGGCCGCGGCGGGCGTCGCGAGGACGGCGAGCACGAACGGAACGACCATCCGAACGCCCATGCGCATCGCGGCCGACCCTTACCACGGGCGGCCGATGCGTTGCACTCGCGCTCGGGCTGTGGTTGCAAAGGGGCCCACCCCGAACCCGAGGAGGACGCATGCGGACCGTCGTCACGCTCTCGCTGGCTCTCGCCGCGCTCGCTGCACCGGCAATCTCCGCGCGCGCGGAGGCCCCGGCCACCGTCGCCCAGACGTTCGTGAACCTCGAGTACGAAGGATCGAAGATCTGGCTGCCCGGCACGCTCGTCGTGCACAAGGGCACGAAGGTCACGCTGAAGCTCATCAACAACGTGCCCTCCGATCCGAAGGAGCACGGCTTCGCGATCCCCGCCTACAACATCGCCGAGACGGTCGTCCGCGGCGAACCGAAGACGGTCGAGTTCACGGCCGACAAGCCGGGGATCTTCCCGATCATCTGCCACCTCCACCCCGCCCACATCGGCGGCCAACTGGTCGTCCTGGAAAAATAAATCAGGGCCACCGCGGGAGGCGGGGCGGCAGCGACCCGTGCCCGCTGGGCCGACGGGGGGTCGCCGGCGATTTCGCGAGCCGGACGTGGTGGTTGCTCCGCGAACGCGCCGCCACATCCGGCGAGTGCATGAGCCGGCGCGCCCCCCGTCGGCCCGGCGGGCGCGCGACGAACCTCACCGCGGCCGCCCCGACTTCCAGCGGTGGTACTTCTCGTCGAACTGGCGCTTCTGCCCCGGGTCCAGCCCGCGGTACGCGTCGTAGTTCTGCCGTAGCCGCTGCTGCTCCTGGGGCGGCAGCGCCTGGAACTGCCGGTAGCGCCGCTCGAGCATCTGCTGACGCTGCTGCGGCAGCTGCTGGTAGCGCTGGTAGTTCTGCCAGGCGCGCTGCTGCTCCTCGGGCGTGAGCTGATGCCACGGCCGGCCGCCCCACTGTGCCGCCGCGGGCACTGCGAGCGCGAGAGCGAGCAGAAGGACGAGCCGCCTCATCCGTTCGACGGTGCCTCCTCACCGCTCGGCGTCTCGTCGTCGAGCGTCGTCGTCCGGATCGCCTCGAAGTGCTTCACCTTGTCGAGATTGCGGAGCATCGGAAGATCGACGAACAGCTCCGGTGCCGCCGCGAGCGCGGGTGGAGGCTCGGCGGGCGGGGCGACGGCAACCGCGGAATTCGGGTGCGACTGCGCCGGGTGGGCACGCGCGATCCGCTCCGGCGAGCGAGCGCCGGACGTCGGGATGCGATCGTCCGCCGTGCGTGTGATCGCGATCGCGAGCACCAGCACCGCCGTGACCGCGAGCGCGGGCAACGGCAGCCACGCCCGCCACCCCGACCTGGCCGTACGTTCCGCTTCCTCCGCTGCGAGCACGCGCACGCGACGGAGCGTCGCCTGCTCGAGCGCGGCGGGGACCGCCGCGACCATCGGCAACGCGTCGAGCGCGTCGAGCACCGACTGCGTCGCGGCCCGTTCCGCGCGGCACACCGGGCACCCGGCGAGATGCCGATCGAGCGCAGCGCGACGTCCCGGCGAGAGCTCGCCGTCGACCGCGGCGGTGAGAAGCTTCTGCGCTCGTCCACAACGCATGATCAATCCTCCTTCGGGAGAAACTCGTGCAGGCTCTTCTTCAGGGTCTGGGTCGCCCGGAAGAGGAGCGCCTTCACCGCGCCCTCGGTGCACCCGAGCGCGTCGGCGACGTCGCGGTACGCGAGCCCGTCGATGCGGGACAGCAGTAAGGCGGCCCGCTGCTTCGGCGGCAGCGCGCCGACGGCCTCTTCGAGCCGGCGCGCGAGCTGCCGCGTCGCCGCGCCCTCCTCGGCGGTGACGGCATCCGGGTCGGGAAGCTGCGGTCCCTCGCGCCGGTCGTCGTCGTCGCGCCGGTCCCAGATGTCCACGCGCAGGTGGCGTTCCGGGCGGCGGAGCTCGTTCAGGCAGAGGTTCGTCGCGATGGTGAATATCCACGTCGTGAGGCGACTCTGCGGCTTGTAGCGGTGGCGGAAGCGGAAGACCTGCACGAAGACGTCCTGGGTGACTTCCTCCGCCTGCGCTTCGCTGCCCACGAAGCGTCGCGTGTACTGGAGGACGCGGGGCGAGAGCTTGCGAAAGAGCTCCTGGAAGGCGTCGTGATCGCCCGCCTGGACGCGGAGCATGAGCGCGACGTCCGGATCCGCGGCGACCCCCTCCGGCATGGCGGCGGGCTCGGCGGATGGCTCCGTTGCTCCTCCGAGGCGGGCCTGCGGCATGCGCGAGCGGATTCTATGCCACGGCGCGGCGTCTTCCCATCCGAGGGCGCAGGTCGACACGCCGCCTGGAACACTCGATCGGGCGCGAGGTTGCGCTTCCATGGGCTGGACGAAGCTGGTAACCGCGACCCGTGAGCCGGCCCTCCATCGATCCCCCGCTGGTACGGCAGGTGGGGCGCATTACCGGCTATTTGCGCGGCTCCGGACAGGAGCGGTTTCCCCCCGACCGGGCCGAGGTCCGCCGCGAGCTCGCAGACTTCATGGAGAAGCGCACGCCGGCCCTCCTCGACCGCTGGCTGCGCGCCATCGGGCCGACGCTGGCGATCCCGGAGGCCGACTGGCCGCGCATCAAGGAGGACCAGGCCGCGGCGATGTCGCGTTGGGCGCGCCACATCGCGGACCCGACCGACGTCGAGACCTACGTCATGCTGCGCCGGCATGCGCGGCGCGGATTCATCTCCCGGTTCCCCGCGTCACGCTTCATCATGGGGCAGATGCGCCTCGTACAGCTGATCGCGGACGAGCTCCGGCGCGAGTTCGCACAGGAGCCTGAACGCCACGCGCGGCTCCGTGCGCTCCTCGCGCAGGAGTTCCAGGAGCGCGTGCTCCATATCACCGACTTCTTCGTCGCGGCGCGCGAGGAGGAGCTGCGCGAGCAGGAGGCCGCGTACCGCGAAGAGATGCTCGAGCAGGAGGCGAGCTACCAGCGCGCGATCGACGGCGCGCCGGCCTGCATTCTATTCGTCGACGCTGCCGAGGGGACGGTGTTCCACGCGAACCACGTCGCCGAGCGTCTCCTCGGCTACTCGCGTGAGGAGCTGCGCGGCCGACCGTTCCAGCAGGTCCTGCCGGCCGCCGAGCGCGGGCGCGCGGCGGAGCTCTGGCGGTCGGCGATCGAGCGCGGGCACGCGAATCGCGACGATCTCCATCTTCTCACGCGCCACGGCGACGCCGTGCCGGTCTGGGCGAACGCGGGCTACATCGAGTACGGCCCACGGCGCTGGGTGCAGCTCATCTGCGTCGACCTCTCAGACCGGAAGCGGCTCGAGAGCCAGCTCATCCAGTCGGAGAAGATGGCGGCCATCGGACAGCTCGCCGCCGGCATCGCGCACGAGCTCCGCAACCCACTCGCGATCGTGATGAACGCGCTCTACGACCTCGACCACCTGCTCGACGGGGACGGGACCGATCCCGAAGTCCACGAGGACCTGCGCATCGCAGAAGAGGAGATCGGGCGCGCGCAGGCGATCATCAAGAACCTGCTCGAGTTCTCGCGCGAGTCGGGGGCCGACCTCGACCCGCTCGACGTGAACGAGCTCCTGACGCGCACGCTCCAGCTGATGCAGAAGTATCTCCAGGACAACGGCGTGCGCGTGACCACGGACCTCGGGCCGATCCCGCCCTGCCTCGCGAACGCGAACGCGATGCGGCAGATCGCGCTCAACCTGATCACGAACGCCGTGCAGGCGATGCCCGAGGGCGGCGACCTGACGCTGCGCACCAGCGCAGCGGGGCCGAACGTCATCCGTATCGAGGTGCGCGACACGGGGATCGGCATCCCGGCGGAGCACCTGCAGGACATCTTCAACCCGTTCTACACGACGAAGGCACCCGGTCAGGGCACGGGCCTCGGGCTCTCCGTCGTGCACTCGATCCTGCGCCGCTATCGCGGGGACATCCGCGTCGCGAGCGAGGTCGGCGCCGGCACGACCTTCACCATCGACCTGCCCTGCCAGTGCCACGCCGAGGTCGCGTCCGGCTGACGTTCGATGCGGGCTCGCATCCTGCTCGTCGAGGACGAGCTCAACATGGCCCGCACGCTCGCGAAGAACCTCGAGCGCGCGGGCCACGTCGTCGAGCACGCGGCGCACGGTGAGGCGGCGCTCGCGCGTCTCGGCGCGTCGAGCTTCGACGTCGTCCTCACCGACCTCAAGATGCCGGTCATGGACGGCATGGCGCTGCTCCGCGCCATGCACGACCGCGGCCTCTCGCCCGCCGTCGTCATCCTGACCGGCTACGGCACGATCGAGAGCGCCGTCGAGGCGATGAAGCTCGGCGCGACGGACTACCTGATCAAGGACGCGCGCCCGCAGGAGATCCTGCTTACGATCGAGCGCGTGCTGCGCCTCGACGCGCTCCGGCGCGAGAACACGCGCCTGCGCGGCGTGATCGACCGCTTGCACGGGTTCGGCGAGCTCATCGGCGAGAGCGCGGCGATGAAGGCCGTCTACCGGGTGATCGGGACGGTGAGCGAGAACAAGAGCACGGTGCTGATCAGCGGCGAAAGCGGCACCGGGAAGGAGCTCGTCGCGCGTACGATCCACGAGCGGGGTCCGCTCGCCGGGAAGCCGTTCGTGGCGATCAATTGCGCCGGGCTCTCCGAGACGCTCCTCGACAGCCAGCTCTTCGGCCACCGGCGCGGCGCGTTCACCGGCGCACTCAACGACCACGACGGCGTGTTCCGTGCCGCCGATGGCGGGACGCTCTTCCTCGACGAGGTGGCGGAGATCCCGCTCCCGCTCCAGGCGAAGTTCCTCCGCGCCGTGGAACAGCGCGAAGTCACGCCGCTCGGCTCGAGCCTTCCCGTCCCCGTCGACGTGCGCATCGTCGCGGCGACCAACCGCGGCCTCGAGAGCGAAGCACGCGCCGGCCGCTTCCGCAGCGACCTCTACTATCGGCTGAACGTCGTCCACATCGAGCTGCCCCCGCTCCGCTCCCGGGCCGAGGACGTCGATCTCCTCGTCGACCACTTCCTCGAGCGCTTCAGCCGCGAGTATCAGGTCGCCCCGAAGCGGGTCAGCGCCGAGGCCATGGAGCGCCTGCGCCGCCACCCGTGGCCCGGCAACGTGCGCGAGCTGCAGAACGTGATCGAGCGGGCCTTCGCGCTCTCGGTCGCCGACACGCTCACGGTCGACGATCTGCCGCCGGCGCTCCATGCCGTGCCCGCGGACGACGGGCCGCGCCCGGACGAGGTCCCCACGCTCGAGGAGTCGGAGCGCCGTGTCATCGCGGCCGCGCTACGCAAGAGCGGCGGCAACAAGAACGAAGCGGCGCGGATGCTCGGAATCGATCGCCAGCGTCTGTACCGGAAGCTCGAGAAGTACCGGCTCGGCTAGCCGGCGCTAGCGTTCGAGCTCCGCGCGGAGCGCCGCCGTGGCGGCGATCGCCGCGTCGTGCTGGGCACGCGTGATCCGGCCGCGCATCAGCTCCAGGCGGAGGAACAGCAGATAGGTCTGGATCACGTCGCGGCGACAGTACGCGTCGATCTCGGCGAGGCGACCCGCTTCCCAAAGCCCCTGCACCTGCCCGCCATCGACGCCCTGCTTGCCGGGCAGACCGATCAGCTGCGCCAGGAGATGAAAGCCGCCGCGCACGCTGTACGCGCCGAAGTTCGTGACGAAGTCGTAGAGATCGTAGTGCGCGTCGTCCACGAACCGATGGCGGAAGCCGTCCCGGAAGTAGCGCGGGATGACGCACCCATGGCGCAGCGCGGCGAGCTCCAGCACCGGGAGATCGAAGCGCCGGCCGTTGAACGAGACGAGCGTCCCCTCGAAGCGCTCGAGTCGATCCCAAAACTCGCAAACGATCGCCGCCTCGCTGTACCCGCCGGCGCCGAGCACCTCGACGCCGGTCACGACACGCTCGTCGCTCACCGCGCCGACGACGATCGTGATCGGCACGTGGAAGGCGACCGGCAGGAAGTCGGAGCGCGACGCCTCGACCGTGCGCGCGTACGCCTCCTCGGCCGAGATGTCCTCGTCGCGATGGAGGACGCGGCGGAGCAGGTCCTTGTCGATCCGTGTCTCGATGTCGAAGACGGCGAACGCCACCCGGACGATGCTAGGCCGCGGGAAGAATTTCCACCAGCCGGACGGTCACCGGCAGCCGCTCCTCGCGCACGACGCGCTCCACGGCATGCCAGCGAAGGCCCACCGCCTCGAGCGCGGGGTAGAACGCGCGCGTGTCCGTGCGCCCGGCATCGGCGAGCAAGGCGCGTCCGCCCGGGCCGATCCAGCGTGCGAGCGCCGATGCGAGCGGCGCGAAGAGCGTCCGGTCGTAGAGCAGCTCCGCCACGAGGACGAGGTCGAAGCATGTGCGCACGACCGGACACGTGGCGTCGGCGACGACGAAGTGCGCGTCCACGACATCGTTGGCTGCGGCGCTGGCGCGGACGAACGCGAGCGCCTCCGGGACCCGATCGAGAAACGTGACCCGCGCTCCGCGGCGCGCGGCAACGAGCCCGGGGAGCCCGAGTCCGCAGCCGATCTCGAGGACCGACCCCGCGCGCGGCGGGATCACGGCCGCGAGCACGCGCGCGCCGCTCCACAGGTGCGCCCAGTACGGCGGCGCGGGTGGATCTTCCGCGCCGAGCAACGCCGCGCGGTCGACGTGCCGCTCCAGATCTACGACCTGCCAGAGCGCGACGCGCTCGTCATCGACGGTCACGTGCGCGAGCGCGGCATCGAACCCGGCGATTCGCACGAAGCGTATTGTCACCCAAGAGACGCAGTGCTATCGAGACGGCCGCGCAACGGAGGAAGGCTCATGGAAGACATGGTTCGACAGACCGATCACCTCATCAACTTCACGCGCGAGATCAACCGCCGCATCGCCGACTCCGGCATCTCGGGCGTCGAGGGCCTCGTCGCACTCTACGATCAGCTACGCAGCGCGCTCGCGAAAGTCAGCCCGCAGGAGCTCGAGTGGGCACAAGGCGAGGTCAATCGCGTGCTCGAGAGCCTGAAGCGCCTGAACGACGAGCTGCAGCACCTCTCGGCGCTCAAATCCGCACTCGAGACGGGTCACTGAGCCTTCGGGATTGATTCTCAGCCGTTGCGCCCGTAGCTTGTCGCGGTGCGCCTGCACCTGCTCGTCCTCGCCCTCGTCGCGAGATCCTTGACGGTCGCGCACGCCGAGGCCGCTTTCACGCGCTACCTCGGCGGCGGGAACGCGCGGACAGACTGCATGCTCGTGACCGACGTCGCGGGCGCCACCGGCCCTCACGCCGCCGGCTGCCGCGACGGCGATCCGGCGTGCGATGGCGACGGCGTCGCGAACGGGAGCTGCGTCTTCCACGTCCGGATGTGCCTCGACGCGACGAGCGCC
>Ga0070731_10004073_pt1 | contig 12764 bp, 6 predicted proteins | sample Coa_R1_2_FD_66448 | JGI IMG/M metagenome (GOLD analysis project Ga0070731, IMG submission 66448) | Surface soil microbial communities from Centralia Pennsylvania, which are recovering from an underground coalmine fire - Coalmine... | ecosystem: Environmental > Terrestrial > Soil > Unclassified ... | reverse complement strand
GCCAATTCCCGCCCGCGGCGGTGGAGGGCCCGCTGAGCAAGGACCAGTGGGCGCACGACCGCGATTCGGACGGCGATGGTCTTCATGACGAGTACGAGGCGCTTCATCAGTTGAGCCCCTGGACGGTGGACACCGGCAATCTGGGGACCATTCCCGACGAGGACCGAGTGACCCTGTCGGGGAAGACGGCCTTTTTGGATCAAGTGGCATTCGAGGCAGTCCCTCCTGCCCCCGCCGCTGGCGGCGGCGGGGGCGGCGGATGCGGATTCGTGGGTCTGGAGCCCCTCGCGCTGGTCGCGTTGGCAAACCTCCTGAGAAGGAGCAGGCGCCGCAGGATTTCGGGGAGTGACTGAGCCGTGGGATCGCCCGGCGTGATGGACCGTCGAGCGAAGGCATTTGTCGGGCTCCTGTTCCTGACGATCGCCGGCCCGATGTGCGGCGGAGGAGGAGGGAGCGGCGGAAGCGGCGGAGGAGGGGGCGGGGGCACGTTTTCCGTGGTCTCCCATGCCCCGGTTCAGGGGGCCTCGAATATCGCCCGAACCGCGACCCTCTACGTGGTCGTGAACGGGACGGTCGACCCGACGACGCTCACGTCCGCGACGATCACGCTGACGGGTGCCGGGGTCATCCCGGCCACCCGCACCTGGAATCCGATCACCTCGTCCATCGAGATCCGGCCCCAGAGTCCCTTCATGGACTCGGGAGCCCTCCTCACCCTGAGCCTGGGCTCCGGGGTGATGACGACGGGCGGCGCCTCGCTCGTCCCGCTGTCCTTCACGTTCAATACCGTCAGTTCGTCGGATACCACCCTGCCGACCTTCGGCGGAATCACGTCGATCACCGGAGTCGGCACGAACTCGGTGACCCTCAACTGGTCGACACCCGGCTCCGACGATACGACCCTCGTCGGATCGCTCCTCTACGACGTCTATGTCTCGACGGCGTCGGGATCCCAGAATTACGGCCAGCCTCCCACCACCACAAGTCTGGCGGGGGCCGCCAGTGTGGTCGTTGCCCTCCCCACGTCCGACCTGACGTATTACTTCGTGGTGCTGTGCCGGGACGCCGCGGGAAACCTGAGCTCGACCCTGGTGGAGCTGAGCCAGAAGACGCTGGTCTCCTTCAGCAGCGACATCTACACCCCCATCGTCCACAACATCTGCACCATGTGCCATGTCTCGGGGGGCATCGCCCAGTTCATGGATCTCAGCATCAGCGCCTCCGACACGGTTCTGAACAAGTGGGTGGGCCAGCCTGCGAATACGGGGGCGGGCCCTCCGCAGATGTGCCAAGCCTCGGGGCTGATCCGGGTGGTGGCGGGAAGTCCGAGCACGAGCCTGGTCTATCTCAAGATTTCCCAGACGACGCCGCCCTGCGGAGTGCGGATGCCGGAGGGGCTGGCGCCCCTCAGCACCGCCCAGATCCAGCTCTTCTTCGACTGGATCACCCAGGGCGCGAACAACAACTGATCCTCGGCTTCCCAGGGATTGGCGATCCGCGCGGTTACCGGCTCCGGCGGGCGGGAGCGCGAGAGCGCAGCGCCGAGAGCAGCCAGAACAGCGGCAGAATCAGGATCCCTTCCAGTCCTAGAAAGCCGCAGCCGCCCCCGCCGCCCCCTCCCCCCGAGGGTGCCGCCGCAGGGGCCGCCACCACCGTGACGACCGTGAAGGAGGGAGCGCTCTGGGTGGTGCCGTCCGTCACCGTGACCGCGAAGGTGTACTGACCGGCCGCGATCGGGGTGAACGTCGGCGTGGAGGCATAGGGATTTGAGAGCACCACGGGCGGCCCTTCCAGCTGAACCCAGTACGACGTGAGTCCCGTTCCCGTGCTTCCGGTGGAATCCAGGGTGACCGTCTGCCCGGTGAGGACGCTGGCGGCGGGGCCGCTCGCCAGCGCGATCGGAACCGCATAGGCGGGGGGGCTGGTCTTGTCCACGATCACGTTAATGGTGGCGAACGCTTGGATGGCATTGAAGGTGTTGGCTTCAAGTTTGAAGCTGTAGAGGCCGGGAAGGGGGGGCGTGAAGCTGAAGACGTTCGGACTGCCGAACACGAGCTGGTTGAAGGTTAGGGAAGGTCCAGCCGTCTGGCTGAGGTAAAAGAACCAGGTGTTGGCCGGATCCGAGGTGGTGACGTTCAGCGTGAGAGGGCCGCCCAGGGCCGCGTGACCATTGGTGGCGATCCCCGCTCCGTAAGTCAGCCCCGTCGTGAAGGTGATGTCCGTCGGCAGATTCTTCACCGTCAGCGAGACCGAGGCGGGGAGGCTGAGGTTGACGCCGTCGCTCACGACCAGCTGGAAGGTATACAGGGCTTCACGGACCGGCGTGAAGGTCGAATGAATCCCGCTGGGATCCGTGAGGATGACTCGGGGGCCCGCCGTCTGGGTCCAGGCGTACGTGACGGGCAAGCCCTCCGGATCCTGGCTCCCGGTCCCGTCCAGAACGACGGTGTCTCCCACGACGATCTCCCCGGTGGGGAGCAGACGGTGGGCCGCGGCGACGGGAGCCTGATTGGCCGGGGACTGGACCAGGATGTGGACGGTCGAGGACAGGCTCGACAACGCGGCATTGGGATTCGTCACGACCAGCGAGAAGCTGTAGAGCCCCGGAAGAGTCGGAACGAACGTGGGCTTGACGGCGATGTTGCTGCTGAGGGGAGTGGGGGACGTCCATTTGTATTGAAGGGGCAGCGGGCCGCCGGCGGGATCCAGGCTCAAACTGCCGTCCAGGGTCACCGTCTGGCCGACCAGCGCCACCTGGTCGGGCCCGGCATTCGCGGTCGGGGCGAGATTGACGGCGTCCCGGTTGATCCGGACCGTCGTCACATCGGTGCTCGTGTTGACTCCGTCGCTGACGGACACCTGGAAGACCAGGATGTTGTCGGGGGGCAAGCTTGCCGACGGCGTGGGAGCGTTGAAGAAGACCACGACATCATTCGTCAGGATGGTCGTCAAGGCCCCCACCGGCACGCCACTCAGCTGCGTCCACGTGTAGACCAGGGTGTCTCCGTTGGCATCGGAGGATCCCAGGGCCACCAGATACACCCCAGCCCCCGGGTTCGCGGTCTGATCGGCTCCGGCGTTGGCGCCCGGGGGGACGTTCAGGATCGTGACGTGGACGTCCTTCGACGTCGAGACGAGCAGGTTGCTGACGGTGACGGTGAAGGTGTAGGTCCCTTCCTTAGTCCCCAGGAAAAAAGGCGTTGCGGTATTCCCGTTCGTCAAGGCCGGGCTCAAGGGGGCCGACGCCCAGCTGAAGGTCAGCGCCTGCCCGTTGGGGTCGGTGCTCCGGGAGGCGTCCAGGACGACCTTGGAGGGCCCCACGGCCAGGTCGGGAGTGACCTGAATGTTGGGGATTGCGGCATTCGTCTGAACGCCCGCGACGTTCGGAGGCGCGGCCGTATCCTCGATCTTGAGGGGATTGCCGTTCGGCGAATACAGGTAGGTCGGCGTCCCCGCCGTGCCCGCGTTATCGGCCAGGGTGAACGTGACGGAATTTCCGGAGATGAGCATGCTGACGAGACCCTGGAGAAGGTCGGTCGTGCCGTCGGCATCGATCAGTTTCCAGTCCCCGGGGTCTTCCTGACCTGTGGCGAGGGTCTCGGAGAAGATGATGGTGACGGAGTCGAGATGGCCGTTCCCGTTGGCATCGACCTTGGTGATCCCGATCGCCACCGGTGCCGCTCCGTCCAGGGCCAGGGTGGGGCCGGAGGAACTCGCGGTGAGCCCCGAGAGATCCTGGAGATTCCCCACCGTGGAGTCGTAGACGACGTGCGGCGTCACCCCGGTGTCGGGCGTCCCCTTTTCGACGAGCGTCAAGGTCAGCACCGCACCCGTGACGCTGGCCGCGCCGATCGTGTAGTTCGGGGTGATGACGGTGAATCCCAGCCCGGTCGTGGCGCTCGAGGTGGTCGCGTTCAGGGGCTTATTGTAGGTCAGGATCAGGTGGTCCAGCGAGCCGTTGCCGTTGGTGTCGGCCGTCACGACGGTCTGAAGCACCGGGCGGGAGCCGATCGTCACCGTTTGCGGGGTCGTGCTGCAGGTCGTTCCCAGATTGCTCACGTTCAGGCTCAGGCCGAGGGGTCCGGACGCGGGCCCGAAACTCATGACCTTGAGGCCGCTCACGGTGAGCGTCTCGCCGGCGTTGAAGTTCCCCTGAAGGCTGACCAGCGCCTCCTTGGCGCTGGGGTAGCTGACGATGGCCGGTCCGGCCGAGACGTGAGCGGACCCGGTTCCGGCGAATGCCAGCCCGTCGGTCAGGGCCTGGATCGTCGTGTCCCAGCTCATGTTCAGGCCGGCGGGGATCTCGATCCGGATGCCGTTGGCGGAGGTGATTCTCGGCACCGTCGCGTCCTCGGTGACGGTCACCGGATTCAGCACGGTCGACGGATCGCCGGTCCCGAACGTCTGGGAGACCGACAGCGCGATCGTCGGCTGGCCGATGCCGATCGTCTTGTCGTCGGGGACGCCGCTGCCGAGGGGATCGACGAACAGGTCGAGGTGGCTGGGGGCGGCGGCGGAGGAGAAATTGGCGAACCGGAGGCCGCTCACGGTGAGCGTCTGAGCCACGGTGAAATCCGACCCCAGGCTGATCAGGGCGATCCTGGTCGTGGGATAGGACACCTTGTTCGCGGACCCGGTGACGTGGCCGGCGCCCGAGCCGCCGAACACGAGCGGGGGCGCGGTGGTGATGGTCGTGTCCCAGGTCATGGGGAAGGCCGGGGGAATCTCGATGCGGATGCCGTTGGCGGCCGTGATGGTGGGGAAGCCGCTGGCGTCGGTGACGGTGATCTGCACGGTGGCCGTGGACGGATCATTCTCGGTGAAGGCCATGTTGGCCTGGGACGAGATGGAAGGGGCGCCGCCGACGGCGATGAAGAACGGATCGACGGCGCAGTTGGTTCCGAGATTGTTGACTTCGAGCTGGAGGTTGTTGGGGGTCGACGGGGCCGAGAAATTCTGGAAGGCCAGCCCCGAGATCGTGAGCGTCTGGCTCGCCGTGAAATCGGAGAGCAGGTTGACGATCGCCGTCTGAGTCCCCACGTAGGTGATCGTCTGGGCGGCGTGGGCCAGGCCGGTCCCGCCGAAACTGAGACCGGTCCCCGTATTGACCCGGCTCGTATCGAACTGCATGTTGAATCCCGCCGGGATCTTGATCCGGATCGCGTTGGCCGCGGTGATCCGTGCCGGGGTGCCGTCGGTCACGGTGATGGTCGCGGCGGCCGTCGGCGGATCCGCAACCGCGAACACCTGATTGGTGCCCGATGAGATCGTCGGGGCGCCGATCGCGATCGTCCGGTTGTCCGTGGACTGGGGGACGCCGGTGTTCAAGGTATCCAGCCCGAGAACGTTGGGCGCGGACGCTCCCGTGAAGGTGGTGAACCGGAGATTGCTGATGATCGCGGTTTGGCTGGAGCCGAAGGTCGAAATCACCGGGATGACCGCGGTCTGGTTGCCGTTGGCATAGGTGACCGCCGGCGCGGCCGAGATATGACCCGCCCCCTGGGCGGTCCCGGTGACGGTCGCCGTCGTCACCGTCGGATCCCACGTCATGTTGAACCCGGCGGGGATGATCAGGCGAATGCTGTTGGCGGCGGTGATTTTCGGAGTTCCGCCCGATTCCGTGACGGTGATCGGCTGGGCCGCCGTCGAGGGGTCTCCCTTGGTGAAGACCTGATTGGCGGCCGACGAGATGGTGGGGAGCCCCAGCACCGTGATCACGGACCCGTCGGTCGCGTTCGTGTCGTTGGGAAAGCTGAGCGGGTTGACGTTGGAGTTCGTCGTGACGATGAGCTGACCGCTCGAGTCGGCGCCGATGTTGGCAAACTGCAGGCCGGCAATGGTCAGAGTCTCGTTGGAGAGGAAATTGCTGAGGAGGTTGACGGTCATCGTCCGGTTATTGGGGTAGCTCACGGGGCCGTTTATTCGTCCGGCCGCCGATCCCCCGAACGTGGGAGCGGTGATCGCCGTGTTCCAGGTCATGTTGAGGGCGGCGGGAATCGAGATCCGAAGACCCGAGGCTGCCTGAATGCCGGGGCTGGAGTTCGCTTCCGTGATCGTGATGGTGTTGGCCGCGACGGGGCCGGGGGGAGAAACGGAATAGCTGCCCCCCGAACTGATGGTGGGGTTGTTGAGGATCGTCAGCGTGCTTCCGTCATTGATGATCGCGGTCGTCCCGTTGGTCCAGGTCGCCCCCAGCGATCCGCTGTTGGTGGGGAGCGGAGAGCCGACGAGGAATCTCAGGTTCTTGATGATCAGATGGCTGGGGGGGGGGCCGAACGTGAAATTCGTGGTGATGGTGATGACGCAGATCTTGGCGGTCGGGTAGCTGGCTCCCCCGACGGCGCCGCCGTTGATGTTCGTGGTGTCGTAGGTCGGACTCGTGACGCTCGAGTCCCAGGTCAGATTCACGGAATTCGGAATGATGAGACGGATGCCGTTGGCGGTCTGCCAGACGCCTCCGCCGCAGCTGATCGTGATATCCGGGCACGTGGTGGCGGCCACGGTGTTGTCGCCCTGGTGAAAGGTCTTGCCCGAGGCCAAGGTGATCGACTGGGCTTGGGCCAGGCCCGCGCCGGCCAGGAGGATGAGGAGCGAGACGAGGGATGAACCCCAGCTGGACCCACGTCGACCCATGAGACTCCTTCCAACGGCTCCCGAGAACGGCCCCGGGATTCACTATTTTACCACGGGGGCGGCCTCAAAGCCCATGCCTTAGATACAACTATTTGAAGGGCGGCCCCCGAAGGAAAAAATCGGCGGCACCGTTGGTGTCGTCATCGACCACATTGGTAGCCTTCGACCAGAAAAGGATGTATCGGCCATCGGCCGAATAGGCCGGCGCGTCGGAGGGTCCGTCGAGCTGGCCGCCGAACGTCTGGACGGATTCGCGGCTGGTTTGGAGCGTCGTCCGATTCCGGAGGAAGATGTCATCCACGCCGTTGGAGTCGCCGTTCACCAGGGCCGACGACGGCGACTGCCAGGCGATCTTCGTCCCGTCGCCACAGATCGACGGCCGGTCGCAGTTCTGTCCGCCCGTGGCGCCGGACGTGTGAACCGAGAGGATCTCCGTGAAGGGGGAGAGGCCATTCCAGGAACGGAGATAGATGTTGGGGGTGGCCAGCTCCTGGGCCGCCGGATTCAGGGAGCCCGACGTGCTGCGGAAGGTCACCATCTGCCCGTCGAGGCTGATGCTGGCGCTGCGGCTGGGGCCCACCAGAGCGGGATTGGAGCCGACGTATTCGACCGAGCATCGGACGGTGCGGTTGGTCTGGGTGTCGCGAACGAACACATCCGTCGTGCTGTTGGAATCCGGGGCCCCGTCCTGGGTGGCGGAGACCAGGTCCGCCGCATCCGAGTCGAACGCCACATAGCGGCCGTCGGAGGAGACGACCGGCCGGTTGCTCGACCCCGTCGCCTTCTTGCCGGACCCGGTCCCGAACCCCGACTGGAAACTGATCAGGTCGGTGGGGAAGGCCGACGTGCCGTCGATCCATTTCCGGCGGTAGATGTCGCTCAAGGTGTCGTTATCGTCTCCGCCTGCGATCACGCCGTCGAGGAGGTTCGACAGGGACTCGAAGACGACGTAGGTTCCGTCATTGGACAGTCGGGGATTGTCACAGTTCTGGTCGGCGATCAGCCCCGAGGCCCCGGAGGCCCGCGAGACCAGGGTGGTGACACCGGTCTGCATGTCCCGGACATAGATCTGCTTGACTCCCGCCGGAACCGCCACCCCGGTGAGATTCGAGGCGAGGGAGGAGAATGCGACGTACCGTCCGTCGCCGGAAATGGAGGGCGTCCCACTGGCCCCGTCGGAGGGCCCGCCGCTCAGGCTGACGGACACCATGATGAGGGTCCGACTGAGGTTATCCCGATAGAAGACGTCCGGCGCATTGTTGGTGTCGCCGGGGACCAGGTTGGTCGCGTTGGACGAAAAGACGACGTAGCGCCCGTCGTTGGAAATGCCCGGGATCTCGTTGACGGCGTCCAGGTTGCCTTCGGCGCCGGATGTGGAGAGGGAGACGCGGACGGTGTTCTGGATGACCGGGTGGTTCTGGTTGATCGACTTCTTGCACCCGGCCAGTCCCCCGAAGGTCAGGAAAAGGCTCAGGGATGCAAGAGCGAAGAGGATGGCGCTGGACCTCATGATTTGGAGCCCTCGATGACGCTAGAGTCTATCGGCGGTGTAGACGTCATTCCAGAATTTCTTGGGGCGTCGGAAAGCCAGCGGCCTTGATTCATGTTTCGAACGCCACTAGGATAGACCCGCCGTGCCGCCACCCTTCATCGGTTCCTCGTCCTTCGCTCCCGGCAGCCTCCTTCGGCTGGCCGGAGTCCTGGCCCTGATCCCCCTGATGGCCGAGGCCCAGAGCGGCGATTCCGATCGCACCTACCCGAATGTGTTGGCTCCGATCTACACCTTCGGCCGCCGCGGGGCCGAGCCCGGAGCGCTGAGGGCGGCTTCCGCGGTCGCCGTCGGGAAAGACGACCTCCTTTATGTCGCCGACGCGGGCAATCATCGAATCCAGATCTTCACCATGAACGGCATCTTCCGGGGAGGGTTTGGGCGCCGCGGAACGGCCGAATCGGAATTCCTCTCGCCGTGCGCCATCGCCGCCGCTCCGGACGGAGAGATCTTCGTGGCCGACGCCGGAGGCCGCCTGCAGTCCTTCAGTCCGGAGGGGAAATTCCTGAAGGCCTGGATCGGCCTCCGATCCCCCCGCGGCATCGCGGTGACGTCGGATCGGGTCTACGTCAGCGAGAGCGACGTTCACCGGATCCGCGTGTTCCCTCGAAGGGAAGGCGTGGAGCGCTCCCTCGGCGGGGTGGGATCGCTACCCGGACGCTTCCAGTCCCCCGCGGGCCTGGCGGTGGACGAGGAGGGCTTTCTCTACGTGGCGGATTCCGGAAATCACCGGATTCAGAAGCTCAACCCCGAGGGGCAGCCCGTCGCGCAGTGGGGAGGCTGGGGAGCCCAGCCGGGGCTCGTCTCCTATCCCTCGGGACTCGCCTGTGTCGGCGACCGGCTCTACGTCGCCGATTACGCCAATCACCGGGTCCAGGTGTTCGACCGGAGCGGGAGGCTCCTGAAGCAGTGGGGCGCGGCTCCCGCGGTGGCGGGGGGCGGAGATGGGCGTCTCCACTATCCGGAGGGACTGGCCGTCAGTCCGTCCGGCGGCCTGACCGTGGTCAGCGAACCGGTCGAAGGCCGCCTCCAGGTGTTCGTCAACCGGGACGTCGCCAAGGTCGAGCGCGTGAACGATTTGCCCTGGTGGGACGGGCTTCACACCCGCCTCCACGCGGTGCGGCTAGCCCCCCCTCCTCCGGGATGCAAGCCTCAGGTGATCGGGGCTCTCGCTGCCTCCGACGTCCATGCGGTCTTCTTCTTTGACGTGACGACGAATGCCCTGGGTCCGATCGCGGCGGCGGGAGGCTACGGACCGAAACTGGGAGAGCTCAACGGCATTGGGGGCATCGCCGTCGATCCGGAGGGGTCGCGCGCCTACGTCGGCGACGTGGGAAATCGCCGGATCGTCCTCTTCGAGCTCCCGCGAAACCCCGCTCGCCGCGAACTCTTCGCCAATACGATCCGCGTCGTCTCGTCGCATTCGTTGGCCCGGATGGTGCCGGCGGGGACCTCCGGGTATTCCGCCGAGATGGCGACTCCCGGTCCGATCTCGCGGGGCCGGAATGGACGGCTGTACGTCCTCGACCGCGCCAACCAGGCGATCCTGGTCTGCGACCCCGATCTGCGGTTCCTGAGCCTGATTCCGGTCTCGCAAGGGGTTCGCGAGTTCGCGGTGGCGGACGACGGAAGCCTGGTGGCGACCGACCCCCTCCGCTCCCGCGTGCTCGTCTATGGCTCGGATGGCCGGGAACAGGCCGTCTGGACTCTCGGGGAGGAACGGACCGGGCCGGGAGAAGGGATGCCCTGGGGCGTGGCGATCGACGATCAGGGGGTCGTCTACATCAGCGACGCCCTGAACGACCGGATCCTGAAGGTCGATCGGGAAGGACGGGTCCTCAAGCGGTGGGGGACGACGGGGCGGACGAATGACCGCTTGTCCGGCCCTCGCAGCATCGCCTTCTATTCCCCGGACCGGCTGATCATCGAGGACTACGGCAATCATCGGGCCCAGCTTTGCACTACCGAAGGAGAATGGCTTGGCAACTATGTGGCCGGCGGCCTGGCGACGCCGATCGCGATCCGCTAGCGCAGTCCTCGGGGCCCTGGTGCTCGCCCTCCTGGTCGAGGGCTGTGAGCGCTCCCCCGGTTCCGAGGAGGCCGGCCGGTCGGGCAGGCGGCGCCTTGAAAGCAACGGCGGACGCTACTGGGTCGAGCTCGAGACCTCGCCCGCCGGGATTGCGGTCAATCAGCCGTTCGACGTCTCGGTCCTTGTGACGCCGAAAAGCGCCCCCTCCGGAACCCTGGACGTGATGGTGGATGCCCGCATGCCCGCCCATTTCCACGGGATGAATCGCACCGCGAAGATCACGCGCGGGAGCGGCAACTCGTGGAAGGCGGAAGGCCTGGTGTTTCACATGCCGGGGCGCTGGGAGCTCTATGTCGATGTCAGCGACGGCGGGGTGACCGAGCGGGCTCAGCTGGACGTGGATCTGAAATGAAGGGGAAAGTCCTGCTCGCCGGGGCCGTCCTCCTGGCGGCCGCCGCAGCGATGGCGTGGGCGGGGAGGAAAGGACCGGCGCCGCGGCTCGCGACGATTCCCGCCTCGGACGAGTTTACGCCCGAGGAAGTCGAACGCATCCTCCAGCAGTCCCCGCTGGGGCCTCCCCCGGGGGATCCCACGAATGCCGTGGCAGACGATCCCGGGGCGGCGATCCTGGGGCAGGCGATCTTTTACGATCCTCGGTTCTCACGAACCGGGAAGACGGCCTGCGTGACCTGCCATGATCCGAAGCGCGGCCTGGGCGACGGGAAGCCGATGCCGGACGCGTTTCCCGTGGACCGGAATGTCCCGACCCTCTGGAACGTCGCCTACAGCCGGTGGTTCTTCTGGGACGGCCGGGCGGACAGCCTGTGGAGCCAGGCGCTCCAGCCCCTGGAGAATCCCCGGGAGCACGGCGGCACCCGCCTTGAGGTCGCCCATATCCTGAGCTCCGACCCGCGGCTGAGCGGCCTCTATACCAGGGTGTTCGGGGCGCTTCCCGCCCTGGACGATTCCCGCCGCTATCCGCCGGCGGGGGGCCCGGTGACCGAAGGCGCGGACGGCCCTCATCGCCGGGCGTGGGCGTCGATGGCCCCGGACGACCGGGCGACGATCGACCGGATCTTCGCCAACGTCGGCAAGTGCCTGGAGGCGTACGAGCGCCGGCTGGTCAGCCGGAACGCCCCGTTCGATACGTTTGTGGAAGGCCTCCGCAGCGGAGACAAGGCGAAGATGGCGGCCCTGTCCCCGTCGGCGAAAGTCGGACTGAAGATCTTCGTCGGCAAGGGGAATTGCCGCCTCTGCCACAGCGGGCCCGCGTTCACGGACGGGGAATTCCACAACCTCGGCATTCCGCCTTCGCGGGGAGGACCCACCGCGTCCCGATTCGCCGCTATTCCGATGGCGCAGACCGATCCGTTCAACGGGAAGGGCGTCTACAGCGACGATCGTGACGCCGGAGCGAAGAAGCTCGACTATCTGGTCCACCTGCCCGACTCGTGGGGGCAGATCAAGACCCCGGGGCTTCGGAACGTGGCGAGGACCGCTCCCTACATGCATCAGGGGCAGTTCAAGACGCTCGCCGAGGTCGTCGACTTCTATTCGATGTTGCAGGGCATGCTTCAGGCGGGCCACCACGAGCGGACGATCCTGCTGCCGCTCTTCCTGGACAAGGCGGAATCGGCCGGCCTCGTCGCCTTCCTCGAATGCCTGACGGACGAGAAGATCGACGAGAGCCTGCTTCAGCCCTTGCCCTGAGCCGCCTCAGTCGCGCTTCAGCAATTTTCCGAAAAGCCCGCTGCCGAAGAGCCCCTTCTTCTTCTCGGGAAGCGGAGTGACGCTCCCCGGGGGCCGCGCGGTGACAATGGGTTTGAGTCCGGCGATCGCGTAGCGGCCGGGCATGGCGGGCCGCTCCTGCGGCTTGGGCATCGCGTTTGGCAGCTCCGTGATCGGGGTCGCGGGCATCGGCACCACGAATTCGGGCGAGGGGGCCGGCGCGGACGCCGGGACATCGGTGGCATAGGGGTCGGCGGTCGCCGTCGCGGGCTCGGGTTCGGCGACGGAAGACGAAACGGCTTCCTCGGCGTCCGGCTCGGACGCCGACGGATTCTCCGAAGCGGGAGCGGACGAGGTGGCATCGGACGCCACATCGGTGGCATAGGGATCCGAGGCTGAGGCGCCCTCGGCGACGGCGTCGGGGCTGCTGAGGCCGAGCACGGTCGGCTCCATCATGATTCCTACGCGGGCAATGGATTCGGGCTTCGGCTCTTCGGACACGGTGACGGCCTCGACCGGGGGCGCGTCGACCATCGCAGGGACTTCAACGGCGGCCGCCATGGGCTCCGCTGCGGGCACCGGGGGCGCGACGACGACGGCGTCCGAGGACGCGACGACAGCTTCCGAAGATGCAATGACGGCCTCCGGGGATGCAACGACGACCTCCGGGGACGCAACGACGGCCTCCGGGGACGCAACGACGGCCTCCGGGGACGCAACGACGGCCTCCGGGGACGCAATGACGGCCTCCGGGGATGCAACGACGACCTCCGGGGACGCAACGACGGCCTCCGGGGACGCAACGACGGCCTCCGGGGACGCAAC
>Ga0070731_10004072_pt1 | contig 12765 bp, 13 predicted proteins | sample Coa_R1_2_FD_66448 | JGI IMG/M metagenome (GOLD analysis project Ga0070731, IMG submission 66448) | Surface soil microbial communities from Centralia Pennsylvania, which are recovering from an underground coalmine fire - Coalmine... | ecosystem: Environmental > Terrestrial > Soil > Unclassified ... | reverse complement strand
ACGTCGAGGAGCACGTCTCCGAACGAGGTCAAGCGCACGAAGAGAGGCTCTCACACGACGAGAGCCTCTAGGATCGTCGCATGGACGGCGACGGGCGCAGCAGACTGCGTTCCTTCGCGCTCGGAGGGCTCGTCGGCGCCGCGGGCGCGATCGCGACGCTTCGGCGTGTCTCGCCGCGGCCCCGCCGGCCGAGACGGATCGCCGGCGGGCTCGCCGCGTTCGAGGACGCCCCGTGCTTCCTCGAGATCGTCGGGGAGGAGGCGCAGCGCTACCGCGAAGGCGGCGAAAGCTCGAGCGGGACGTCGTAACCCCGGAAGCGGTCGACCATGAAGTGCGCGGCCGCGGTCATCCCGACGCGGGCGGGCAGCCGGTCCTGGGGATCGAGCGTGACCCGGAACCACGCCGGGATCGAGCGGTCGAGGAACGTCAGCGTGTGGGCTCCGACGAGGTGGACGTTCGTCGGCGCCTGCCAGTAGGGCTGCGTGACGTCGAGCGGTGTCTGCGGCGTCTCCAGCCAGCGACCCTTCGTGTCCGCGCGGTCCCAGCGGCGGCTGCCGATCACGACTGCCTGCGCGCCGCCCCGGATGCGGTAGGCGAGCCGGTTCGGTGCCTGCACCTGAAACAGCGTCTGCTCGCCGTTCCCCGGTGCGGAGCGCAGCGATTCCTCGAAGACGATGGAATGCGATGAGCGGTATGCACGGGTGACGCGCGCGAGCAGCGAGCTCGCACCGGGTGCGTCGGGAGAGACGGTGAACCGCAGCGTGTGTCCGCCGACCGAGACGACCAGCGCTCCGGCGCGCGCGCGGGCGCGGTAGCACCCCGGGCCGCAGGCTGCTGCGGGGCGACCGTCGACGCGGACGTTCCGCCCGTTCTGGCCGGTTCCGTCCTGTCCGAGGAGCGTCACGATCGCGACGTTGCGACTGCGGGCGACGGCGACGGCGAGCGTTCCCAGCTCGCGCGCGTCGACGACGGCGTCGCGGGGCGGCAGCTTCGGCGGCTGCGGCGCCGCGACGGCGGGCGCGGCCGTAGCCGTCGGCGTCGCCCTGCCGGGGCGGAGCTGAACCAGCACGGCGACGACGCCGACGACTGCGGTCAGGAGGACGACCTCCACGCGGATCGAGCGGCGGAGCGACGCGAAGGCACCGAGCAGGCGTGTGCGGTTCAGCCGGCCGAGTGCGAGGAGGGGCGCCAGGAGGCCCGTCTTCACGAGGAGTGCGCGACCGTACGTCGTCGTCCACAGCTGCTCGAACGCGCGAAGCTCGGTCAACGCCCGTAGGCCGCCGCTCGCCGCGAGCACGACCACTGCGGCGAGCACCGACGAGGAGACACGGCGGACGACGTCGCCGCGCGCATCGACCGGCAACTCGGACCTCGGAACGACGAAGAGCAGCGCGACGAGCGCTCCGAGCCACACGGCGGCGGCGCCCACGTGCGCGACGTCGGCCGGCACCGCCAGCAGCCAGGGCTGGTCGCGATCGAGCGCATGGCCGGCGAGGCCCGGCGTGGCGACGAGCAGCAGGGAGCAGGCTCCCGCCGCTCCGAAAAGCCGCGTCGTCCGCGGGGCGAGCGCGGCGGCAGCGGCGCCCGCGGCGGAGAGCGCGAGCGCGATCTCGAGCACGAGTGCGTTCCGTGTTCCGCCGGGCGCGTCGTGGACGACCCCGCTGCAGCCGACGAAGGCGAGCAGGAGCGCGAAGAACAGGAGGTGGGAGAGACGCTCCCGGAGCGCGTGCGCGTACGGCCGCGTCACGATCGCGAAGACCGTCGCGCCCGCTGCGACGAGGAGACCGACGTAGAACAGGAGCCGGAAGGCGACGTCCCACCACCCGAGCGGTACAGACGCGGTCAGGACGGCCGACGGCTTCGCACCGCCGGCGCCGACGGCGAACGCGATGACGCCGCGCTCGCGGTGGCCGTCCTCCGCGACGATGCTCCACCGCACGCTGTAGTCGCCGTGGCCGAGTCCCGGCCGAAGCGGGATCGTCAGGATGCGCCCCCGCGCCGTCGCGGCACCTTGCTCGACCGATGCGCGGGTGGCGTTGGCGACGGCGGCGTTGCCGGCGCCGACGCGGACCGTGTCGTCGAACACGACCTCGACGGCCCGGGGCGAGCGCGCGACGACGGCCCCGTTCGCCGGCCGTGTCTCCAGGAGGCGTGCGTGCGCCGAGGCGGCGGCGGGCGCCACGAGGGCGGCGAGCGCGGCCGGCACGACGAGGATCGAGTGGCGTCTCACGGGGGAAACCGAGGCTAGTACTCGCAGAGGCCGCTGGTAGCCTTGCCGCTCCAGTGCCCATCTACGAGTACAAGTGCCCGAATGGGCACCTTTTCGAGGCTTTTCACGGCATGACCGAACCCGGTCCCGAGGTGTGCGAGGTCTGCGCCACTGCGCCCCTCCAGCGCGTCCTGCATCCGGTGGCGGTGCACTACAAGGGCTCGGGCTTCTACTCGACGGACTACGGCCGCAAGTCCAAGGGCGCGCCGAAGGACGGCGGCTCCTCCTCCGACTCGTCCTCGTCGACGGGGGAGTCCGGCAGCGGGTCGGGCGGCGGGAGCGGCGGGACGGAGTCGACGGGCGAAAAGAAAAAGGCCGCCGAGGCCTAGGCGGCGCGTCCGGGTCGCCCGTGGACGGGCAGCCCTTGTGGACGGATCGGCGCACACGTTTTGCATACGCGTCGCATTCCCGCGCGGGTTTGCATGCGACGCTTCCCCTCCCCGGGGTGGGTGGGGGTTCGGGATGGGACCGTGCGGGCTTCGGCCGCTCTACCAGGGGCGGCGGAAGCGGCGGCGGCCGGCGAGCGCCTCGAGCACGAGCAGCAGCACGACCGCCCCCGCCACCGCGAGCAGGAACGGGCCGAGGTGCCACCCGAACCGAACCTTGTGCCCGAGCAGCACGTCGCCGATCAGCCCGCCGACGAGCGCCCCGACGAGGCCGACCGCCATCGTCGGCAGACAGCCGATCGCCTGACGCCCGGGTGTGACCGCGCGCGCGACGAAGCCGGCGAGCAGGCCGAAGAGAAGAAACGAGACGACGCCCACGACAGGACGCTACTGCAGCGTGTGCCCGACGACGCAGCCGGGCCCGAAGGCGTCCACCGGCGGCTGCGGCGCCGACTTTCCGAGGAACATCGCAAGCGTCGCGGGGTTGTCCTCGCTCGGGCTTCCGGTCCCCCCGGCGCCCAGGTCGCCCCCGAGCCGGCAGTGCACCGAGCTGCCGCTCGACGCACGGAAGCGCACCCAGCCGAGCTGTGCGAGCTGCCAGGCGTTCAGATCCGTCGTCAGCGGCTTCCCGAGCTTCGAGCCGTCCCACGGCATCGAGAAGAGCGTTCCGAACGAGGTGAACTTCGCCATCGTCGCGTCGATCACGGCCTGTTGCCGCGCGCCGCGCGTGACGTCCGACTCCGACGGGTCGAGAAGGTTCTCTCGGATCCGCGAGTAGACGAGCGCCCGCTCGCCGTTCATGTGCTGCTCCCCTTTCGGGAACCGCCAGCCGGGCCACTTGTCGCAGCGCGCCTGCGTCGAGTAAGGACAGTCGAACCGGTTCGACCGGATTGCCCGCGGGACGTTCACATCGATGCCGCCGACGGCGTTGATCAGGTCCTTGAAGTCCGCGAAGTTGATCACGACCACGTGATTCACCGGCAGTCCCGTGAAGTCACGGATCGTGCGGATCGCGAGCGCCGGCCCGCCGATCTGCATCGCCGCGTTGATCTTCTGCGTCGAGTAGCCGGGAATCGGCACGACGATGTCGCGCGGAATCGAGAGGTAGAACATGCGGTGGTGCGACGGGTCCGTTCGCATCAGCATGATCGAGTCGGAGTGGCGATCGCCCGCGCGCCCGACCTCGCCGTTGTCCGTGCCGAGCAGGAGGATCGTCGTCGAGTGCGAGAGCAATAGGCCACCTTGCTTCACCAGCTCCAGGCGGGCATTCGGATCGAGCCGCTTGTTGGCGTCGGCGACGCCGCTCGAGAACGAGAGCCAGCTCGTCACCCCCCACACGACGAAGAGCACCACCAGCACGAGCACGCCGAGCGCGATCCAGCGGCGCCAGCGCCGCCGCCCGGGCGGGCGCGCACTGGGGCCGCGGTACTCGACATGGCCGGCCTTCCCGTCCCCGCCGGGGCGGAACACGCTCCGTCGCGGCTGCGTCCGTGCGGGCCGGTCGGCGAAAGACGGGACTTTGCCCTTGACGCGACCCCCCCGGTAGACGCGGTACGGCTTCTCTTCCCGGGCCATCCAGCGGGTTACGGTACCCGGCGGGCATGAGTGCCAACCGGGTGATCGGGGTCGATCTCGGCGGGACGAAGATCCTCGCCGGCGTCGTCGACGCGGACGGCGTCGTACACGAGACGGTCGAGCATCCGACCCCGACGACGTCGCAGGCCGCTTTGCTCGACGCGCTCGTCGCGGCCGTGCACGAGTTGCCGGGCGACGTCGAGGCCGTCGGCTTCGGGATCCCGTCGCGGATCGACCAGCGCCGCGGGGTGACGCTCGGATCCGTCAATACGCCGCTTCGAGAGACGCCGTTCCGCGACGAGATGCAGCGTCGGCTCGACCTGCCGGTCGGGCTCGAGAACGACGCAACCTGCGCCGCCTATGCGGAGTACGTCCACGGCGCCGGCCGGGGCACCGCACACTTCGTCATGCTGACGCTCGGTACGGGGGTCGGCGGCGGTGTCGTCGTCGACGGCGCGCTCTTCCGTGCCTGGACGGAGCTCGGGCACATGGTGATCGTCGAAGACGGCGAGCCCTGCCAGGGTGCGTGCTCCGGTCGAGGGCATGTCGAGGCGTATTGCTCCGGACGCGCGGCGGACAAGGTCGCCCGCTCGGTGCTCGGGCCGGACGCGACGGCCTACGAGCTGGTCGAGCAACGCCACCCGGCACTCGAGCGGATCGGCCATCACCTCGGTGTGGCTCTGGGATCGCTCGTCAACATCTTCGGCGCCGAGCGGATTGCGATCGGAGGCGGCTTCGGGGTCGCCGCCTTCGACGCCCTCGTCCCGTCGGCGAGGCTCGCCGTGTTGACGGAGGCGTTGGCACCCGCGGGCCAGGAGCTGCAGATCGAGCGTGCCGAGCTCGGGGCCGAGGCGGGACTCATCGGCGCGGGGCTCGTCGCGTTGGAAGCCCGGTGACGCTCGCGGTCTGTGCGACGCCGATCGGCAATCTCGACGACGTCACGCTGCGAGTGCTTGCCGAGCTGCGCGCCGCGGACGTCGTTCTGGCCGAGGACACCAGGCACACGCGCACGCTGCTCCGCCGTCACGCCGTCGACACGCCGCTCCTGTCGTACCACGAGCACAACGAGGCCGCCCGCGTCCGCGAGCTCGTGCCCCGCCTCGAGGCGGGCGAGCGCATCGCGCTCGTCTCGGACGCAGGCCTGCCGGGAATCTCCGATCCGGGCGTGCGCCTGATCCGCGCGGCCCGCGAACGCGGGGTCGAGGTGACGGTGCTGCCCGGGCCGTCCGCAGTCGAGACGGCGCTCGTGGCGAGCGGCCTTGCCGCCGGTCGCTACGCCTTCGTGGGCTTCCTGCCGCGACGCGCGGCCGAGCTCGGGCTCCTGTGGCGCGAGCTGTCCGGGTGGACGTGGCCTGTCGTCGCGTTCGAGTCGCCGAAGCGGCTGCCCACCTCGCTCGCGTCACTCGCTGCCGTACAGCCCGAGCGCGTCGTTGCAGTCTGCCGTGAGCTGACGAAGACGTTCGAGGAGGTCGTCACCGGGACCGCGGCGGAGGTCGCGGCGCGATTTCGCGAGCCGCCGCTCGGTGAGATCACCGTTGTGCTCGCTCCGGCGGTCACGGTGCCGGCGGCCGATGTCGAGGAGGCACGCCGGGCGGTGGCGGAGCTCGTCGCGGCCGGCACCCCGCGGCGCGTTGCCTCGGACGTCGTCTCACGACTGACGGGCACGTCGAAGAACGACCTGTATCGGTCGACTCTGTGACAACTTTGTAATCTTGTTTGACAACGTCGAGACCGTCCCCCTACCGTGGACGTGTCTCCCGTTCTCACGTCAAAAAACAGGTGGTGCCGATGCGTCGAGCTGTCCTCATCGCGTTCGTCGTGGCCCTTGTCTGCGCACCCGGAGCGGGTGCGTGGACGTGGCCGGCCGGCGGAGTTGTGCTGCAGCATTTCCATTTCGACCCGGCGCATCCGTATGCAGCCGGACAGCACCGCGGCATCGATGTCGCAGGCTCCGTGGGAGACCAGGTGCTCGCGCCCAGATCGGGGACCGTGACGTTCGCCGGCACGGTGCCGTCCTCCGGCAACACCATCACGATCGAGACGGACGACGGTCTCGCCGTCACGCTCACGCACCTCGGCTCGATCGGCGTCTCGCGGGGCTCGACGGTCACCGAAGGGGCGGCTGTCGGGACGATCGGCACACCGGGCGGCACCGGCGACGATCAGGCGTTCGTCCAGCTCGGCGTGCGCATCGCCTCGGAGGCGCAGGGCTATCTCGATCCGGAGTCGCTCCTTCCTACACGGCCTGCCGCGCCTCAGCCGACCGCGGGCGGTTCCGGCTCGCCGCCTCCGACGAGCGAGAGCGCCGAGGCCGCCAGCACGCCGCAGGAACCGCCGACGGCTTCGACGTCTGCTCCCGCCTCGCCGCCCACAACGGCGCCGGCCGCGCAGGCCCCGGAGCAGGCTCCCGCGTCGCCCACGCCAGACGCGACGCCCGAGCCGCCGGTTCCTGCGACCGTGTCGACGCCGGGAGAGTCGCCGGCCTCCGTCTCCGCACCAGCAGCTCCGGGCGGAGTAGAGATCGCCGCGAGCTCCGGTGTGACGATGACCGCACGAGGGCACGCGGCCGGGCAGACGCCTCCTGCGGATCGAACGGCGACCGAGGCCCGCCCGGAGCGTGACGCGCCGCTGCACGCGGCAAGCGCGACGGCTGCGGAGACCCGACCTCATCGAAGGGCGCGCGGTGCGTCCCGCGGTCACGACGCGATTCACCCGGCGACGCCTCCTTCGCACGGCAGGTCGCTTCCGCCGCCGCGACCCGCGACGATGCGTCCTCGTGACGCCGGCATGGTCACCGCGGCAGCTCGACGGATGCAGAGTCGCGCTTCGGTGCACGCGCAGCCGAGGACCGCACCGGATCTCCGGATCACGCTCCTCTCCGCGGTGCTGCTCGTGGCGCTGCTCGCCGTGGTCGCCGCCTGGCTCGGCGTGCGGGGTGGCGCGAAGGCCGCTCGTATCATTGCCCGCGATGGCGACGAGCCCGCGCAAGATTCTGGTGGCGCCGGCCTGGCCGTATTCGGCGGGGTATCGGCACCTTGGGCACGCGGCGGCATACGTGCCGTTCGACGTGTACGCGCGCTACCACCGGCTCGTGGGCAACGACGTCCTGGCGGTGAGTGGAACCGACGAGCACGGGACGCCGGTCATGGTCGCCGCAGACAAGGAAGGGAAGTCCTATCGTGAAGTCGCGGATTTCTACAACCGCGCACACCGGGAGGATTTCCGCCGGCTCGGCTTCACGTACGACTGCTTTACGCGCACCACCACGCCGAACCACGAGCGCGTGACACAGGACCTCTTCCGGACGCTCTACGACAAGGGCGCGATCATCGAGCAGTCGATGCTCGTCTCGTTCTCGCCGGTGACCGGCCACACGCTTCCCGACCGGTACATCGAAGGGACATGTCCGATCTGCGGATACCCGGAGGCGCGCGGCGACCAGTGCGACAACTGCGGGAATCAACTCGACCCGATCGACCTGATCAATCCTCGGTCGAAGATCGACGGCTCCGTCCCGGAGTTCCGGGAGACGAACCATCTTTTCCTCGACTTGCCGCTGTTCGCCGACGCGCTCCGCACATGGATCCAGCGTCGGTCCGGCTGGCGACCGAACGTGCGCAACTTCTCGCTCTCGCTGCTCGACGACGTTCGCCCGCGTCCGATCACGCGTGACCTCGACTGGGGCGTACGCATCCCGATCCCCGGTTACGCCGAGGACGCGAACAAACGCATCTACGTCTGGTTCGACGCGGTGATCGGCTACCTGTCGGCCAGCGTCGAGTGGGCCAGGATCAACGGGGATCCGGACGCATGGCGCGCCTGGTGGCAGGCGGACGACTCCCTGCACGCCTACTTCCAGGGCAAGGACAACGTCGTCTTCCACACGGTGATCTGGCCGTCGATCATGCTCGGCTACGGCGTCGGCGGGGAGCTCGGCGCGGGTACTCCGCTCCATCTCCCCGACGACGTGTTCGCGACGGAGTACCTGACGATGGAGGGCAGGCAGTTCTCGGCGAGCCGGGCCCACGCGATCTACCTCCGCGACTTCCTCGACCGCTACGACCCAGACCCACTGCGCTACCACCTGATCGCCGCGAGCCCCGAAACGCAGGATGCCGACTTCACATGGGCGGACTTCGTGAGGCGGAACAACGACGAGCTGCTCGCGAACTGGGGGAATCTCGTCAACCGGACGCTGACGAATGCGTATCGGACCTTCGGTGCGGTTCCGGAGCCCGCCGAGCTGACGGACGCCGACCGGACGCTGCTGGACGGCGTGACCGGCGGGTTCGACACCGTCGGCGCTCACATCGAGGGCGGCCGCTTCCGCGCGTCGCTCGGGGAAGCGATGCGGCTTGCGTCGACGGTGAACCAGTACATCTCCGATCAGGCCCCGTGGGCCCTCGCGAAGACGGACAAGGCCCGCGCGGGCAGCGTGCTCTACGTCTCGCTTCGCGCCGTCGACAGCCTGAAGATGCTGTTCACGCCGTTTCTTCCGCACAGCTCGCAGCAGCTGCACGAGCTGCTCGGCTACGACGACGTCATCGCAGGCCCCGTCGAGTTCCGCGAGGTGGAGGACGACGGCCGGGTGCACGAGATCCTCACCGGCGATTACACGTCCTGGGCCGGCCGCTGGGAGCCGAGCAAGCTGCCGCCGGGTCGGGCGCTGCGCGAGCCTCGCCCGCTCTTCAAGAAGCTCGACGAATCGATCGTCGACGAGGAGCTCGCACGAATGCGCGCGGACTCCGATCCGGCGTGATCGACACGCACGCGCACCTCGACGCAGACGCCGACGAGGTGCTGGCGCGCGCCTGGAGTGCGGGCGTCGCGCGCGTGATCGCGGTCGCGACCACCGTCGCGGGCGCGCGCGAGGCGCTTGCGATCGCGGACCGACACGAGGGCGTCTTCGTGAGCCTCGGCATCCATCCGCACGAAGCCGGTGGCGAGGAGGCGCAGCATGTCGGCGAGCTGCGCGCACTGCTCGCTCATCCACTCGCGGTTGCGGTCGGCGAGACCGGCCTCGACTACTACCGGGACTATGCGCCGCACGACGCACAGCAGCGTCTGTTCGACGAGCACCTCGTGCTCGCGCGCGACACCGGCAAGCCGGTCGTCATCCACACACGCGCCGCGGACGCCGACACCGTCGCACGGCTCGTTGCGCACGAGGGCGTCGTAGTGCTGCACTGCTTCTCGTCGCCGCCTCTACTCGAACCTGCGCTCGAGCACGGCTGGTACGTCTCGTTCGCCGGGAACGTCACGTATCCGAACGCGTACGACCTGCGCGCCGCGGCGCGACGCGTTCCCGCCGACCGCCTGCTCGCGGAGACCGACAGCCCGTACCTCTCGCCGCAGCCCGTGCGCGGGCAGCGGAACGAACCTGCGCACGTCATCCACACGATCGACGCGCTCGCCGAGCTGCGCGGCGAGCGCGCGAGCCGCCTCGCTCTTCAGATCGACGAGAACGCCGCCGACGCGTTCGCGTTGTGACGGACGCGCGCCCGCTGCCGCGCCGGAGCCTCGGCCAGAACTTCCTGGTCGACGAGAACATCCTCGGCGTTGTCGAGCGGCTCGCCGGCCTCGATCCCGCCGACGTCGTCCTCGAGGTCGGGCCGGGGCTCGGCGTCCTCACGCGCTTCCTCGCCACCCGAGTCGGCTTCGTCCACGCGGTCGAGGTCGACCGGCGACTGGAGAGCCACCTCGCCGGCATCGAGCATGTCGCGCTGCACTGGGAGGACGCGCTGCGGCTCGACATCCGCAGCCTCGAACCGCCGCCGAGCAAGCTCGTCGCGAACCTTCCGTACAACATCGCGACGCCGCTCGTCGTGGAGAGCCTCGCGCAGCAGCAGCTCCGCAGCTGGTGCGTGATGGTTCAGCGCGAGGTGGCAGACCGCTTCTTCGCGCGCCCGTCGACGAAGGCGTACGGCGCCGTCTCCGTCCTCGTGCAGCTCGCCGCCGAGCGCACGGGCTCGCATGCGGTGTCGCGCGAGGTGTTCCGCCCGAGGCCGAACGTCGAGTCCGCGCTCGTCGCATTCACGAGGACCGCGCCGGGCGCGGACGAGCGGACGAAACGCGTCGTCGAGGCGGCGTTCTCGCACCGGCGGAAGACGCTCGCGAACGCGCTCGCGTTGTCCGGCGTCGCCGACCGCGAACGCGCCGCGGCCGCGCTCGCGGCGATCGGACGCGACGCCTCGTCGCGCGCGGAGATGCTCGCACCCCCGGAGTTCGTCGTGTTGGCGGAGGGCTTGTGACCGGACCCGCCCCTGCGAAGATCAACCTCGCGCTCGTCGTCGGGCCGACTCGGGCAGACGGCAAGCACGAGCTGATGACGGTATTCCAGCGCGTGGACCTCGGCGATCGCGTGAGCGTCCGGCCCGCAGGGTCGACGACCGTGGAAGGGTTCCCCGAGGACACGATCGTGCGCCGCGCGTTGACATCGCTCGGTGCGCCGCACGGTTGGCATGTACGGATCCGCAAACGCATCCCCGTCGCGGCCGGGCTCGGAGGCGGATCGAGCGACGCCGCGACTGCGCTTCGGCTCGCGAATGCGCAGCTCGCAGAGCCCGTGCCGGACGAGCGCCTGCACGAGCTGGCGACCGAAGCGGGAGCCGACGTCCCGTTCTTTCTGAGAGACGGGCCGCAGCTCGGCACGGGCGACGGCTCGACACTCGAGCCGCTCGCGCTCCCCCAGGACTTCGCCGTTCTGCTCCTGTTGCCGCACGGCGCTACGAAGCGGTCGACCGCCGAGATCTATGCAGAGTTCGACGCGCGCGGCGGCGAGCGCGGGTGGGAGGGGCGCGCGGCACGGCTGCGCGACGTCCTGGCGCAGGTCCGCCGCCCGCGTGACCTCGCGGCGCTGCCGCCGAACGACCTCGCGGCTTCGGCTCATGCCGACGCGTTGCGGGCGCAAGGAGCGTTCCGCGCCGACGTATCCGGAGCGGGCCCGGTGGTGTACGGACTGTTCAACCACAATGCAGATGCCCGCCGCGCCGCGCGCGCGCTGCGTGCGCTCGGGCGGGTCTGGATCACCGTTCCAGCGTGGTACGGTTGAGCCGATGTTCCAGTCCCAAGCGATCGAGCACGGCTCGAGCCGCGCCGGGCGCTGGGTGAGGCAGCGGCGGCTTCGTTTCACCCTCTGGCTTGCCGCCGTCGAAGGGCTCCTCTATCTCGTCCACGTCCTGCACTGGTGGGCCGCGGTCGTGCTCGCCGTGATCGCGGTCGGGATCTGGTTCTACGCCGGTCGCACGAGCCGGTCCGACGCCGTGCGGCAGGTCACCTGGATCTTCGCCGCCGCACAGCTGCTCGTACTGCTCGTGCCGATCGTGTTGAAGCTCGCCGAAGGAATCGCGATCGCGATGGTTGCGCTGATCGCGGTGGCCGCACTGATCTTCCTGTTCACAGAGCGCGAACGTCGCTGACCCCGCCCTATACTCGCCGCAGTGGGGCGTAGCCAAGCGGTAAGGCAGCGGGTTTTGGTCCCGCGATCCCAGGTTCGAATCCTGGCGCCCCAGCCAAGTCTCCTCGCCCGCTAGTGCACACGACATGACGAACACGTCGCTCGCAGCCGTCGTCATGGCCGGAGGCCTCGGCACGCGCATGCGCTCCGAGGTGCCGAAGCACTTCCACCCGATCCTCGGCCGCCGCATGGTCGACTGGGTGATCGACGTCGGGCGCCAGACCGGTGCCGACCCGCTCGTCGTCGTCGCGTCGCCGAGCACGCGCGACGAGTTCGAAGGCGTGACGGTCGCCGTCCAGGAACGGCCGCTCGGTACAGGCGACGCCGTGCGCGCTGCGCACGCCGCCCTCGGGAGCTACGACGGCGACGTGCTCGTTCTCTCCGGAGACACCCCGCTCTTGACATCCGAGTTGCTCGACGCGCTCGTCGCCGAGCACCGCCGCCAGGGCGCCGGGGGGACGATCCTCAGCGCCGTCCCGTCCGACCCGCGTCTCTACGGCCGCGTCATGCGCGACGCGGACGGGTCGGTGCTGCGCGTCGCGGAGGGAACCGATGCGACGCCCGAGGAACTCGCGATCCGAGAGGTGAACACGTCGATCTACGTCTTTCGGAGCGCCGCGCTCTGGCCGGCGCTCGACCGGCTCGAGCCGAAGAACGTTCAGGGTGAGCTGTATCTCACCGACATCGTCGGCGTCCTCGTCGCCGCCGGTGAGAAGGTCGCCGCCTACGCCGCACCGAATGCGGACGAGACGGAGGGCGTCAACACCCGCGGCGAGCTCGCGCACGCAGCCGCGATCCTCCGCCGGCGAATCAACGATGGGCACATGCTCGCCGGCGTGACGATCGTCGATCCCGAGACGGCGTGGATCGATCCGACGGTCGAGCTCGAGCCGGACGTCACGATCCACCCGTTCACCGTTCTCCGAGGCTCGACGCGCGTCGAGAGCGGCGCCCAGATCCACCCGCACACCGTCGCGGTCGACGCACACATCGGACGCGAGGCAAACGTGGGCCCCTTCTGTTACCTTCGCCCCGGGACGGTCCTCGGCGACTCCTCCAAGGCTGGCACCTACGTGGAG
>Ga0070731_10004070_pt1 | contig 12770 bp, 12 predicted proteins | sample Coa_R1_2_FD_66448 | JGI IMG/M metagenome (GOLD analysis project Ga0070731, IMG submission 66448) | Surface soil microbial communities from Centralia Pennsylvania, which are recovering from an underground coalmine fire - Coalmine... | ecosystem: Environmental > Terrestrial > Soil > Unclassified ... | reverse complement strand
TCCTACGAGTCGCGCCGCTACCGGCGGATTTATGACGGAAGCGTTCGGGTCTACGAGAACCCCTTCGCCCAGGACGTTCCCCCCCGACCGGTATCCAAGGCTCCCCTGGTCGCCGGTCTGATCGGGACCTTGGGGGCCTGTGCCTGGGGCGTCGCGGCCGCCCTCCTTGACCGCTTCCGGGGGCAAGGCTATAGTTGATTCCCATGAGATTTCTTGCCGCGGCCGCCATGGTTTTCCTGGGAGCCTGCTCCAAGGAAGGTCCCATTCCGCTCGCCGACGCGCAAAGCCGGGAGATGATCCGCGACACCATCAAGGCCTTCCATGACGCCAGCGACAAAGGCGACCTTTCGGCGATCAAGGGGCTGCTGGATCCCGACGTCTCCCTGGTCGTCAGCCACGAGGAGGTCGTCAGCGGGTACGAGAACGTCCTCAAGAAGCTGAACGAGCGGCTCAAGTCGTATGACGGTCCCCGCAGTACGATTACCGGAAGGGAATCGATCCGGATCCAGGGCGACACGGCGCTCGTCACGTACATTGCGAACATCGGCACCCAGCGCGGCATCGTGACGGCGGTCTACCGGAGGACGAAGGACAACAAGTGGGTGATCCTGCACCTCCATGACACCTGGTCCATGCCTGCAAAGAAGTGACCCGGATCCCCGAGGATCCGTCGTTGGGATGACCGAAGCTCCGATCCGACGTCGTCTGCCGTTCCTCGGCGCCCTCTGGCTGACGCTGGCGCTGGGGCACGCCGTGCTGCAGGGCCTGGCGCCGCGCAGCATCCTGGGAGATCCCCTCCTGCCATCCTGGGCCAAGATCTGTCTCCTCGCCTTCGAGTGGGGGCTACTCGCGGCCGCCGTGGCCGCGGTCGCCGGCCTCTTTGGAGCGCTCTCCGCCGCCACCCGCGTCGCTCCCCGGCTGGGCACGCCGCTCGTCGTTCTCGGGAGCGTGGTCGGCGCGCTGCTGCTGCTCGCGGTGGCGGTCAGCTGGAGCATGTTCTGGCTCAGCGGCCAGTTTCTCGACGGGCCCGGCCTGCGCTTCGCCGTGGGCAATTTCGGCTCGCTGCTCGCCTATGGCACCCGGATCCACCCGGTCCTGGTCTTCGGCATGCCGGCGCTGCTGCTCGCGTCGTCGGTAGCGGCCGGCATCCTCTATCGGACGGGGCTCGACCGGCTGCCGGCCCGGGTAGGATCGTGCACGGGGGTCGCGGCGACGGGGCTTCTGGTCCTCACGCTGGCAACGGCCGTTGCCGGAGAAGTGGGCCATCGTTATTCGTCGCAGAAGGTCACTGATCCCGCGACCGGAGCCGTCTACTCGCGCGACGAACTCTACCGGCTGCGCCGGGACCGGAACGCGGGTCCGCTTGCCCACTGGATCGCCCGGAGCTTGGGCTCCCGCGATCCGCTCGATTCGGCGGACAGCGATCCGCCCGTCGGGCTCCTGTGCCGGCCCCAGGTATCCATGGATCAGTACCTGTCGACGGTGGACCGCTCGCGGCTGCGTCCCTGGAACGTCATCGTCATCCTCGTCGATTCGCTCCGCGCGGACCAGCTCCGGGCGACCGGAGGCTCGCGAGAGGTGATGCCCGAGGTGGAGGGCCTGGCCCGCGAAGGGAAGGTCTTTGTCGACTGCGTGACGCAGGCCAGCCATACCGACTACGCGGCGCCTGCGGTCTTCTCCTCCCATTACCCGCTCCGCTCCCGGGACGTCTACCGCTATCCCAAGGATCCCGCCTATCCCCGGGTCATGGTGTACGACGTGCTGAAGGCGCTGGGCTGGCGTACCGCTTTGTACTCCTCGCAGAACGAGGAGTGGGGGCAGATGCTGGACTACCTGCAGACCGGCGGATTGGACGTCTGTTTTCACTCCAAATCCCCGGGCGCTTCCAAGGACCGCCCCGCCTTCTCCGGCACCCTGGACGACGCCGTGACGGTGTCGGAGTCGATCAAGTGGATCGGGACGTCCGCGGACCCCCCATTCTTCCTCTACCTCAATCTTCAGAATTCCCACCTTCCCTACGACGTGCCCCAGGATTTTCCCCGGCGCTTCGGTCCGGCGACTCTCGATTTCAAGATCTCGATCGGCTGGTACCCGGCCGAGAAGACGTCGGTCGTCAAGGAAGTCTATGCGGACAGCCTGGCCTACGTGGACGCCCAGCTTGGGCGACTGTTCCGTCATGTGAAGCAGGCCGGGCAATGGGACCGGACGCTGGTGGTGCTGACCGGAGACCATGGCGAGGCGTTCTACGAGCACGGGACCGCGGCGCACGCGAACGGCGTCTATGACGAAACGATCCGGGTCCCGCTCGTGATTCGAGCGCCGGGCCTGGAGGCGGGGAGGGACGACCGGCCGACCCAGCTGCTCGACGTGGCGCCCGGGGTGCTCCATCTGATCGGTCTTCCCGTTCATCCGAGTTTCCAGGGAGAAGACCCCTTCGCCCCGTCGTTTCGGAAAGACCGCACCCGCTATGTCGTTTCGGATACTCCCTGGAAAACTCACCTGGGAGTCCTCCGATGCGGGTTCAAGCTGATCCGGGATGGGGACACGGGCCGCTCGGTGCTCTATGAGCGGGCCGGCGATCCGGCCGAGAAGACGGACGCGTCGGCGGCCCATCCGGACCTCGCGAGGGACCTGAGCCGTCGGCTTTCCGCCTGGCGGCGGGCCCAGCTGGACTACTACGACAACCCGATCCGTCAGAGCCGGGAGTATCCTCCCGTCCTGTCCGAAGACTAGGGGCGGCCGTCTTGACCGGTTCCGGCGGCGGCGCTATCATGAGGCCGGCCTCGCCCTGCGACCGGACTCATTCGCCTAACCAAGGGAGGTTCCCGTGTCCGCACCCGCTCCCAGCGTCAGCGGCGAACTCCCTACGAAGGCCGGCCTTCTCAAGGCCACGATCGTCCCGGGTTCGGCAAAGAATCAGATCCAGTCGGTGAAGTTCGGGGGCACGTTCAAGGCGGAGCAGGCGGGAACTCTCGGCCGCCTGGAACAGCTCCTTGGGGGAGCGACCATTGACGAAGCCCCCGGCAAGATCGAAGACTTTTTCGCCCAGAATCCCACCGCCCTCCCCGGGGTCGAGCCCGAAGAGTTCCTCACCGTCCTCACCCTGGCCTTCATGAAAATCCGTCGGACCACGTCTTCCGCGCCGGATCCGTCGGCGTGGAAGAGAAGTCCGTAGCGGGGTCCGCAGCGGCCATGCCCTCCGTCGTGGTTCGTCGCGCCCGGACCGAGGATCTCGACGATCTGGTCCGCCTCTGGCGCGAGATGTGGGAGGTTCACGCCCCCCTGGACCCCCGCTTTGAAATCACCGCCGCCGCCGAAGTGGTGATGGGAAAGTGGTTCGAGGAGACCCTGGAGAACGACCGAGCGGCGCTCTTCGTCGCAGAGGAGCACCCGGGAACGGCCCTGGGCTACGTTCATGCCATGATCCTGGAGAATCCGCCGGTGGTGCCCTGGCAGTACTACGGGTACGTGTCCGAGCTTGCGGTCCACGAGCGGCGTCGCGGGATCGGGGGGAGCCTGCTGGACGCTGCTCACGCCTGGTTCCGGGAGAAGAACCTGTCGTACGCGGAGGTGAACGTCTCCGTGCGCAATGCCGGTGCCGGACGCTTCTGGCGCAAGCAGGGCTACTCGGAATTCCTGGAGCGGCTCCGCCGGGAGCTCTGATCGCGGCGTATACTTGTCCCGGCAGACGATGACAGGAAATGACCGAGGAGCAAGAGTCGAGCGGATCCCGCTGACCGGCATCCGATCCCGCCGCTTGCCCTCCCGGACTCCCGCGACGGATACCGACATCCGCCGGTTGGCGGCGTCGATCCGCGCCCATGGGTTGATCCAGCCGATCCTCGTCCGCTCCGTGGGCCGGGAGTACGAGGTCGTCTGCGGGCAAAGGCGGTTCCAGGCCTGCAAGTCCCTCGGGCTGACCGAGATCGTGGCCGTCGTCCGGGCGCTCGATGACCGCCAGGCCTTCGAGATTTCGCTCGCCGAGAACGCCCAGCGGGACTCGCTGTCCGCGGGGGACCGGGTGGAGATGCTCCGGCGGCTCGTATCGATGTTCCCCGGGCGGCCGAAGGAGGAGCTGGAAACCTGGCTGGGCTCCGAGGGTCAAGCGGCGGGAGCCCCGCTGCTCAACTGGCTCGATACGCTGAACGAGAAGGAGCCCCGACCGGAGCCGGTGTCCGTCGTCGTCGCGGAAAAGGCCGGCGCCGCGATCGTGCCATCGACGGCTCTGGACCAGGAGCGGCCGGTTCCCGTGTCGCCGCCGGCGGGATCGGGGGAGACCAAGGTGTTGGTCAAGACCGGAGCCGCCGCCGCGCCCGGCGTGGTCCTGCGCTCCAGCTTGATCTGGCGGACCCGCACGTTGCTCAACAAACTGACCAAGTCCGGGACCCTCGACTCCGACCTCCTCGGCAGCGTGGTGGACGAGCTGATGCACAAGCTGGATCATCAGCCCCTTCCCGACTTCCTGGACCTCACCCACCACGGGTCGACCCGGCGCTACGTCTCGCGTCATTGCCTCAATGTCTCGAAGCTCGCGATGTTCCTCGCGCGATCACAAGGCATGGGACCGGACGAGATCCGGGAGATCGCCGTCTGCGGGCTCCTCCACGATGTCGGCATGATGAAGATCAAGGAGGAGATTTTCACGAAGCACGCCGCTCTGGATCAGGAGGAATGGGAGCAGGTCAAAGGCCACCCCATCGAGGGGGCCCTCCTGCTCACGAAGGAGGTCGTCCTGCGGGATGTCGTGGCGCGGGTGGCCCTGGAGCACCACGAGAAGCCGGACGGAACCGGGTATCCCGCCGGCAAGATGAAGAGCGAGACCCATCTGTATGCGCGACTGATGAACGTGGTCGACACCTACGGGGCCATGGTGTCCCCCCGGGCCCATCGCCTTCCCATGCTGCCGTATCAGGCGATGCGGGTGGTGATGGACGATGGGGCCAAGGGCATGCTCGATTGGGATCTGGTCCAGGCGTTCGTGAGGGCGCTGTCGATCTATCCCATCGGGAGCTACGTGCGCCTGGAAGGGGGCGAATTCGCGCGGGTCGTCCGGTCGCAGCCCGAAATGCCGGAGAAACCGGTCATCGCCGTCATCGCCGACGCCCAGCGCAACGTCCTCCGCTTTCCGGTGGAGATCGATTTGGCGATGACGGAGCCGGCTCCCCGGTTCGAACCCGTTGCCTCCCCGGTCTGACGCCGGGGGCCGCGGAAATCCCCATGAAACGCCTCCCTCGTGAAGAGCGCCGCAAGCGCATCGTGCTCGGCGCCATGAAGGCCTTCGCCCGGTCGGGGTTCCGGGGCACCCGGAGCCGGGACCTGGCGAAGGCGGCGGGCGTCAGCGAAGCGCTGATCTTCAAGCACTTCCCGAACAAGCGCGCGATCCAGAAGGCGATCATCGAAGAGCGCATCCGCCAGTCCGGCCGCTTCCTGTCCGACGAGCTTCGGAAGTCGCCCCCGGAGCGGGCGCTGGCGGGGATCGCGTCGCGAATCCTGCAGAGCTCCGAACGCGATCCCAGCTTCCTGCGGCTGCTTTATTTTGCCGGACTCGAAGCGGAGCCCCTGGCTCCGATGTTCTTCCGGCGGAGGGTGTCGCGGAACATCGACGAGTTGGCGGGCCTGGTCCGGCTCTGGATCCGCCGGGGCTGGGTCCGGAAGTCGGTCGAACCCCGGACCTTCGCCTGGAGTTTCATGGGTTGCGTCTTCCAGCTCGTGGTGGTCCGGACCCTGTTCGGGGTCCGGCGGCTGCCTGGCGGGCGGGGGGCCCTGGCCGCCCTCGTGACCGACCTGTTTCTCCGCGGCATCCTCCGGTGAGGGCGGTCGAGGAGGGGGTGCTCGGGGAGGAGCGCGGCGGTCGGCGGGATTGTTTCTCGAGGGAGATTCCAGATGACCCTGAAGGAGCGGTGGCGGCGATTCTGGAGGGAGGCGAACGCCAAGGGCGATCCCCGCGGGCCCTGGGAGACGCTCGCTGCGCGATACGAGGAAGCCCATCGCGCCTATCACACGCTCCGGCACATCGAGCATTGCCTGGAGGAGTTCGAGACGGTTCGCGGCGAGGCCCGGGACCCCGTGGCGGTCGAGCTGGCGCTCTGGTATCACGATGCGATCTACGACACTCGCCGCCGCGACAACGAGGAGCGGAGCGCCGGGCTGGCGGAGCAGGTGGCCGCCGAGGCGGGTCTCGGATCCGATCTCGCCCGGCGGGCGGGAGACTTGATCCGCATCAGCACGCACCGGAAGTCCTCGTCGGATCCCGATGCCCGGCTCTTTGCGGACGTCGATCTGTCCATTCTCGGGCAGCCGACGGAAGCGTTCGCCGAGTATGAACGCCGGGTTCGCCAGGAGTACTCGTGGGTCCCCGAAGGGGAGTTCCGGGCCGCCCGGGCGAGGATCCTGGAGGCCTTCCTGGATCGGTTCTCGATCTACGCGACGGCGACCTTTCGCGACAAGTACGAGAAGCAGGCGAGGGCGAATGTGACGACGTCGGTGCTGGTGTTGAAGGGAGGGTCCGCGGGATGACGACCGGCGACGGGGACGTCCCGCGGGCCGGGCGCGGGAGCGCCGGAGGCGTCGACGTCTCCCGGAGCGTCCGGGGGACGACTCCGGGACGGTCGTGCCCGGGGGTGGGCTCCGGGGAACCGGACGGATTCGCCCCCGGAAGGCGCCCTTAGCGCTTCCGGCCCTTCTTCGACGGCGGGGACTTCGGCTTCGCCGCCTTCTTGGGCTTCTTCGGCGCCGGCTTGGACTTCTTCTGCTTTGGAGCCGGCTTCGGAGCCGCCTTGGCCACGGGTTTCGCTTTGGCGTGGGTCTCGTGGCTCTTCCCGTGCCCCTGCGGGGCCGCGGCCGGGTGCTTCTTGTCGTCCTTCTTGTGGTGGTGATCGTCCTTGGGACGGTCGGGCGGCCGCCGCAGTTCCTCGGAGATCCGGTGGTCGAGTTCACGCTTGAGCAGGGGGGGCGGCAGGACCCCCGCGTGGAGGATCGACATGTTGAAGAACAGGTCGGTGAAACGCGTCTCCATCTTGTCCTTCGCCCACTTCCGGAGATCCCGGAACTTCTCCCGGCCCCACCAGTGCAGCGTCGGGACGCCGGGCTGGACGACGTAACGCCGGGTCTCGGCCTCGGCGCAGACCCGGTCCATTCCCAGATGGTCGATCAGGGTCTCGATGGACTGCTGGTAGGTCATCTTGCCGGCGGAGATCTTGGCGTCGATCATCACCCGCACGGCGGAGAGGATCATGGACTGCATCTGCATGAACCGCGCCGGCGGCGTATCGTCGTGGCCCATTTCCTTGGCGCGTTCCTCGCAGTACAGAGCCCATCCCCCGGCGGCCGCCGGATCCTCGTAGATCAGGCGCGGCATCGACGCATGGCGCGCGGCCCAGGAGGTCTGAAGGTAGCGGCCCGGATAGCCTTCCCGGACCGCCAGGCTGGAGAGCGACCCGTAATTGTGTTCCTTGAGCTTGTCGCTGTCGCAGTCGCCCGGCGTGACGAACAGGTAGCCGTCCTGTTTGGCCTCGAACCGCGCCGGGGCCCAGGTGCCGCCGAACGGCTGGAAATGCCGCAGGAACGACGGCGTCTCGATCACATAGAGCTGTTCGCCCTCGGGGAACTGGGCGAACTTCGAGCGGTTCACGAACTGGCGGGTTTTCTGAACCGACTCCCGGACGAAGCGCAGCACGCCGTCGAAGTTCTCCGCGTGCTGCTGCTTGATCATGTCGCGAATGTCTTCGAGCGGGGTCTTCCGTTTGATGGCTTTCGCGATCTCCTTCTGGCGCTCCTTGATCTTGTCGATCTCCGCCTCAGCCTGGGAGGCGATGTGCCCGGGCGAGACGTCCATCCCGCGGACCTGAAGCAGCTTCTTGTACCGGTCCTCGCCGATGGCGTACTGCTCCTTGCAGTCGGGGAGCACGTCGACGATGAGCCAGTCGCTGTAGCGCTCGAGGGCGTTTTGGGTCTGGTCGATCAGGCGGTTGAGGTCGCGCTGGGGCGTCGCCGGAAGGTGTTCCCGGCCGATGTCCTTCAGGAGATTGAAAAAGCCGGGCAGCCGCGTGATGGTTTCCAGCTCGATTTCGACGAACTGTTTCACCGGCGTCCGGAGCCGGGAACGCGACTGGTCGATGTACTTGGGCATCTTTTCCAGCCGCTTCATGATCGCCCGCATCCGCTGACCGAGCGGGGCGTAGTTCCGCGAGAGGATCTGGAAGATCGCCTGGCCGAGCACCGTGGGCGCCTCGGGTTGCGTCTCCCAGAAGCGCAGGACATCGCGGTCGAAGATCCAGTTTTTCAGCAGATGGATCGCGAAGTCGCGGCCCACCGCCTGGAGGGGCAGGAGCTTCTTGGCGTCGACTTTTTCGAATTCCGCCAGCGTGTGCTGCAGGAACTTGATGTCGTCCAGCTGGCGCTCCAGCGAGCCGTCCGGCATCTTGTCGTCGTATTCGTCGTGGAATCCGAGCGCGGTTCCCTGGAGCGGGTTGCGGTGCAGCCAGTCCTTGAAGAGGTCCTTCTCGAGCTTTTCGAATCGCTTTGTCTGGTCCATTTATGAAGCCAATACCTTTTTGAGAGTCTGGGTGAGGGCGGGCACGATTTCCATCGCGTCGCCGACAATGCCGTAGGTCGCGGCTTTGAAAATCGGGGCGTCCGCGTCCTTGTTGATGGCGACGATCACCTTGGAGGTCCTCATGCCCGCAAGATGCTGGATCGCCCCGGAGATGCCGATCGCGATATAGAGGTTCGGGGCGACCGTCTTCCCCGTCTGCCCCACCTGCTCCGAATGGGGGCGCCAGCCGTTGTCGACCACCGCGCGCGAGGCTCCCACGGCGGCGCCCAGCACCGCCGCCAGGTCGTCCCGCAGCTTGAAATTGTCGGGCGACTGCAGGCCCCGGCCGCCCGAGACGATGACGGACGCTTCCGTCAGCTCGACTTTTCCCTGCGCCGTGGCGGCGACGTCTTTGACCGCCGAGCGGAAGTCCGCGTCCTCGAAGGCGACCGCCAGATCCTCGACGGTCGCGGACCCGCCGACTTCCCGGGCCGGGAACACGTTGGGCCGGAGCGACAGCACGGCAGGGGCTTTCTTGAACGCCACGGTCGCGTAGGCCTTCCCGGAATAAACGGGGCGGCGGGCCTGCACCTTGCCGCCGCTGATGGTCACGCCGGTGCAGTCCGTCGCGGCGCCCGTGCCGAGCAGCGCGGCGACCCCGCCGGCCAGGTCGCGCCCCATCGCGGTGGCGGCCATCAGGATCGCGCCCGAGCCGAGCCTCTGATGGGCCGCGACGACGGCCTTGGCCACGGCCTCCGGGGCATAGTACTTCAGGCGGGGCGACTCCACCGCGAACACCTGGGCGGCGCCGTACTTGCCCAGCGTCTCCGCCTGCCCCTTGATCCCCTCTCCTACCAGGGCCACGCCGACCTTGCTCCCCAGGGGCTGCGCCAGGCGGACCGCTTCCGAGAGCGTCCCCAGGCTCGATCGCTTGAGCTTTCCGTCCCGAACTTCCGCGAAGACCAGGATGTTCATTAAAGGAGTTTGGCTTCCTCTTTGAGCAGGCGGACCAGTTCCGGCACCGCCTCCACGCCCTTCCCGACGATTTTTCCCGGCGGCCGCTCCGGAGGCATCTCCAGCTTCACGACCTCCATCGACGACTCGACGGCCGCCCCCGCGACCGTCTCCACCGGCTTGGACTTGGCCGCCATGATCCCCTTCATCGATGGAAACCGTTTGTCGTGGATTCCGTTCACGCCCTTCTGCACGGAAATCACGCAGGGGAGCGAGACCTCGATCAGTTCTTCGCCGCCCTCGATCTGCCGCTTGCACTTCGCCTTGGCGCCGTCGACCTCGAAGGACGTGCAGACGTTCACCCGCGGCAGTCCCAGAATCTGCGCCACCATGGTGGGCACCTGAAATCCGTCGTCGTCGATCGCTTGCTTCCCGAACAGGATCACGTCGAAGGGGCGTCCCTTCAGGGCCGCCGCCAGCACCTGCGCGGTCGCCCAGCCGTCGAACGTCGTTCCCCCCTTGATCAGGAGGCCCTTGTCCAGGCCGATCGCCAAGGCCTTGCGGAGGGCGACGTCGTTGCCGTCGGGATCCACGGTCACGCCCACCGTCTCCCCTCCCGCCTTCTCCTTGAGCCTCAGGGCCAGTTCAATGGCCAGCTCATCGTAGGGACTGATCGCCCATTCCACGCCTTGGGGATCGATGGACTTTCCGTCCGACCCGATCTTGACCTTGGTGGTGGTGTCCGGAACGCGCTTGAGGCAGACGGCGAGATTCATCGGCGGGCGATATTATAAGGAAAGCGAATGGACCATCAAGAGAAAATCCCGGACCGGACCCCGCGCGGCGTCCAATATAGGTAATGAGCATCCTCCATCCGGTATTCCTGGCGTTGCTGCTTGTCCAGAATGAGGACTTCCAGAAGCGGGTCCGGATCGACGCCGGGAAGGTCATGGCCGATGATCAGGTCCTGTACGAGGGGCCCTGGAAGAAGGCCGAAGTCACGGTGGTCGATGTCGGGGGGAAAAAGGCCCGCGCCTTCTTTGGCGAGCATGAGCCCTGGAAGCAGGTCGTCGTCACCATCGACGGCGAGGAACGGCTCCGGCTGCCGGTGCGCTCCCTCGCCAAGCCGATCGCCTGGCCGCCGACCCGCCCCGAGGAGGTCCAGCCCCAGCTGAAGAAGCTGACGGAGACGGTAGGGGCCCGGAAATCCTTCGTCGCCCTCGTTTCCACCGACAAGGCGGACCTGGAGATCTACCGGGGTCCGGAGTACGAGACGAGGGTCGAGCGAACCGCGTCGTCGTTCACGGTGTACCTGAACGGGGATGTCCTCTACCGGGTGTCCCGTCCCGACCGGCCTGCGCCGCGGGTCGAGGATGTCGTGATGGCAATCAACCTCAAACGGGTGAGCGCGGGTCTGGGGGTCGTCCGGCCGATTCCCGGCTTGAGCAAGGGGTGCGACCTGCATGCGCTCTACCTGACGAAGAACGACGCCAAGGGCCTCAGCGCCCACGAGGAGGATTCGCGGGCGGTCGGGTACACCGACGAGGGGGCCCGGGCGGGGCCGCGCTCGGTCATCAGCCCCTTTCCCCCTCACCAGACGCCGGTCGACGCCGTGGAAAGCCTGATGGCGACCCTCTACCATCGGGTGGCGCTCTTGAACCCGGCGGTGGCCGAGGTCGGGATCGGGTGGGCCAACCGCCGGGACGGCCTGGGATTCCTGGTGGTCGACGTGGGCGGGGCGGACCTGCCTCCGAATCCCAAGCTCTTTCCGATTGTGTACCCGGTGAACGGTCAGGTCGACGTCCCCCTCGATTTTTGTCTGGGCGCCCGAGAAAATCCGAATCCGGTCCCGGACGACGGGACGGTCGCCGGATATCCCGTGACGATCCAGATTCCGGAGCGCCGGGGACGAGCGTGCGATGCCGACGTGCGACTGTTTGCCGGTGAAACGGAAGCGGCCTGCTGGCTCTCGACTCCCGAGGCCCCCGCCCGGAAGGACTGGCCGCAGCCCGGGGTCCTGTGCCTCATCCCGAAGGACAAGCTGAGGCCCGGAACGCTCTATACCGTCCGGTTTCGGGACCGCCTCTCGGGACTCGAGAAGGAATGGTCCTTCACCACGCGGAAGTAGCCCGGATTTCCCCCTCTTGTGTCCTCCCCCGCCGTACTGTTCACTGGGTGAACATGGACGAGAGGCAACTCATCGACCGCTGCATCCGGGGCGAGGCGGGAGCCTGGGAGCTCCTCGTCCGTGACTACGGCCCGGCCGTGCATGAGGCGGCCCGGTTCACGCTGCGCCGAGTGCTGGGCACCGCTCACGACGAAGACGTGGAGAATGTCTACCAGGGCGTCCTCCTGGGGCTGTGCGACAAGGACGCGCACCGGCTCAAGCTGTTCCAGGCGCGGTCCAGCTTCAAGACCTGGGTGACGAGCGTCACCGCCCGGTTCGCGCTCAACTACATCCGCACGGAGAAGCGCAAGGGGTCGCTGAGAACCATCGCTCTGGACGCGGCCGCCTCCGAAGTCCCCGATCGCGACCTGTTCGCGGGCGATCTCGAAGACCGCGACCGCGTCCACCGCGCGCTGGAGAAAATCCCGCCTCGGGAGAAGCTGATCCTCAAACTGTTCTATTTCGACGGGCTTTCGTATAAGGCGGTCGCGGAGATCCTCCGGATTCCCGTCAACTCCGTCTCCCCGCTCCTGATTCGGGCGAAGGAATCGCTCCGACGACACGCGGAGATTCCGTGAGGAGTGTACGAGGTCCCCTCCCCCCGGTGTCGAGGCAGTAGAGGATGAACTGCCCCGGATCGGAACAGGCGGCGGCGTACACCGACGGCCGGATCGACGCGGCCGAATCGGCGCGCTATCTCGAGCACTGCGCGGACTGCGACGAGTGCCGTCGGACTCTCGCCATCCTGTTCCAGTCCAAGGGAGAATCGACGGTTCCCGAGGCCATGGAAGCGAGGGCGATCTCCGCGCTCCGACGGTCCCTCGAGCGGGAGCGGACGCCGCGCGCCTTCCGCCGCACGAGCGCTCGGAATCCCCAGCCTTCCCCCTCCGGCCTGCTCATCGCCGCGGCGCTGCTGGTGGGCTTCGTCGGCCTCGTCCTGACCGCAAAGCAGCCTCCCGTCCGCGTGCCGGACTACCGGGAGCTCGCCCAGAGGGCGTCGGTCCCGGAGCCCCCGATCGCCCCCGGGTCGAAGCCCGCGCCGGTCCCGGACGCTCCTCCGGACGACGCCGTTCCGAAGTTGGTGTCGGACGACGTCCGCAGGATCGCGTCGCCGAA
>Ga0070731_10004069_pt1 | contig 12771 bp, 11 predicted proteins | sample Coa_R1_2_FD_66448 | JGI IMG/M metagenome (GOLD analysis project Ga0070731, IMG submission 66448) | Surface soil microbial communities from Centralia Pennsylvania, which are recovering from an underground coalmine fire - Coalmine... | ecosystem: Environmental > Terrestrial > Soil > Unclassified ... | reverse complement strand
TTTGTTCATCCCGGCCGCGTAATACCCGGCATGGCCGTCGATTTCGACGTCGATCGGCGCATCGACGCCGACGGCAATGCTGTGCGCGCCGTCGGGATTCCTCACATGGACGTGCAGATTCGAAGCGAGCGGCTGGTGCAGATACTGGTTGAGCTCGCGCAGCGGCGCCGTGGCGAGGTCGAACGTCACGTCCGCCATATGTAAACCTGCTCCGGATTCGGTTCGAAAAGATCGGCGTGTTTCACTCCGGGCAATTGGGCGAGCGACCGGAATTCCGACGAGATTGCGACATAGTCGTCGGTCTCGGCGACGATAGCGGGCTTGCACGAGAACGGATCGCGCACCAAAGCGAGCTCGTCGCGCGTACCCATTAGAAACGTATAGAAACCGTCGAGCTCGTCGAACCCCTTCTGCAGCGCGGTCTCCAGATCGTCGCCCTCCCGCATCCGCCATTCGAGAAATCGGCACGCCGCCTCGGTATCGTTGTCGGTGTCGAACGCGATGCCGAGCGGCTCGAGCTTGCGCCTGATGCTGTTGGGATTCGACAGCGAGCCGTTGTGCACCAGGCAGAAGTCCTCGCCGGCCGTGAACGGATGCGCGCGCGCCGGCGTCACCGCGGTTTCAGTTGCCATCCGCGTGTGCCCGACGAGATGCGTCCCCGAAAGCCGCGAAAAGCCGTATCGTTCGGCGACCTCGCCGGGCGTTCCCGTGTCCTTGTACAGATCGATCGATCGGCCGACCGACAGAAGCTCGTGCTGCGGGTATCGCCTCCTGAGCCACGCCTTGACGACGGGCGGCTTGGCGAATGTCTCCAGCACCGCGTGATTCGCGTGCGCGACGAGCGTCGCATCGTCGCCGAGATCGCGCTTCGCCGCGCTGCCGAACTCATCCCACTGCGCGATGGAGCCCGCGCCGTACACGTTGAACTTCCGGCGATCGTCATCGACCGGTTGCGTGAAGACGGCGAGGCCCGCCGATTCGGGCCCGCGCTCCGACATGCCGATCAGCATGGGGAGCATCATTTCGCCGAGGTGGTCGCGCAGCGAAGCGTTCTTGACCAGCAATCCGACAATTCCGCACATGGCGACTCCGTCTCAATAGAATTCGAGATAGCGCTGCGTCTCCCACGGGGAGACGTGCCGCGAGTACTCGACCCACTCCATCCGCTTCAGCCGGATGAACTCCCGGGCGAGCTTCTCGCCGATCGCTTCGCGCAGCACCGCGTCGGCCGAAAAGGCCTCCAGCGCTTCGTTGAGGTTCTGCGGCAGGACGCCGATGCCCTGCTCGCTGATCTCTTCCGGCGTGAGCTGGTAGAGATCGGTATTGTTCGGCTTGCCGGGGTCGAGCTTGCGCTTCACGCCGTCGAGACCGGCGGCGATGATCGCGGCGGTCGTGAGATAGGCGTTGCACGAGCCGTCGGGCAATCGCAGCTCGAGGCGTCCGCCAGGCACGCGCACCATCGCCGTCCGGTTGTTGTTGCCGTATCCGATGTACGCCGGCGCCCACGTGCTTCCCGACAGCGAGCGCCCGACGACCAGTCGCTTGTACGAGTTGATCGACGGCGCAGCGAGAGCCGCAAGACCGCGCGCATGCTCGAGGATGCCGCCGAGGAACTGGTAGGCGACGGTGGACAGGCCGAGCCCGTTCGCGTCGCTGTCGTCGCGAAAGATGTTGTCGTTGCCGGAGTCGCCGATCGATATGTGGAAATGCGAACCGGTGCCGGTCCGATTCGAGAACGGCTTCGGCATGAACGTGCAGATCATGCCCATCGAGTGCGCGATCTCCGTCGCCGCCATCTTGAACAGCACGTAGTTGTCGGCTGTCGTCAGGCAGTCGCGATATGCGAAGTTGACCTCGAACTGGCCGTTCGCGTCTTCGTGATCGACCTGGTAGATGTCGAGTCCGGCGCCCTGCAGCGACTGGACGAGCGTCCGCAGGAACGCGCTCGCCCGCGCAAGGCCCTTGTAGTCGTAGCACGGCTTGTCGAGCGTGTCGGTTGCGTCATGGACGAGCAGCGCGCCGTCCGCGCCGCGCTGCAGGAGCATGAACTCCGGCTCGATCCCGGTGTACATCGTCCACCCGAGCTTCTCGAGGTTGCGCAGCTGTGCGCGCAGCGCGACGCGCGGACAATATTCGTACGGCTTGCCGAGGACGTGACCGTCGCACGCGATTCGTGCATAGCCCGGCATCCAGGGAAGCGGCGTCAGCGTCGACAGGTCGCCGATCGCCGTGTACTCGGGGCCGTGCGGGCCCATCCCGAGGCCCCAGATGGCGAATCCCGCGAATCCCGCGCCCGTCGTAATCACGTCGTCGAAATGCTCGACAGGCACGGCCTTGGTCTTAGCCGAGCCGTGGATGTCGACGAACTGGGCCAGCACGAATTTGATCGCGTTGTCGTTCAGGAACTTCTTCGCTTCGACGACCGTCATGGCTCCCTCGTGCGCGCGTTTCATGTCAGGAATCCTTTATTCCAGCATTGTCCGTGAAAACACCCGTGAAAAGCAACAAATCTTCCCACTGGGAAACGCCGCCCGGGCGCGCCGGCGACGCACGCGCCTTGTTGCGTCCGTCGGCGTATGGCAGAATTCGGCGCCCGGCCGGAGCCCTCGTCCACGCGCTTCCGCGCCGTTTCCCGTTCGTCAAGCACCGGAGGTAGCCATGGATCGCACTCCCATCGATCGTCGGAGGTTCCTGAAGGCGTGCGGCGCATCCGCCGCGGCAGGCGCGGTCGGCGCGTGGCCATTCGCCGCCGCGGCCGCTCCGATCACGATCGAGCAACTGAAGAATAGCGGCATATTGCACGTGGGCTGCGAGGCCGCATACGTGCCCTTCACGTATCGCGATTCGTCCGGAAAGATCGTCGGCTTCGACGTCGACGTCGTGGCGCGATACCTGGCCCCGATCGGCGCCAAGGCGGAGTTCATCGACACGCAGTGGTCTGGCGTCATTCCGGCGCTCTACGCCGGCCGCTTCGACATGGTGCCGACGATGAGCTACACGAAGGAACGGCTGGAGCGCGTCCTGTTCAGCATCCCGTATGCCGATGCATCCCAGGCGCTGCTCATCCGCACCGCCGACAAGGACAAGATCAAGACGATCGACGACATGTCGGGCCGCATTCTGGCGATCAAGCTCGGGTCGCCGGGCGAAACGCTGAAGAACAAGCTCGACGAGCAGTTGAAGCGCGACCGCGGCGCCGGTTTCAAGGACGTCAAGACCTACGACGATCATCCGGCTGCTTATCTCGCGCTTGCGCAAGGGAGCGTTGACGGCGTGCTGAACACCGTGCCGACGCTGAGCGTCGTGATGCGCGACAAGCCCGGCGCGTTCGCGATGGTGACGGACGTCGGCGGCAACAACTGGCACGGCTACGCGTTCCGCAAGGAAGACGTCGAGCTCGCGAACTTCATCGACTCCCGCATCACCGACCTCAAGAAGAGCGGTGAGATGTACACGCTCCAGGAGAAGTGGTTCGGCTTCAGGATGAAGCTCTCCGACAAGATTCCGACTGTCAGCTGATGCGCACGCGCTGCGCCGCGCGGCGCAGCTTCGTTCGCACCAGGAAGTCCATGCCGGCCACGTCGTCCGCCAACCATGCGGGAAAGAACGCCAGCGCCCGGTCACCGGCGCTCGTCCCTTGACGATCGACTGGGGCATCGTCGAAACGTCGATTCCGCTGCTCTCGCGCGGGCTGCTCGTCACGCTTCAGATCAGCGTCGTCTCCGGCATCCTCGCATGCGTCCTCGGCTTCACGCTCGGCCTCTGCGCGCTGAGCCACGTGCGCGCGCTGCGGGTGGCCGTTGGCGGCTACGTCGACTTCATCCGCGGCACGCCTCTCCTGATCCAGATTTTCCTCGTCTTTTTCGCGCTGCCCACGATCGGCATCCGCCTCGACGAAGTGTGGGCCGGCATCACCGCGCTCGCGTTCAATACGAGCGGCTACATCGCGGAGACGGTTCGCGGCGCGGTCGGCAGCATCGAGCGCGGCCAGACGGAGGCCGCCAAATCGATCGGCATGACGAATCCACAGATCCTCGGCTATATCCTCCTGCCGCAGGCCATGCGTCCGATCGTTCCGCCGCTCACGAACGAGCTCATCAGCATGACCAAGAACTCGTCGCTTCTTTCCGTGATTTCGGTCTACGAGCTGACGAGAGCCGGGCAGGCGATCATCTCGGTGCATTTCGTGCCGTTCGAGATCTACCTGCTGCTCGCGCTTTTCTACTACGGGCTCATCAAGTCGCTGTCGCTGCTCTCGCGCTGGGTCGAGCGCAGGATGCCGGTGTTATGACCGCCGCCGATCGAACACCGGTCCTGCGCGTCGAAGGTTTGACGAAGGTCTTCGGCGATCGCGCCGTGCTTCGCGATCTGCAGCTCGAGGTCGCGAAAGGCGAGACGATCGTCGTCATCGGCGCGTCCGGCTCGGGAAAGACCACGCTGCTTCGCTGCGTGAACTATCTCGAGCGCCCTACCGCGGGCACCATCTACCTCGACGGACGCCGCATCGGCCAGGTCGCGGACGGCGACGGCGGCTGGAAGGAGGCATCCGAACGCGTGCTCGCAAGACAACGGCGGGGAATCGGCTTCGTCTTCCAGCGGTTCAACCTGTTTCCCCACCTCACGGCGCTCGACAACGTTGCCATCGGACTGCGCAAGGTGTCCGGAATACCGAAGCGCGCGGCGCGCGAGCGCGCTGCCGAGCAGCTTCGCAAGGTCTTCCTCGGCGAGCACCTCGACAAGCGGCCGAGCCAGCTATCGGGCGGCCAGCAGCAACGCGTCGCGATCGCGCGCGCGATCGCGATGGACCCCGACATCATCCTGTACGACGAGCCCACGTCCGCGCTGGATCCCGAGCTGGTGCGCGAGGTGCTCGATGCGATCCGCGTGTCCGCGTCGAGCGGAATGACGTCGATGATCGTGACGCACGAGCTCTCGTTCGCGCGACAGGTGGCGAACCGCGTGATCTTCATGGACCAGGGCGCGATCGTCGAGCAGGGCGCGCCCGGCGACGTGTTCGGCCGGCCCCGCGAGGCGCGCACGCGCCGCTTCCTCGAGCACTTCAACCACCCGCAGAGCGTCGCGACACCATGAGCGAGACGTCGGCCGCGCCGCTCGACATCCTGATCCGCGGTTGCACGGCGTTGACGAGCGAGGCGAGCCGTCCCGTCATCGAAGACGCGGTGATCGGCATTCGCCGCAACGAGATCGCGCTCATCGCACGCTCCGCGGAAGCCGGGAACGCAACCGCCCGCCGCGTAATCGAGGCAAGCGGCCATGTCGCGACGCCCGGCTTCGTCAACGTGCACACGCACGCCGTCCTTGCGCACGCGCGCGGCATGGTGGAGGACGCCGGCTTCGCGCCTGCGTACACCGCGGGCGTTCCGCACGTGTGCGACGTGCGCGAGGACGAGGCCGTCGCGCTCGCGCGCCTGACCGCGCTCGAGGCGATGCTCTTCGGATCGACGACGATCAACGACATGTACGTGCACGACCACGCGACGCTGCCTGCGATGGCCGAGCTTGGCTTGCGCGTATCGGTTTCGGCGTGGCTTCACGACGTCGACTTCGCCCGCGTGCACGAGCGCGTCTGGAAGCACGAGCAGGCGATCGGAGAGAAGACGATGCGTGCGGCGCTCGACCTCGTCGATCGCTGGCAGAGCGGATTCGACGGGCGCACGAGCGTCATGCTCGGTCCGCACGCGATCGACACCTGCTCGCGTGCCTTTCTGCGCGACGTCGACGAGGAGCGCAAGCGCCTCGGCCTGCGCGTCATGACGCATCTCGCGCAGAGCCACATCGAGGTCGAACAGGTGCGCCGCCGGGACGCGATGACGCCCGTCGAAGTCGTCGACGACGTCGGGCTGCTCGACGACCGGCTGATCGCCACGCATTGCACGGTCATGACCGAAAGCGACATCGCGCGCGCCGGACGCGCCGGGATCACCGTCGCGCACGCGGCGAAAGTGAACATGACCGGCGGATACCTGCCGCTCACGTCGAAGCTGCGACGTGCCGGCGCCGCGGTCGCGCTCGGCACCGACAACATGTTCGGCGACATGGTCGAGTCGATGCGCTGGACGCTCATCGCAGGCCGGCTGCAGGAGGCCGCGGTCAACGATTTCTGGCAATCGCGCGACGTCTTCCACATGGCCACGCTCGGCGCGGCGAAAGCGATCGGCCGCGATCACGACCTCGGCAGTCTCGCGCCTGGCAAGAAGGCCGACATCGTGCTGTTCGACTTTCGCCGGGCGCATCTGACGCCATCGCGAAATCCGCTGGCGACGCTGGTGCACGTCGCACAGGGCCGCGACGTCGCGCTCGTCATCGTCGATGGCCGCGTCGTCGTCGAGGACGGGCACGCGACGCAGGTCGACGAGCCGAAGATCCGCCGGGACGCGGCCAAAGCGGCGGCGACGCTGTGGGACCGCGTGGGGCGAACGCACTGATCGGTTCCGGCGCGGCTTCGCCACGACACGCCGCGACATCGATGCATCGCAGACACCACTTCCATCAATCGAGCCATGGGCGAAGGTGATTCATGATCAAGACGCTTGCCAACTGCCACGCGCTCCTCGGCGAAGAGGCGAGACCGAGCGAGGGTCCGGTGGACATCGTTCTCGACGGCCGAACGATTCGCGAAGTGCGACCGGCCGGCAACCCGCCGGAAGGCGAAGTGCTGGACCTCACCGGGCGCCTCGTGACGCCGGGGCTCATCAATTGTCACCATCACAGCAGCGAGGGCTACTACAAGGGCCGCAAGGACAATCTGCCGCTCGAGCTCTGGTTCAATTACGTGCGGCCGCTGAAGCCGATCGAGTTCACGCCGCGCGAGATCTATCTGCGCACGATGATCGGCGCGATCGAGGCCGTGCATAGCGGCACGACGACGATCAGCGACGACGTCAACGTAAGTCCGCGGCTGCGTCCCGACCACGTCGACGCCGTGTTCCAGGCGTACGAGGACATCGGCATCCGCGCGATGGTCGCGCCGACGCTCTTCGACCGCCCCTTCTTCCGTGCGGTGCCTTTCGTCGAAGAGGAGTTTCCCCCGGATCTGCTGCGCGAGCTCGACGCGGCGCCGATGTATTCGGCAAGCGAGCTTCTGAACTTCGCGCGCGCACTCGCCAGGCAGCGCCATCCGAACGAGCATCGGGTCGGCTACATGGCGGCCCCGTCCGCGCCGCAACGCTGCACGCGGGAGTTCCTGCTCGAGGTGCGAAGACTGGCCGACGAATTTGACCTGCCGGTGATGATGCACGTGCAGGAAACCAGGCTGCAGGTCGTGACCGGTCAGCTATGGTGGGGCTGCACGCCGCTCGAGTACCTGCACAGGATCGGCTTCATGCAGCCGACGCTTCAGCTCATTCACGGCATATGGCTCACGCCGCGCGAGATCGACATCCTCGCGCAAACGGGCGTCAGCGTGCAGCACAATCCGGGCTCCAACCTCAAGGTCGGCTCCGGCGTCGCGCCCATCCGCGCGTTGCTCGACGCGGGCGTGAACGTGAGCATGGGCTCGGATGGCTGCGGCTCGATCGAGGGCACCGACATGCAGAACGTGCTCTATCTCGCCGGCCTCCTCCACAAGATTCGAGGCGACTACACGACGTGGGTCGGCGCGGCCGAGTCGTTTCGCGCGGCGACGCTCGGCGGCGCCCGCGCGCTCGGTCGCGGTCGCGATCTCGGCGTCATCGAGGCGGGCCGCACGGCCGATCTCACCGCCTACAAGCTGAACACCATCCCGTTCACGCCGCTCAACGACGCGATCCATCAGCTCGTGTTCTCGGCGTGCCGCGGGGAAGTCGACATGGTGATCGTCGACGGCGAGGTGATCGAGCAGGACGGCAAGCTCACGCGCGTCGACGAGGATCGGCTGCTGAGGGAGATCCAGGAGGCGCATGCGAGGCTCGCGCCGAGGCTCGCCGGATCGGAGAACGACGTCGATCGGATGCTCGCGCCTTACGAGCGGATCTACCGTCGCTGCCAGGCGATCGAAATCTCGCCCGACACTTATCCGGCACGCTTCTCACACTAGAGATCTGTCCACGCCCGCCTCGGGTCGCCGCTCGGCGCGCCGCTCCTGGATCGCGTGGCATGCGACGTAGGCGTCGCCGCTCCGGACGAGCGCCGGAAGCTCGCGCCGGCACCGTTCGTTCGCGAACGCGCAGCGCGGATGGAATGCGCAGCCGGGCGGAGGTGCGAGCGGGCTCGGCACCTCGCCCTTGAGCGGCTGGCGAGCGCCCGCCGGCTTGTCGATATCGGGCACGGCCGCGACGAGCATGCGCGTGTACGGATGCTGTGGCGCGTCGAGGACGCTCGCGGTATCGCCCGACTCCACGATGCGGCCGAGGTACATGACGCCGATCCGATCGGCCATATGCGCGACGACCGCGAAGTTGTGCGAGATCAGGAGGTAGGTCAGGCCGAGGCTGCGCTGCAGGCGACGCATCAGGTTGAGAATCTGTGCCTGCACCGACACGTCGAGCGCCGACGTCGGCTCGTCGCATACGAGAAATGCGGGTTCGCTCGCGAGCGCGCGCGCGATCGAGATCCGTTGCCGCTGGCCACCGGAGAATTGATGCGGATACTTGCGCCGATCCGTTGCCGACAGCCCGACGAGCCGGAGCAAATCGATGACGCGTGACTCGATGGCCGCGTTCGACGTCAGCAGCCGATGCGTGACGATCGGCTCCGCGATGATGCGCGCCACGCTCCAGCGGGGATTGAGGCTCGCGTACGGATCCTGGAAGATCATCTGCAGGTTGCGCCGGTACGGCAACGCGGCGCTGCGGCCGCGCAGCCGCGCGACGTCGGCGCCCATGAAATGGATCGATCCCGAGGTCGGCGGCAGGATGCCGGCGATGCAGCGCGCGATCGTCGACTTGCCGCAACCCGATTCGCCGATGAGCGCGAACGTCGTTCCCCGCGCGATCTCGAAGCTCACGTCCTCGACCGCGTGCACGACCCGATGCCGCTCGCGCGAGACGATGCGTGCGAGCAGAGGAACGTCCAGCGCATAACGCTTGGTGAGGCGTTCGACGCGCAGGACGACGTCGTGGCCTTCAGCCGCCATGGCGCACCTGATCCTCGGTCGCCGTCGTGCTGCTCAACCAGCAGGCCACGTCGGATGCACCGGCCGGCGCAAGATCAGGCCGCTCCCGCGTGCATCGCTCGACCTTCACGGGGCAGCGCGGGTGAAACGCGCAACCCGCCGGCATCGCATCGAGGCGCGGCATGCTCCCTTCGATCTGCGCGAGCGCCACGCCGCGCCGGCGCATGCTGGGAATCGACGCCATCAACCCTTGCGTGTAGGGATGGGACGCCGCGTTCAACACCGATCGCGTCGGGCCGATCTCGACGAGGCGACCCGCATACATGACGGCGATCCTGTCCGCCGTATCGGCGATCACGCCCATGTCGTGGGTGATCAGCAATACCGCCGTTCCGTGTTCGCGGCACATCCGTTTCAAAAGCTCGATCACCTGCGCCTGCACCGAAACGTCCAGGGCGGTCGTGGGCTCGTCGGCGACCACGAGCGTCGGGTCGCAGGCGAACGCGAGCGCAAGCACCACGCGCTGCCGCATGCCGCCCGACAGTTGATGCGGATAGCTGTCGAGCCGCTCACGCGCTGCGGGAATCCCGACCTCCGTCAGCATCTTCAACGCACGCGCGCGCGCTTGCGACGGCGACATGTCGAGATGGGTGAGGATCGTCTGCGTCAGATGCCGTCCCACGGTCAGCAGCGGGTTGAGGCTCGTGAGCGGATCCTGGAAGACGGCGCCGATCTCCTTGCCGCGCAGATGCCGCATCGCTTCGGCCGGAAGATCATCGATGCGGCGCCCTCGCAGGCCGATGCGGCCGGCGGCGATGCGTGCCGGCGGATCGAGCAGTCCGATGATCGCGTTGCCGGTCAGCGACTTCCCGGCACCCGTTTCGCCGACCATGCCGAGCACTTCGCCCTCGGCCACGTCGAACGACAGGTCGTCCACGGCGAGGAGCGTTCCGCGCCTCGTGGGAATCTCGACACGCAAGTGCTCCACCGAAAGCAACGACGTCATGCCGTGCTCAGCTTCGGATTGAGGGCATCGCGCAGCCAGTCGCCGACCAGGTTCACCGCGAGCGACAGCAGGACGAGCACGGCAGCGGGAATCATCGAGATCCACCAGTTGCCCGAGAAGAGAAACTCGTTGCCGATGCGGATCAGCGATCCGAGCGAAGGCTGCGTTGGCGGGACGCCGACGCCGAGGAAGCTCAGCGTCGACTCGGTCAGGATGGCGAGCGCGAGGTTGATCGTGGCGATCACCAGCACCGGCCCGAGCGCGTTCGGCAGCAGGTGCGACGCGATGATCCTCGGCGTCGCGACGCCCGTCACCTTCGCGGCGAGCACGTACTCCTTGCCGCGCTCGACGAGCACGATGCCGCGCACGACACGCGCGTACTGCACCCAGAACGACGCCGATATCGCGAAGATGAGCACCGGGATCGCGAGTCGCTCGTGCAGGTCGCGGTTCATGAGCGTGCGCGTGATGCCGTCGATCATCAACGCGATGAGGATCGCCGGAAAGCTGAGCTGCACGTCCGCGATGCGCATGATCACGGCGTCGGCGAGGCCGCCGAAATAGCCGCTGACGAGACCGAGCGCTATGCCCACGACCGCGGCGAGCGCAACCGAGGAGAGGCCGACGAGCAACGACATCCGGAGCCCGAAGATGATCGCGGAAAGCATGTCGCGACCCTGCGGGTCGGTGCCGAGCCAGTAATGCTGTCCGGCGAGTCCCTCGGCGCCCGGCGGAAGCCGCGCGTCGATGACGTTGGCGACCGCCGGATTGATCACGTCGTACGGTGCGACGAACGACGCGCCGGCGCCGACGACCAGAAGGATCAGCGTGACGGCGACGGACACGATCGCCACCGGCGAATGGACGAAATCGTGCACGAGATCGCTGTCCCGCCAGCGCGGCGCGGCGACTTCTTCGCTCATCGGACGACGCTTTGCGCTACGCGCTTCGGACCTGGTTCGCGCTTCGGCCGGCCTGCGCGCTCACGCCGTCTTCGGTCCGGCGGCCCCGCCCCTGCGCACGCGTGGATCGATCGCGGAGTACAGCAGGTCCACCGCGAGGTTGATGAGCGCGAAGCATAGCGCGATCAGCACGAGATAGGCGGCGAGCAGCGGCACGTCCGAGAACTGGATCGCCTGGATGACCAGCAGCCCGAGTCCCGGCCATTGGAAGACGGTCTCGACGATGATGGAGAACGCGAAGATGTTGCCGAACTGCAGGCCGATGATCGTGATCACGGGCACGAGTGTGTTGCGCAATGCGTGATCGTAGTTGACGATCACGTTCGCGAGCCCGCGTGCGCGCGCGAACTTGATGAAGTCGGTCCGCATCACCTCGAGCATCTCGGCGCGCACCAGGCGCATGATCAGCGTCATCTGGAAAAGACCGAGCGTGAGGCTCGGCAGGATCAGCGCCTTGATGCCGCTCGCGGTCAGCAGGCCGGTGGTCCATCCGCCGCCGATGTCGACCACCGCGCCGCGACCGAACGCCGGCAGCCAGCCGAGCCACACCGAAAAGATCAGGATGAAGATGATCCCGATCACGAACGTCGGCAGGGCGATCCCCATCAGCGACCCGGCGAGCAGCACCTGGCTGACGACGCTGCCGCGATGAAGCGCGGTCCATACGCCGAGCGGCACGCCCAGCAACACGGCGATCAGCATCGCGCATACGCTCAGCTCGAGCGTCGCGGGGAGCCGTTCCTTCAACAGCGCGCTCACCTGCTGCGCGTACCGATAGGAAATGCCGAGGTCGCCATGCGCGGCGTCGTTCAGGAACCGCGCGAACTGCACGAGCACCGGATCGTCGAGCCCCAGCTGCTGGCGCATGGCGGCGCGATCGGCCAGCGTAGCCGACTGCCCCACCATGTTGTTGACCGGATCGCCGACGTAGCGAATCAACGTGAAGCTGACGAGGGCCGCAACCAGCACCACGAGGACCGTCTGGGACAGACGGTTCAGAACCAGCATCCCCATCGCCCGGTCAGCCGTCCGTGCCGCCGCGGCGCTCCGCTCACTTCATCTTGACCCAACGCAATTCGACGCTGTCGTCGTTGCGCAGGACCATCGATACGTCGTTGCTGGTGCCCCACGCGAGCCCCGCCTGATGCAGCGGGATGTGCGCGATGTCGTCCTTCTCCATCTTGAGCGCTTCCGAGATCAGCGCCTGCCGCTTCTTCGGATCGACCTCGACCTCGATCGCCCGCGTGAGCTCGTCGAGCTTGGCGTTCGAGTACGAACCGACGTTGTACGTGCCGACCTTCTCGCCCGGCGTGTAGCACGTGTCCTGCAGCGTCGAGTGCGCGTCGTAGCTAAGCGGCTGCCAGCCGAGGATCGACATCGTGGTATTGCGCGACAGGATCTTCTCGAAATACTTCGTGCGGGTCTGCGCGAGCAGGTTGACCGTGACGCCGACGCGCGCCAGCATTCCGACGATCGCCTGGCAGATCTTCTCGTCGTTGACGTAGCGATCGTTCGGACAATCCATCCCGACCTCGAATCCCTGCGGATAGCCGGCCTCCGCAAGCAGCTTTTTCGAAGCCGCGACATCGAACGGCAGGCGCGTGTCGAGCTTGGCGTCGTAGCCGTTAATCCCGGGCGCCACCATGATGCCGGCGTTGTGCGACGTGCCGCCCATGATGCGATCGCGGATGGCGTTCATGTCGATCGCCTGGTAGATCGCCTGCCGGACGCGCCTGTCCTTGAACGGGTTC
>Ga0070731_10004068_pt1 | contig 12772 bp, 11 predicted proteins | sample Coa_R1_2_FD_66448 | JGI IMG/M metagenome (GOLD analysis project Ga0070731, IMG submission 66448) | Surface soil microbial communities from Centralia Pennsylvania, which are recovering from an underground coalmine fire - Coalmine... | ecosystem: Environmental > Terrestrial > Soil > Unclassified ... | reverse complement strand
CCGGCGCACTCCGCGCGGCTGATACGCAAGCCGCTGCATATGGTCGCGGCATTCACGCCATGTTGCCCGAACGTCGCGCCGAAGTCGGTCGCAATTGGTCCCGACGGGTCTCCGTGGTTCACGACACTCGGATACGTGCGCGGGAACTCGACGGCGAATTATCTCGGAACGCTGCGCAACGGGAAAGTCCATCTCACGCGGATTCGTACCAAGGGTCTCTCGGAAACCGCTTATCCGAGCGGTTTGGCGGCCGCTACGAGCGGGCTTTGGATGACCGGCGGCAATCCGTTCAACGACGACGGCGCGTTGTGGCATATCGATCAAAACGGCAAGCAAACTCCTTACGACTTGCCGCACAATCCGCTGGCGATTACGGTCGACGGATCCGGCAATCCGTGGTTTACCGCGCTCTTCTCGGGACAACCGAGCCGCATCGTCGAGGTGACCGGCGCGCGCTAAGCATCTTGGGGTGACGCGGCGTGCGGCGTCGAACAACGACGCATGGCCGAGCGAGTTCCGATTCCGCATACGCACCGTGCCGTTTGGCCCGGCGCGACACCGGTTGCCGATCTCTCGAGCGCTGCAGCGTACGTTACGGCTTGGCTGCGCCCACGGCGCGGCGGCGACCTCGACGTCGAGCGTGCGGTACAGCTCGGTGCGACCCCGCCGGCGCAGCGTACGTACGGCGACCGTGCACAGCTCGCCGAAACGACGGGGGCGGATCCCAGCGATGTCGAGCTGCTGCGGCGCTACTGTTCGCGACTCGGCATCGACGTCGTCGCATCGTATTGGCGCCACGTCACGCTCACCGGTCCGCTTGACAAGCTAGTCAAGGCCTTCGGCGCGACCGCCGGGATTTACGAACTTCAAGATAAGCGCCGCTTTCGCCACCGTTCGCAGTCGCTGCACGCGCCGCCGGAAATCGCCGCCATCTTGCACGGCGTCTTCGGGATTCATCAATGGCCGCGCTCGCATGCCATCGGACAACAGCAGTCGCACACCGTCCCTCCGTCGGCGACAGAGATTGCCGCGCGCTACGCTTTTCCCGACAGCGACGGACGCGGGCAAACGATTGCGATCGTGCAACTTCGCGGCGAATTCCACGCCAAAGACTTCGCAAAGTGCATGGACAGCCAAGGCGTGCGCGCGAAAACGCCGATCGTCAAACGCGTCGACAACGCCGAGCTCGCGCACCAGATCGAAACGGAAAAGGATGTCGAATCTGCAATCGACACGCAGGTCATCGGCGCGCTGGCGCCCGGCGCCCAGATCGTGATCTACGCCGCGCCCGACGACGAACGCGGCGTGCTCGATGCGATCCGGCACGCCGTTTTTGACGACGAGCACAAGCCTTCGATCCTCTCGATCAGCTTCGGATTCCCCGAGTATCTCTGGACGCCGGCGGCGCTTGCGATCCTAAACGAGCTCTTCACCGTTGCTGCCCTGCTTGGGGTCACGGTATTCTGCGCGTCAGGCGACAACGGCGCGGAGCTCGACGCCGACGGAACGCCGCACGTCCTCGCGCCCGCATCAAGCCCGTTTGCGCTCGCCTGCGGCGGAACGCAGATCGCGGCCGACGGTTCGGAAGTCGTTTGGCCGAAAACCGGCGGCGGTTTCAGCGATTACTTCTCCGCCGCGCCATGGCAAGCCAAACACAATCCGCAACGCGGCGTGCCCGACGTCGCGGGTGAATCGATTCCGGGATATCGCGTCTACTTCAACGGAACGCCGCTTGCGGCGGGCGGTACGAGTGCCGTCGCGCCGATGTGGGCGGCGCTTACGGCGCGCATCGCGCAGCGCGTCGGCTCACCCGTAGGATTCTTCACGCCGTTACTCTACGGCGTGAAAAGCCAAGAAGCGTTTCGCGCCATTACCTCCGGTGGGAACGGCCGGTACACGGCCGCAAAGGACTGGAATCCGTGTACGGGCCTTGGCGTGCCGATCGGAACGGCGCTCGAGGCCGCGTTGCGAGGCCCGAGCGCTTAGCGCAGGTTAGAATCCTATGCAGGCCTGTGCGTCGTCCGCGAATGTCTTATGCGCGGCTTTTAACTTCGCGACCGCGGCCGCGAGCTTTGCTTTGTCGCAGCCCGCGATCGAGGAAAGTTTCTGATGCAGCGCGTCGATTGCGCGTCCGTGTTCTTCGACTGCGTGGGAAACCTCCGACTTTGCGTCAGCCATACTGAAAACTACCCTTTCTCAGGCGAGGCGGTACTCTGATCTTCGTATATCGCCGCCGCAGTACTGAGTGCCTCTTCTTCGCTTAATCGTTCCCCGGCGCTGGTCAAAGGCTCGCGCTCGCCGAGCGCATAAGCTCGCGCGAGCATTTCGCTGAGGCGTTCGTAACTACGGCGCTCGGTATGCTGTCGAACCTCGCCACGTGCGCGATAGCGTGCGTCGGTATATCCGAGCAGGATCGCCGCTCGCTCGCGATCGCCCAGCAGCGCTGCAAGCAGCGCGTGATGCTCCAAGATCGTGGAAAGCCACGCCTGACCGGCGCGCCGCTGCAGGCGCAAAGCCTCGCGCAGTTCCTTGCGCGCATCCTCTAAATCGTCCGCGCCCATCGCATATGCCCCAAGGTTGCTCAGGACGACGACCAAATAGTTCGAGCCGAGTGCCGCGTAGGTTTCCTTCGCGCGCCGCGCAGCAGCGCGAGCCGCCTCGATGTTCCCGGCGACGTATTCGAGCTCGCCTAAATTAACGAGTGCGCTGGCATGAGTTTCGCTGCCCGGACGCTCTGATTGCACGACTTCGACGAATCGCTGTCGGGCTCGCTCGACGTTGCCTCGCTGAAGATCGGTCACCGCCCACAGGCGCAAGACGAAGTTGGTCGCGATGCGGGAGAGCCGATCCGGCGATGCGTAAGCCTGCGCGAACGTCGACTCTGCTTCGTCGAAATGACCGCCCGCCCGGTACCAGCCACCAAGATTCGCCAGCGCGCGAGCAATTTCGTTGGCGTCGCCGCTCGCCTTTGCGATCTCAACCGCGCGCTCGGTAATCGTTTTGCGCTGCTCGTGCGGCCGCCCCACCTGCCACTCGAGCAGGACGCAATGCCGAAGAATGCGCGCTTGAGCGACGGAACTAGGCATTGCATCGGTCTCTTGAGCCGCACGCTCGTACCAGTGCAACGCTTCCTGAGGGGTCGTGAGAATCTCCGGCCATTCGAGTTCGGCAAGCAGCGAAATTGCGAGCGCCGGATCGTAACGGCGCATCAGTGCCCAGTCGAGTGCCGCCCGCAGATTGTCAAGCTCCGATCGGCAGTGCGCTCGCCATTGTTCGTCCTGCAGCGCGTCGACGAGCGGTCGAAGGTTCGCAACGAAAGCAGCGTAGAAGCCTGCGTGGCGCTGCGCAAGAGCCGCCTCCTCGTTCGCCTCGCGCAGGCGCTCGAGCCCGTATTCGCGGATCGATTGCAGCAGACGATAGCGCCGCTGGTCGCCGTGCTCTTCGGCAAGCACGAGCGATTTATCGACGAGTGTTGCGAGCGAATCGATCACGTCCCATTCGTCGGTCTCGCCCGCGACGCTACATACTTCGGCTGCCGCTTCAACGCTGAAGCCGCCGGCAAAGATCGATAGCCGGCGAAAGAGCGCGCGCTCGCGATCGTCGAGCAGATCGTAGCTCCAGTCAATGGTGGCGCGCAGCGTTTGACGGCGAGGCAGCGCGCTCTTGTCGCCGCCGGTCAGCATGCGGAAACGTTCGTCGAGCCGCTGCGCGATTTGTGCGGGCGCAAGCACGCGCACGCGCGCCGCTGCGAGCTCGATCGCAAGCGGCATGCCGTCCAGCCGCGCGGCGATTGCCCCGACGGCATCGCGATCTTCACCCGTCAACGTAAAACGCTGATCCGTAGCGCGCGCTCGATCCTCGAAGAGCGCAATCGAATCGGCTATCGCCAGCGACGGAAGCCGGAGAACTTGCTCGCCGCCCGCGTTGAACGGTTCGCGGCTCGTCGCGATAATGCGCACGTAAGGACAGCGCCGCACAATCTCGATCGTCGCCGCGCGTGCTTCATCGATCAGATGTTCGCAATTATCGAGAAGTAACAGCAGCCGCCGCGGCGCAAGATACTCGATGAGCGTTTCGAGCAGCGGTCGATTCGGCACTTCACGAACGTTGAGCGTCGCCGCGATTGTGCTGGTCACCAGCGTAGCGTCGGCAATCGGCGCGAGATCGACGAGCCAGACGCCGTCGCTCAAGCCGTCCAGCAACTCCGCGGCGGCTTGAATCGCGCAGCGCGTCTTGCCGACGCCGCCCGGGCCCACGACGGTAACGAGCGCGGCGCGCTGTAGGAGCCCCTTGATTTCAAGAACCTCGTCTTCACGTCCGACGAACGACGTCAGCTGTACGGGTAGATTGTTGGGCAGCGCGTCGAGCGACCGCAACGCGGGAAACGACTCGTCGAGCGGTGGCGCGCACACTTGAAAAACGCGTTCGGCGCGCGACAGGTCTTTGAGCCCGTGCAAGCCCAGGTCGCGCAACTCGTGCTGCGGCGGCAGCGCATCCTGTAACAGATCGGCCGCGCTCGCAGAGACCAGCACCTGGCGGCCGTGCCCGATCGCCAGCAGTCGTGCCACGCGGTTCACCGTCGGACCAAAGTAATCTCCGCCCCGCTCCTCGGCATCGCCGCTATGCAATGCCATGCGCACGCGCAAGCCGTCTACACTCGAAAAATCGGTCGCCGCGAGCGCCTGCTGCGCGTGCACGGCGGCTGCCAGTGCGCCGGGCGCGGTTGCAAATGCCGCGAAGAACGCGTCGCCGACGACTTTGAACACGTAACCGCCGTGCGCCTCGATCGATTCCCGCATCAGTGCGTCGTGACGTTGCAGCGCTTGCGACATTGCCGCGCTATCGCGCTCCCAGCGCTTCGTACTTCCCTCGATATCCGAGAAAAGAAACGTCACCGTGCCGCTGGGACGATCCATGACGCGTTATCCGGCGAAGATGGCTTCGTGGCCGGCGAGAATTCGCGTTTGCGTCGCGAGATCGACGCTCGTCGACCAGTTGCCGCGCTCGAACGTTCCGCCGAGCACGATTCCGTCGCTGCGCGGAAACATGTAAAGCTCGCCGGTGAGATACGTGTAATCCACCGCGGGCTGCGGCTCGAGGATCGTGAGCTGGCCGCGCACCGGCTCGAGCCCAGTGTCGTTGAAGAGCGAGCGCGCGCCGAGTCCCGTGCAATTGATGACGACCGGTTCGTGCAGCGCCGCAACGTCCGAGGGCGCGCGGAACGTGCGCACGACGATGTGGCCACCTTGCAGAAGAAAATCGCGCTCGACCGCCGGCAGAAACGTGTTTGGTTCCATCAGCATCGTCGAGAATCGCCGGACTTCTTTAAATCCGCGGAACGGTACGGACGCCGGGTCGATCGTTTCCACGTCGGCATAAAGATCCACGATACCAAAACGCGTCGCGTAGTCGATCTCCGGCACACTCGCTTGAGCGTCGCGTTTGAGCGCGTAATTTTCAATCCAGCGCACGCCGTATGCCGGTCCGACCATAAGCTGGAAGGCGCGGTTGGCGATGCGCGACGCTTTTCGAAACGTATCGAGAAACGCCGGCGTCGCACTCTCGCTGGTAAAAACCGTCGTCGGCGTCCATTGCGCGCCGGCTACGTTCGAGGTCGTCGCGGGCGGAAGATCCGATGCATAAATCGTTACGCTCCAGCCGCGATTCTGTAAGACGCGGGCGGTGGTGAGGCCGATGACGCCGCAGCCCAGCACTGCGGCGTGCGACGGTGAGCGATCGGCCACCAGATCCGCCGCAAGCGTTGCGCAACCCCACGAGAGGCTGAAGCCGCCGCCGCCGTGCCCGTAGTTATGCACGAGCAACTTCGCGCCGAACGGTTGGGCGCGCAACACAAATCCCGCCGCTCGAAACGGACGCAGGCCGACGACGGTGCGGATGACGCGGCCGGGATCGATCCGCACCGGCACGATCCCGGTATCGCTTGCCGGCGCGGCGAGAGCCCGGGCCGGCACGCGCGCCGCTGCCAAAGCAGAGAGGCTCAGCGACGAACCAATAAACGCGCGTCGCGATAAAGGCATAGGCCGCTCTTGGACCGGCGCGCGCCGAGGCCCTTGCAGCAGGGCTAAGGCGGGAATTCGTGCTGGAGTGTGATGCGAACGCCCGAGTAGGACGCCGGCGACGGGCGGTCGATGCCGCGCGAGAGATACGTGCCCTCTACGCCGACGAAGCGAAAATCGAAAACGTCCGATAGCGGCACCATGAAACCGGCATACGCCTCGACGTAGTTGTTGCCGTATTCCCGGTGCGTGTCGAAACCGAGGTCGCTGCCGACGATCGGACGCAGCCATGGCGTCGCCTGCGCGTCGTAGTACGCCTGAACTTCACCAATAATGTTGCCGGCAAAGCGCGAGTAATCCGCGACCTCGGCGGCAACTTCGCCATGCGGTTGCGCGCTGCGAAACGAGATACCGTAATCGCGCGCGTAGTCGAAACCGTAGCGCGTCTCGGGGTAACTCGGCTGTCCGCGCAAACCAAAGCTGTACCCGGCCTGTGCAAACAGTTCGCCGTACTCGTATTCCCCGAACGGATAGCGAACCCCGACAGATGGGATGACCGCGTTTTCATTGTAGAGTTCGGAAAGGCCCGGCTCGATCGTCTGCGTGTCGGCTGCGACGATCAGATCGGCGTACGGCAAGAATGTGCCGTACACAGCGAGATCGCGACGCGCCTCGGCGTTGAAGAGCACGTCGGCGAATTGCGAATCATATTCGACGCTCGTCTCGATCTCCCACAGCGGTGTTGGGCTGGGCGACGGCGCGCCGTATGGCGTCGGCGTGGCGTACGGCGCGGACGTGCGTCGCGGCGAGGGACCGTAAATCGCAGGCGGCGGCGCATACGGCATTGCTGCGTCTCTGCGCTGGCTGCCCTAGTGCGGTGAGGCGAAGACCGACGGCGAGACTGTCGCGTTCGGTTGATAGTTACTGAACGTTACGGTGCCGTCAACGCTGTAGCCGGGAAAGTGGGCTGAGATCGTCGCCTTCGCCGGCAGCCGGTAGGTGCCGACGCTTTCGTACGTTTGCGCCCACGTGAGCGTACCGCCGTTGGTATAGTTCCACTGCGCAGTGCTGACGAGCGCCGACTGATCGTTAATCGTCACGACGACGTTCTTCACCCGGCTGCCGGTTTTCTTCGGCACGAGCGAATACTTCGAAACCGTGCCGTCGTCGGTCATTGGCGTGATGGCATACTCCTGCGTCGCTTGCTCGTAGGTCGGCGTCGTCGAGACGAGATCGCGGAATTTCGAGAGCGCGTTGGGGACGTTTTGGAATTCGATTTTGCGGTTTGGCCGCAGATAATAGACGCTGCCGTTGAAGGTCTGATGGATCGGGATCACGGCATGCATCATCGCCGACAGCTGCGCGGAGGCCGTATAGGAGTTGAGCGTAGGATTCGGATTCGTGGCGCGCTGGAGTAGCGAAAGCGAGGCCGCTGCAGCGGCAATTACGGTGATCATTGGTGCCGCGTTCGCCGCAAAAACCGCGAACAACTCTGAAAGGCTGAAGGTTGACCGCTGGGGTAAGCAAAAAGGTACTCGCTAGCTACCTTTCCGCTCTGGAGGAACCCCAAAAAATATGCGTTTTTATGCTTTCGCCGCAGCATGCGCGTTACTCGCAATCTCTGCACCCGGCAACGCGTCGGCCGCCGCATCCTGGTCGCCGGCTACGGCCACGACGGTGACTGCCGGAATTACGAGCAGATCGACCTTCGAGATTCAAGCGTACGTGATGCTGCCTCAGCAATGTTATTCAGCGCGCATTCGGACGCTGGCAATTACATCGCAGCTGCACCGCTCGTTCGTCGTCGAGCAGATGCCCTCGACTACACCTTGCAGCGATATGATCTACAAGTGCTACGTCAGCGCGTCGTACAAGCTCCCGATCCAGCAGCCGTTCGACGTCATGTCAAAGGGCAAGACGTGGAAGGTGCATCTCTCGATGCATGCGCCGACACCGATGAAGCCCTCCTGTAAGGGCTAGATCGCCTCGACGATCTTTTGCGACGTTCCGGAGGCCATGAGCGTCCACGTGGCGCCGCCGTCGATCGTGTACTCCGTGCGCCATGTGTAGAGATCGGCGGTCTTCCAAACGTTGAGCGTGCGGATCGTAACGTTCTTGCCTGTATCCGTAAATGTAAATGGATAGGTAACGGTGTTGCCGTTGACCGTGATGGTTGTCGAGGTGATTCGTCCGGGCCGGACGTTGAAGAAGCGATACGCGCCGGCGGCGTCGTCATACGAATAGATGGCGACGTCGTCGTCGCGTTTTCCGGCCAGAGTCACCGATTGCGGGCAGATCATGAAGAGATGATCGGCGGACCAGTTGCAGATCGTCGTCGCACTCGACGTGCCGGCCGTGCTATACGGAGTTTCGTTGAAGGTGCCCTGGCTGTGCCACGTGCCCGAAAAGCGGTCGAGCTGATCGATCGGCCCCGCGCCTAAGAGCACGAGCGCAAGGCACGTCACGAAGTATCGCATGCCGGCAGCATTCGCGATGCGGAATCCGCAGCCTAGCAAACATCGGACAGACCACGAAGGTTCGAGCGTGCAAAGCGGGCATTTGGTGCGACGGCTCGGGACCTGGGATGTCGCCCTCATCGTGATCGGCAGTGTGATCGCTTCGGGTATTTTCCGCACGCCGCAGCTCGTCGCGCAACGCGCACCGAACGCGAGCCTGATTCTCATCGTGTGGACCGTGGGCGGCATCGTCACGCTTTTCGGCGGGTTCGTGCTTGGCGAACTCGCCGCGCGCCGTCCGGACGATTGCGGTGCCTACGCGTACCTGCGCGACGCATTCGGTCCTGTCGTCGGCTTTGCTTTCGGCTGGTCCGGATTGCTCGGGGCATATAGCGGCGGTCTTGCGGCAGCGGCGATCTTGTTCGCCGGCTATTTCAACTCGCTGACGGGCGTTACGCTGGCACCGGTGATCGTGGGAATCATTGCGCTCATCGTTCTTGCATCGCTCAATGCGCTGGGCGTTCGCCAGGGCACGACCGCTCAAAATATATTCACGCTTTTGAAGCTTGCCGCCATCCTAGCGATCGTCGTCGCAGGCGCGCTCGGACCGCCGGCGCCCATGCAGCGACTTGGCGAGATATCCGTGCCGCCCCTTGCAGCGGTCGGCGCATTCAGCGTCGCCTTGATTCCGGTGATTTTTGCGTATGCGGGAATTACCGTGGCGACCTTCATGGCCGCGGAGACCAAAGATCCGGCCCGCGCGCTGCCGCTCGGGCTGACGATCGGTATGCTCGGCGTCACCGTCGTTTACGTTCTCGTCAACGCGGCGTGCATTCGTTCCCTTGGCGTAGCCGGTCTCGCGCATACCGACGTGCCGGCGGCCACGGTATTGTCAAACGCCGCTGGGACGGCGGGAACGCGCTTTGCATCGATCGCAATTGCGCTCGCGACACTCGGATACCTGAGCAACCGAATGCTCACGGTGCCCCGCATGTATCACGCGATGGCTGCCGACGGGCTATTCTTTCCGATCGTCGCGTGGATCGACCCGCGCACGAAGGTGCCGACAATCGCGGTCGTACTCCAAACCATCGTCGCGATCGTCATTCTGCTGTCCGCCGGGTACGGCCATATCATCAACTACGTGGTTGCGGTGATCTCGGCGTTTAGCGGTCTGCTTGCGCTAGCGCTCTTTGTACTGCGAGCGCGCGATCGCGCCGCGGGTATTGAAGCTCCCGTCTCCTTTCGCGTACCCCTTCATCCGGTCCCAACGATAATCTTCATAGTCGTATCGTGGGGCGTTGCGATCGCAACGTGTATTGCCTATCCGGTGGATGGGCTGATGGGCTTGGCGATCGTGTTCAGCGGCGTTCCGGTCTATTGGCTTTGGACCCGCAGCGGTTTTGCGCGCAGGTCGCAAGCGTAGCATGCCGGCATCGCATTTGGAGTGCTCGCGCGACCAAAACCATCGGGCGCGCGCGGACGAGCTCGCAACGGTTTGTCCCCACGACGGCGCGCCGTTATTGGTTCGCTACGCCGACGAGACGCTAACGCGCGCCACGATCGCGATGCGGCCGTGGACGATGTGGCGCTATCGCGAGATGCTGCCGATTTCCGAAAATGAAGCGCCGGTCTCACTTGGTGAGGGCGCAACGCCGCTCTTGGACCTGCCGAGCCTGGGGCCGGAACTCGGCGTCGAGCGGCTCTACGTAAAAGACGAATCACAGAATCCCACGCTGTCGTTCAAAGCACGCGGTATGTCGGTGGCCGTCACCGTTGCCAAACGCTTTGGCGCGACATCGCTGGTGGCGCCGAGCGCCGGTAACGCCGGCGGCGCGCTGGCCGCGTACGGCGCGCGCGCCGGTCTGCCGGTGCGGGTGTATGTCCCGCGCGATACGCCTACGTTGCTGATTGAAGAGATGCGCGGCTACGGAGCGGATGTCATGCTCGTCGACGGTCTGATCGACGATGCGGGACGATTGGCCGCGGAGTATGCGCGCGATCGCGGCGCGTTCAACGTCGCGACCTTTCGCGAACCATATCGCGTCGAGGGGAAGAAGACGATGGGATACGAGTTAATCGAGCAGCTTGGCGGCGTTCCAGGTACGATCGTCTATCCGACCGGCGGTGGAACCGGTCTCGTTGCGATGTGGAAAGCCTTCGGCGAACTGCAGCGGATCGGTTGGATCGGCAGCGAGCGGCCGGCGATGATCGCGGTTCAAGCCGAAGGCTGTGCCCCGATCGTGGCGGCCTTTGCGCGCGGCGATGAGAACGCGACGCGCGTCGAAAACGCGACGACGCGCATATGGGGCTTGCGGGTGCCGGCGGGCATCGGCGACCGGCTCTCGTTACGGGCGCTGAGAGAGTCGGGCGGGACCGCACTCTCTGTTAGCGACGACGCCGCCGAAGCCGCCGCGCACGATCTGCGTCAACGCGAAGGCGTCGACGCAACCGTCGAAGGCGGTGCGACTCTGGCGGCGTTGCGCAGCCTGCGCGAACGCGTCGCGCTGGCGGAGCCCGTCGTTCTCTTTAATACCGGATCGTCGCTGAAGTATGCGCAGCCGTAAAGGCCGGTCCTCGCGGCCGCGCGTATAAGGACGCATGCATTTTTTCGCGGCGAGCGTGTCGATCGCTTCGTCGGCGTCGTCGGCGCCCGTTGCGCCGGCCGCCGTCACCGAACAACTCGCAGCGCTCAAGCAAATCAATCGCTTCGCCTCATTGCCCGCCGCAATTCAAACGGGGCAGTTTACGGTTGACGGCGTCTCCGCCAAGGGCTGGCAGATGGCCGAACCGGGCGGCAAGTTCAGTGCGACCGACGTTCCCGTTCCCGGCGCGCCGGGACGGCGTCTCATCTTCGCGGCGTGCGACGCGCGGCTTTGTCTCATTCACTACGAGCGCGGCGGCATCGCGCACTTCTACGAGATTCTCGCGCTTGCGTCCACGCCGCAGGGCTGGAGGGCCGTTTGGAACGTTCGCGGGTCAAAACCGATCGCGAGCTTCGACGCACTGCGCATCGAGCTAAGAAATGGCGCGCTCCCAGCAACCTGGAGCGCGCAAGCAGTAAAGGGCGACTTCTAGCCGGCTACACGTAATCGCGCAACGTCACCTTGACCGTGCGCTGCGTTCCGCTTTTGTCGGCCAACGTAAGCGTCACGATGCTGCCCGCCGGTTGTGCCAGAAGATTGCGAACGTCCCCCAGCAGCATCGTTTTTGTCGGCGTTCCGTTTACAGCGGTAATAACGTCTCCTCGCGCTATCCCCGCGTCGGCGGCCGGGGTGCCGGGCCGGGCATCGACGACGAGCACAGCGTCGCCGCGGCGGACGAGGAACAACCCCGAACGCTCGTACCAATCGGCTTCTTTGAACGCATCGTTCGGCACGAGGGCCATCGTGCCGTTGTAGTAGTCAAACGTTACCGTAAAGCGGCGCAACAGATTGCCGCCGATGTTCGCGCCAACGAACGGCGCGGCAAGCGCACCGGCCTTTTGCGTCGAGTAGTCGCCGATGAGATTAGTAAGCTGCAGATCGCCGATGCCGATCTGCGTCACGCGTCCAAGTTTGCCGAGTGCCGGGCCGCCGAAGCCGAAACCGTCAACGCCGATCGCCGTCGTGGTAGCCGGAACGACCTCCGGGTGGGCGGTTAGAAACGGCGTCATGAACGTGATGGTGTCGCGCGCACCGGTGTCGATCGTGCATTCGGCGGGTATGCCGTCGATCGTACACGCGATTTGCGGCTGCGTCCCGTAGAGCACGAAGGGTACGACGTGCGCGCCCGCGGGCGGTTGCGTCGCTCCGGGCATGCCGAGTACGACCTGCTTGTCGGCGTAGTTGAACGTCGTAATGTAACGCGCGAGCACTTCCCAGCCGATCAGTCCATCAACGGGGCGCCCGGCGGAGACCCCAAAACCCAGACGCGTCGGCGCAACGCCGAAGAACTGGTTTTTGAGGACTGCGTCGCCGACTTGCAGCGTCGCGACGTGGGCGAAACTCAGCGACTCGGTCTGCGACCCAACGCCGCTGCCCTGTGCCGATCCCGCTCCGAATGCGCCGATCTCTTTGGCAACCGCGGGATCGACGACGTTGGAGCCGCCGGAATCGAAGATGAAATGATACGGGCCTTTTCCGTTGAGCATCACATCGAGGTAGACGTGATTTTCACCCAAGGTGATGGGAACGGTCGTGGACGTCTTTCCGCCGAGTATCGAAAAGTCGGTCGGCTGGGTCTGCGGCCGTGCGAACGCCGTCGCGGCGTCGGACGGATTGAACGTTACCTTCTCGATCCGAAGATCGGAGTTGTTTC
>Ga0070731_10004067_pt1 | contig 12773 bp, 7 predicted proteins | sample Coa_R1_2_FD_66448 | JGI IMG/M metagenome (GOLD analysis project Ga0070731, IMG submission 66448) | Surface soil microbial communities from Centralia Pennsylvania, which are recovering from an underground coalmine fire - Coalmine... | ecosystem: Environmental > Terrestrial > Soil > Unclassified ... | reverse complement strand
TTCGACATTATGCAGAGCTGTGGCACGGGCCAGAAGATTGAACGTCTGGAAAACAAAACCGATTTCCTTGTTGCGAATGCGCGCCAGTTCGTCGTCATCAAGCTCGCTCACCAGCTGGCCGTTGAGCCAGTACTCTCCCTTTGTCGGAGTGTCAAGGCAGCCGATCAGGTTCATGAGCGTCGACTTGCCCGAACCGGAGGGTCCCATAATGGCAACATATTCGCCCCGCTCGATGCGGATATTGACTCCGCGCAGGGCGTGCACCTGCTGCTCAGAGCCCATATCGTAGGTCTTCCAGAGATCCTCGGCCGCAATCATGCAGGATTGCGGCGGTGGTACTGGGCCAACATTGTTCGGCATGCTGATGACTTCGGCGGTTGCCATTTTTTTCTCCTGCTCCGCTGCCACTGGGCTCTCCGGAATTGGATTCGACTTAGGGGGACCCGACGTCCCCGTCGTGCTTGTACCCGAATGGACCTTTGTTGCTCCAAACCCAGTCTGGCTCGTCCGTTGGACGGATCAAGCCCGCGAAGGTTATGTTTCGTCTTCCTTCTTTGGCGCCGAATTGTCGACTTTCACTCCGGTGCCAGAACGAATTGTGCGCAAAATCTTGTAACTGCCGGTGATGATTTCGTCGCCTTCCTTCACGCCATCGGTCACTTCGATATCGCTGGTTCCGGCGATACCGGTGGTGACGGGAACGAATTCCGCCTTTTTGTTGCGAATAATAAATACGCCCTGAATGTCCTGATTCTTATCCTTCGATACCATTTCGCTCTGCGGCGCAGCCGCGTGAACCGCGCCAGGAGTGGTTTTTTCCGCTGCCAGTTGAGCCTTGCTTCGCACGGAAATGGCTTGGATCGGAATTGAGATTACATGGGCCCGAGCCGCCGTCGTGATTTTGGCCGTAGTCGAGAGACCGGGACGCAGATCGGGCGGAGGATCGGTCATTGTCACCACGACTTTGAAGTCTTTGGCTTCTTCCGTGGTGCTCGCCTGCTGAGAAGTGGCCACGCCGGTCGAACGCACGATAGCGTTGTCTCCGATCTCCGTCACGGTACCGTGGAAGACTTTCTTGGGAATCGCATCGATGGTTACATCGGCGGGCTGGCCTAGGTGGACGTTCACAATGTCGGTCTCATCGACTTTGACCTCGGCAGTGATGACTGACATATCCGCCAGGGTCATAAGAGTGCTGCCAGGTGCATTCTGGATGCCCATTACGACCGTCTCTCCCTCACGCACCGGCAGGTTCGTGATGATGCCGTCGTACGGCGCGGTGTAGGTTGCCTTCTGCAAGACGTCGGCGAAACGGGTGAGCGTCGCGCGGTTCTGCGCAATATGCTTATCGGCGGAATCTTTCTGCGCCTTCGCCTGATTAACGCGGGCGTGTGCCTGGGCGAGTCCGGCATCGGCGGCGGCCCACGCGTTCCTGCGGCTGTCGAAATCTGATTTCGAGATCAGACCATCCTTGAAAAGACTTTGAGCGCGCTCCCAATCGAGTTTGTTGCGATCGTAGTCGGCCTGCGCGCGCAGCAGATCGGCTTGCGCGGTCTTTGACGCAGCGTCCGCGGCGAGCGCGTCGGTTTCGGCGGCTTGAAGCGAAGCCTGATTGGCGCTCACGTCGGCCGACGACTGCACGTTTTCTAATTGGGCCAGCAATTGACCTTTCCTGACGTGGTCGCCCTCTTTGACCAGCAGATGGGTGATCTTCCCCATGGCGTTGGCGCCGATGTTGACATAGGTCTTCGGCCTGATTTCACCCGAACCGCTGACCACCGCAGTCAAATCTTTCCGTTCCACCTTCGCAGTTTGAACGGTGACTACGTTCTTATGGCTTTGGTGAACTGTGATGCCGACGATCAGCGCCAACACAATCAATGCTCCGGCGCCGATCGCGATTTTTTTCCAAAGTTTCATCGTTTCGTCACCCTCGGGAAAGGGCTGGCAAGCACTTCGGACAAGCGGAGTTTAACTCTTAGGTATCTCAGCCTTATCCGCCATTCCGCAGAGTGACGAGCACATCCCTGGATACGATCCCGCAGGCAGGAAAGTTCCAAAACGGAAGGTAATTCTAGGTCCTTTGAGAATACCGAAGAGTGACCGCCCCGAACCCGCAATTATAGCAACCGGGAATTTTTTCGGGGAAGTGGCGAAGGCGGCGACCTTGCATTGGCAGGTAAGGTAGCACGAGCCCCGAAATATAGCGAGGCTGCTGGGCAACGCGGGTCGCAGGCCGCCGCGTCCAACCAAACGGATCGTAGCAGCCCTCAATCCGTTCGTTTGACGAGACTTATCTTGCTTTCACCCTGTTGAGGGCCTAAAATAGCTGAACTAAGCATCATGGTTGCAGGAGTCCCTCGCATGTCCCGGGTTGGTTCAGGCTATCTTTTTTCGACTTTTTTAATAACCGCCGTCGCTCTGACGGGTGTGCTTTACGCCCAGAGCGATAAGCCGGCGGCCGCGGGTAGTCCGCAAGCGACTCCCGCGACTCCCGCGCCAGCCCAGCCCTCAGATCAGGGCGATCCGCTCAAGCGCCCTCCCAACGAAAAACAGAAGAAGCAGCAGAAGCGAAACCTGAACGTCGAATTGAGCAAAACCTATAAGAAGTGGCTGAATGAAGACGTGGTCTGGATCATTACAGACGAAGAAAGAGCGGCCTTCAAACAGCTCTCAAACGATGAAGAACGCGACAATTTCATTGAAGCTTTCTGGCAGCGCCGCGACCCTACGCCCGATACCGAAGAGAACGAGTACAAGGAAGAACACTATCGACGTATCGCCTACGCCAATGAGCATTTTGCCGCCGGCATTCCGGGGTGGAAGAGCGACCGCGGCCGCATTTACATCATGTATGGTCCGCCGGATGAGATCGATTCGCATCCTTCGGGTGGTACGTATGAGCGACCGATGGAGGAAGGTGGCGGGGAAACTTCAACCTTCCCGTTCGAAGACTGGCGGTATCGCTACCTGGAGGGTATCGGACAAGAGATCATCGTGGAATTCGTCGACACCTGCATGTGCGGCGATTACCACATGACGCTCGACCGTTCGGAAAAAGATGCGTTGAAATACACTCCTAACGCCGGCCTGACGCTGTATGAGCAAATGGGACTGGCAAGCAAGGCGCAGCGCTTCTCGAGCGGTGGCTTGGAACAACTTGGAGGAGGCCCGGATGCTGCCAGTCAGGCCAGTAAGGAATTTGACCGCCTGGAGACATTCGCCAAGCTGCAGGCGCCTCCGCCAGTGAAGTTCAAGGATCTGGAAGAAATCGTTAACACCAAGATTGTCACCAACCTGATGCCTTTCGATGTGCGCACGGATTTCGTGAAGGTCACCGGCGATACAGTACTGGTGCCGATCACGATTCAGATGAAGTACCGCGACATCACCTTCGCCAATAAAGAAGGCGTGCAGCGGGGAACGGTCAACATTTTCGGGCGGGTCACTACTCTGACCGGCAAGATCGTGCAGACTTTTGAGGATACAGCGCAAGTCGACGTGCCAGCGGAACTCTTGCCGAAGACCGCCGAAAATTCTTCGGTGTACTGGAAGGCGTTGCCGCTGCGTCCCGGCCGTTACAAAGTTGAAGTGGCGGTGAAGGATGTCAACGGCGACCGCAAGGGACTCTGGAGCCGCGGAATTATGGTGCCGGAGTACTCGGACGATAAGCTTTCGACCTCTTCGTTGATCGTTGCCGATTTGATGGAGCCAGTGCCCACGAAGGACGTGAGCCGAGGGAATTTCGTGATCGGGCTGAATAAGGTTCGGCCTCGGGTTGCTCCGGCCGATGGCAAGCCGGCGCTGTTCCGGCGAACGCGGGATCAGAAAGTGAATTTCTGGATGCAAGTCTATAATCTTGGCGTAGACGAGAAGACCCACAAACCTTCGGCCACATTTGAGTTTGATATCGTCAATCTCGCGACTAATAAGCAAGTGGTGCAGAAGACCGAATCCACCGACTCGATGGGCAATGTCGGCGAGCAAGTGACGCTGCAGAAATCGATTGCATCCGCCAATCTGCAGCCGGGTACTTACAAGATCGAAATTAAAGTGAGCGATAACATCTCCAAGCAGACCGTTGATCCTTCGGCAACGTTCGCGGTAGAGTAGCGGACTGCTTGATTCCCCGGGGGTTGGATTGAAGCTTCGCCAGCTCGGATATTCGGTGCTGATCGTGGCATTAGCGGTTCCTGCCTCGTCGTTTCGGGTTTGGGCCGCCGACCGTCCCGCCGCGCTATCGGGATATGTGCGCGACGCTTCCGGCATACCCCAGATGGGCGCCGTGGTGCAGATTGCAGGCATGGCGGCTCGCGACCTGACCGTATTCACCGACGGCGCGGGTTTCTATTCCGCCACCGGATTGCTTCCCGGCTTCTACACTATTAAAGTTTCTGCTCCTTCTTTTCTTCCGGCACTTCGCGAAAAAATTGGGTTGCGCCCCGGCAGCAGCATGCACGTGAATGTCACGCTCAACACACTGCTGGACGCGGTGCGGGTTGGGCCTCTGCGCGGAACTGGCGACGACGACGATTGGAAATGGACGCTGCGCTCGGTGGCCAATCGTCCAGTGTTGCGGGTGTTCGATGATCCGTCGGTGGGCGGTGTTGAACAGCAAAATCATGATTTGAGGGCGAGCATTTCTTTGCTGGCAGGTTCTGCGGCTGAGGGCTATGGCAGCGGCTCGGATATGAGCACAGGTTTTTCGCTGGAGCGCTCGTTCTTCTCTGCTGACCGGATCGGCCTATCCGGTAATGTGGGATACGGGGATGGATTGCCTTCCGCAGTTTTGCGCGCTCTGTATTCTCACAAGGAGCCCGACGGCGCAGGCCCATCAATGTCGCTGAGCGTGCGACGCTTCGCGCCCTCCGATCCGTACCTGCACAACGCGGCGCTGCAGGCGGTTGCGCTGAACGCCGCGGAGGCTATGACCGTTGGCGACGTCTTCGAACTTAAATTCGGCAGCGAGATGCAGACGATTCAATTCCTCGGCCGGGTGAGCGCGTTTCGTCCCTATGCTTCTGCCAGCTTCCACGCATCGCCAAACACCATTCTGCAATACGATTACATGACTTCTTTGCCGGGCGACCGAGATGAGGTAGGCTCGGACTCGCAGCAATCTGAGTTGACCGAAGCCGACCCGCGAGTGAGCGTTGAGAATTTTGCCACCAAGCTCGAGAGCGCCCGTCACCACGAATTAAATATTTCGCACCGCAGCGGCAAAACCAACCTGCAGCTTGCGGTCTTTAACGATCATGTGGACAATACGGCCTTGATTGGCGCAGGAGAGGTTACGGCTGCAGGGGGTTCCGTGCTGCCGGATGTTTACTCGGGCACCTTCACTTACACGGGCGATACTTTGGACACTCGCGGCGTGCGTGTGGTATTGGAGCGCAAACTTTGTTCCGATCTTTCCGCGACGCTCGACTATGCGGCGGGCGGTGTTTTAGATCTCACCAAGCCCGATGTCGAGCTGCAAAGCGCGCAGCAGTGGATCAGCACCGAGCGGCGGCACGCGGTCGCAGCCAAGCTAAGTGGCACGGTCTCACGCACGCACACTCACTGGATTGCCTCCTATCGCTGGGTCAACGGACGAGCATTGACCCCGGTCGATATGTTTAACGCCTCACCAGGGCAGAGCGGCGCATTCCTTAATCTGCTGATTCGCCAGCCGATTCCAACCCTGGGCTTCCTGCCCTCTCATATTGAAGGAATGATTGACGTGAGCAATTTGCTGGCGCAGGGTTACGTCCCAGTCGTGGGGCAGGATGGCCAGACGGTTTACCTGGTGCAGGCCGCGCGCTCCGTGCGAGGCGGTCTGGCGATTACTTTCTAGACCACTGTTCCGCTGCCCTGAAAAAACCAATATTCTTTCGGAATCAACCATCCCATGGAACCAACTTAGTTAACGCTTTGCCTCTCCGCGAGGTTACCGATGGATGTTTCCATTCGCAAAATTCATTGCGCGCATCGGAAACTCAATGGTTGACTCTTGAGATGAGGGTTCGATAATGTTTGCTGTGCGGTAGGGGCGCTGCAAATTTGTTGGCGAAGCAAGGATTGCTGTCTCTCCCCGCGAGGGCTTGCGCAAAGCCTGCCGCGTCAAAACTTCACTCCCTCAAATTGATTCGCAAAAATTATTCGTTGCAAGGAGACTTTATGAGAGTGCGCATCGTGCTGGTGTCTGTGCTTTTGGCCGCAGTCAGCCTTTCGGCACAAACTTTCCGCGGCACAATTCTAGGAACAGTCACTGATCCCTCAGGGGCGGTCGTTGCCGGGGCTCATGTGACGGTGAAGAACGTCGCCACGGGAATGGAGCGCACCACCGAAACCAGCGCCGACGGCAGCTACGCCCTGTCTCAGCTACAGATTGGCACCTATACGTTAACCATCACCCTGCCTGGTTTTCGCACCTTCGTGACCACCGGAGTGGTGGTGGACGTGGCCAGTGAGCGCCGTGTCGACGCGGCTATGAGAACCGGTGAAGTGTCGGCCAAGGTAGAAGTCCTGGGCGACCTCTTGCCCCAGGTGGAGACGACCTCCGCTGAACTTGGGGGTACGCTGACCGCGCAGACAATTGAGTCTCTTCCAGTTAACGGGCGCGACTACCAGAAGCTCATCTATCTCAATCCCGGAATTGCCGGTTCTCCCGATCAGATTACGGATTCTCCCGGTTCTTATGGGGTTTTCTCGATGAATGGCTCGCGCGGTCGGTCGAACAATTTCCTGCTCGACGGGACGGATATGAACGATGGCTTCCGTAACGATCCCGCCATCAACGAGGCTGGCGTGTTCGGCGACCCGGCCACGATTTTGCCGCTCGACGCGGTGGCTGAGCTAAAAGTGATTTCCAACTATGAGGCGGAGTATGGCCGGAACAGCGGCGCCGTCATCAACATCGTGACCAAGAGCGGCACGAACAACCTGCATGGTTCGTTGCTGGAGTACTTCCGCAGCGGCAAGCTGGGAGCGCGCAACTACTTCAATTTCGATCCCAATCCCAAAGGCCCTTTCAATAACAACCAATTCGGCGGCTCTCTGGGCGGTCCCATCGTCAAGGACAAGACTTTCTTTTATCTGGACTATGAAGGCCAGCGCGAGAACGGTGCGCAGGCTGGAACCACCTGTGTGCCTGACCCGGCGGTGATCGCTGCGACCGAAGCCAGCATCAGAGCGGGCGGTGGGACCGTGGATCCGGTGATTACCGCTTTGCTGGCCCGCCACCCATATCCAACGCCCAATATTGCCGGCGCATATAGCGACGCAAATGGTTGCACTAACCCCGTCACTGGAACTCTGACGAACAATGTTTCCACGTCCACGAGCTTTTACAACCGCGTGGATAGCGCAATCGCAAAGATCGACCACAGCTTCAATCCCAACAACATGATTGCCGGCCGCTACTACATCGGCGACAGCTCGCAAGCCTTCCCCTTTGCGCAACTCGCTGGCGGCCTGCTTCCGGGATTCGATACTGTAACCCCGACCCGCGTGCAACTCATCTCGCTTTCGTATGTGAAAGTGGTCAATGCCAACCAGGTGAACGAAGCCCGGCTGGGATGGAACCGGTTCGCCGAAGGATTTTTCGCGCAAGACCAGAATTTCATTCCGAATTCTATTGGCATGGATACAGGCATTACCAGCACCTATAACGGCGGGCTGCCTTCGACGAATGTCGGCAGCTTCTCGCAGATCGGCGCCACTGACTCCCTGGCGAAAAATCGAGTTGACGCTAACTGGCACTTCGTCGACAACTATTCATGGAAGTCGGGAAAGCACGACGTAAAGTTCGGCTACGAATTCCGGCGCACAACCATCGCGCAGGTGTTCGATCACGATTTTCGTGGAACGCTCTCATTTTCAAGCCTGACGACTTTTCTTGAGGGGACTCCCGATGGCGGGGGAAGCCAGATAAATGGCGATACCGAAAGACACACCTACCAGAACAGCCATGGCTTGTTTATTCAGGACAGCTTCCGCGCGACTCCGCGCTTGACCTTGAACTACGGAATGCGATGGGACTACTTCGGGGTGGTGGGTGGAGAGAGTGGACAGTTCTACACGGTTGATTTCTCGAACGGCGGGAACAATGTCCCCACCAGCCAATTGTATGGCAAGGACCTAAACAACTTCGCTCCACGCGTCGCCGCAGCCTATGACGTGACGGGCAAGGGAAAGACAGTAGTTCGGGCGGGATGGGGCTTGTTCTATGATGCGTTTGCTCAGGACATGTTTCTGGGCCATCTGCCCTGGAATTGCATCTTCTGTCCAGGACCGGCCTATCCTGGTCTTGGACCGAATGCGCTGGGCGAAGGTAGCGCGACCGGTGGCGTGATTACGCCGGGAGTTCCGATCTATTCGGGCTTCGCTCCCGAGGGAAACTTTTTCTTCGCCGATCCGCACTTGCGCACGCCGTACATCCAGAACTTCAATCTGAACTTGCAACAGCAGTTGGGCAGCAAGACGGTATTGCAGGTTGGCTATGTCGGGTCGGTCGGCATCAAGCTGTTCCAGTTCCTGGATATCAACCAGCCAAGCCAAGCAGCCATAACAGCTGCCGACGTGGGTTGCGATTGCATCAACTCTTACGGCGTACCGCGCGCGGTGGCGCCGAATTTCTTCTACCTCAATCGTGAGCAATCTTCCGCCAACTCAAGCTACCATTCGCTGCAAGCCAGTTTGCGAACCAGCGGCTGGCACGGCTTGACTTCCCAAGCCAACTTTGTCTGGTCGCATGCCATCGACGATGCCAGCGATTCTGAGGATTTTGAACCCAACGAATCGCAGCCCACGAACAGCACGAACCCGGCCGGAGACAAAGGCAATTCGAGCTATGACATTCGCCGCCGCTTCACCTGGAACTTTGTTTACCAATTCCCCAAGACGGGGGGATCGATGCAGAGGTTGAAGAACGGCTGGGGCTTGGACGGCATCCTCAACCTGCAGGATGGTCAACCCTGGCATCTCAACTACGAGTTTGAAGGAGACTACTCAGGGTCGGGCGAAGGCTTTGACCGGCCTGACGTGATTGCTACCCCGCAATACAACACCAGCAACCCGGCTCAGTACATAAACCTGTCAGCATTCGCCGCTCCGTGCACCTTTGGAAACCCCAATAATGACGGTAGCCCTGACGAAACCAACTGCATCCCCGGCACACGCCACTTCGGCAGCGAGGGACGCAACTCTCTGCACGGTCCCAGCTTCAAGGAGTTCAACTTCTCCGTATTCAAGGATACTTCGCTGGCCGAGCATGTCACTATGTCGCTTCGGGCGGAGTTCTTTAACCTGCTGAATCATCCCAACTTCGTCAATCCGTTCCTGCCCAATTTCATTGCCGATATCGGAGCGCCAAATGCCGGCAACAACGGCTACGCGCCCGGTTCGTATTACCCCATCACGGCGACGGGCGATGTAGGTATCGGCAACCCATTCCTGGGTGGGGGAGGACCACGCGGAGTGCAGTTCGCCGCGATCTTGAAATTCTAGCGCGCCGTTCACAAAGCCCTTGCCTTAGTGGCAGGGGCTTTGTGTTTTTATCGTAGCGTGGCCATCTCCGCCCGTCGTACGTCTTCCGTCACCTAGGTGTGTGGTTACTCGGATGTTACGCTGCTCTCGTAACCTCCCCTCCAAAATAGTTTCATTGTGGAGACCTCGATGCGTCGTTCTACATGCGCTTTCTTTGTTCTCTTTCTGGCGGTGTCCTTTGCCACGCCGGCCTTAGCCCATCATCTTAAGCAGAGTGCGAGCCCGTCGCTGCCCGTGAGCACCTCGTCTCCTCAGGCCCGCGCGCTCTACGAAAAAGGCATGCAGGATTATGAGAACCTCTATCTCGAGCGCTGCAACGACGACTGGCGCGCGGCTGTGAAGGCCGACCCTAATCTGGCGGTGGCGTGGGCGTGGATTGCTTTTAATAGCAGCGACCCCAAAGAAGTAATCACGGCGCGAGAAAAAGCCAAGTGGCTTGCGCCTAAGGCGACTCCCGGCGAGCAGTTAATGGTGGCCTGGATCGTGAAGGTGCAGGAGGGCGACACAATTGGCGGCATTTCCGCAATGAATGACATGCTGGAGATGTTCCCCAAAGACAAGCACCTGCTTTATCTGGCGGGCAACTGGCTGATGGGCGAAGAGGGTGCAGATCAGGCGCAGACAATGATGGAGAAGGCGCTCGCGATCGACAGAAATTATCCCGCGGCGCTGAACGATCTCGCTTATTCCTATGCGCGCAACCGCCAGTTTGCCAAAGCCTTTACCGCAATGGACCGATACGTTGCAATGCTACCGGCGGAGCCAAACCCACAAGATTCTTACGGCGAACTGAAGCGCATGGCGGGCGATTTCGAAGGATCCCTGAAACACTATCGCGCCGCACTGAAGATTGATCCTGATTTTGTGACTTCGCAGGTTGGGCTGGGAGACACTTATGCCCTGATGGGCAATCAGGAACAGGCGCGGATTGAATACGATAAAGCAATTCGCTTCGCCCACAACGAAGCCGATCGGCTCACTTACCAAATGCAAAAGGCAATGACTTACGTACGCGAGGGGCACTTCGCGGACGCGGACAAACTATTCCAGGAAATTGCTCAGACCGCTCACGCCAAAGAGCAGAATCTGCAGGAAGCGCAGGCTTATCAGCAAATGGCGGAGTATCAGGCGGACGACAAAGCGGCCATAGCATGCCTGCAGCAGGCGGAGGATTCGCTGGCCCAGAGCCACACCATCTCGAAAAACGATCAGGACGAAGAAGTTTCCCGCATTCTGCGTGTGCGGACTGTGCGGGCGGGGCGAGTGGGCGATGCCGCATTGGCAGATGCCTCACTGAAGCAACTGGAAACCATGGCTTCGATCAGCCGCAACAGAGTCATACAAAGCTCGTACAACGGGGCGTTTGGAGCGCGGCTGATGGATCAGAAGAAATACTCCGAAGCGATCGCCTATTTGGAAGAAGACCAGAACAATCCGTTGAGTCTGGAATTGTTGGTGCAGGCTTACTTCCAGACCAATCAGACCGAAAAATTGCACCAGGCCGAAGCCATACTGCGAGGCACGAACGTCCCGACGATGGAGCAAGCCATCGTGGTTCCGGCGGCGCGTCTGCGTCAGCCACAGAGCTGAGAGTTCGCAGGCAGTCTAGCTCCGGGCGCCTGGCAATCAGTCACCACCTTTGCGAGGGCTATTTGAACCAGTGGTAGCCAATGCTGAGTTGCACGCCGTTGAACTCAAAATTGTCCACGCCAAGATTCGCGTTTGATATGTGGGACCAGCGCAAGCCTATATCGAACGCTTGCCGGCGCCGCGTCTGCACATAAATCCCCCCGCCACCTTTCGCCATAAAGTTAAAGCTCGAGGTATTTCCGGGCGGCAGATTCGTTGGCGTGCTCACCGCCCCCCCTGACAACTCGATGTAGGGCGAGATGCGCTGTGCGTGCAGCGCCGAGTTCCAGCGCAGGATGACCGGATCGAAGGCGAAGCCGTGCGTGCGCTGGTTTCCGTAGCTCTCAAACACTGGAACGATGTCGAAAGCATATTCCAATCTGCCGCGCCTCCAGCCATTACCAAGCTCGCCAGTAAGGATTCGGCCGGCAAACACACCGGCGGTCCAGATCTGAGACTCTGTAAACGAGTTTGTGAGTTCCTCACCGGTTTCCGCAGCAAGAAAGACACTAAAATCCCATTTCGCATTGTGAGTGCTGCTGCCTGCTTCCTGACAAGAGGCAGCGAACGGAAGAAAGATGCAAGCAATGAGAACCAGCGGCAAGAAGAACCAGATTCTTGAAGTGCTCATCGAGTCAATGCCGCGTCGAATAGTTCCAGCCGCCGGTGTCGCGAAATCGAAACCAAGGTGAATTACCGTGCAGGATGTTGGCGCCGGCCCGAATTGGATTAAAGGTAGTTCTGACGATATCAATCAGGAAACGGTTGCTGGTCGCATCTTCGACACGGCGTGAAATGTTTTTGTCCAGCCAGTCTTCGCCGACCATCCAGCCGAAGCCTCCGATCGGAGTCATCACGATATCGATCTGCCCTACGCCGGTGTAGCAGTTCTTGGTGGTGCAGGGCCATGATCCGTTCTGGTTCCAGGGAGGGCGAACCTTCGCTCCATATTTCTCCACGGTGACTTCGCTGATCGGTCCCAGGTTCCACTGCGTGCTGTAGACGGCGTTCCAGAGCGTCGCTTTCAGGCGGCTCTTCCAATATCGCTTGCTGTTTGAAAACTCAATTCCGCGGCTCTTGGGATCGTTCTGAATCTCGATGAAGCTGGTAAGCGCGCCTTGAATGGGATGGCCGAGATATCCGTACATATTAGGGTCGCCATCGCTCCAACCGGAATGCGTCCACGAAGAGAGGGATTGCATGTAGTCGCGCCAATAGTGGTTGAAAGGAATGCCATTTTCGATCACCACCCAGCGGAAATCCGTGTGAACCACATAGGCTTGTTCGATGGCAAGGAAGGTGAGCGACTCTTCCAGCGCGCGGCCCCAGTGAAAACCTTCGTGTTCGGGAGAGGCGAATGAACTATCCGAAGCCTGAATCGGCCCCGCTGGCCGCAAAGATTGCGCGGATGGGGCAACGGAAGCGATAGGAGCAATCGCGATCTTTGCGGCACCCGTTCTTTCACCGCGAACAGGGGCGCAGAGTTGCAAACTGCCGTCGAATGGATCGCAGGTGCGGAGCACAAACTGGCCAAACGCGCTGGCGCGTGATAGTGACAAGGCCACAATTACCAGAAGTACTGTACGCATGCCGCTGATAGGGCAATCATATCAGGG
>Ga0070731_10004065_pt1 | contig 12777 bp, 17 predicted proteins | sample Coa_R1_2_FD_66448 | JGI IMG/M metagenome (GOLD analysis project Ga0070731, IMG submission 66448) | Surface soil microbial communities from Centralia Pennsylvania, which are recovering from an underground coalmine fire - Coalmine... | ecosystem: Environmental > Terrestrial > Soil > Unclassified ... | reverse complement strand
TCTTCTTTGATTTCGCGCTTTCGTTCCTCGAAGCTCATTCGAAGCCGGCGCAGCCATGCCGCACGAGCGGCGCCGTACTCGGCGAGCGCAAATCCAAAACCCACGCCACTTGCCGCGAAGAGTGCGTGCCGGCCCGAAGCCCAGGTCTGCGCAACGACCGCGGCGAGCGGCGGAGCCCGCATCAATGCAACCGCGCACCATCCTAGAAACGGCGCCATCGCTGCGGTGGCGCCGACGAACGCGAGCACCGCGCGGGCGGAATGCGCCAGCGTATCGCACGACAACATCCGCTTCATGCCGGCGACCGGATTGAGGCGTTCCATCTTAGGAGCCACCGCGATGAGGTGTAGGCCGCCATTCTGCAGCAGCGAGCCGAACGTTCCCGCGAGCGCGGACGCAGCAATCGGAACCAGCGCAAGGGCGACGATCGCGACGCTCTGCCAGCCCGAGCGCGTTGAAATTGACGCCGCTACTGCATTGACGGCAACGGCTGCGAGTTGCGGTAAGAGTGCGAGCAGGGTCAATGCGCCGGCCGCAAACGCGAGGTTCGCGCCGAGCTCGTTCGAGCGCGCCACGTCGCCTTCTCGCCGGGCCTTGCGAATCCGTGCCGGAGTTGCTTCGAAAGACTTTTCGGACGAATCGTTCACGCCGGAGCACTCACGGTAAGCCGAAAATGGCCGGCGTTGCCGCGTGCTCGACGACGAACGGCGCCGCGATCACCGTCGCCGTCAACGCCGCTGCAAACGCGAGCGGAAATGCGAGCGTGAAGCTGCCGAAACGCGGAACGACCCGTGAAAGCCCTCCCAGCGCTAATTGAACGAGGAACGCAAGCGCGACTGCCGGCGCGGCAACTTCGACGGCCACAAGCGCGATGGCTGTTGCAAACGATGCGCCGTACGCGGCCCAACCCGGCCAATCCATTGCCGTTCCTGCCGGAATCTTCGAAAAGCTCTGCGCGAACGAAATCAGGACGACGCGGTAAGCTCCCGATAGATAGAATGCGCCCGTGAACGCCAAAGACCAAACACGGCCGAAGCCGCTCGGCGCTACGAGCTGGAGGCTCGGAGCAATCGCTTTTACGCCGACGTAGTCGTCGACGACGCGTCCGCCCGCGTACGCGCCATCGTACAGGATCGACGCCGCCATGCCGATCGCGCCGCCGATTGCAAACTCCGCCGCGAACGCAACGACGAGTCCGGCGTCGTTGGCCGCTTGCAACATCCCAGGGGAAGCTCGCGGAGCGATCGCCATCGCAAGAGCTGCGGCAAGACCGGCTCGCAGCGGCGCCGGCACGCTCGGATGCGAAAAGCCCGGAGCACGAAAAATAAAGCCCGCGCAACGTGCGAAGACGAGCAGACTCGCTACCATCCTAGGTCGAGCGAGGGAATCGCCGCGATCGCGCGGTTGAAGAGCGCCGCAAGCAGATGCATCGCCGGCGTACCAAAGAGCGCGATCATCACGCCGAGGGCAACGATTTTTGGCAACAGCGTCAAGGTCTGTTCTTGCACCTGGGTGGCCGCCTGGACGACCGCGATGCCCGTGCCGACGAGCGCGGAGAGGCCCAGCACCGGCAACGCAATGACTGCGGTCGTTACGAGCGCATCGTGCAGCAGAGCGTCTAGTCCGTTCACTACCCTGCACGGTACGGCGCCGCCGTTACCGCTCGGTTACGGCGATGTTATTGCTTGCGCAGCCTCTCCGGATCGATGAAAGCCGGGTCGCCAGGCGCTTGCGGCCAGAAGCGACGAGACGATGGCGCGAGTCGCCGGCGAGCGATTCAGCGTGTAGAAATGGATGCCGGGGACGCCATCCTGCAGTAGTCCCACCGCTTGCATGGACGCATATGCAACGCCGAGGTCTTCTACCGCCTTATCGTCACCCTTGCGCGATTCCATCTCGACGCGCAGTTTCGGTGGAATGCTTGCGCCGCACATTGCGACGAAGCGCTCGATCTGGGCGAAGTTCGTAATCGGCATGAGGCCCGGCAGGATGGGCACGGTGATTCCGATACTGCGCGCGCGACGTTCGAAGTCGAAGAAGTGCGCGTTATCGAAGAACAGTTGCGATACCAAGAAATCGGCGCCGGCCTCCACCTTGCCCTTGAGGTTGCGTAAGTCTTCGCCGAGGCTCGCCGCTTCGGGGTGCTTCTCGGGATAACACGCGGCACCGATGCAAAAACCGTAGTTGCGGCGCAGCATCGCGATCAGCTCGGCGGCATAGACGAAGCCGCCCGGCGCGTTTTCGAAGGCGCCGCTGGACGGCGGATCTCCACGCAACGCCAGCACATTTTCAATACCGGCGCGCGCCAAGTCGTCGAAGAGGGCGCGCAGCTGCGCTCGATCTGCGCCGATGCAGGTTACGTGCGCGACGACCGTGAGCCCGGTTTCCTGTTGGATCTGTTTCGCGAGGGCGACCGTGCGCGCGCGCGTCGACCCGCCGGCGCCGTACGTAATCGAAACGAAAGACGGCCGTAGCGGCTGCAGTGCGGAAATCGTCGCAAAGAGACGTCGCGACCCTTCGTCGTCCCGCGGCGGAAAAAATTCAAACGAGAAGAACGGCCGCCGGCTCTCGAGCGCTTCGTCGATCCTCACCGGCGCGGACTTATCGGAAGCTCGCCGCAACGCCTCCGCAGAGCACTGCCCAGCCGTCCACCATGACGAATAGCAGCAACTTCACCGGCAGCGAGACGACCGGCGGGCTCAGCATCATCATCCCCAGCCCCATCAACATTGCGGCAACCGCCAAATCGATGGCCACGAACGGCAGATAGAGCGCGAAGCCGATTGCGAAGGCACTTCGGAGCTCGCCGACGACGAAGGCGGGTACGACCACGGTAATTGGAGCTCGCGCGGCGGGCTCGGGACCGCGGCGCGCTATTCGCTCGAAGAGCGCGACGTCGGCCGAGCGAGTCTGGCGCAGCATGAAGGCACGTAGCGGCTGCATCGCGCGCGCTGCAGCCTGCGATGGCGGCAGCGTGCCGCGCGCATATGGTTCGAGTGCGTCGCGGCCGATTTGGCGTGCCGTCGGCGTCATGACGACGAACGTCAGCACGAGCGCAAGAGCGGTGAGCACGGAGTTGGGAGGCAGCGCCGATGCACCGATCGCCGAGCGCACGAGCGAAAGCACGACGACGATGCGCACGAACGACGTGCAGCTGACGAGCACGAGTGGCACGAGCGAGAGCAGCGTCAGCATCACGAGCAGCTGGAGCGGCGTCGTCGCATTGGATGGAAGCTGACGGGCGAGAAGGTTCAGCGTGGTCATTTGCTCAGAGCGCCAGCACCTCGGTGATCCGCAATCCGAACGTCTCGTCAACCGCGACGATCTCGCCCCGGGCAATGGGCCGGTCGTTGACGAGAAGGTCGACCGGATGGGTGACGTTGCGATCCAGCTCGACGATCGAACCCGTTCCCAGTTTCAGAATTTCAGCGATCGACATCGTAGAGCTGCCCAAGACGACGCTCAAGTGCAGCGGCACGTGGAGCAAGAGCTCCATATTCTCAAGCTCGGGCATCGACGGCGACGGCATATCGGCCGTTGCGCACCCCGCAGGAGCCGCGCAGAATTCCGCGACCGCCGACCAGCAACACGCATCGTGGCAGGCCCGTTTCTGAAAAGGACATCACATTGCCCGGCGCGAGTCGAGCAACCGCCGCGACGTCAGTACTCCCGAGGTGCAGTAAGACCCGCACCATCACCCTAATACCGCAGAGCAGCCCAACGTCGAGCCTTGCGCCGCTCTCCGGCTCTGGATCGCGGGAGAGAGCGATCCCGATGCGCGCGACGACCGGATCGGTAACGAGCAGCTCAAAGTAGGTCGCAAAACCTATTATTGCGGGAACCCGCCCGACGAAATGATTCTCCCGCGCCCCGCAGACCGTACCGAGATTCGCGGCAATAGCGTTTGCCACACGATCCACCACGTCACACTCGAGCGGCGAAAGCCGGCGCTCCTGGGGTTCCGCGGTTTGCGCTTCGCCGAAGAGCATCGCTGCAAGGGCAGCCGCATCGACTGCGCGCAAGACGATCGCAGCATCGGCGACGACTCCGCGGACGCGATAGAGTCGCGCATCCCGCAGGAGCGTGTTCCAGGCCTGCGGCGAGGGAATGCACGGCTCGAAAAGTCGCATACCGACCGGTGCGCCGAGCAGCGAGCTCAACGTTTCGCGCACGCCGTTTGCGACGACGCAGCCCGCGCTGACGGGGAGTCCGGATCGAGCTTGGAACTTCGCGGCGCGAACTCGCTTATCGCCGCTCGTTCCTGGACCGCGTTCGTGCAACGTGTCAAATCCAAGACATCTCATTTCAATAAATCCATGGTCGTCTTGCCGAGATGGGCTTTGGCGGCCTCGGCGGCCTGCAGCGCGTCGAAGGCAAGATATGCGTCTTTGAGACGGGCGAGGCTCCGGTCGACGTCGATGCGGCCGCGCTCGCGGCGCATTGGCTCGAGCGGCGGAAATCCGTTCGCTTCGGGTGTGCCGATGTGCGCGGTAACGTTCTCCGGTGCGCTGCAGCTGCCGTCGTCTTCTGTACGCAGACGCGTCCCCGCCGGAAAACGCGCCAGCGCTACCCTGCCCGCGACGACGCGTTGGAGCTCGCGATTTCCGGTGCGCGGATCGAGGTACTCACGGCGATAGGCGAGCGTGCCGTCGCGCTCCATAGCAACATCCCGTACGTGCCCGAGGGCCTCATCGATCGGGTCGACGCGCAGCTCGGAGAGTGCGGTGCTGCCGTGGCGCGATCCAAGAATAGGCAGACCTTCCACGTTGACGAGCCTGCCGCCGCGTACGGCGAACGCGCCGTCGCGCGTGTAGGTTCGGCGGCCCTCGTCGTCGCCGCTCACGAAGTAGCAACCCTCAGGCGCGACGACCGACAACGGATCGAGCGTAAAATCTGTTATTATTCCGGGCGATGCCACATCGTCGTATTTCGGGACGGCTCCGGGTGTATACGCGCGGCGTACGTCCGCGGCACGTTCGGCGATTCGATCGAGCGCACCAGTCAAACTCGGATTCAAAAACACGCGGGGCCTCCAAGCTTCCGGAGATCGAGTGCGATGCCGCGCGCGGCAAGGGCGGCACGCGCCTGCGCCAATGCTTGCCCAACGTCGGCGCGCAACTCTGGCCGGCAGAGCGCGACCAGCATCGTCCGTGTCGGCGTCGTCTGCAGCACGACGTGAACGCGCGCGCTCCCGCGTCCTAACGAAAACGTCGCGCGCTTCGGAATCGATGCCGCGGCAAACACGCGCTCGATCCGGACGGCGAGCCTCGAATGTGGCACTTGGCCCGGCAGCTGTGGGTCGCCGCCGAACGCACCGCCGGCAGTAGCACGCTGCCTGAGCTGCGGACGGAGGTGCGCCGTCGTCAACGCGCGGGGGAGCACGGACGCGCTCGGGTACGTCGCCGGCATCGGCGGCCGTCGTTGCATCGCCGCGCTGCTGCGAGATCGTCGCGCCGGCGAGGCAAGATGCAAAGCCGAATACCATGCCTGCGAGAGAGCGCGCCGATCGATCGCCTCGAGGGGCGCCGCCACAATGCTCACCTCGAGCTCGTGCGTCATCATCGAACGATCATTGCAGCGCAACTTGAGCGTCGGCTCATCGCAGGATTACCGATTTGCTGCCAAGAGTGCGGCAATCGCTTCGAGCTCTTCGAGCATTGCCGGAATCGGCGCAGGGCGACGGCCTTGCCGCAAGAAGGCTTCGATACGCTGCTCTGCCGCGACGGCGGTGACGGCGTCGCGCGCCACAGGCTCGATACCGAGTGCGCGCGCATCGTCCAAACGATCGAGAATCGCAAGCGCGCGACGTACGCGCGAAGCGGCTTGCCGATGCTGCCGCTGTGTAACGGCATCCATCGTACGGCTTGCGCTGGCCGGAACGTCGACGGCGGGAAACCGGCCCGCTTGCGCAAGACGAAGCGTAAGCGCGATATGTCCGTCGAGCAGCGCACGCGCTGCTTCGCTAACGGGATCGCGCTCGTCGCCGTCGTGAATGACGGTCGCGATGAGCGTGATGGACCCCTCCGCCACTGCTCCGGCAACTTCGACAAGCTTCGCCATCTGCGCGAATACGCTGGGAGGAAAGCCTCCGCGTCCCGCGCTCTCGCCCGCCCCAACGGCGATTTCGCGCAGTGCCGACGCGACGCGTGCCAAACTATCGAGCAGAAGCAGCACGTGCAATCCGCGTTCCCGTAGGGCCGCGGCGTGCGCAACGGCGAGGTGCGCCGCGCGCAGGCGATCTTCGGCAGGACGGTCGCTCGTTGCGCAGACGATCGTGGTGCGATCGTTGCATTGGCCAATCCATTCGTTCGCCTCGCGGCCGCGTTCGCCGACGAGTGCGACCACGACGGCGTCGGCCGCGCATCCCTCGACGATCGATTCAAGCAGCGTACTCTTTCCGGCGCCCGGCGCGCCGAAGACGCCGATCCGCGCGCCCCGGCCGATCGTCAACAATCCGTCGATGACGCGGACGCCGGTCCAAAGCGGACTTGCAATCGGCGCGCGTTCGTCGGGACGCGGCGAACGCAGCTGCAGCGCGACGACGCGACCTCGGAGCGCCGGACCACCGTCGAGCGGCGATCCGTCCGCGTCGATCGCACGCCCGAGTGCGCACGCGCCCAATGCAGCCCGGGACGGCGCATTCACGGCGCCTGCGCGGCGAGGGCCGTTTCCAAACGCACTCGTAACGAAGCATCGATCGTTCCGCTGCGCAGCTGGAGGCGGCAATCGCCGGGACCAAGCGTTGTATCCGCGACCGCCGCAAGTCCAAGCGTTGCGACCGCGCCACGCTCGCTGGGATGAACGCGAATCGCGACGACGTGCTCCTGACCGGCACGATCCACCGCCGCGGCAACGACGCGCGCGATCGCGGCCGGCTCGAGGCGGAGCTCGCGCGCGAGCACGCCTTCGGCGATCGCCCGCAAGAGCGCAGGAAGGGCGGCGTCGACTGCGTCGCCCAAGGCTGCACGAAAGCGCCGAGCGGCGCGCAGCGTCGTTTCGAGCTCTTCCGGAACGAACGTCTCGGTTGGCACGGGCGCAGGTGCTTCCGGCTGCAGCCGCGGCGGGGGGGCGAGAAAAACGGCGAGCGGCACGAACCCGTCAGACATGCCGGCGCAAAAGCTCCTGCGGGTCGGGAACGAGTGCGCTGTGACGGCGCTGCATTCGCCGCACGATCGCTTCACGCTCGTGCGGCGGATAGAGTTCCAAGACGGCCGTCGCAGTAGCGGCGGGAAGCGCACTGATGATCGCTGCGGCTGCATGCGGCGGCTCCTGCTCGAGCATGCTGCGCACGCGTGCCGGTGGGAATCCCGCCGCCGCTCGCGACGCACGGTCGACGGCGGCGCGCTCGACCATCGCCTGAACCACCGTCGCTGCGTGGGGTAATGCTATGCGGGCACACGCGACCATTCCGATTGCGACGATGAGTGCCGGCGCAAGCGGCACGACGGCAGCGTAGATGACCCACCACGGATCCTTGCGCGGCGGCTGCTCGCGGCGAAAGTCGACATCCTCGACGCTCAGCGTGTCGCCGCGCTGCGTATCGAGGCCGAGCGTCGCACTCGCGAGATCACGAACTGTCGCCAGATCGAGCGCGCGGCTACGATCGACGAAAACCGCAGCGGAAAGACGCCGGAGTGCGCCCGGCGGAAATTGTGCGAACGTCTCGCGCGCCCCAAACGGTGTGCGGTGAATCTCGCGCCGCGCCGTGCGCGACGATTCGTATTCCGCACGCACGCGAACGATCGCCGATGCTTCGCCGAACGCCGTATCGAGCGCCGTTTGCAGCGAACGCTGCAAATCTGCGCCATCGTCGGTCGGGGTAGTCTGGTCGCCGAGCGCGACGCCGCGATCGTCGAGTATCGTAACGCGCGCCGGTTGAAGCTCCGGAACGCTGGACGCGACGAAGGCGCGAACCCCCGCAATCGCTCCGCGTGATAGCCGCGCTCCGGCGCGTAGCCGAAGCCGTACCGATGCGGTTGCATCCTGCGCCGTCTCGTCGGCGAATTGCGCGGACTTCGCCGGCGCAACGATCACGTGCGCATCGTCGACGCCGTCCAGACCTCGCAAGCCGGCTTCAATATCACCCGCCAGTCCTGCACGCGTCTGCGCCTCGACGACCGCCTCCGGTGTCAGCACCCCGATGCTCGAGAGTGCCTCCCCGGTGCTCGAAAGGTGTGGATGAGGAACGCCGGCGAGCGACAATCGCAACAACAGGTCGTTGCGGCGGCCGGCGTCGACCACGACGTTCTCCGCGGCGGGCGTGAACGGCACGTTCCAGGCGGCAAGCTGTTCTTGCACCTCGACGAGCTGCTCGGGATGCAACGGCATCGGGAAGAGTGCCGACCGCGGCGGATGCGCGGCAACGGTAAAGACGGCGGCCGCCGCCGCGACGACGAATGCTAGCGCGCCAGCCACGATTCGCGCGGCTCGCGGGAAAGCGTTCCAACGAGCTAGCAGCGCGGCGAGGCTCATCAGACCTGCATGTTGAGGAGGGATTGGACTGCCTGCGCGAGGCGCTGCGCGGTTGCCGTCGCGACCGAGAGCGCGACGTCGGCTTGAGCCCGCTCGTAGATCGCGTCTTGCAGGGTGCCGCGCCCGTATGCGAACGCGTCTTCGGCGCGGGTTGCGCCGCTCAGCGCGGCGGCAACGGCGTCGAGCGCCCGCGCGAAGAGATCGTCGTCGTGCGACGGCGCGGATACCGGCGCGTCGGGAACGAGCGGCTCGACGGTCACAGTCGCTCCAGATCGATCGTCTTCTCGGCCAGGCGTTTCCCGACGTCGAAGATCGATGCATCCGATTCATACGCACGCGAGGCGTTCATCACGGCGATCATCTCGGTGAGGATGTCGACGTTCGTACCGCGCGCCGCGCGCGTGCCCGTAAACTCGACCCGCGCGTCGTCATCCGATTCCACGACCGCAAAGACGGGGATCGTGCGCTCGTAGTCGCCGTTCGGACCGGCTGCTTCCGCGGCGGCGACGTTGCGTGCGGCCACGTCGAGCGCTGCCCGCTGTGCGTCCATACCGGCCGCTGCCGCATCGAGCAGATCGATCTTCATTTTGTAACGGACTTTATTTCTTCGAGCCGCGCGCGCACCGCCGCTAAGAGCGCCTCGGTGAAGATCGCGGTGCGCGCCGTTTGGGCCATCGCTAAATCCGCAGAGCGCCCGAGACCATCGCCGGCATTCGCGCGAGCGAGATTTGACTGCGCGTCGCGCAGTTGCGCTCTTGCGGACGTGAAAGCGTCGCGCAGAGAGAGTTCAACGTCGAACATAGTGCGATGCTAGCAACCGCATGTAAGCGGAATGCATACCGCAGATGGATGCGGTGTTATCTGAGAGGCCCATGAATAACGAGTTAGCGAGCGGTGACGAGCGGGTAAGAATCCTGTGAAACCCTCGGCGACGGCCCGCGGCACAGCGCCGGCTGGGCTATAATTTGGGCATACTTAACTCATAAAGAAGGAGGAGCAATGCGAATCAAACGATCGCTCTCCGCAATCATCGCAACCATTTTCATCGCCGCCGTGCCGCTGGCCGCGTCGGCACAAGTTAGTGTAGGTGTCGGCTTCAACATCGGTGCGCCGCCGCCGCCACTGCCGTATTATACGCAACCGCCAGCGCCCTATGCCAACGCGATCTGGACGCCGGGTTATTGGGCCTGGGGTCAGGCCGGTTACTACTGGGTCCCCGGAACGTGGGTTCAACCTCCGTCGGTCGGAGTCTACTGGACACCCGGGTACTGGGGTTACGGGAACGGCGGCTATGCCTGGAACGCCGGGTTCTGGGGCCCGCAAGTCGGCTTCTACGGAGGCATTAACTACGGCTTCGGCTACTTCGGGACGGGCTTTTCGGGCGGGTACTGGTCCGGCGGCGCCTTCCGGTACAACACTGCGGTCATGAACGTGAATCGCACGGTGATCCACAACACGTACAACAAGACCGTTATCAATAAGAACGTCTGCAACAACTGCAAGAACGTCAGCTACAACGGCGGCCACGGTGGTGTCAACGCTAGGCCGACCAGCGCACAGATGGAAGCACGGCGCCGCGGGGTCGGCGAAACGTCGACGCAGCGAATGCACGAGCGCGATGCGGCGCAAGACCGTGCCCTGTACGCCCGCGCTAACAACGGGCATCCGCCGGTAACCGCAGTACAGAAGCCGATCAGCGATCCCAAGTCGCTTCCGCACTATCAGGCGGTAACGGCCCAAGATCGCCAGGCCGCGCAAGCGCAAGTGCGTCACGGTAACGTGAATGCATCCGAGCACCAACGCGGTAATACCGGAGCGATGCAAAGCGCGCCGCAACACAATGCGACGCAGAGCCATCCGCATAGCAACTCGGCGCAGAGCGCGCACACCAACACGCAGATGCACGGATCCTCGCATCAGTCGAGCGGCAGCATGCATGGGAGTACCGCGACGCACAGCAACGCCGCAATGAACGGCGGCCAGCATCAAGGCGGCACCAAGCCGCCGAGCGGCAGCGGGTCCATGCAGGGTCACGGAAACACATCGTCGGGCGGCAACGGCAAGAACAAGCCGCCTCGGATCTAATGTAACGACGGTTAGGAACGAGCACCCGGGCGACCGGGTGCTCGTCTTTTAAGCTATAATCGGGTCACATCACTTTCACGCAAGGGAGAGCAGAGTGCGAATCACGAGGTCGCTCTACGCCATTATCGCCACCATTCTCATCGCGGCCGTGCCGCTCGCGGCGCCGGCCCAGTTTACGATTGGAGTCGGGTTTACCGTCGGTTCGGCGCCACCGCCGATGCCGTACTACGCGCAGCCGGCCGCGCCATATCCAAACTATCAGTGGACGCCGGGCTATTGGGGTTACGGATCGGCGGGTTATTACTGGGTTCCAGGGACGTGGGTCGCTCCGCCGTCCGTAGGCGTTTATTGGACGCCCGGCTATTGGGGCGCCAGCGGGGGCGGTTACGGCTGGAACGCGGGCTACTGGGGAGCCAGCGTCGGCTTCTACGGAGGCATCAACTACGGCTACGGATATCCCGGTACCGGTTTCTACGGCGGGAGCTGGAACGGCGGCAACTTTGCCTACAACACGGCCTATGCCAACGTGAACAAGACGGTGATTCACAATACGTACAACAAAACGGTCGTCAACAAGAACGTCTGCAACAACTGCAAGAACGTCAGCTACAACGGCGGCAGTGGCGGCATCAACGCCAAGCCGACGCAAGCTCAGATCGACGCGCGCAAAAACGGCCGAGCACCGACGACCTCGCAAAAAAATCAAGCCACGATTGCGAGCGAGGATCGCAATCAGCTGGCGTCGGTCAACAAAGGCAAACCGACGGTTACCGCATCGCAAAAGGCGTTCGACAATTCGAATAAGCCATCCAACTTCGCGCCCGTAACGGCTGCAGACAAGCAGAACGCACAAAACGCGAATAAGGGCGGCAATGCTGGTGCGTCGTCGAACAATGCCAATCAGCCGAAGCACCAAAACAAACAGCAACAAATGCAAGGCGGTCAGCAGCAGCCGAAGCACCAAAATAAACAGCAGCAGCAAATGCAGGGCGGCCAACAACAGCCACAGCCGAAGCACAAGAACGCCGGTGGGAAGCCGCCCCAGGGCGGAATGCAGGGAAACCCCAACGGCGGTAACCCATCCGGCGGCGGAAAGAACAAGGGCAACAAGCAGGGCGGCAACGGTCAGCCGCCGCTTTAATCAGCGCGCGACCGGCAAACCGTCCGCATCGAGCGGTACGCCCAACATCAACCGGGTCACTTCATCGTAGTTCGCTACGCCGGAAGTGATCCGGTTGCTTTTGAGGTAGGCGTTGTAGGTGCGCCACGACCAGTGGGCGAGCAAAGTATTTATATGACGCGCGTTGCGCTTGCGTAGCGCGGCGAAGTCGGCCCATACCTGCGGCACGAACTCGCGACGTTCGTACCGCTTCTTCTGCGGCAAATAAAGAAAGAGCTCGAACCAGCCGGAGTAACGCATCGCCGGATCGGGCGAGCGCAGAAGAGTGACGATCGCAAGATAGTTAGCCTCGTCTTCGCGCGCGTACGCCGCATCGTGGCTCCACTCGTGCGCGTAATCGAAGGGCCGCTCGAACCAGAGCAAATCCGATGCAAGCGCAACGTTGAGCGTGAGCGGGTTGATGAAGCCGCTCGTGCCGGTGGCGAGCATAAAGGGATCGGCAACAGTCGGCTTAGCGCCGCCGACGACCGGTTCCCACGCGTCGCCGGCGCGCTGCACCGCGGGAAGCCAAACCGCGCGCAGCGCCGCCAGGTCGAGCGGAGCCGAGGCACGAGCGTGCGCGACGGCGGCAAGCGCGTTCATCTGCACCATCGCGCGGTCGCGCAGCGCGGCCGCGTTCTTCGGCGTCACGCGCGCGGCATCGAACTGCGAGCGCGCTTCGATCGGCGCACGCGCGTAGTTCCAACCCCAGCTGAGCTCGAACCATAGCGCATAGACTCCAACGATCGCGGCAACGCTCAGCAGCAGCGCGACGGTATCCTCTCGGCGTTTGCGCCGCAGACGCGTGAAGACTGCAATCCGCCATACGATCGCGGCGATGCCCGCGAGCGCAGCAACGTCGCCCAGCGACCACGGCAGCGAGTGCGTGATGCCATATGCGATATGCTCCCAATGCGGATAGGCGCCGTTGACGTACGCGCGTTCGATCCAATCGGCGGGCGGCTGCCAGAGCAATGCGGCCGCGCCCAACGCGATCGCAGCGAGCTTGATGAGAGTCTTTAGCGTTTGCTGTACTGGAATCGCTTACGGGCGCGCTTGCG
>Ga0070731_10004062_pt1 | contig 12781 bp, 13 predicted proteins | sample Coa_R1_2_FD_66448 | JGI IMG/M metagenome (GOLD analysis project Ga0070731, IMG submission 66448) | Surface soil microbial communities from Centralia Pennsylvania, which are recovering from an underground coalmine fire - Coalmine... | ecosystem: Environmental > Terrestrial > Soil > Unclassified ... | reverse complement strand
TTCTCTGAGCAAATAGACAACTATGCACAGATGCCGATAACAATAGGCTAAATAGCAAAACCATTGACTTTTTCAGCGAATGCATATTAGTTTAAACACTTTTAGCGGCACAAAGTTACGATTATGCCATCCTTGTAACGGAGAGAGTAGGTTAAAATTTTATCATGACTGCAAACCTTTTGCAAATTCGGCCAAGGAATTAAATGCGAGGTCTATAGAAGGATAGGGTAGTGGCTGATCCGGGTGTGTCGACCTTATAAAAACAGTGGACATTCCGACATTTCGACCAAAATCCATATCGCTGATATTGTTTCCCACCATGATTGATTTTTTGAAATCGATCTGTGGAAAATCCTTTTTTGCGAGCCATGCCATCCCGGGGTTGGGCTTACGCATGGGATCATCATCAGTTGCGCCGATACTATAATATATTTTGTCAATTCTCCCCCCGGCTGCTTCTATGTCTCTCAACATGCGTTCATGAATGTCGATTAAGTCTTGCTCGGTCATCAAGCCCTTGCCAACTCCGCGCTGATTGGAGGTGAGAATAATTCGCGAAAATTTTTGCGCCAGGAATTTTAACGCATCTAAAACGCCATCGTAGAAGGTGAATTCTTCGTAAGAGTAAATATAGTCAAAAGGCTTCTCGTAATTTAATACCCCATCTCTATCCAGAAAGAGCGTCCAGGAAATGTCGGTCAATCGTAAATCCAGCATGATAAAATGATTGTTAAATTTCTTCTTTCAGCTCGGCCTGGGCACGAAAATAGTCCGCGGGAACGCCGATATCAATGAAATACTTGTCTTGAACAAAACCCATAAATTTCCTCCGCCCACTATTGGCTTCCAGAAAATCCTTTTCAAATGAAAACTTTTGGGGCAGTGAATAATGAAAGAATCTGGGAATCTGCAAGGCATACACACCTCCACTGATCAGGCCATTATCGTAATACTTTTTTTCCTCAAATTTTTCGATCGTGAAATCCTTTCTAAGAATGACTGCTCCATAACGATCAAATGACTGCATCGGTTTCAGGCAGACAGTGCAATCTGCGTCATTGTGCTTATGGAACATGGACAGCTCACTTATGTCTATCTTAAATAACGTGTCACCATTTGCAACCAAGACTGACTCATCCTTCATTTTGGTAGCGGCTAACAATATTGCACCACCTGTGCCTAAAGGCTCAACCTCAATAACCGAGGTAAATGAATGTGCGGCCAATGACGAATGCAAAAACTGTTCAATTAGTTCATGCTGATAGCCCAGGGAAAAAACAAACCTTTTGATGCCAGCAAATTGAAAATAACTAATCAAGTATTGTAGAAAAGGCCTTCCTGAAACAGGCGCCATGCACTTTGGAATGTCCGGGACGATTGGCCTCAATCGCGTGCCAAGGCCCCCTGCCAGGATGAGCGCTTCCTTAAGAGGCATTTCGAATTAAATTTTTGAACGTCAAGTCATCATGTATTGCACGGACGGAGTTAAATTGTGCTCGTGCAGATAAGCTAAATATCAAAGGGGGGTGACTTATCATGTTGCGATTTATCTAAGGTAAGTCAAAGTACATTTCCTCAACAAACTGGCATATGATGTGGCCAATCATGATGTGGGACTCTTGGATCCGGGGTGTATCTTGAGAAGGCACATTAATCAGGAAGTCACTTAATGCTTTCATTTTGCCCCCGGATGCGCCAGTGAAGCCGACAGTAATAATTCCTTTCGCCTTCGCAGCTTCAAAGGCAGAGATTATGTTGGCAGAATTCCCCGAAGTCGATAGGCCCGCTAACACATCGCCTTTGGAGCCTATTCCTTTAATGAGCCGCGAATAGACCATCTCATAGCTGTAGTCATTGGCTACTGCAGTCAAGTACGACGTGTTGCAGTGTAAGGCCTCGGCAGGCAACGCATCGCGGTCTTTATAAAAGCGTCCGGAAAATTCGGCTGCAAGGTGCTGCGCATCAGCTGCACTTCCACCATTCCCGCAGAAATAAATCCTTCCTCCTTTTTTTAAAGCGTCTACTATTGTTTCGGCAACATCCCCGATACTTTTTAATAGCATGGCATCGGTCTTGATTCTATCTTTGACTGAGATCGATTCGGTAATGATGTGGTTTATTTTTTCAAGTCTCGTCATTCAATTTATTTTGCTGGATTACAAATCGCTACGGTATTTTTCAGATTGTCCAGGTAGTTAAACCGTGATCGACAAACTGATAGGGCTTGCAATGCCCGCCAAAAATCTCAAGTCTTTCCATTACACTATATTTTGAATTGTCGGGGCAATAAAAGATCATGAAGCCTCCTCCTCCTGCTCCTGAAATTTTCCCCCCCGTGGCGCCTGCGGCTTTTGCCGCATCATAAATTTCCTCCATCGAGCTGTTTGAGATACCGTCTGCCATCTGTCGCTTTTGTTGAAATCCAAAATCGAGGACTTCGCCAATTTCGTGCAATCTTCCTTTGAGTAACGCCTCCTTCATCATCTGTGCCTGGTTCTTAAGTTGGTGCATTGCTTCGATCGACTTAGATTTTTTGTCGAGAACATTCTGACTTTGCTTTTCAATGATTTTGGCAGATTCGCGGCTCATGGCTGTGTAATATAGAAGCAGGTTGTTTTCAAGCTCAAAAAGGTATTGTTGTTTGACTCGAAGAGGGTTAACAATTACCTTACCCTGGCCATAAAACTCCATATAATTGACGCCGCCGAAGGTCGCCGCGTATTGATCCTGTTTTCCACCGGCCATCTGCAGGTCATTTCTTTCGATTTCGTAAGCGAGATGGGCAATGTCATATTCTCCGAGAGGTAATTTGAGCATTTCTGCAAATGCTCCAATTATGGCTACGACAAGTGTAGAAGAAGTCCCAAGGCCCGAGCCGGCCGGCGCGTCTACAAAAGTGGACAGACGGAACCCGGTTGCCGGCAATCCATAATCGCGTTGGAGCCGGTTATAAACTCCCTTCAAAAGGTCGAGTTTGCCATCAATCGGCAAGATTTTGGACCAATCGTAGCGCTGATCTTCTTTCCTGTCAATAGCCTGAATAATTATTTGATTATCCGACAAAGGTTCAATATTGGCCGATGCATATAGTGAAACGGTTGCGTTAAGGATTGCGCCGCCATATAAATCACTATAAGGGCTAACGTCAGTTCCGCCGCCTGCCAATCCGATGCGTAAAGGAGCTTTACTTCTGTATATCATCCGCTAATTCAAAGATTGTATTCACAAGATTTGCCCAGGAGTATTTTTGTTTTTCGCTGCGAAGATGAGGAATAAAATAATTCTCACCTAATTCGTAAAACATAAGAATTGCCGATGCAATGGAGTCTGCCCGGGGCTCCGCGACAATCCCTGTCAGCCGATCGGGAACAAGCTTCGGCAGCCCGCCTACATTCGTAACTATCATCGGTTTTTCAAAATAATAAGCGAGCGGCGTAACGCCGCTTTGGGTAGCGTGCCGGTATGGTTGAACCACAGCGTCTGCGGCACATAAATAGTATTTGACCTCGCTATCGGGAATAAAATCTGTCTTTAGAATTAATGAACTTTTGATGCCAAGTTGTTCAATTAAATCAAGGTAACTTTTTTCGTCCTCATAAAACTCCCCAGCGACCAATAACTTGACACCAATGGCCTGCACCCTGGGATCGGCCATCGCGTCAAGGAGAATGTCAAGTCCTTTATATTTTCTGATAAATCCAAAAAAAAGGATAACCTTTTCCTGCTGATCAATTCCCAAATGCGCTCTTGCATCCCTCTTTCTAATAATCGACCCAAAATTGTCATACAACGGGTGCAGAACCTGTCTTATGGGTTTTGATTGGTTAAATTCAAGCAAATCGCGCGTGACTTTTTCACTCATGGTGACGTAGGCTTCACATGAATTCAAAAAATATTTAGTTAGGGTGCGATCTCCCAACCGCTTCTCATGCGGCCTCACATTGTCGGTAATTGCTATGACACGGGAATGCCTGTTTTTGAGCGTTATCCTGAGGATAGTTCCCAGACATGGTCCCATGAACGGCAGCCAGTAGCGCACTACAATTACGTCTGGAGCGAGCTTTTTTAAGCGAGTTCCCACCTTGATCCAGTTAGTCGGTGAAATGGAATTAATGATCGAGAAGATTTTCATGTTATTCGGCGACGACTCAGACGAAAATTGCGTTTTACCTGGAAAAAAAATTGCCGGATATTGCAAGGAGAACGAGTATATACTGGCATCGGATCCGAACCTATTAAATTCTTCGCATAACCTTTGATCGAATGTAGCAAGGCCACCCCGGAGCGGATAAGCCGGACCAATAATTATGACTTTTTTCGGCTCCAAAAGTTATTATTTACGGAATGATACCACTTAAAAGCCTTCCTTGTTTTCAATCAAATAACTATTTCGCGAAGGTGCATTACGAGAAATCAATTCGGCGACAAATCCCGTCAAAAAAAGCTGACTGCCAATAATCATGATGGTCAGGGCTATGAAAAACGGCGGCCGGTTGCTGAGTCCAATGCCGGTATGAACCAGGCGGGTAATAATCAGGTAAATGCTCATGATGAAACCTGCAATAAAACAAAGCGTGCCCCAGGTTCCAAAAAAATGCATAGGTCGCTTCCCATATTTGCTGACGAATGTGATGGATGCGAGATCCAGGAAACCGTTTATGAACCTTGTCAGACCCCCAAACTTTGTCGTTCCATATTTTCTTGGACGGTGTTCAACTACTTTCTCTCCGATTTTTCTGAAGCCTGCCCATTTTGCGATGACTGGAATATAGCGGTGCATTTCACCATACACCTCAATACTTTTTACAACTTTTGCCCTATAAGCCTTTAGACCGCAATTAAAATCATGGAGCTTAATCTTTGAGACTTTCGAAGTAACCCAATTAAAAAATTTAGAAGGTATAGTTTTTGAAATGGGATCATGCCTGACTTTCTTCCAGCCGCTTACGAGATCATATCCGTCGTGAAGGATCATGTTTCTTAAAAGAGGAATTTCATCTGGGCTATCCTGCATATCCGCATCCATTGTGATTATCACGTCGCCGCTTGCATTGCGGAAGCCTTCGTTCAATGCCGCCGATTTCCCGTAATTGCGTTGAAATTTGATCCCTTTGATGTTGTGGTCAACTGCGTAAAGGGTTTGCACAACTTCCCATGATTTGTCTGAGCTTCCATCGTCTATGAAAATGATTTCATAGGTCAGGCGATTGGCATCTACTACGCGCTGTATCCAGGCAGCTAATTCTGGAAGAGATTCTTCTTCATTATAAACTGGAACTACTATTGAAATATCCATTCTTCTTCGATAATATTTGGAATGATACCGCGTGAATGCAGCTACAGCGAGTGCCATAAACCTTCAGCAATATTTGGAACCATGTGCTTTTCCTTTGGAATTTGTCCTGGCGTCGCAAACTGAAATTACTCGTCGAACGGTGAAATCGGATTCTTTTTTGGGATAGCGGCTGCGATTAGTGAAGCGACCACTCCCACGAACAAGTCGAAAAATATTATACCAGCCACAATCCAAAGCGTATAATGATTTTCAAACATCTCCATCGACTGATCAACCATTTCGGGAGTCATCCCTGGCTTCGCCAACGCCCGCTGCCTCGAAATTTCAAGGATTTTTTCCTTCATATCGGGAAAGATCATCCCGGAAAGCAGTGTGTACAGGATCGTAATACAGGCAACCACTGCAGCCACCTTAAATCCAAACGCGAATAACTGGCCATAGGTGACATTACTTTCTTTTTCCCTGGCGTGATTTAAAACGGCCCATAAAATCCCTGCCGTCAATATTCCCAAGCCGATATAATACCCCCAACTTTCCACGTAAATTCCTGTGAAATACGTGACCAGCGACGAAACGATAACGATCAAGCTTAATATCAAACCGGCAAGAACCGGTGTTGTAATTTTCTTTTTCATTTGATGTCTATTTTCGGTTTAGTTATGTAGAGACAACTTCGTTCCGTTGATAATACCATGCACCTTGCCTTTCAATTTCGTGTCGATAAATGGTGAGTTTTTTGACTTTGACTTGATATCATTCGCGGACATTACCCAGGTAGAATCAAAATCAAACAGAGTTAACTTTGCAGGATTTCCCACTTGGACTGAATGGGGAGCTAATCCAAAAACTTTTCTTGGATTATAACTAAGCAATTGAACTAATTTTTGTTCAGTCAGTGCCGGCATAGCGGCACGAAGAACTCCAAAAGCCGTTTCTAGGCCAACCATGCCATATTTAGCATATTCAAATTCCAGAATCTTACTGTCTGTCTCATGCGGTAAATGGTGGGATGCAATCATGTCAATCGTGCCGTCTAAAACAGCTTCCTTGAGCGCCGCAACGTTTTCTTTGTCACGCAATGGGGGAAATACTTTGAGATTGGTGTCATAGTCCTGCAAATCTTCATCAGTGAAAAACAAATGATACGGCGTCACAGAGCAGGTCACGTGGAGTCCCGAAATTTTGGCGCGCCTGATGCATTCAACAGAAGCTGAAGACGACACGCCGGTAAAATGTATCCTGGACTCGGCGTATTCGGCAAGCTTAATATCTCGTTGAATGATCAATTCTTCCGCGACAGCAGGTTTTCCCGGCAACCCGAGCCTTGTAGATATCATTCCTTCATTCATTAATCCGTTAGCTCCAACGGTGCAGTCATCTGGAATTTGAATAATCACACCGTCAAAAGCTCTTATATATTGCATAGCCTTAAGCAGCAAACCCGCAGATTGAATAGGTTGGATTCCATCGCTGAATGCAATCGCACCGCTATCATGCATGTCATACATTTCCGCCAGATCCTTACCCTCGATTCCCTTTGTCACCGCGCCAATTGGGTGCACCGTGACCGGCAGAGCCTTCGATTTTTGGACGATATATTCTACCTGGGATTTCGTGTCAATGGCCGGTTTTGTATTCGGAAGGACAAAAACATCCGTAAAACCGCCCGCGGCCGCGGCTGCAGCGCCAGTTTCCAGGGTCTCTTTATATTCAAAACCCGGGTCATTGAAATTCGAAAAGATATCAACCCAGCCAGTTGATATGTGCAAATTTTGTTTGTTTATGGTAATGTCGACCTCGGCGTCTATCCTTTGTTCAATGCGAGTGATAAACCCCTGTTCAATTAATATATCGACGATTTTTCCGTTATATGGAGACTGCAGATCATTCACAAAAGCTTGATGAACAAGAATCTTCATTTACGCAAGAGTTGCGCGAAGATAAGATTTGTTACGCTATTTTTTGCTTTTGAGATTTTCAACTAATTTTAGCGCCCTGCTTTTTTAATTTCGGGACGTAGCGCAGCCCGGTAGCGCATTTGCATGGGGTGCAAGGGGTCGCTGGTTCGAATCCAGTCGTCCCGACGAACAAGCAACTTTCACGACAATTGATGCCTGTCAAGCCCAGTGTTTGCAGGCATTTTTATTTTAATCAATCAGGGAAGCGATCGCGAGCAATTTGAAAAGTTCGTCGATTTTTTGTTCGGCTCTCGGCGCGCAGGCAACTTTTTGACAGCAACGCTCGTTTTTAGATTTGTGTAGCCTGCTCAGTAGAAATTGATCATATTTGCAGGTTAAAAACACTAAAACTTGAACTTTCGGAACTATATATTGACCCTCATGAACTTCAGATTTCCTTATTTGGCAGCCCTTCCTGTCTTAGCGTTATTTTTTATGATCTCATGCAGTAAAAGCTCATCCGGTGGGGGTGGAAACCCGGGGGGAGGGGGTGGAGGGGGAACTAGCGATACCATACCATCCAATATTTCCGACATCCGCTCGGGAACAGGCATTACGCTGAACCCTTTTCCAAACTTTCTCCCAGTAACTCAATTAATTCCAAACCTTGCACTGGGGTATTATTATATAGATCTTGGCAACTCAGATACCCTAACAATAATCTTACAGGCGGATTCTAACAGCGGTGGCAACGCCAGTGTCGTAGGAACGACGTCAGAAAGCGGGCCGAATTACTATTTAAGTGGTGACAGCCTTCAATTTTTGCAGAAACTCGTGACCTATGTGGGCTCATTGGGTGATACAGAACAGACCTATTATACGCGAAATTTCACGAAGGGTTATGTACTGTCAGGAACTGATACGCTGAATTTTTCCGATCCCAACAGCGTAACGCAAGTGTACTTTAGCGGCTTGCCAACAAATAATGGGTACAACCTTTACAATATTTCCGGATATATTGCTTTTAGAATTAAAAACAGCACTGGGTATCGATATGGATGGTTCGAAGCTTCTTCAAGTCCCTCAAGCGGCCAACTATTAAATATTTACGAAATAGCCTTTGACAAAAATTATGACGAACTGTTGACTCTGGGGGAGTATAAATAAATTACGACCACTCCTTCAGAGCCAATCCGGTAGGTCTATTTTTCCATGGCTTTGCATTTTTCGGCTGCCTGTATATGTGTTTTTATAACGTCCAAGGTCTTTGTCGCAAAAGCGCGCAAATCACCGTCTGAACCTTGTTTTATTTCGCTGTCAAACTCGTCTGCCGCTTTTTTGTGACCACTAATCATCATGCTTATGTAGTCTTTGTCAAAATTGGTACCTGTTTTTGCTTTCATGTCGTCGACCTTTTTTTGATCATCTGCGGATAGCGTAGTGGGAAGAACTATATGTTTCACCTCAGCAATTTTGGTTAGGTCGTTGGCTGCGCTCGAGTGGTCTTTAACCATCATGGCGCCAAAATCCTTCACATCTTTTCGCGTGGCATTTTGCTCGGCCACTTTTCCAAGTTCTATTTCCATCATTCCAATGGCGGCCGCATCGGTAGCGAACTTGGAATCCTTTTCCGTCACTGAAGCGGAGATAGTTGATGTATCTTGATTAGATCGCGAGCTGTCAATTTTCGCCTGATTACTGTCGTTAGCAGATTGGGCCGTACCACCCGACTGATTGTTATTTCCGCAACTCGCAACTGCAAAAATCAATGCTCCCAGGAAATAATATCCTTTTTTCATATTCTTTTTTTTGAATGAACAATCATTTTTCAAATCCAAAGTATGTGCCGCAATTGTGCCGTTGGTCGGTCGTTTCAAATGTCCAAGAAATTCTCAGAATTCGGCGACCGGTCAACTATCCGAGGAAATAATGCCACGGATATAAGCTAGCGAACTGGTTTACAATACGGTTTACACTGGCATAATTATTTTATGTTTATTGATGTCGAGGATCCTTGATTTATGTATCAACATATAAAAGACATGAAGCCAAAAACGATTATCCTTTCTTTCTCTGTCGCATTTATATTTGGTTGCCACGGAACCGCATCCAAGGACTATGACAAGAAGGAAAAAAACGACCCGGCAAATATAGCCGTGCCGAATAATAGTGATGCTACGAATCCTTCACTCGCTGACTCTGCCAGAATTGAAAAGGACTCGGCGAAAAAAAAATAAGGCAACAATCCCTGTTATTTTATTTCAGGTTGAAACTTTGGATAAATTAAAAAGACTATTGTCATTTCGCGCCCTATTGGAAATCGAAAATCCGGCAAACCAAAAACAAAACAACTATGTCTACTTTGTGGCGTAAAAGAATTTCTCTCAGAAATCTTCCCTTGTTTGGAAACGTGCGATTACACGGAAGGCGGATTACTTCTTGCAGAGTCGCATCTATCTCTGCATTCTCCTGGCAATCTCGGAGGTCAGGTTCACCTGCCCTTAAAGAGCAGGAAGGGCAACGTGGGTCGAAAGTTCGGGATCAAATCGCGCCCGCATGTTTAATTTTAATGCCGTTAAGCTTCGCCATGCTTAAATAAAAAGAAAGAGGGTTCTGTTCAGTAAAAACCGGGTTATTCCCAATTCGTCTGCTTAATTAAGGCAAGCGCCGACACCCTGCCGCAATCTTCCGGAAAGGAAATCATGTTTACCTGTATTCAGCTTAAAAGTTGATTTTAGATTGATGCCCCCTTGTCTCAACTTCGAGTTGGTATTTAATCGATAGGTTTGAAATTGAGGAAGCTTTATTGCCGAATAAATGCGGTGTTCGTGATTATTGAAAGCGGGATCGATATTCATTCCTACAATCTTGCCCGAGATCATTTCTTGCCCGGAGGTGCGCGCCCAATGAGAAAAATTCTTAAAACTTTCGATATTAAAAACCCCATTTAGACACCACCAGTCGTTACCTAAGAAAATGTCACTACCACGATTCCCCTTTATCAGGCTGTCTTTTCCAACGAAAATGTTGTTCGAGAACAGAAAGCCTTTGTGTAAGCTAAGCTCTGAAAAGCTAATCGCCGACACCTTCGAACTAAAAATGGTATTATTATAGAATGCGCAGTTGTAGAATTCGTTAGAATCTCTGGAACTATTCCAGATATGCACTCCGGCTTTTGCATCGGAAACTGTTCCATCGTCTTCGCCGATATTAAATCGAAATACGTTGTCGTGCCAGGGCGAAGCATACAGGTATTGAAATATGGAATAACCCGCTCCCTGATTTCCAAATGAGTAACAGTATTGAACAACCGAATTGGTAACTCCTCCATCCAGGTCAAACCCCCCGCCATCAGCGCCCCCATGAGAGGTTTTGTTATTATAGGAGAGACAATGTTGAATAATAATGCTATCTGCTTCATATGCCCATATGCCTACAGGACCATTGCCAATTCTTGGCATGTCCCAACCGTTATTCGTCGCAGTACAATATTCAATTAGGACTCTCTTGCAGTCGGCAACCACTATACCATTTCCGCTGTGGTTTGTTAGGTTGGTTGGGTCGCCAGGATTGTCTTCCGAGCGGCTAAAGCCGATATAAATGTCATGATTGCTGTCCTTGAGGCCATAGGGCCCTTCTACTGCGATGCCAGCCGCCCCGTTGCCCCGGGCAATGATTGAAACTAAACGGATTTGATTTCCGCAATAAACAAATAGACCCGTCTTTTGATAACCTGTTACTGATACGTTTTGAACCGTGATATTATGGCTGCTGTCGATGCAAAATCCATTTGTAGTATTGCCGTTCTTACGACCTGCTCCGGAAAAAGCGAGGTTCTTAATTGAAATAAAGGCGGTTCTAAAAAGAAGCAGACCGGTTGAATGTCCGGACTCAATCACAGGCAATCCTTTTCCGAATGACGCAATTATTACTGGTCGTTTTTGATCTCCCGACGAAGACGAGTCAACTTTAATACTTCCGTGAAATATTGCATTACCCTCCAGCAAAACCTGATCGCCCGGGAATAATCTTATCTTTTCCAAAGGCGAAAGGGTCTTGAAGGGTCGGCCAATACTGCCGTCGTTGTGGTCATTACCCTTCGGGCTGAAGTAATATTTTCGGCCAGTTCCGGACTGAGCTTTAATGTCGCCGAAAAATACCGCTGCCGACAGCGCCATGACCATAGAGCAGAATGCCTTTTGTCTAGTCAATTGGTGCCTTCAATTTGACCACAAACCTAATCAATCCGATAGTTTGGACTTAAAAACGGTTTGAAAACAAAACTTTCGACTCAAAGGCGGCAATCGAACATTAATTATGGACTTGGGGTCAAGAGGGGTGAGGGCCAACCGCAAAGTTACAGGCTTCGAAACCGCGTGCAACTCCCTTTTTCCAAAAATTGGACTTATGACCCAACGAGTAAAAAAGTTCAAGTCTTATCGTCTCGGGCACATAACTTATTCACATCATGTGAATTCCAGAAAAACTGAGGATAGGCATTTACGTAATAAATTGTTAAAAAACGAATTTATTCTTTGACTAAAGAGACAACTTTTGGCGTAAATCTTGCGTTTATGTTACGACGCTATTTAAGTCCTATCCTTCGAAGCTCCCCGGTGATCTACCCTCCACCCAACTATTATTATGAAATACATGAATAGGATTTTGGCGATTTCTGTACTTTTTCCTGTTGGAATTTACGCCCAGTCCCCGTTTCACTTGAATTTGTTTGGAGGTTTTTCAAATTATACAGGAGATTTGCAAAGCAAACGATTTACTCTTGACCAATCGTACGGAGCCTTCGGAATTGGCGGTCAGTACGATTTTACCAATCATATTTCATTTTTGACGGGCTTTAATTTTGGGCAGGTCGGCGCATCTGACAAGTACAATAAACCGACACTACAAGCGAGGAACTTAAGCTTTCAGACGAAAATTTTTGAATGGAATGCGATGGTCGAATATGACCTGTTTGACCTCAGCGACCACCGCTTTACCCCCTACGGTTTCGTAGGATTGGCCATATTTCATTTTAATCCGTACGCATATGACACACTTGGGAATAGGGTATATCTCCGGCCGCTGAGTACAGAAGGCGAAGGCCTGCCGCAATATCCCAATAACAAAGAATATAGCCTGACGCAATTCGCCATTCCATTTGGCCTCGGTATAAAACTTCGTGTGACCAGCAATGTAACCTTGTCTTATGAAGTTAGTTTTAGAAAATTATTTACTGACTACCTCGACGATGTTAGCAATCGTTACGTTGACGAAGCAACTTTGTTGGCTGATCGCGGACCTGTTGCAGTCGAAATGGCATATCGCGGCAATGAAATCAAGAATGGCGCACCTTACCCGGCGGCCGGAACACTTCGCGGGAATCCGAAATACGACGACTGGTACTATTTTTCCGGCATTCGGGTGAGTATTGGATTTGGCGGCGGATATAGTGGTGAGAGTTCCTCTCGCTATGGCAAAACGCGACTTGATTGCCCTAAAAAGGTCTACTAACAATCTCCCTTTTTATATAATATTGTGGTGACTGCATCTAAAACAGGTTCGGCGGACCTTTCTGACGCAAGACCCA
>Ga0070731_10004061_pt1 | contig 12781 bp, 12 predicted proteins | sample Coa_R1_2_FD_66448 | JGI IMG/M metagenome (GOLD analysis project Ga0070731, IMG submission 66448) | Surface soil microbial communities from Centralia Pennsylvania, which are recovering from an underground coalmine fire - Coalmine... | ecosystem: Environmental > Terrestrial > Soil > Unclassified ... | reverse complement strand
CGGTCGCGCAGAAGGAGGTCTGGCGGGCCGAGTACAAGGGCCCGTGGAACGGCGGCTCGCTCACGACCAAGGGGGGCATCGTGGTCGAGGGCGACGCCACCGGCCAGATCCATGTCTACACCGCCGATCACGGCCAGCCGCTGTGGTCGATGGATGCGCAATCGGCGGTGATGCCGGGGCCGATGACCTTCATGGCCGGCGGCGTGCAGTACATCGCCGTTCTGTCGGGCTGGGGCGGCGCGTTCGCGATGAACCCCGGCATCATCTCGTCGAAATCCGGCAATATTCGCAATATCAGTCGGCTGCTCGTCTTCAAGCTGGGCGGCACCGCGGCGCTGCCGCCGCTGAAGCCGCTGCCGGCGCGGGCCCTCGACCCGCCTCCCTCGACCGCCGACGCGGCGACGCTCGCCACCGGCAAGGCCATATTCGGGCGCGTCTGCGCCGCCTGCCACGGCGATGCGGCGATTGCCGGCGGGCTCGTGCCGGACCTGCGCTACAGCACCTATCTCAAGGACGACACGTGGTTCGATATCCTGCTCAAAGGCTCGCTGGAGGATTCGGGCATGGATTCCTTCGCCGAGATCCTGGACCACGACAAGGCGGCGGCGATACGCGCCTATGTCATCCAGCGGGCCAACGAGGACAAGGCGCTGGAGGCGAAGCAGCCCTAGATCGCGCGGAGCATCCGGGATCCGGCAAGCCCGCGGCAAGGCGCCCGTTCGGTGGTGCCGGAATACGTGCTATTGCGCTTGCGTTAGATACCTTGCGATGGCACCTGTTGGGCGGCCCCGGACAACCGTGACGACGGCGAGGTAAGCGTATGGAAAACCACGGCTCGAACGGCCGTGTCGAGCCTGTGGCCATGGGGCTGGCCCGCCTCGCTGACACTAGAAGCTTCGCCTGATGTTCCGTCGCGCCCTGGCGCTCCTGCCGATCGCCGTCGCCGTGCTCACCGGCGCCCGCGATCCGGCTGCGGCAACCGAGCAGATCCTGCGGCGGCCGACCGAATCGACCCATGACACGCTCGATCCCCAGAAAACCTCGAGCGGTGAATCCATCGCCATCGATCGCGACCTGTTCACCGGTCTGCTCGCGCTCGACAATCATCGCCGGCTCATTCCCGGCGTCGCCGAAAGCTGGGACATCTCGCTCGACGGCAAGGTGTGGACCTTCCACCTGCGCCCAGCGCTCAAATGGTCGAACGGCGACCCGCTGACCGCAGCGGATTTCGTCTACACCTTCCGCCGGCTCGTCGATCCCAGGACCCATGCCTTCAACCCTGCCGATCTGGATCAGATCGACAACGCGGCCGAGATCGAATCGGGAAAGGAGAAGGATCTGACGAAGCTGGGCGTCGCAGCGGTCGATGCCACGACGCTGCGCGTCAGCCTGGTTGAGCCGCGCGCGGCCTTCCGCTTTCTGCTCGCCGACTCACAGCTCTTCCCGCTCCATCAGGCAACGGTCGATCGCTGGGGTGACGAGTGGACGAAACCGGAGCACATCGTCTCGAACGGCCCCTACCTGATGAAGAGCATGGTCCCGGGGACCGAGTACGTCCTGGTGCGCAATCCCAACTTCTACGACAGCGCGGCGGTGCGCATCGGCGAGGTTCACTGGATCAACGCCACCGACCATGATGCCGCCATCCAGCGCTTCCGCGCCGGGCAACTGGACTTCATAGACGTGACGGTCAGCGACCTGCCCTGGGTGCGGCAGACGATGCCTGACCAATTGCATTCGGCGCTGGCCGACGAGGTCTATTTCCTGTTCTTCAACATGGCCAAGGGACCGGTGGCGAAGGACGCGCGCGTGCGCCAGGCGATCAACCTCGCCATCGACCGCGATACGTTGATCGAGCAGGTCGATCCGCACGGAGAGAAGCCGGCCTATGGGCTGGAATCGCCGCTCGTCGGCAACTACACACCGCAATCCATGTCGTTCCACGACACGCCGATGGCGGAACGGCTCGACAAGGCGCGGGCGCTGCTCAAGGACGCCGGAGTCGGGCCGGACAAGCCGCTGCGGCTGACCGTCACCTACGCCTCAGGCCAGACCACGCGGGACATGCTGCTCGCGATCGCCGCCATGCTGCATCCGCTCGGGGTGGAGCTGGTGCCTCAGCGCATGGACTGGCCCGAGTTCACCCGGCGCAAGAACGAGCGCGCGCTGGAGGTCGGCTGGATGGCCGAGCTCGCCGAGTACGACGACGTCGAGACCTTGCTGCAGGATTTCTGGAGCGGTTCCGGCTACTTCAACTTCACGGGCTACAGCAATCCCAAATACGACGCCGTCTTCCGCCACGTGATGACGGAGATGGACGGTGTGAAGCGGCGTAGCTTCGCCGAGGAGGCGGAGCGCACGATGCTGGCCGACTACCCGTTCGTGCCGATCTACTTCAACGTCCGGAACCGCGTGGTCTCGTCCCGGCTGCAGAACTTTCCGGACGAGGTGCATTTTCCGCAGTCGCGCTATCTCTCGTTCAAGGACCCGTCGCCGTGAAGCCGATTCTCGCCTGGGCCGCCCTTCTGCTCCTCGCCGCCGGATCGGCCCGGGCCGGGCAGGTGCTGCATCGCCCGAACGAAGCGGAGCCGGGCTCGCTCGATCCGCAGCGCATGACCGCGGGACCGACCGTCGCCACCAGCCGCGATCTCTTCGAGGGTCTGATCGCGCTCGACCACGCCGGCAAGCCGGTCCCGGGCGACGCCGAGAGCTGGGACATCTCGCCCGACGGACTCACCTGGACCTTCCACCTGCGCCATGGACTTCAGTGGTCGAACGGCGATCCCCTGACCTCGGCGGATTACCTCTACAGCTTCCGCCGGCTGGTCGATCCCGCGACCGCTGCGGACGATCCTTCGGACCTGAAGCAGGTCGTCAATTACGAGGCGATCATCTCAGGCAAGGAAAAGGATCTGACCAAGCTCGGGGTCGAGGCGCCGGATCCGTACACGCTCAGGCTGCACCTGATCGAGCCGCGGCTGGCGCTCAAATTCCTCCTCACGGATCCGCAGGTCTACCCGCTGCACCGGGCGACGATCGAGAAATGGGGCAAGGACTGGACCCAGCCGGGCCACATGGTCTCCAACGGACCCTACGTGCTGACCAGCTGGATTCCGCAGACGGACATCATCGTCAAGAAGAACGAGCGGTTCTACGACGCGAGCTCGGTCGCGATCGACGAGGTCCATTGGATCGGCGCCGAGGACATGGACGCCGCGCTGCGCCGGTTCCGCGCCGGCGAGCTCGACTGGATGGACTGCCTCAAGACCAACGTGGCGATCTGCAAGAGCGATCTGGCAGACCAGTTCCACACGGCACCGATCAACTCCGTCGGGCTGCTCGTCATCAACATGACGAAGGGGCCGCTATCCAAGGACATCCGCCTGCGCGAAGCGCTCAATCTCTCGGTCGACCGCGTGACGCTCCTGGACAAGGTGGTGCGCCTGAACCAGCTGCCGGCCTATTCCCTGGTGCCCCCGGTGATCAGCGACTACACGCCGCCGACCATGTCCTTCAAGGACATGCCTATGGCCGAGCGGATCGCCAAGGCGCGGCAGCTGATGGAGGCAGCCGGCTATGGGCCGGCAAATCCGCTGAAGATCACCGTCTCCTATCCGAGCCGTGAGTCGACCCGCCAGAGTCTCCTGGCGATCATCGCCATGTGGCATCAGATCTATGTCGATGCGGCCATGGATAACATGGAATTCCAGGTTTACGAGAGCCGGCTCAACTCCAAGGACTATGAGATCGGCATGATGGCCGCCCTCGGCAGCTACGACGATTTCGAGAATGTCCTGGACAACTACCGCAGCGACGCCGGCGCCTTCAACTGGACCGGCTACAACAATCCGAAGTTCGACGATCTGTTCCATCGCGGAGGCACGTCGCTCGACATGAGCGAGCGCCGCAAGCTGATGGAGGAGGCGGAGGCGGTGGTGCTGAACGACTACATCACGGTGCCGCTCGACTTCGATGTGCGCAACCGCGTGGTCAGTCCCAAGCTGCAGAATTTCGACATGGGCGTGCTTTACCCGCAGTCGCGCTATTTGTCGTTCGCAGAGTGAACGTCCGCGTGGACATCGAGCGTCTCGAGATTCTGCCGCGCGGCATCGGCAGCAGCGGAAGTAGGCGCCAGCCTGATGACCTGCAGCCAGTCCTGCCGCGCCCCGACCGAATCGCCCGAGAGACGGCGGACATTGGCCCGCTCGAGCCATGCCTCGGGTAAAGTCGCACCGCGTTGGACCGCGCGGTCGGCATCCGCGGCGGCGTCCTTGAGATCGCCCATCAACCGGTAGGCGGCTGCCCGGTAGGCGTAGATGTCGCCACCATCCGCCCCCTTGCCGACCGCGAGGTTGAGGTCGGAGATCGCGCCGCGATAGTCCTTGCGCTGGGCGCGCACGGCCGACCGCGAGACCAGGAACTGGATGCTGCTCGGATCGAGCCGGATGGCCTCCGTGAGGTCGGACTCGGCCGCCTGCGGCTGGCCGCCTTCGGCCCAGGCCTCGGCCGCCTGGGACAGCACCTGCGCACGGAGCCCGGGATCCTCCTTCACCATCCCCTCGGCCAGCGTCTCCAGCCGGTGCGCCGCCTCGGGGTACTGACGCAGGCCGATCAACGCGATTGCCACGCAATGCTCGGCCGGGAAGCCGCCGCCGTGATCGCGCCATTCCGAGCCCATCTCGAAACCGTCATCGGGCTTCTGCCGGGCGGCCGTCATGCAATCGGTATAGGTCCTGGCATCCTCCGGGCTGTCGCCAAGAGCGCCGCCGGCCGTCACCGCGAGCGCCAGACCGGCCGCACCGATCAGCTGTCTCATCGGCCGGCTCCGTCGCTGAGCTCGGCGACCGCCCCGGTCATCAGCCGGAGGCCATCCGGCGTCGAGAGCCGGTGGTCGCCGTCCTTGACCAGCGTCAAACGCACATCGGTTCCCGCGAGCGCCTCGACGGCGCGCAGCGAATGCGGCCAGGGGACATCGGCATCGCGCATCCCGTGCAGCAGCCGCGCCGGAATGTCGAGCGGAATCGGCCGATCGAGGAGCAGGTGCGCGCGGCCCTCCTCGATCAGCCGCCTGCTCAGGCGATAGCCTTCGGGCGCATACTCGGAAGGCACGGTCAGCGAGCCGGCCGCCATCAGCTCGTCGCGGGCATCGGCCGGGAGCCGCTCCCAGACGAGCGCCTCGGTGAAATCGGGCGCGGCCGCGACCAGCACCAGCCCCGCCACGCGCTCCTTGCGCGCCAGCGCCGTCAAAAGCGCGATCCACCCGCCCATGCTGGAGCCGACCAGGATCTGCGGTCCTTCGGTCAGGCGGTCGAGCACGGCCAACGAATCCGCGAGCCAGTCGCCCATCGTGGCGTCCTCGAACCGCCCGCCGGACGCGCCATGGCCGCGATAATCGAAGCGCAGATAGGACTGCCCACGCGCCGCGCAGAACCGGTCGAGCGCAGTCGCCTTGGTGCCGGTCATGTCGGAGCGGAAGCCGCCCATGAACACCACGCCCGCGAGACCGGGCTTGCCGATCCTGCGGCGATAGGCGATTGAAACCCCTTCCCCCGCCGCGATCATTCCGCCGGTCTCCTCGCCTCGATGCGCCTCGCCGTCCAACCCGTCCATCTCGCCCTTTCCTGCGCCGGTTCCGATGGCGGCAGACCCTAGCATCGCGCGGCGAGACGGCCCAGGCCGCCCGCCCGCCGTGCTGCAGGTCGTGCCGGCGCTCGTCACCGGCGGCGTCGAGCGTGGCACCGTCGACATCGCCGCCGCCCTGGTCGCGGCCGGCTGGCGCGCCGTGGTCGCCTCTTCCGGCGGCCCGATGGTGCGCGAGCTCGAGCGCGCCGGCGCCGAGCACGTGACCCTGCCGCTCGCCGCCAAGAACCCGCTGGCACTGCGCCGCAATGCCACCCGCCTCGCGCGGCTGATCGAACACGGTCCGATCGACATCGTCCATGCGCGAAGCCGCGCACCGGCCTGGAGCGCGCTTTGGGCGGCCGAGCGGACGAAGCGGCACTTCGTGACCACCTTCCACAGCGCCTATGCCGGGCTGAGCCGGCCGAAGCGCTGGTACAACTCGGTCATGGCACGCGGCGAGCGGGTGATCGCCATATCCGAGTTCGTCGGCCGGTTCGCCGCAGAAACCTACGGCGTCCCGGCAGAGCGGCTGCGGGTGATCCCGCGCGGCGTCGATTTCGACCGCTTCGACCCCGCCGTCGTGGCACCGCCGCGGCTGATCGCGCTCGCCCGCGAATGGCGGCTCGAGGAAGCGAAGCCGGTGGTCATGCTGCCGGGCCGGATCACCCGCTGGAAGGGCGCGCTCGATCTGGTCGACGCGGCCGCCTGGCTCGGCCGGTCGGATATTCAGGTGCTGCTCGTCGGCAGCGAGGAACAGCGGCCGCGCTTCCGCAACGAGCTGATCCGGCGGGTGCGCCGTCGCGGGCTCGAAGGCGTCGTCAGGATGGTCGGCGACTGCCGCGACATGCCGGCCGCCTACATGCTGGCCGACGTCGTCGTATCGGCGTCGTCCGAGCCGGAGGGATTCGGCCGCGTCGCGGTCGAGGCGCAGGCGATGGGCCGCCCGCTGATCGCGACCGATCACGGTGGCACGCATGAGACCGTGCTGGCGGGCGAGACCGGCTGGCTCGTGCAGCCCGGCAATCCGCAGGCCCTGGGTGCGGCGCTGGAGGCCGCCCTCGCCCTCGATCCCGCCCAGCGCCAGGTGCTCGGCGCGCACGGCCGGGCCTGGGTGACGGAACGGTTCTCCGTCGCCAAGATGTGCGAGGCGACCCTCGCCATCTATCACGAGCTGCTCTTCCCGGCGCCGCCGTGAACCGCGTCCTGATCATCAAGCTGGGCGCGCTCGGCGACTTCATCCAGGCGCTGGGGCCGATGGCGGCGGTCCGCCGGCACCATCCGGGCGCGCATCTGGCGCTGCTGACGACCGCCCCCTTCCGCGACTTCGCCGCGGCCAGCCCTTGGTTCGACGAGGTCCTCGTCGACGGCCGCCCGGGGCTGGCGGATCTGGGCGGGCTGCTGCGGCTCCGCGGCCTGCTGCGCGGATTCGGGCGCATCTACGATCTCCAGACCTCCGACCGTTCGAGCTGGTACTTCCAGCTCGCCGGGCGGCTGCCGGAATGGTCGGGGATCGCCCGCGGCGCCTCGCACCCGCACCGCGAGCCCGAACGCGACCGGATGCACACGATGGACCGGCAGCGCGACCAGCTGGCCGAGTGCGGGATCGTCGAGGTGCGGCCGCCGGACCTGTCCTGGGCGACCGCCGATGTCTCGATGTTCGGCCTCGCCGAACGCTACGCGCTGCTCGTCCCGGGCGCCGCGCCGCACCGGCCGGCAAAGCGCTGGCCGATCGAGAACTTCGCCGCGATCGCGCGCCGGCTTGCGGCGGAGACGATCCGGCCGGTGATCGTCGGCGGCCCCGGCGACCGGGCGCACGGCGCCAGAATCACCGCCGAGCTGCCGGCGGCGCTCGACCTGACGGGGCGGACCAGCCTCCTCCAGCTGGCGTCTCTCGGGCGGTCGGCGGTCGCCGCCATCGGCAACGACACGGGGCCGATGCATCTCCTGGCCGGCATCGGCACGCCGCTCACGGTACTTTATTCCCGCGAGTCGGATCCCGATCTGACGGCGCCCCGCGGCCCGTCCGTCAACATTCTCAAGGCCGACAGCTTGGCTGACTTGCCGGTGCGCGCGGTCGCAGAGGCGCTGCGGCTGCGCTAGCGGCAAGGGCTTGTCCTTTTGCCCCGCGTCGAATAATTTATCTCTCGACGAGAGACGAATTTTCGGAGATGACCGTGCCGATCCTGCCGGAACTGTTGACGCCGGCCGAGGCTGCCGCGATCTCCGGCGCGCCGGTCAAGGCGGTCTACAAGCTCGCACGCGAGCGGCTGCCTCGTGCGACGGTCGTGCGCAAATCGGGGAAGATATTTCTGACGCCGGTAGGAGCGTTATGCGTCCGGCTCGACCGTGAGCTCCCTAAGGACGTGCCGGCCAAGGTGCGGCGCGCGCTTTATCGCATGGTCGACTTTCACCCGGTCGGGCCAGTCGAGTTCGGGGCGGGCGCTTTCCGCTACGTGCTGGAGACTGCGCCCGCGGCGCGCGCGGTCGCCCACGAACTGGCAGCCTATCGAAGAGCGATGGCTACGGTGGTCGAGGACCCGGAGGTTCAGGGGGGCACCGCCACCTTTCGTGGCACGCGGATTTTGGTCCATCACGTGGCCGATCTTCTGTCGCAAGGCGTGCCGGCCGACGAGCTGAGATCGGACTATCCCAATTTGACCGATGCGATGCTGGCGGCGGCACCCGTCTATGCGCGCGCCCATCCGAAGCGGGGACGCCCCAGGACGCCTGCGTGGCGCCGGACAGCCCCTCATGCCGAGCGCCGGATCACGAGACAAGGGGCGTGACCGCGCCCAGATTTCTGGTCGACGAGAACCTCTCCGTAGAACTTCCCCGAGTGGCACATGCCCGCGGCTACGATGCCGTGCATGTAGCGCATCGCGGCTTGCAGCAGTGGAAAGACTGGAGCCTGATGAAGGTCGCGGCGAGCGAAGGCTGGACCCTGGTGACGAACAATGCCGTGGAATTCCGCGGCCGCTATCGGTCGATCGACGTGCATCCAGGCGTCATTTTTTCTGGTTCCGTCCGTGCGCCGCGCTGGTCAAGTCGAGTTGTTCGGCGCGGCGCTCGACGATGTGGATCGCGACGCCGATCTGATCAACATCGCATTGGACGTGCTCTACGAGGGCGACGAGATCGTCGTGCGGCGCTATCCGCTGCCATAAACTGCCGTCTATATCTCCCTTGCGGAGGTGGTGTCTCAGTTTGAATTTGGCACCCGGCAAAGCGTTGGCCAGTTGGCCCAATTGTATACCCAGGGATCCTTCGTCGTGGTGTCGGAATTCCATGTGCGGCCGTGTGGCGTGTGCGCCTCAAGCACCTTCTTGATGCCTTCGGCGATAGCGACTCGCAAAGCCTCGTCCTGAATCGTCCCTATGGCCGCAGCTATCACAGTGATCTCTGGGATTCTTAGATGATCTCTAGCCATTGATCTACACTCCTTGACTGGCTGTCTTCCGATAGGTCGCCGGGCGCTTTGGCGCTTCCGCCCGTGCGTCAATCAGCGCCACGATATCCGACATATTCCCAAAGCCGATCAGACACACCAGCCGCCAAGGCAGGAGACATTTTCAGCGTCTTGTGGATACGAACGAAATTATAGAACATGAAGTAGAGAGCCTGAGCGTAAAGATGGTTCTCCGACTTCTTGCTGAAGGCGTTGGTCAGCCGCGTATGGCGACGGTTGTGCATCCGGAAAATGACTGGGCCCTGCCTAGATCTTCCGCTTCCTCCGCCAGCGGGGAGCAAGATATGTTGTCGATGGATCGGACGGATCTGCCAGTGCCTGCGGGTTGCAGAGGCGCTGCGGCTGCGTTAAATCCTCCGGCTTCGTCTTACTTGCAGCTTCGAGGAGTCCGCGTGGCCCCGGATTCAGCGCCCGCCCATCCGATCACCGTCACCCTGCCGGACGGCGCCACGCGCACGTTCGAGGGGCCGGTGACCGGTGGCGACGTCGCGGCCGCGATCTCGAAATCGCTGGCCAGGGTGGCGCTCGCGGTCAAGGTGGACGGAAAGCCGCTGGACCTCGACCGGCCGATCGACTCCGATGCGCGGGTCGAGATTGTCACCCCGTCATCGCCGGATGGGCTGGAGATCATCCGCCATGACGCGGCGCATGTGCTCGCCGAGGCGGTGAAGGAGCTCTATCCCGAATGCCAGATCACGATCGGCCCGGCGATCGATACCGGCTTCTACTACGACATCGCCCGGGACCAGCCCTTCACCCCCGACGATCTCGCCGCGATCGAGGCGCGCATGCGCGACATCATCAAGCGCGACGAGCCCATCCGCCGCGAGGTCTGGGACCGCGACGCGGCGATCCGCCATTTCGAGTCGATCGGCGAGCACTACAAGGCCGAGATCATCCGCGACCTGCCGGCGGGCGAGGTCATCACCATCTATCGCCAGGGCGCATTCCTCGACCTCTGCCGCGGGCCGCACGCGCCCTCGACCGGCCGGGTCGGGCAGGCCTTCAAGCTGATGAAGCTGGCCGGCGCCTATTGGCGCGGCGACCACCGCAACCCGATGCTCCAGCGCATCTACGGCACCGCCTGGGCCAAGCAGGAGGAGCTCGACAAGTACCTCTTCCAGATCGAGGAGGCGGAGAAGCGCGACCATCGCCGGCTCGGCCGCGAGCTCGACCTCTTCCATCTCCAGGAGGAGGCGGCCGGCTCGGTGTTCTGGCACCCGAAGGGCTGGACCCTCTTCCGGGTCATCGAGAACTACATCCGCGCCCGGCTGGACAAGGCCGGCTATGTCGAGGTCAAGACCCCGCAGCTGGTCGACAAGTCGCTCTTCATGGCATCCGGCCATTGGCAGATGTACGGCGACAACATGTTCAAGGTGGAGGCCGGCCACGACGAGACCGGCAAGCCCGAGCGCGTGTTCGGCCTGAAGCCGATGAACTGCCCCTGCCATGTGCAGATCTTCAAGCAGGGACTGAAGAGCTACCGCGACCTGCCGCTGCGCATGGCCGAGTTCGGCTCGTGCCACCGCAACGAAGCCTCGGGCGCGCTCCACGGCATCATGCGGGTGCGCGCCTTCACCCAGGATGACGCGCACATTTTCTGCACCGAGGACCAGCTGCAGGCCGAATCGGTCGCCTTCTGCGATTTGCTGATGTCGGTCTACCGCGATTTCGGCTTCACCGAGGTGCGGGTAAAGTTCTCCGACCGGCCAACCCCACGCGTCGGCTCGGAGGAGATCTGGGACAAATCGGAAGCGGCGCTCAAGGCGGCGATCGAGGAGACCGGCCTGCCTTACGAGCTCAATCCGGGCGAGGGTGCCTTCTACGGGCCGAAGCTGGAGTTCGTGCTGCGCGACGCGATCGGCCGCGACTGGCAGTGCGGTACGCTGCAGGTCGACTTCAACATGCCGGAGCGGCTCGACGCGCATTACATCGGCGAGGACGGGCAGCGCCATCGGCCGGTGATGCTGCATCGGGCGATCCTGGGCTCGCTCGAGCGCTTCATCGGCATCCTCATCGAGCAGCATGCCGGCAAGCTGCCGCCATGGCTGGCGCCGGTGCAGGCGGTGGTAGCGACCATCACCTCCGACGCCGACGACTATGCGCGCGAGGTCGAGGCCGCGTGCCGCGAAGCGGGCCTGCGCGCGGTTGCCGACCTCGGGAACGACAAGATCAACTTCAAGGTGCGCCACCACTCGCTGGCCAAGGTGCCGTCGATCCTTGTCGTCGGCCGCCGCGAGGCCGAGCAGCGTACCGTTGCGATCCGCCGGCTGGGCGGCGAGGCGCAGGAAATCGTTGCGCTCGGCGACGCCGTCGCTAAATTGGCGGCTGATGCGGCCGTTCCGTCCATCGACTAACCCCCCGTCAGGAGAACAGGCGGCGCCGCCGAGTGCGCTGTTTCTTATCGTGCCGGCTCACAACAGGAGGAGTTCATAGCCAGACCACCCTTGAACCTCACGCCGTCCCGCGAAGGGCCGCGCGTCAATGAAGAGATCAATCTCCCCCGCGTCCGACTGGTGGATGCGAAGGGGAACATGGTCGGAGTCGTATCGCGCAACGACGCGCTGACCATGGCCATGGATGCGGGTCTCGACCTGGTCGAGGTTTCGCCCAACGCCGATCCCCCCGTCTGCAAGATCCTCGACTACGGCAAGTTCAAATACGAGGAGCAGAAGAAGAAGAACGAGGCGCGTAAGAAGCAGAAGGTCACCGAGGTCAAGGAGATCAAGCTGCGCCCCGGCATCTTCGACCATGACTACCAGACCAAGATGAAGAGCATGGTCAAGTTCTTCGAGGAGGGGGACAAGGTCAAGGTGACGCTGCGGTTCCGCGGACGCGAGATGGCGCATCCGGAACTGGGGATGGAAGTGCTGAACCGCGTGCGCGACGATCTCGGCGAGGTGGCCAAGGTCGAGCAGGTGCCGCGCATGGAAGGCCGCCAGATGACCATGGTGCTGTCGCCGAAGTGACCGGTCGGGCTGGCGCGCTTCCCGCGCATGGCCGGCACATCGGCGATTGCTGCGCCGCGGGGGCACGCGGCGCCTCTCCCCGACGAAAGTGCGACGCGCGGACGGTCGCGGCAGCGACCGGAACGTGCCATCGATTGTGCCGGGAGCGACCTTTGCGCGGCTTGTCCGAATGTGGGCGGTCGCGGGCCGGGGTCGACCGCGAGCTTCGGAGTCTGCGACGATGAAATACCTTCACACCATGGTACGGATTTCGAACGTCGACGAATCCCTCGCCTTCTTCTGCGACAAGCTCGGCCTGACCGAGCTGCGCCGGATCGACAACGAGGCCGGCCGCTTCACGCTCATCTTCCTGGCCGCGCGCGGCGACGAGGAGGCACAGGTCGAGCTCACCTACAACTGGGATCCGGAGACGCTCGGCGGCGGGCGGAATTTCGGCCACCTCGCCTATCGCGTCGACGACATCTACCAGACCTGCCAGCGGCTGATGGACCGGGGCGTCACGATCAACCGGCCGCCCCGCGACGGCCGCATGGCCTTCGTCCGCTCGCCCGACAACATCTCGATCGAACTGCTGCAGGAAGGCGAGGCCCTGCCCAAGCAGGAGCCCTGGGCCTCCATGCCCAATACCGGGGTGTGGTAAGGAACGAATCCAGAACTTTCCCTCTTGCGGAACAAGACAAGAACAGATAAGTTCCCTCCGCCATCGAGGCAGCGCGGATTCGGC
>Ga0070731_10004060_pt1 | contig 12784 bp, 5 predicted proteins | sample Coa_R1_2_FD_66448 | JGI IMG/M metagenome (GOLD analysis project Ga0070731, IMG submission 66448) | Surface soil microbial communities from Centralia Pennsylvania, which are recovering from an underground coalmine fire - Coalmine... | ecosystem: Environmental > Terrestrial > Soil > Unclassified ... | reverse complement strand
CCCACCAGGAAGATGCCCAGGTAGTATTCCTTCCCGTTCAGCGCGTGCAGCTCCAGCACGTCCCGCACGTCACGCCGGTCGATGAACCGGTCGATCTTCCCGTCCGAGTCGCAGGTGATGTCCGCCAGCACCGCGCGCCGCGTGGGCTCCTCGTTCAGGCGGTGGATGGGCAGGATCGGGAACAGCTGGTCGATCGCCCACGAGTCGGGCAGGGACTGGAACACCGAGAAGTTCAGGAAGTAGGTGTCCGACAGCGTGCGCTCGAGATGCTGGAGATCCTCGGGGATCTCGTCCAGCTCGCCCAGCATCCGCATCGCCTTGTGGCAGATCGCCCAGAAAATGTTCTCCGCCAGCACCCGCTGGTCGAGCGAGAGGTGCCCCAGGGTGAAGAGCTGGAGGCTCTCCTCCTTGTCCGCCGCGGCGTCGTGGTAGGACTCGAGGATGTTCTTTCGCGTCAGGTCGCGGCAGGTCTCCCACAGGTTGCGGACGACCGGGGCCGCGTCGGCCGGCAGGTGCTCCGGGACCGAGCGGGTCTCGAACTCGAGAGTGCCCAGGACGTCGACGACGAGGACCGCGTGATGGGCCACGATGGCGCGGCCGGATTCCGACACGATCGCCGGATGGGAGATGCCGGCCCCGTCGCACAGCTCGCGCATCGCGAAGACGATGTCGTTGGCGTACTCCTGCATCGTGTAGTTCATCGACGAGGAGAAGTTGGTCTGGGAACCGTCGTAGTCGACGCCCAGGCCGCCGCCGACGTCGATGAAGCGGAGGGGGGCGCCGGCCTTGGAGAGCTCGATGTAGAAGCGGCCGGCCTCCCGAAGGGCGTTCTTAAAGCTCCGGATCGCGCTGATCTGGGAGCCGAGATGGAAGTGGAGGAGCTCGAAGCAGTCCAGCATGCCGGTCTGGCGCAGGATCGAGAGGGCTTCGACGAGCTCGCTGGACGAGAGTCCGAACTTGGACCGGTCGCCGCCGGACGACTCCCACTTGCCGGAGCCGCGGGAGGATAGCTTGACGCGGATGCCGAGATGGGGGCGGACGCCGATGGCCTTGGAGACCTTGTCGATCAGGGAAATTTCCGACAGTTTCTCGACGACCAGAATGACGGTGTGGCCGAGCTTGCTGGCGAGAAGGGCGGTCTCGATGTACTCCTCGTCCTTGTAGCCGTTGCAGATGATGAGCGCGTCGGGGTCCTCGAGGAGGGCCATGACGGCAAGGAGCTCGGGCTTGGACCCCGCCTCCAGGCCGTAGTGGTACTCGCGTCCGGCCTTCAGGATCTCGTCGACGACGCTGGCGACCTGGTTGACCTTGATGGGATAGACTCCGCGGTACTGGCCTTTGTAGCTGTATTCGCGGATGGCGTTGCGGAAGGATTCATTCAGCTCGACGACGCGGCGGCGGAGGATGTTGGTGAAGCGCAGGAGGAGGGGAAGGCCGATGCCGCGGCGGCGGACCTCGTCGACCAGCTCCTTCAGGTCGGCGCCGGGGCCCTGCGGTCCGTTGGGGTGGACGACGATGTTGCCCTTGTCGTTCACTCCGAAGTACGGGTTCCCCCAAGTCCGGATGTCGTAGGTGTCGACGGAGTCCGCGAGCGTCCACTTGGGAGGAACATTGCCGTTCTGGTTCATGATGGCGTCGGGAAACTATCGGCAATGCAGGCCGCGCTGTCAAGCCTTCGGCCGTTAATATTTCCTTAAGACAGCCAGAACAGGGGAAAAGATCCGGTCGCCGGCTACTTCCTGGACGGAAGGACCCCGTCCAGCGTGGCGATGAGCTCGTCGAGCGAGGCGATCTTGGGGGCGAGCTTGTCGGCGTCCGATCCGCCCGCCGCTTGCGCGCGCAAATAGGCGGTGCGCGCGGACCACAGGAGCTCGCGCGCCCGCTCGCCGTCCGCCGCCGTCCCCGCCCCGTCCGAGAACTTCTGGTAGAAAGGCATCGCCTCCTTGATCTGGGCGGCCGCCTGCTTGAGGAGTGCCGGCACATCCGCCGGCGCCGGCTCCACGGACAACGTGTCGATCAGCGCGTCCAGGGACCGGATCCGCTGCCCGATCCGCTCCGGATCCGGCGAGCCCCCTTTCGCCTGCATGTAGAGGAGCCGCGCTTCGCGGAGTTTCGACAGCGCCAGATCCTGCATCGTCCGGAGGGTCGTCCGTTCCGACGCATCCTGCGCCGAGTCGCGGCCGTTCGCCACCCGGGCGTAGAGCGGCACCGCTTCGGCGACCCGCACGGCCGCCTGGCGGAGGAGCCGCGGGACTCGGACCCGCTCGGCGCCCCAGGTCAGCGTCTCGATCAGCTCGCCCAGGATCTGGATCCGGCGCTCGACCGTCGCCTTGTCCGGCGCGTCCGCCAGGATCCTCGAATAGTCCGAGCGTGCACCGACCAGCCGGCGCTGGACGCCGTCCACGCGCGACTGCTGCTCCTGCACGGAGTCCATCGGCAAGACGTTGGGGTCGAGGTCGTCGGCGAGGGCGGTGAATCCCGGCGTTGCCTCCCGGATCTGGTCCGACGCCGACAGCATCGCGAGCTCCAGCACCGTGGGCGGGGGCTTGGGCGGCGGGGGAGGCGGAAGGGCCGGGGGTGCAGGAGGAAGAGGAGGCGGAGGGGGCGGAGGCGGAGGGGCGGGAGGAGCCGGGAACGCCGGCCGCTTCTCCCACGCCTCGCCGAAGTCGACGATCGCGCTCGTCGATCCCGCGCTCTCCCACTTGACGATCGCCAGGGGCACCTCGAGCGAGAGCCACGTCGTCGAGCTCTTCGTTCCTTCCTTGGGCTCCGTCTCCAGGACCGTGCAGGCGAATTCTCGATCCTTGACCTTCACGGTCGTGGTCTCGAGCCGGGCCAGGGTCGCGTCGGAGGCGAAATAGGCGCCCACCCAGGGGCCGTCCTTCAGGACGTATTGAGACAGAGCGGTCGGCTTGGTGCGGACCACGTCCGCGGCGTACTTCTTGCCCTTCACGTCGCCGTTGACGGACCCGAAGATCGAGACGTCCTGGGGTTCGGTCCAGACGAACTGCTCGGGCTCCGTTTTCCCGTCAACGCTCGTTTGCGAGACGAGGACGCGGTAGCCCGCGCCGGATTCGCGCAGACCCGTGTCCTTATAGCCGTCCTTGCCGGCGACCGAGGTCTTGACGCGGTACCACGCTCCGACTTTCTCCTTGCCCCAGGGATCGCGGAGAAACGCGAGATGGAGGGACGGAGGAGGCTCGGGCTTGGGCGGAGGAGGCGGCGGGGGCGGGGGCGGCGGCTCCGGCTTGGGGTCGGGTTTGGGCTCCGGTTTCGGCTCTGGTTTCGGCGGCGGCGCCGGCGGAGGAGGCGGCGGCGGTGGGGGGGGAGGCTCGGGTTTGGGGATGGCGACCGCAACTGGAGGGGGCGGCGCCGGCTCGATCTTGGTCGGAGGGGGCTCCTTGCCCGCCATCAGGTACAGCCACACGGCGCCGACGATCGCCGCCGCGGCGGATGCGCCCAGGATGGCGCCGAACGCGCGCGACCGCTTGCGCACCGGATCGTCGCGCCGGCAGCTCGGCGCACAGCGGCCGCCGTGCGCCTCGTCGGTGACGCAGAGCGTGCAGATGGCGTCCCCGCAGGCCGAGCAGAGCACCACGGCGGGCAGGTCCGGATGGAAGACGCAGGTGGCCTGGATCGTCGAACGCCGCGTGCCCGGAAGGATCATGGGCAGGGGCGTCTCCGCCTCCGGCGCGTCGTGGACGCTCGGCAGCCGCGGCCGCTCGGGCGGCGGGAGGTCCTCCGGGGTCGCGGGAACCGCGGGCTCCTCCAGGTCCTCCTGGTCCGGGATGACGAAGGGCATCCGCTCCCCGGCGCCTTCGGCCTTGGGGATCGACTGCATTCCGAGGATCGACGTGTTGTCCTTCTTGACCGCGTTCATGAGCGCCGAGCTGCCGATGTCCTCCGACGGGTCGCGCAGCGGCTTGACGGCACCCATGTCGAGCACGGACGTGCCGTCATCCCGGCGGAGGGCGTTCAGCTCGAGAATCGACGTGCCCTCGTCACCACCGGCGGACGGCGTCATGATCGACGAGTCGTCCTGCTTGGGGGCGCTCGCGCCGAGGTCGGCCTGCGCGGCGGACATCATGATCGACGGTTCGTTGAAGTCGGACCCGGCCGCCGGCTCGGGCTCCGGCGCGGGCTCGGCGACGGGGATGTTCGTGCGGGAGCTGTCGACGAAGCGCGGCTCGGGGGCCGGGGCCGCGCCGCCGAATTTCTTGAAGAGCTGCTCGACGTCGAGCATCGCCTGGCTCTCGGTCTGGGAGGGCGCTTTCGGCATCGATCCCGAGCTTGCGTCGAGGCCGATATCGGCGAGCGGATCGGCGGAGGCCGCCTCGGCGGCCGGGGTCGCAGCGGGGCTCGCGTCCGCGGGCGCCTCCAGGCGCGCCCACACGTCGTCGAACGCGTCGCCGCTTCCGGAGTCGGCGGGGGCGGCGGGGGCGGGCTCGGGGCTCACCACCTCGGCGGCGGGAGCGGTCTCCGGGGTCGGAGGCGGAAGGGCCGGCTCGCGCAAGGTGCGGCGCTTGGTGGAGAGCGTCTGCTCCGTGAAGCACAGCAGCGAGCAAAAGATGCTGCCGTCGACGTCGAGCATGCAGACCGGGCAGGTGGAGCCGCCGCATCGTTTACAGGCGCCCGCCGACGCTCGGTCGGGATGCTTGGCGCAGGAATCGGGCATATTCGCACGGAGTATACCCGACGGGAGAGATTTATTTCACCCATTAATTGAACGGTCGAGCCTGCCGGGACGCGGCGAGGGGTCGGCGGCCGGCCGAGGCCCGTCGGGTCGGGGGGCCAAGAGTCGGGCGAGGCGCTGGAGGATGTCGGCGGCCTTGAAGGGCTTCGTCATGAAGTCGTCGGCGCCGGCCAGGGCCTTCCAATGGTCGTCGCTCTTGCCGGTGCCCTGGGTGACGGAGGTCAGGATCATGATAGGGATCGCACGGGTGGCCGGATCGGATTTCAGCGACTGGCAGACGTCGAAACCGGTCGGGCCGGGCATCATGACGTCGAGGATGATCGCGTCGGGGGGCTCGGCGCGCACGCGGTCGAGAGCTTCCTGGCCATCGGCGCATTCGATGACGACGTAGCCTCGGCCGCGGAGGAGAAAGGCGAGGATGGATCGGATGGCGACGGAGTCTTCCGCCAAGAGGACGGTGGGCGTGCTCTGGTGCGACATGGGATCCCCTAATAACGTCACCCCGTCCCGGTCGCCCTGTCGCCTCGTCTCTCCGGAAGCCATCAAAAGATACCCCATAACTCGCCCCATCGAGGGAAAATCCTGGTGCTCCCGTCTGGTCGCCGCGTCGGTCGCCAGGTCCCGGCCCAGGCCCGGGCCGGGCGGCCGGAGGACGCCGGCGCGTCGCGGCCTCCGGAGGGGCGGGCCGAGCAAGCGAGGGGGACTTCGACTCTCGCGACTCTTGCCGTCGCCCGACGATCCTGCTACAAGCAGCTCCATCGGGCTCCGCGAGCGGCGACGGGGTCGGACCGTCTGGAGTCCGGCGGTCCAGGGACCTTCGCCCCCGCCGGGCCGGAGGCCGCCCCGGAGTGCGGTCGGTGGAAGGGGAGGGAAACTCCCGGGGACGTCGGGGCCGAAGGACCCTCGGTCGGCGTGGAGACACCGGATGTTCGAACGATTCTGGAGAAAGGGCGTGGGGGGCGACGCGGCTCCGTCCTTCCGCGAACCGTTTGGGGCCCTGGAGCTCGAGGCGGGCCTCGCCCAAGAGGCGATTGAGGCGGCTGGAGGAGAGGGGTGCGCCGGGGCGGTGCGGGACGCGCTGCGCTCGCTCAGCCCGGTCGAGAAGGACGACCTCGTCGATCGGCTCGTGCTCCGGCTCGCCCTCATGGTGATGGATCTTCAGGGAAGCCAGTCGCACCACCACAACCGACCGTATGGGCTCCTGGAACACCTTCTCAGCGTCGCCCGCGCGGTCGTGTCGCGTCTGGGCCCCGCCCTCCAGGTCACGGCGGATCGCGCCGTCCCCGAGCGGGAACGGGACCTCTGGGTCTACGGAGGGTTCCTGATGGGCCTCCTCCATGATCTGGGAAAAGTCCTCGACCTGGACGTCCAGCGTCCCGATGGCGGGGATCGCTGGAATCCGCTGGGCGAGCCCCTGGCGGCGTTTTGCGCGCGAAACGGGATCCGCACGACGGGCCCCGACTGGTGGCAATATCGCCGAGGTCGCGGTCTGACGGGCCACGTGTGGCACGGCATCCCTCTCTTCTCGCTCCTGCTCCCTCGCCCCGTCACGGACGTCCTGGGTCCCCGCCTTTTCCTCCTGACCGACGCGATGATCCTCCACGGAATGAGCGAGCGTCTGTCTCATGTCCCTCCCCACGCGATGCAGATCGCGCGCGTCGTGGCCGAGGTGGACGTCGAGCTGTCCCGGGAGGATCTGAGAAGGCCGGGGCCTGGAGGGTCCAGGGAGGCGCGGGACTCGGCCGGCGGAACGCTGGAGCGGGAGCTGTCGGCGGTCCTGGAAGAAGGGCTCCGTCATCAGCTCCTTCCGCTCAATCGCCCGGGCGGCGTCTATGTGACTCCGACCGCCCTCCTTCTGGAATACCCCGAGTCGTTCGATCTCGCGGGCGGGCTCCTCCCGTCGGAGCTCGCCTCGGGAATCGAGACGGGCGGCGCGACCCCGGACCTCTCCCGATTCCGGGAGGGCCTGCTCGGGCGCCTCGTCGACGCCCAGCTGCTCCCCCTCCACGTCCGGAGCGGTCGGACGGTCGAACTGGGGATCCTTTCCCATCCGGACGGCAGGAGCCGGGAAGGCGCCCTCGTCGTCCTGTCGCGCCCGCTCCTGCCCCCGGAGCTTCCCCTATTCGGAGGGACGATTCGACTCGAGGGTCCGGACTCGCTCTGGGGTTATGGGCCCGGGGACGACGAGACGGGACGCGCCGGCCCTCCGGGCGCCGCGGGCCGGCGGCTTAAAGCCCCCAGACGGGTCCCTTCGGGTCCCCGTCATTCTTCCGAGGAGGTCCGTTCGGATCCGAGGCTCTACGCCCAGCGCGTGGATCTCGAGCTCCATCCCGATACTCTGGCCGAGGATCTGGATCATGCGGTGTCGGAAGGCCTGCTCAGCCGGAACTGCATCACCGGAGAGGTCTTCCATCGGGAAGGCTGCCTCTGGTTCCGGCTCCCGACCAGCTTGACCCGAATCTTTCGCCGAAAGGGGATCGCGCTCTCGTCCGCCCAGCTGGAAACCGCGCTCGAAGCCTTGAGGCCCCTGTGGGGAGTCGACGCGCAGGGCGTTCGGCCGACGTCGGTCCAGGTGCGCGTTCATCCCGACCGCCGCGACGCCGAGCGGGTGCTCTGTCTCCCGGCCGACCTCATCGTCGTTCCCCAAGACCTTCGGGACTCGATCGGGGAGTGGCCCCACCCGATCGAGGTCCTCTCCACCACCGTCGGGGAACAATCCCGCGGAGACCACGCCCGCGAGACCCCGGGTCCGAGGCCTCGGGCGGGCCAGGGGGACCGCCGAAGCCCTGACGACCTTCCGCTCGCGCGGTTCACGCAGATCTATCAAGCCGTGTGGGATCTCTGCACGAACCAGACGATCGTCCGGACGGAGCTGGAGGATCTGGCGAATGAATTTGAGCAGAAGGTCCGCCGGACTCGGCTCATCCTGTACCGGAAACGGTCCGGCAGGCCCTCGGAAGTCTACGCGCTTTTCTGGGGACGCAGCCTCTCGGCGCTCCGCGGCGAAGAGGATTCCCCAGGGTGGAAGGGTCCCAAGCGGATCCACTATCTCTCCGGCCCCGTCACGGACGACTGGATCGAGGCCTGGGGGCTTCGACACCGGCGCGCCACCTACTTCGATTTCGACCGCCGGCGGCTGGCCTTGAACGAGGCCTTCGGCGCGGTGACCCTGGCTCTCACCACGACGCTCCAGCTGCTCCGGCATCGCTATACCCCGGCCTTAAAGTCGGCGGGTCTGCCGCCGCTTCCGCCGTCCCGGCTGCTTCAGGACCTGAGCCCCCAGGGTCTCCGCGGCGTCCGCCTGGGCTGGGCCTTGGCCCGAGCGGAGGCGCGGGGTCACGACGCGCTCACGGCTCACGTGGCCGCCGGCGCCACGAGCCAGGCGGCGAGTCCTGGAGTCGTCGTCCAGCGCGCGGTCCCACCGATCTCGGCCCGTTCGGCCTTCCGGGTCCGGCCGGAAGGGGTCGAGGTCCGGCGCAGGATGACGAAGCGCCAGCTCCGGATGCTCAAGATCCCGGACTCGCTTCATCCCGGGATCCTGGCGGCGGAAAAGGAGCGGCTCCGTCTCCGCTCCGACCTGGAGGAGCACGAGGCCCGTGTTCGTCGGATCCTGGTCCTCTCGGCCGACGCCATCCATCGGGCGGCGAGGCTTCTGTCCGAAGCCGGGACGGTCCTCGTGGATCAGGACGATCAACCGATCGGGTTGCCTCGGAGTCGCGGGGGAGGTCCCAGGGCGTGAATCCGTCCTCGGACGCCGGGGACACGGAAGCCCCTCCCGACCTTTAGGCCGCTCCCGGAGCGTTGGGCCCGGACTCGGCTCCTTCCGGAGCCGCCGCTCCGAACGGGATTCCTCTTGGGAGGCCCTCTCAGGGCCCGAGGGAGTTTGTCAATTCTGAACTGCGGCCTCTCAAAACGGCGACGCCATGGTCAAACGTGAAACGAAAGGGCGGGGGCATTCTTGCGTCTTCGCCACTCGTTTTCGCTTTCTGGCAAATCTCGGGGGCGTTCCGGACGCATCTCCCAGCGGCGGGAGGGGCGAGGGCGGTGGCACGTCCGTTGCTCTTCAGTTCTTTCCGGGGGGATAAGGAGACCCCGCCCGATGAGCGCCAGAGACCTCGTGGTGACCGCGGCCGTCTTGTCGTGCTTCTGCGTCTTGGCGGTGGCCAGTCTCTGGATCCCGGTCGGGGAGCACCCTGAGGCGGATGCGCCTTCAGCTTTTCAGGTCGACCGGACCGAGAAGACCATCCGTGTGCCCGAGGCGTCGGCCCGGCGGATCGGACTGGAGACCGAGACCATCATGGCCGAGGATGAGCCGGTCATCGCCCGCTTTACCGCCCGGACCGGATTCAACCTCGAGCACCTGGCCCACGTGAAAGCTCAATTCCCGGGCAAGATCGTGGACATCGGGCCCGAGCTGGGCTCCCGGGTGAGAGGGGGCGAGACCGGCGTGGCCCCGACGCTCCTGTGCGTGGTCGAATCCGTGGACCTGGGCAACGCCAAGAACGCCTACCAGAAGGCGAGGGTTCAGGACGAGCTGGACGAGGAAGCGCTCGAACGGACCAAGCAGATGATCTCCGAGCGCGTGCTGGGTCCCAAGTTCCTGCTGGATGCCGAGGCCGCCGTCAAAAAGGACCGCGCGGATGTCGAAGCGGCGCGGCAGAACCTGTTCGTGTTCGGCGTGAAGGACGCCGATCTCGACAAGGTCTTCAGCGAGAGCCGGGCCCAGCGGATGGCCTACGAGATCCGGGCCCCGATTTCGGGGATCATCGCCGAGAAGAACGTCACTCGCGGGGAGTACGCGGACAACACCGTCAATCTGTTCACCATCGCCGACACCTCCACCCTGTGGGTCTGGGGGGCGGTCTACGAGAAGGACTGGGGAACCGTGAAGGTGGGGCAGACGATGAAGATCCGTCTTGCCGCCTACCCCGATCAGCCCATCGACAGCGTCGTGGAGTTTGTCAGTCCGGAGATCGACGTGGCGACGCGGAGCATCATGATCCGGGGACGGATGGACAATTCCGGCGGGAAGATCCTTTCGGACATGTACGGAACGCTTCTGGTCACGGTGGACCAGGGGAAGGACTCGATCCTCGTCCCGTCGACCGCGGTGGTCCGCGACCTGAAACGGGAGAAGGCCTACCTCTTCGTCCGCAAAAGCCAGAAGACCGACGGATCCGCGACCTACGAGCGGATCCCGGTCCAGGCGGTATCGGTCGACGCCCATCGCCTCCGGGTCACGTCGGGATTATCGCCGGGGAGGAGCGTGGTGACGCGCGGGGCTCTCAACCTGTTCGAGGAAATGGAAAATCAGGAGTAGGGGATCCGAGGAAGCCTGAGCATGAAAAACACGACGTTTCGGATCGCGGCCGTCATGCTGGCGGCGGCGGGCGCCGTGCTGGCGACGGCGGCGGTCGGTCGCGATGACACCCCTCCGGCCCAGGCGAAGGGCCGGGAGTTTCGGGTGAAGGATCAGGCGATCGAGGTGTCGCCGGAGGCCGCCAAGCGCCTCAAGCTCGAGACCCTCGTGCTGACTCCCTCGACCCAGGTCGTGACGCTGCACCTGACGGGGAAGACGTCCTTCGACGGGGATCGCGTGGCTCACGTGAAGGCCCAGTTCCCCGGGAAAATCATGACCGCCGGTCCGGCCCTGGGCACCCGGGTCAGCGGCCCGGCCGCCGGCCCCGGCGGAAAGGCCACCCTCCTGTGCACGATCGAATCCGTCGACCTCGGGAACGCCAAGAACGCCTTCCAGAAGGCCAAGGTCCAGCTCGACCTCGACCGGGACAGCGCCCGGCGGGTGAAGGACCTCGTGGATGAAAAAGTTCTGGCGGACCGCTTTCTCAAGGAAGCCGAGGCGACGCTTCGGATGGACGAGGCCAATTACGAATTCGCCCGGAGGAGCCTGGTCGTCTTCGGCGTCGAGGAGGCCAGCCTGGAGAAGATTCCCGTCCAGGAGCGCTGGGAACGGATGACCTACGACATCGCGAGCCCGATCTCGGGCGTCCTGGTCGAGAAGAACGTCACCCCCGGGGAGTACGCGGACAGCACGGTGAACCTCTTCACGATCGCCGATACCCGCCGTCTGTGGGTCTGGGGCGACGTCTACGAGATGGACTGGGGCAAGGTCGAGGTCGGCCAGAAGCTCTACGTCTCGATCGCCGCCCTCCCGGGGCGGACCTACACCACCACCGTCGACCTGATCGCCCCGTCGCTCGATCCCGTCAGCCGCGGGATCCGCGTCCGAGGGACGCTCGACAATCCGGAGGGAACGATCCTGAAGGACATGTACTCGAACCTGACGGTGGAGGTCGGGAGAGACCCGGCGGCCTTGGCGGCGCCGGCGGAGGCCCTTGTGCGCGGCCTGCAGGCGGACGAGGCGTACCTTTTTGTCCGCGTGCCGGGCTCCCAGGGCGGCGGCGGCGACCTCTTCGAACGCCGGCAGGTGCGCTTCGAGAGCCTCGAAGGAGGCCGCGTGCGCCTCCTGGAGGGGGTCCATGCCGGGGAGGCCGTCGTGACCGTCGGAGCCGCCGCCTTGGACGACGAGATGCGCCGAAAATAGCCACCCGCGATTCCCGGGACACTCCTTCACGAGGGGGCTCCCCGGGTCCCGGGCCCCAGGAGGGCCTTTCCGCATGATCAAGAAGATCGTCGACTTTTCGATCGACCAGCCGGTGGTGACCGCGGCGATCGTCGTCCTCCTCGTCATCTTCGGATACACGAGCTATCTCCAGGTTCCCGTCGAAGCGTTCCCGGACCCCTCCGATGTGCAGGTGCAGGTCATCACCCTCTGGCCGGGCCAGGCCGCGGAGGAGATGGAGTCGCAGGTGTCCCGTCCCATCGAGCAGGTGCTCAACGGCACGCCCGGCCTGACCTCGCTGCGCTCGGCGAGCCTGTTCGGGTTGTCCCTCGTCACCACGACGTTCGAGGACGGGACGAACGACTACTTCGCCCGGCAGCAGGTGCTGGAGAAAATGATGATGGTGACCCTGCCGCCGGGAGCCGGCTGGCAGCTCGCTCCGCTGTCCTCTCCGGTCAACGAAGTCTTCCGCTACGTGATCGAAGGCCCCCGGGAAAAGATCTACGACGTGAGGGCGCTCCAGGACTGGATCATCGAGCCCCAGTTTCGTCAGGTCCCCGGGGTCGCGGATGTCGTGCCGTTCGGCGGCGCCGTGAAGCAGTACCAGGTCATCGTCGACCCGGTGCGTCTCCTCCAGCACCGGGTGACGCTCCAGCAGATCTTCAGCGTCCTCCAGAACAACAACCAGAACACCGGCGGCAACGTGATGAAGTCCGGCGAGCAGATGTTCGTCGTCCGGTCCACCGGCCTGCTCACGGGCGTCGCCGACATCGGACAGGTCTGGATCACCAACAACGATGGCCGTCCCATCTACGTGAAGGACGTCGCCGACGTCCGCATCGGCGAGGCGCCCCGCGAAGGGACGTTCATGTGGCTGGACCGGACGGATCCCGCCAAGGTCCGGAAGAACGACGACATCATCGAAGGCATCGTCCTCATCCGGAAGAACGGGAACGCCCTGCAGATCCTGGAGGGCATCCGGGAGAAGGTCAAGACGATGAACGAGGTCCTCCTGCCCCGGGGCGTCCAGATCGTCCCGATCTACGACCGCAAGGAACTCGTGAATTACACGGTCTCCACCGTGCTCCACAACCTCGCCGAAGGGGCCATCCTGATCCTCTTCATCTGCCTGGTCTTTACGAGCAGCCTCCGGGCCTCCGTCGTCATCTGGCTCCTCATCCCCCCCGCGCTCCTCACCGCCTTCCTCATCCTGCACCTGAACGGCACCGCGGCGAACCTCCTTTCGCTCGGGGCCGTCGACTTCGGGATCCTGGTCGACGCCACCGTGGTCGTCGTGGAGGGGATCCTGGTGGCGAAGCTGTCGGCTCCGCCGGAGAAGCCGTTCAAGGAAGTCGTCCGAACCACCGCGAGCAATCTGGGCCGGGCGACGATCTTCAGCCAGGTGATCTTCATCATGGCCCTCATCCCCATCTTCAGCTTCCAGCGGGTGGAGGGGCGGATTTTCAAGCCCATGGCCCTCACGATGGGCGGGGCGATGCTCGGGGCGATCG
>Ga0070731_10004059_pt1 | contig 12785 bp, 10 predicted proteins | sample Coa_R1_2_FD_66448 | JGI IMG/M metagenome (GOLD analysis project Ga0070731, IMG submission 66448) | Surface soil microbial communities from Centralia Pennsylvania, which are recovering from an underground coalmine fire - Coalmine... | ecosystem: Environmental > Terrestrial > Soil > Unclassified ... | reverse complement strand
AGTGAATTCCAGCGACGTCGAAAGCACCGCATCCAACGAAATTACCGTCACAATTCCCAACCCTTGAACATCGAAACCCCAACGTCAACAATGAACGATTTTTTCGCGTCCCCCCTTCGCATGCCGCGTGGCATTTCGGGTATCGACCACGAGCTTGGCGTCGCGCACGATGGCGTCATAGTCGTACTTGGAGTGGTCCGTCGCGATGAGGACACAATCATAGCTGGCGAGGCGCTCGGCGGTGAGTTCAACCGAGCGCTTATTCGAGAAATCGTAGTGCCGCATCTTGAAGAGCGCGGGGAAGTAAGGATCATTGTAATCGACAAGGGCGCCGCGCTGGGTGAGCAGCTCCAGCAACTTTAGAGACGGCGACTCTCGCAGGTCGTCGACGTCCTTCTTGTAGGCCACGCCCAACAGCAAAATTCTGGAACCCTTGATGCTTTTTTCGCGCTCGTTCAGCGCTTCCGCGAGCGCATTTACCACGTGGTAGGGCATTTCGGTGTTGATTTCACCGGCTAACTCGATGAAGCGCGTAGCGAAGTCATATTCGCGTGCTTTCCAGGAGAGGTAATAGGGATCAACGGGGATACAGTGGCCACCCAGACCCGGGCCAGGATAAAAGGGCATAAAACCGAATGGCTTGGTTGCCGCGCTATTGATTACTTCCCAGATGTCAAGACCCATGCGAAGACTGAGCTGCTTCAATTCATTGACCAGCGCAATGTTGACGCAGCGGAATATATTCTCCAAGAGCTTGACCATCTCGGCTGCGCGCGTCGAACTGACGGGCACGACTCTGGAAACGATCTGCGCGTAAAGAGCCGCGGCAGCCTGCCCACTGGCAGGATTGATGCCTCCGACTACTTTGGGTATTTGGGCCAAACCGTAATTCTTGTTCCCCGGATCTTCGCGCTCCGGGGAGAAAGCGAGATAGAAATCAGTTGCCACCCCTTTGCCGCTCGATCCTGCGTCAATCGGGCAGCGCAAACCGCCCGCGGCGAGTATCGGCAGGACCAGTTCTTCCGTGGTTCCGGGATATGTGGTGCTCTCGAGCACGACGAGTTGATTGCGTTGCAGATTCGGGGCGATGGCGAGCGCGGTGTTCTCAACATAACTGAGATCAGGCTCTCGTCGCTCATCCAGCGGAGTGGGAACGCAGATCAGCACCGCATCCATCTCGCGGAGACGAGTGAAGTCGGTTGTGGCGTCGAAACGCCGGCCATCCACGTGCGCGCGAATCTTATCGGCTGGAATATGCTGTATGTAGGATTGGCCGGCGTTGAGCTTGTCGACCTTAGATTTATCGGTATCGAAGCCCGTGACAAGCTGGCCGACATCCGCAAAACGCAGTGCGAGTGGAAGACCCACGTACCCACATCCAATGATGCCAATCCGTATTCCCTTACCTGCAAAAAACTCAGGTTTGCGTTGCGCTTCCATTCCGCCTCCACTTTCAATGGCCCGTAGTATGAAAATCAACTATAGCAAGAATCGGAATTCTAGAATCCCTCTCCTCCGCGAAGACCCTCGAAAGGAGGGACGCCGAACTGCCAACGGCGCACGAATACTGGCCGGTACTTGGTTTTGGGCAACGCCTCAGGCGAGGACCTCGCTGACGAGCCGACTTACGTGTTCGGCGATGGACGGCGCAGAAGTAAGGCCCGGCGATTCGATTCCGATCAAGTGAATTGCGCGCGGGAAATCAGGATCCGACTGAATGATGAAGTCAGGCATTCCGGTTGCTTTAGGCATCGCTCCGGATGAACCAGCCGGAGGGATCAGCTTGGCGCGAATTCCGGAATACGCGGGAACGAAGTCCGAGGGCGTAACCGAGGGTAGAAGCTTTTTTGCAAGATCGGCGAAATATTCGACCGGTTCGCGGTCTCGCTCGTAGTCGTTTTTGTCATTGACATAGTGCGCGGTCGGCCCGACAAGAACGCTGCCCCAGAGCGTTTTGGTGAGATGCACACCAAGGCTCAGGCCGTCATGGGGCAAGGGGTACACCAGGCCGCGTACTAAATTCTGTTTCTCGCGTATCAACTCGCAGTACTCACCCCGAACCGGATAGATACGGTGTTGGGCCATTTTCGAACCAAGCAGCGCTGCAACCTCATCGGCAAAGAGTCCAGCACTGTTCACGAGGCAGCGGGTTTCGATTTCACCGGCTGTGCTGACCACGCGAAGGCACCCGCCGGCGGGATCGAGATGTTCGACGCGAGCATGGGTAACGATATTGGCACCGTTCTCGGTGGCGACACGGGCGTAGGTCTTGACCAATTCTTCGCTTGCCACAATACCGGTGGAGGACACAGCGATGGCTTTGAATCCTTCGACGTGAGGTTCTCGGGCGCGGATTGCGTCGCGACCCAAAATAGTAAGGCCTTCCAGTCCATTTGCGCGTCCGTTTTCGACCAGCGCGAGTAGATCGTTTTCTTCCTCCGGGCTCGACGCGACAACCAATTTGCCGATTTTGCGGTGCGGAACGTTGTGAGCAGCGCAGAATTCGTAGGTGAGTTGGTTGCCACGCACACAATGCTTTGCCTTGAGGGATCCGGGATGGTAATACAATCCCGAATGAATCACGCCGCTGTTTCGGGAGCTTGCTCCCATGGCGAGCTTGGGCATGGCCTCAAGTAAAAACACATCATCCCAGCGAGAAGAGAGAGACCGCGCGATGGCGCACCCTACTACGCCACCTCCGATGATTACGACGTTGGCGTGCTCCATTTGGTCCTCAAATTATGTGGGCGCCACCAGCGCTCCCTAGCATTAGAAAAGTGCCGGCGACAAATGCAATTGTAGCGCACGCAACCGCGAGTGCCACCCACCATGTCACTTCTTAGTTCGCGAAGAAAAACGCCTCGCTATGCTATTCGGCACGCTCAGCCAGAGCGGAATTGAGCTGAGTGCGCCACTCCGGGAGTTGAACAGCGAATGTTTCAGTGAGCCGCCGGTTGGAAAGCACAGAATAAGCTGGCCGCCGAGCGGGTGTCGGATATTCCGGTGTTTTAATGGGAACAATCCTTCGCGCCAATAGTGCCTTCCCGCTGCCGGCCCACAACCACGATTCCCGCGGGGCCCGGAGGGCACCATCTAGGATCGCTACAGCGAATTCGTGCCAATTGGTTTGACCAGCGGCTGTCATATTGTAGGTTCCGCTGACCTCTTCGACAGTCGGAGCGTCTGTATCACGCCTTAGTGTTTTACTGAGGATATTCGCGGTGGCGCGCGCAATCTCGCGGCTCCAAGTGGGCGCCCCGAACTGGTCATTGACCACTCGGAGTTCTTCACGCTCGGCCGCGAGGCGCAGGATAGTCAGTAGAAAATTTTTTCCGCGATTCCCATACACCCATTGGGTTCGGAATATGAGGTGCGGTACCGCAGCAGCACGGATGGCATGCTCGCCGCCCAGCTTTGTCCGTCCATAAGCATTAATCGGATTCGTGGAGTCAGACTCGTTGTAGGGGGTGGTTTTCGCGCCGTCGAACACGTAATCGGTCGAGTAGTGAACCAGCGCCGCGCCGATCTTTCGCGCCTCTTCGGCCATGACGCCAGGAGCGTCAGTATTAATTGCTCGCGCGATAGACTCCTCTCTTTCGGCCAGATCGACGGGTGTATATGCGGCGGCATTAACGATCAGCTGTGGACGAATCTCGCGAACGACACGGCGTATTTGTTCCGGACGGGTGAGGTCCAACTGGTGACGATCGACCGCGACAAGGTCGCCAATTTCTGGAAGGATGCGGGCAAGTTCCGCACCAACCTGGCCGTTTTTGCCGGTCAGCAGAATTCTCACACTCATTTGCCGGAGTACCGGGGAAGAAGATCCCGCGGGACGTCAGCGAGCTTAGGATAGCGAGAATCCTTCTCGGACAACAGCGGGGCGGCGAGCCCCCAGGAAACATTCAACGCAGGATCGCTCCAAAGCACCCCGTGTTCATCCGCTGGGTCATACAGCTCGCTGCACTTATAGAGAAACTGCACTTTTTCACTCAACGCCAGATAGCCATGCGCAAAGCCGGCGGGTACATAGATCTGATTCTGATCCTTCGCCGAGAGCAGCACGCTGGTCCACTTCCCAAAATGAGGTGAGCCAAGCCGAATATCGACGGCTACGTCGAAGGCTTCGCCTTCCACGACACGACAAAGTTTGGCCTGCGGGCGATGAAGCTGGTAATGGAAACCGCGCAATGCTCCCCGCGATGAAGCGGCGTGGTTGTCTTGAACAAAAGTATCGGTGATTCCCAGCTCGGCGAACTTGGCGCGGTGGTAGGTCTCCATGAAAAAGCCCCGGGCGTCACGGATGACCTTTGGCCGCAACTCGCACACGCCTGGAAGCGATGTTTCAATTCGTTGCACCGCGCTTATACCCTCTGGACTCGTTCGGGCAGTCGGCCTGGGCAGCAATGTGACATTCGCCGTCGGAAAAGCGACACCAATTGCGCAAAGTTAGCGGGAGGATTTTGGCCCGGATTGAGCGACAGCGTCGAGCGAAGAATCGCGATTTTCGTAATATTTCTCATAGTATGAGCGATATTCGCCAGCGCGAATTCTTTCAACCCATTTGGGGTTCGCTTTGTACCACTCGACAGTGTGACGGAGACCCTCGTCGAGCGCAATCGAAGGCTTCCAGCCGAGATCTCGTTCTATTTTGTGGCAGCTCAGGGCATAACGACGGTCATGCCCGGGGCGGTCCTTTACGTAGCTGAGCAGCGTTTCCGACCTCCCAAGCAGCCGGAGCAAGCGCTGAGCGAGAGTCAGGTTCTCTACGATGTCTAGGCCGCCGATGTTGTAAACCTCTCCTATGCGGCCGCCCTCGAGGACCGCCAAGACTCCACGGCAGTTATCTTCCACGTGCAACCAATCGCGCTGCTGCTTTCCATCACCGTAAATCGGAAGGGGCTTTGCGTCAACCGCATTGGTGATCATCAGCGGCAGAAACTTTTCGGGAAATTGATAAGGGCCGTAATTGTTGGAAGAACGAGTGATCAAGGCCGGAAAATCATAGGTACGCACATAAGAACGCACCAGCAGATCAGAGCTGGCCTTGGATGCTGAGTAGGGGCTGCTCGGCTGGAGCGGCGAGCCTTCATCCGCGAAAGCACCGGGAAGAATGTCCCCGTAGACCTCGTCAGTCGAAACATGGACGAAGCGCTTTATTCCAAGCTTGCGGGCTACTTGCAGCATCACAAAGGTTCCGACGACATTGGTGTCAATCGCCGCCGAAGGTTCATAAATGCTGCGGTCGACATGGGACTCGGCGGCGAAGTGGACTACCCAGTCGCACCCTTCCATCGCTGTCTCGACGGCGGCGGTGTTGCAGATGTCGCCTTTGACGAAGTGATAGCGCGGATCATCGGCAATTGAAACAAGATTTGCCAGGTTCCCGGCGTACGTGAGCTTGTCGAAGTTGATCACGGAATATTCCGCGCGCTTGGCCAGAATATGGCGGATAAAATTGGAGCCGATAAAACCGGCCCCTCCGGTGATGAGGATCTTCATCGAGAGACTGCCTGCCGTTTGGTAGACACCGCGTCGAGTTTATTCGCGCCCGTTTCCGCAACGAGGTTATTCGCTCGGAGCAGGGACTCGAATGTGCCCGCATCGGTCCACCAGCCGTCGAGCACTTCATAAGTAAGCTTATTTTCTTCGATATAGAAATTATTGACGTCCGTGATTTCGAGTTCGCCTCGACCGGAAGGCTTCAATCGGCGAATCTTCTGAAAAACAGTGCCATCGTAAAGATAAACTCCAATCACGGCATAGTTCGATTTGGGCGACTTCGGCTTTTCTTCAATGCCGACGACGTTCTTTCCGCGGATCTCCGCGACGCCAAACCGTTCGGCGTCGTTGACTTCTTTCAGGATGATCTTGGCGCCTTCCTTTTGTTTCTTGAAGCTTTCTACGGCATGACAGACGTTTGTTTCGATGATGTTATCACCCAAGATCACACAAATGGGATCGCCGCCCGCGAAATACTCTGCCAGCCCAAGCGCCTCCGCGATGCCACCCTCGCCTTCCTGGTACGTGTAGTTCAGGTGCTTCAGACCAAAATCTCGGCCATTGCCGAGAAGCCGAAGAAAGTCACCTGCATTTTTCCCCCCGGTGACGAGTAGTATTTCCTCGATTCCGGCATTCACGAGCGTCTGGATCGGGTAATACACCATGGGCTTCTCATAAATTGGCAATAGATGCTTATTCGTTACACGGGTGAGTGGATTCAAACGACTGCCAGTGCCGCCGGCCAAGACCACACCTTTCACGGATTATCTCCCCGGCAGGTTGCTCTCGACCTGCCATCTATCCAATCAGGATCGCAATTACTCGACCGAAGATCTCGCCATGCTGGGCCGATTAAGGCGAGCCGGGTATCTCAGCAACCGCTTCGGCCGCTAAACGCATACAATAACCATCCCAATTCATACGGACGACATTCGTGGAGGATGCCCATCTTACGATGTGAAGCGTTCCGGTAGACGCGCAGATGCGACAGCGCCACATCGACCTTCATCGAGAACTCAGGTACCGGATGTATGCGCCGCCAGACCAAGTTGTGGGTGAAGTCTCTCATGTCGGTTTCGAGCTCATTGGCGCCGCTGATCCATTCCAGTCCACGATAAATGGCTTCGTCAAAACTCCGACCGGTCGATTCCGCTAGCGGAAACAGGGCCATGGGGGCCATTGCTTCTTGGTGGACCGAGAAGACCGGGTACATGTCGGCGACCCTTCCAGCTCTCGAATCGTAATGCCACCACCATTGACCAAGCGGGCCCTGGACCCGACAAATGCCCAGGCCGCATGCGAGAGCGCGCTCCAGGGCTTCACGCTGCTTGAATGCTTCGCTGAACCGCGTGAAGGCGAGAATCGGGTATACCTGATCCGCAAAACTGCCCAACCAACCCCTCAGCCTACCCGTACTCCCCACCGATGTATTCAGGTGCCCAAAAAACCCGCCCACGCCTTGATTCTTTACAAGGAGTTTGTATGTCTTGTTTGCGATTTCAGATACGTCCGGCAAGCCAGCCTGCGGCGTGAGAGCCACGTGCGAGAGCCCAGTCAACAGCCAAGCCAGCTCCATCGTCCGGCCCTGGCGAAGATCGACGTGCTTCGAAAAAAAGTCTTCGGCGATTAACCGATTGAGGAGCGGAGGAAGCTTCTCGGGAGAACACACGGCGACCAACCACAGCAGCAAGCCAAAATCCCCTCCTGAAGCGGGCCAGTCTCTGTTCTCCAGGAGCGCGTCAAGAAGAACAGTGATCGGAAACGGCGATTCGCCTCCAGCCTTCTCCAACTCGCAAAGTCCTAACAACGTCATCGCCGTATAACGTGGGGAGAGACCTTCTTGCTTGAGGCCACCTGAGGTTTGGGTGAGCCGGTAACAGAATAACCCCCTTTCCGGGACGAACATCGGACCGAGGCCTTTGGTGGAAAGACCGATCAGTTGCTCGACATCAACGCGTATTGGAGCCGCCGCGGTTTTCTCCGATGCCACGTAGTCTTCCGAATCAGGTTCCTTAAGGTTCAGCGACACTCGACCTCCGCGATTTCGAGGATGGCCTCCACAATTCGACCCATCGCTTCCGGGCGGGGAATTCGCATCTGCAGCGGCTTTTCGCGACGCTTCAGCTGAATCTTGGTTTTTACGTCGTCCACGGATTCGAGCAACATCAGTCGCCCGCTCTCCGCTAGATAACGATCGACAGCTCCAATCTTTCCTCGAAAAATGCTGTAGACCGGGACCTCCAGGGCCGCCGCCTCGCGATTCATCGTACCACCGCCGCTTACGACCAGGTCCGAAAACCAGATCAAATTCAGCCCGTCAACGGGCGCCGACGGAATAATCATTTGGCCAGAGGCAATCAAAGTGGCCCAGCGTTGCCGGAGTATGGCGCTCTGCCTGACACTCCTGGGCAAGGTCACCGCGCGGACGTTCGGATCAGCCGAAAATAGCTCGAGAGCCGCTACGAACAGCTTCTCGGCTTCCGGATTGTGATAATGCGCTTCCGTCGCAGGTGGCCGCAAGGTCACTAAGATATTGCTCGGCGAAACTCCCAACGTTTGCAAGATCGATGGATCCGGCTGAAACTGCGGGATATAAACATCCTCCTTGAGTCCGGGATAAGTCAGCGTTCGGCCCCGCTTACCGTTCATGGTCGCTTTGGGAATGATTTCCGGTGTTAATACCCAGTTGGGCTCGACAAAACCAGTTTTCGTGCTGTGCTCGTAATCGTGCATCATTATGGTGGGAATCCCTAACAGCACACCGGCAAGGATTTGAGCACGCGATCCATGGGAGAGCGCTAGGTCAGGGCGAACCTTGACTGCCATTGGCAACAATTGAGCGGTGCGCAAGCAGTTTCCTAGAACTTTCAGAAGCTTGTTCTTGCCATAGTGCCGACCTACAACCTTGCACGAAAGCTGATGAAATTTGAGTAAGTCGCACACCTGATACGTGTCCCGCGCGGTCAGAATGATCTCGAAACCTCGGCTTTGGAGCTTCTGCATGATGGGCTTGAAAAAGGGGACGTGCGGCGAGTTGTCGATGTCAATCCAGATCTTTTTTCCCGTGGCATTACCCCTCGGAGCAGCAAATGAGAGACCTGGACGAGATTCCCGCTCTCGGGTTTCGGGGATTTGTGCAGTGGCGCTATCCAAGACTGTATTTCGATTCATCGGTCCGACTTTAGCTGACATTAGAAAGCTCCTGCGGCGACAATCGTCCTGCCTTATACAACCAGTTACGAGCGGGTGCCAGGACGTCCAGACGGCTTGACCGGCAAACCATATGCCAACTACGTAGGAGGGACGAGGTCCTCGATTTCTTGCGGCGAGTCTCGATAGATCGAGCCGTTACGAACGAAGCGCTAGTAAGCGCCGTCTCCCAAAACCACCGCGCGTGGAGTCTCCAGAAGGATTGTAAGGTCAAGCCAGACGGACCATTCCCGCGCATACTGAATGTCCAAGCGCACCATATCGTCGAATGGAACCCGGCTGCGGCCTTTTACTTGCCAAAGGCCCGTTATCCCTGGCTTAACTTCGAGAACACGACGGCGATGCCATGTGTCGTACCGCTCGTATTCATAGGCTAGCGGCGGGCGGGGGCCGACTAATGACATGTCGCCAAGCAGGACGTTGATAAATTGTGGAAGCTCATCGAAACTCGTACGGCGTAGAAACCGACCCACTCGAGTAATCCTCGGGTCGTCCTTCATCTTGTAAACCGGTCGTCCCGTGCCTTCTTCAGCTTTGCTCTTGTACGACCCGGCGATCAGATCCTTCATAAATTCCTGATGGATCTTGGGGTCGTTCTCGGCGTACATAGAACGGAATTTGAGACATTTGAATGGTTTACGAAATTGCCCTAACCGCTCTTGCTGAAAGAACACCGGCCCCTTTGATCCTAGCTTCACCGCAATGGCGATCACCAAGAACAGCGGTAAACAGAAAATGAGGGCCGCGGCGCTTAAAACCACATCCATGAATCTCTTTACCAAAAGTGGGATTCTCTTCGAATCCTTGCGATCAAGCAGGTCGGGATAGAGAGCCGTGTCGGGAGGCAAATCCGGGTTCTGTTCGTCGCTCCCGAAGATATGGACTGACATGTGCACCAGCTTCAGGTCCTCCGGGCTCAATTCGACATCTAAGGCTTCCCGAACTTTACTGACAACGGTTTCCACGTCGGTCGCGTCCACGTCGCCCATTTCTGTGAAAATCGTCCCTAAAATCCTATCTTCTTGGTACCACCCTGCAATATCGGTCTCACGTCGCGCTGCATCCACTGCCCGAACCAAACCTCCGCGCACCTCACGATGACGTGAGCCCTGGAGCGCACTAGTCCCATCCACCAAAACGAGCAAAAGCTTTCTCTGAGACCGTTCCGCCTTCTTACGTTCGAAGCAGAGCATACCCACAAATAATTCTTCCGGCAACACCTGCTGCATCAGCCCAGCAGGACCTCGGCGATCACCGAACCGGGCGACGGCAAGACGGTTAGCGCTGGAGGCAGGTTTCTGTTTCGCGAGAGCGATTTTACTCATCGTATCCTTGACCCTAACCCAGACCCACCTTTGAGGCGCCACTGCGACAACCGACGACAATTCGGTCGGCGCTCTCCAGCAAGGTGCAATCCTTAGACCAAATGAGAGGCGGGGCAACCAGAACCGCCAGATACAGCCAATACGCGTATCTAGTTAGAAACAATGAACTATCGCAGCGTGCAATTGGTTGGCCCTACGGATAGCCTCCGCAGGTACTAGAAACGGCGCTTCAATGGTGAAAAAAAATACTCACACGGTGCAAGGATATTCCGTGATGTGGCGAATTCGGGTACCGGCCTAAGGGCTTTAGCTTCAATAAATAACGGAACTTCCGGGTCGGAATTACGGGATCTTCGACCCCCCTCGGAGGATAGTGATCCCTTCAGAACCAGCGGAGGCGCACGGATAGGCGGGAAAACGCATTCTCAAACCCTAGGCGACAACGGACGTCTTGCACCGCAACTGCCCACGCACCGGAAGGGTTATTATTCGAAGTCGGCAGTGCGCACGGCCTAAATCCTCCTGCCGGTGTCCGCGTACTAACCTCGGACACGCACAACGCTTTGGATAATCATTCCGGTGGCCTCCTGGAGTAGCCGAAAGCGAGTGAGAACTCCGTGGATGAAAGCAGCTACGAGAGCGGTGAATGACGCGCGGAGGGCAAGGGTGAGCAAGGTGGTCCCGAGCGAGTGCGGCAGAAGTGTGGTAATTAGGCAGGCCCCAGCCAGGGTTGGGATCAGCGGCCACAGCTGCGCGCCAATATCGGTAACGCTGACACCTAATTTGCGGCGCAAAAATGGCAGGTACACGACAGTCTGGATCGCATACGCGAAGAGTACCACAAGTGCAATCGATTCAATCTTTCGGGTGCGTAACGCCAGGACCAGCAAAAGAACTTCGGTGCTTCCTGCCAGAATAGTGGCACGTAATAGCGTCTTTGTCTGTCCCAGCGCCAGGATGCAACTCCCAATTGGTTCAGTGATTGAACGCAGGATTCCGTAGAAACATAGAATCTCAAACGAAAGTGTCGCCGGGACCCATTTGTTGGTCCCCTTGCCCAAAAACGTCACGAGGAAGAAGTGTGCGTTTGCAAGCAGGGCAGTATTGACAACCACAGATACAAAGCCTGCCAGCCCTAAGGCTTTCAAATAGCCTCGCTTCATGGCAGCTGAGTCGAGCTGGATTTCAGCAAACGCTGGAAGCAACACGTTATTTAACGAGTCGTAGAGAACGCCACAAACGAAACTGCCCCACGTAAACGCTAATGCGTAATATCCTAGTTGAGCGCTTCCCATGGCCGAGCCAATCAGGAGATTATCCAGGTTAAAAATGGCAAAAATGAGAACTCCGCTTCCGAGCAACGGTGCGCCAAACCGCAAGTATTCGGTAGCATCGGCCCGGTCGAAATCCACTCCGAAGGGAATTCTTCGCACAAACTGAAGAGCTAAGGCGCTGACCAGCGTTGCTCCGACATCCGCAAACACAACCGCCCAATACGTCCAACCTAACAGGATCAACACGACGACGAGAATGCAACGGGCGATCGCGCTCGAGATCCCTGGGACCATCAGTGCCCGGTAATTCTGTTCCCGCACTAAGGTCACCATAGGCATGAATCCGATCGTATTGATTAGGAAGTCCACCGCCAGAACGCGAACTACATTCGTCGTTGCGGGATGTTGGAAAAACCGGTGCGCGAAAGGGGCGATGAAATATGCGGTAAGAAATGCTACGCATCCAAGAATGATTTTTAGAGTGAACGCCGTACGAAGGCTTGGACCACTGAGCGAGGGTCGGCGAATAGCTGCGTTACCCACTCCGACGTCGCTAAAATGGTTTAGAAAACCAATGATGATGGATGCGAATCCGACGACGCCATAATCCCAAGGCGTAAGAGTCCTGGCTACGATGGAACTTGCGAGTGCGATGCAGACCAGTACCGTCCCTTTGGTTAGACCGGCGTAGAGGATATTGTGGAATATCGTCCGCTTAGAAGTGGCCATGGACTCGCAGCAAAGGAGACTAGATCTAACTTAACACGCTGCCCGTGGCTAGACCATGCCACCGAAATCAGAGAACTCGAGGTCGGGCACTTGTCGTCACGATGGCGTTCATGGAGATCTATGCGATGGCGACATGGCATTTCCCGAATGAGCAAAGCGTACACCTTCCGTGTGATGTTCCTCTGATCGTTTTCCCGGATGCCCCAGTTCTTCCGCAATGACCTTCAAATAATCATGCCCAAATTTCTGGTCGGGCTCCAAATAGTTTCCTTCTCCCCATTCGTTCCATGATTTGACAAAGACGAGCCGCTCTTCTGGATCGCGAGACTCGACCAAACTCAGCGCATCTCTCAGGTGGGCGCGAAATAATTCCGGCGTCGATTCGTGCAGGACGTACCCGCCAGCCTGTGACCTCGGAGTATTGTCCCAGTTTGGTGCCACGCAAGGATATACATCAGGTTGTTCGCTGCAGCCGTCGAGCAGGAAAGGAATCATATCCCGGTACAGTCTTACGTGAGCGCCGAATCTACCGACTAGCGATCGGTATCGCCGCCAGAAGAAGTGCCGTACTGTCTCTCTCGACAGTCGCAGGTTCCCCACGCCTCCCATACGTCTGAGAATCAGGTCCCGAAAAGGGACGATAAACCCCTTGAAAACATTGACGATAACACAGCCGTCAAAACCAGCTGACCTGAAGTCCCAAGGCAACTCTACATTGAGTAAATGAGCCACAAAGTGCAACCCA
>Ga0070731_10004058_pt1 | contig 12797 bp, 12 predicted proteins | sample Coa_R1_2_FD_66448 | JGI IMG/M metagenome (GOLD analysis project Ga0070731, IMG submission 66448) | Surface soil microbial communities from Centralia Pennsylvania, which are recovering from an underground coalmine fire - Coalmine... | ecosystem: Environmental > Terrestrial > Soil > Unclassified ... | reverse complement strand
ATCAGTTCATCCTAGGCAGCAACTATCAAAAGTATACGACGCCGCAGACCAACGTCGTGCAGTTTGCCTTCAATGTGCCCAAAGTGATGGTGCGCCATACGCAAGTGTGGCTGCTGGCCCTTTACGGCGCGCAAGTTCCGCCGGGTACAACCCCGACACCCTCTCCGACCCCCTCACCCACCGCCTCACCATCTAGCTCCCCATAAGTTAGCTCTCGCCGCGTGTCACCCTAAGGAGCGCGCGTAGCGCGCGTCTCGAAGGGGCGCGTCTCGAAGGGGCGCCAGTCGAAGGGGCGCGTCTCGAAGGGCTGAGCGGAGTCGAAGGGGGACCCGCCAACCACACTCCGTGTGACCTCCGCCGCGCGTCGCACCTTCATCGCATCCTTCCTCGGGTGGATGCTCGACGCGTTCGACTTTCTGCTGCTCACGTTCGTCATCACGCGCATTGCGACGTCGTTCGATCGCACCGTCGCGGATGTTACCTTCGCATTGACGCTCACGCTCATGTGCCGCCCGATCGGCGCGCTGCTCTTCGGCTGGCTGGGCGATCGCTACGGCCGGCGCATTCCGCTGATGATCGACATCGGATTCTACTCGGTGATTCAGTTGGCGACGGCGTTCTCGCCCAACTTCACGACCTTCCTCATCCTGCGTGCAATTTACGGCGTCGCGATGGGCGGCGAGTGGGGCCTCGGCGCCGCGCTCACGATGGAGTCGCTGCCGCCGCAACGGCGTGGCGCCATCGGCGGGATGCTGCAGAGCGGCTACATGTGGGGATACCTGCTCGCAGCGGGAGTGTACTACGCCGTCTTCACGTTCACGCACTGGGACTGGCGCGCGCTCTTCGTGATCGGCGCCCTGCCCGCGCTGCTCATCTTCTACATCCGTTCGGGTGTTCCGGAATCGCCCGCCTGGCTCGCGGGCAAGGCGCAACGCATCTCCGCTTCGCCGAACTTCTTGCTCAAATCGATCCTGGCGCACTGGCCGCTCTTCATCTACGCCATCGCATTCATGGCCGGGCTGAACGCGTTATCGCACGGCACGCAAGATCTCTACGCGACGTTCCTTCAGAAGCAGCACGGCTTCGCGCAGGGCACAACGTCGTTGCTTGCAACCGTGGGTGCGCTTGGCGCGATCTTCGGCTCCATCTTCTTTGGCACGCTGTCGGAGCGTTTCGGACGCCGTGCGATGGTGATGCTCTGCTGCGTCTTCGGCGCCTTCGCCATTCCGCTGTGGATCTTTAGCCAAACGAAACCGCTGCTCGCCTTGGGCGTCTTCGTCATGCAGATCGCGGTGCAGGGATGCTGGGGCGTCATTCCCGCACACCTCAACGAACTTTCGCCGGCCGACGTGCGCGGAACGTTTCCGGGATTCACCTATCAGCTCGGCAATCTTATTGCCGCAGGCGTCGCGCAGCTCGAGGCGGTTCTCGCGACGAAGATGCCCCTTGCGAGCGGCGCTCCAAACTACGCCGCCTCGATGGCGCTCGTCGCCGCGATCGTACTCGTCTCGGTCTTCATTCTCGCGGCGCTCGGCTATTTCGTACGCAAGGAGACGCGCGGCCTTACGCTGACGTTGCAACCGGCCGAATAACAAGCTCCAATAGCGGGTACCATCAATGCCAATATGAGCACGATGGATTTTCAGGGATACCTGACCAAGCAATTCGAGGCCCGCTCTTCCGATTCGGGCAAGCGCATCCGCTCGACCGCGGAGACGATTCGCTCCGTTGCCGATCAGCTGCGCAGCGATCCAAACACGTCGATGGCGGCCGATTTTGCCGAGCGCGGCGCCGACGTCATCGATCGCATCGGCGTTTATGTCGAGCAGACACCGCTCGATCAGATGATGTCCGATGCCGAGAGGTTTAGCCGGCAAAATCCGTGGGTGGTCGCGACCGCTGGGCTTGCCGCCGGAATCCTCGCCTCGCGGCTGGTGAAGTCGACCGCGGCACGCCGCGCGCTATGAGGAACGCACCCCCGGAAGCCGATCGCTCCATTCCCGAGCTGCTGCAAAAGCTGGCGGCGGAGACGTCGTTGCTCGTCCGGCAAGAGATCGAGCTTGCGCGCGTCGAGATACTCGGAACTGTGCGCAAAGCGCAGCGGCCGGCTATCGCATTCGGCGCCGCGGCGATCGTCGCACTCGGCGCCTTTGGGGCGTTCACCGCGCTTCTGATCAGCGCCCTTGCAGTCGCGCTGCCCGTCTGGGCGTCCGCGCTGATCGTTACCCTGATCTACGCCGGCATCGCCATCGCCACGGTTGCCGCCGGGCGTTCGGCGCTCGAACAAATCGGTTCGCCCGTTCCCCGGCGGACGATCGCAACCGTGAAGGAAGACGTCGCCACCGTAAAAGCTGGAATTCGCCGAGGAGGTATGTCGTGAGTCAAGATCCGGAAGCCATTCGCCGAGATATCGAAGATACGCAGACCCGCATGGGAGAAACCGTCGAGGCGCTCGCGTACAAAACTGACGTCCCGGCACGGACGCGGGATGCGGTCAACGATCGCATCGACACAATTAAAGGTGCCGTCACCGGCGTCGCAGCGAACGTTCGAGCCTCTGCCGCCAATGCGGCAAGCAGCGCAGCGAACGCGATTCCGTCGCGCGAAGACGCGGCCGAAAGCTTGCGCGCGATGAACTCGCTGGCGTCGCGCAATCCGCTGGGCATTGCCATCGGGTCGGTAGCCGTCGGGTTCCTCGTTGGGCTCTGCCTGCCCGTAAGCGATATCGAGCGCGACCGAGTCGGCCAGTTGGGCGAGCAGATGACCGATCAGGCGAAAGCTGCAGCCAGCAATGCGATCGAGCAGGGGAAGGCCGCCGTTACGCAGGCCATCGGCGACGCCCTCACCACCTCGCCGCAATCCCAAACGTACCCGGAGCGCTATTCGTAGTCGGGCGCGAAATACTCGGACGCTTGATGCGTAAAAAACTTCGGCGGTTCCGGCGCCTTGATCGGCACGAACCGCCGAGGTTTTTGTGAGAAGTCGAAACAATCCGCAGCCGGCGAGTTTGCACGCGCATCCGCCGCCGCAAGCTGATTGAAGCCCCAAAGATCCTCGGCAAAGCGTAGAACGCTCGCGGTTTCGTATTGAACGTGCGAAACGTAATTCTGCTTCGCATACGGCGAGATCACGAGCAACGGGACGCGAAAGCCCAAGCCGTCGTAATCTTCAAACGGCGGCGGAACGTGATCGTAGAGACCGCCCCAATCGTCCCACTGCACGAAGATCGCAGTCGTGTTCCAAAACTTGCTCTTGCCGACGGTATTGACGAGCGCGGACACCCAGGAAGGACCGTAACCGCCCGGGCAGTTCACGTGGTCCGAATCGGTGCAGACCGGCGTGATCCACGTAAAGTTGGCGAGATACCCCTTGCGAACGTCCGTAATGAATTTCCAATTCGGCGAAATGACGTCTTTCTTCCAGTCCGGACCGCGGAAGATGTGCTTCACCGCCTGGTAGCTCGACCAGACGGCACCCACGTCGCTCGATGCGCTTCCGTACCTCGCCGCATAGAAGCGCCACGATAGACTTGCGCGGTCGAGTTCGTCACCCAACGTTTGGTAGTCGAAACACGGACTCTCCGGCGGCCCATACGTTCGATCTTGCGTGATCGTGCCGACTTGATTGTAACGCCCGCCGCCGCAGCCCCAGCGTCCGGGCAAGTTGACGGCCGCCTTTGCTCGCGCGGCGATGATGTACTGGTGCGCGACAAAGCTCTCGTCGAGTTGCGACTGGAACATGCGATCCGCAACCACCCATTCGTGCGCCATGTCGAAATACGGTTTCGACTCCTTGTGCGGCACGTACGTATACTGCGGGTGTTCTAGGCTGCGCGGATAGCCGTAGGCGCCTTCCTTATCGAAGGCGTCCATGCGGCAGTCCGTGCCGGGAAGGCTGCCGGCGCCGTCGCACGCCTCGAACATCGCGTCGGCCGAATGGTCGATGTCGTAATCCGCGGCAATACTTACCGGCACGAGCTTGACCTTCGTCCCTGAGGAATCTTTCCCGTACGCGACTGTGTCCGCGCCGGGATAGCCCTGGAAGAGATTATCGAAGCTGCGGTTCTCTTGAACGATATACACGATGTGCGTGATCTTGCCGGCGCCGCTCTGCGACAGCGCGCGCAACGCCGTGTCGGCTCGCATGTACGGCACCGCCGACGATCCGCCGCATCCCGCCAAAAGCAAGAACGCGCCCGCTATTGTGAGTCGCACACGCAGCGTTTCGACGCCTCGGCCCGAAATACCGCGGGCATGTTTTATCGGCTTCAAATTAACGACGCCTACGCTTACTCCATCACCCGCCCCGGCGACGGCCTGGCCGCCAATAGCTTTCTTTTCGTCACCGAGAAGGGCAACGTGCTCGTCGACCCGCTGCCGTTCGACGATGCGACCGTCGAGCAGCTCGCGCAGCTCGGGGGAATCGCGACGATCGTGCTGCTGACGCACGGCCGCGAAGCCGCCGCGGAAGCGCTGGCCGCACGGTTCGGCGCTACGGTTGTCGAGCGTGCCAAGCACTACGCAACCATCGCGCCGGGCATAATGGCGATCGCGTTGCGCGATCAGCGCGGCGAGCAAACGTTCGCGCTTCACCTTTCCGCACAGCGAGCAGTCGTTGCCGGCGACTCGCTGATTGGCGCCCCCGCCGGCGCGGTCTCAATGGCGCCCGACGCGCAGTATGCCGACGTGCGCAAAGCCGCGCTGGGATTACGCCGCATTTTGCGCGTCAATCCCGAGACGTTGCTGGTGAGCCGCGGCCAATCGCTCTACGCCGATGCGTACCGTCAGCTCTATCGCCTGCTTTATGCGAAAGCCGGAGCCGAAGTGCATCGGATCAACGTTGAGGAGCTCGACTTTCGCGACGAGCGCGACGAGAATGCCGAGCGCCGGGAACAGCCCGCACAGTACGACTGCCTTGACGCGGAAGTCGGCTGGGCGATCGGGGCGCGCGGTTTGGGCTATCGCGTCAGCACGCTGCCGCCCGGACATCGCTTCTGTCCCTTGCACGCGCACGCGCTCGAAGAGGAGCTCTTCTTCGTCATCGACGGCTCGCCGAGCGTGCGGATGTCGTCGGGCACGATCCGCTGCCGCCGAGGCGACTTTATCGCGCTTCCCGTCGGCGAGAGCGGAACGCATCAGCTGATCAACGACAGCGATGCGCCCGCGACGGTGCTGCTCTTAGCGCGTACCGAAGAGTTCGAGTCTTGTTACTATCCCGATTCCGACAAACTGCTCGTCGATCTGCCGGCCCCGTTCGACGGCCGCAACTCGATCATGGTCGCCGGCCATCCGCAGCTGGAATACTTCCACGGCGAAGCGTAAGGCTATGCCGGGTTCGGGTACATGATCTTGCGAAGCCGGCCGACCGCCGACGCGTGGATCTGCGACACCCGCGACTCCGAAACGCCGAGCAGCTGTTTGATCTGCTTGAGCGTTTCGCTGTGAAAATAATAGCGCTGAATTACCGTGCGCTCTTGCGGCGGCAGCGAGTCAACCGCTCCGACGAGCTCGTCGTGTAGCTCGCTGCGCTCGATCTCGCCGGTTACGTCGCTCTCGAGGTCCTCGAGCGTGTCGCTGATATAGACCTCGCTCTCCTCGCTGTTGTAGATTGGCTCTTCCAGCGAGACGACGCTCGGCCCCCGCACGCGCTGCCGCATCCGGTCGAGCTCCCCCGCCGATACTTGCATGCGTGCCGCCAGCTCTTCGTCGGTTGGGTCGCGTCCCAGCTCGTACTCCAACTTCTCGTTGGCACGATCGAGGGCGCGCGCGCGCTGGCGCACCGTACGCGGAACCCAATCCAGCGAGCGTAACGCATCCAGAATCGCGCCGTTGATCCGCGTAATCGCGTACGTCTCGAATTTGACGCAGCGCGAATCGTCATACTTTTCGATCGCGTCCATCAGGCCGAAGACGCCGTCGTTGATCAGGTCGTTGATATCGATGTTGGCGGGGAGATTGACATAGATGCGTCCGGCGACGTACTTGACCAGATACAAGTACTTATGAATCGCCTCTTCGCGAGAGAGTGCCGCGCTAATCACGGCATGCGACGGTCCGAAAGCCGAAATACACAGCCTGCGAATAGAGATACAGACGATCGCCCATCGTTCGCTCGCAATCCTCTTTCAGCAATACCTCAGCCAGGCGTGGAGTCCTCGCGAGTTGTTCGAAGAGGCGCGCGAATCGGCTCGGATGCCGCTCCAGGTACTGCATGATCTTTACGCGGTGAAGCAGGCGGCGGCGAAACCGCGCACTGACGGCCGCTGCGTAGCGCGCGCTTGCATGCTCGGCGTGCGTTCGCGCGCGCACGACGGCGTCGGCGGCAAAGCGCCCGCTCATCGCGGCCTCGAAAATTCCCTCGCCGTTCGTCGCGTCCACCAAGCCCGCTGCCGTGCCGCCCACCAGCAGCCCGTCGTCGGAAAGATTCGGGCGCGGCATGCCACCGTAGAGCAAGTGACCCTCGGTCTTGATCGATCGAACCTGCGAGCGCGGATAAAGCCGGGCGCGCACCCGCTCCGTAAACGAGTCGAGTTCGGCCCGCAACAGATCGGCGCGAATCTTGCCCATCACACCGAGCCCGATCGCGAGGTGATCGCGCTTGGGAAACATCCACGCGACGATCTGCCGCCCGTCGCGTGCGGCGAAGTAATGAAGCTCGAGCGTTTTATATGCGATCGCTGCGGCGGGTTGCTCCAAGTAAACTCGATACTGCAACGTCGTGAGCAGGCCGTCACGCCAATCTGCCATCGCGACGCGCCCGAACGATGGCTCTTCCAACCGCGCGGTTGCGCCCGGCGCCAAGAAGACGTAGCGCGCCGCAACGGTTCGCCGTTCGCCCTGCGCTAAATCCGCGTATTCGGCGACGAACCCGCGGCTATCGCGCCGGATCGTCCGAAAGAGGGACTTCGTGCGAATCGCGGCGCCTTCGCGTGCCGCGAGTTCGGCAAGCGTCGCGTCGAGCTCTTCGCGTGTGGTCGTATGCCCCGGACCGAACGCAACTTCGTACTCGCCGCCGTCCGCGCCGAAGAATGCGAGTCGCGGTGTGTCGCAGTGCACGATCGCGCGCGGAACGTCGAACGTCTCGCAAAAGCCCGGACGCAGCCCGGCGGCGCAGACGCGCTTGCGCCCGACGACCGCATCCCGTTCGAGCACCAGCGTCTCGACGCCGGCGCGCGCCGCTTCGCGCGCAGCCGTCGCACCGGCCGGCCCGCACCCGACGATCAGAAGTTCGGTCGTTTCCGCCGCGCTCACCCGAGCACTTTTCAACGACGCCCCACGATAGGACTTGCGCGTCTGGCCGGAGTAGGCAAGCCGGTCGGCCCTCCCGGGCCAATATTTTTACTCGCTCGTTTAAGGATAGGAATGACCGCACAGACAGCCACTGTAGCCGGACTGATCGGAGGCACCCTCGCGGTGCTCTACGGCGTCGCGCTGACGTTCTGGGTGCTCGCGCAGCCCGCCGGCAACCAGCGCATGCGCGAGATCGCCGCCGCGATCCAAGAAGGCGCCATGGCGTTCCTCACGCGCCAATACCGGACCATCGGCATCGTCGCGATCATTCTCGCTATCCTGATCCTCTTCGCGCCGACGCTCGGAAAGGAAGCTGCCGTCGGCTTTCTGATCGGCGCTATACTCTCGGGCGCCGCCGGATATATTGGCATGATCGTCTCAGTCCGCGCGAACGTGCGCACGGCCGAGGCGGCGCGCGGCGGTCTCGGGCCCGCGCTCAACGTCGCCTTCCGCGGCGGCTCGGTAACCGGCATGTTGGTCGTCGGCCTTGGGTTGCTCGCCGTCTCCGGCTATTACTGGATTCTCCAAGTGGTCAATAACGGCGATACTGCGACGACGCTCAACGCCATGGTAGGCCTCGCCTTCGGGTGCTCGTTGATCTCCGTCTTCGCGCGTTTGGGCGGCGGGATTTACACCAAAGCGGCCGACGTCGGCGCCGATTTGGTCGGCAAGGTGGAGGCCGGCATCCCTGAAGACGACCCGCGCAACCCGGCGGTCATCGCCGATAATGTCGGCGACAACGTTGGCGATTGCGCCGGCATGGCCGCCGATCTCTTTGAGACCTACTGCGTTACGACGGTCGCGGCGATGCTGCTCGGCAATCTGCTCTTCGGCGACAAACTTCCCGGCGCGACGACGTTCCCGCTGCTGCTCGGCGCGATCTCGATCGTCACGTCGATCGTCGGCGCTCTCTTCGTCGGCGTCGGCGGCGTTCGCCGCAACAAGATCATGGCCGCGCTTTACCGCGGAATGGCCGTCGCCGGCGTGCTCGCGCTCGTCGGCTTCTACTTCATCACGCAAAAGGTCTTCGGCGGACAGACGATCGTCAACCCGACTGGAATCTTTCTCTGTGCCGTCATCGGCATCGTCATTACCGGCCTCATCACGTTCATCACTGAGTATTACACCGGCTCGCAGTTCCCGCCGGTGCAACGCATCGCGAAAGCCTCGATCACCGGTCACGCAACGAACATCATCGCGGGACTCGCCGTTTCGATGCAGTCGACGGCGCTGCCGGCGCTCGTCATCGTCGTCGGCATTCTCCTGAGTTTCGCGCTCGCCGGCGTCTACGGCGTCGGCATCGCGGTCATGGCGATGCTTTCGATGGCCGGCATCGTCGTCGCGATCGATTCCTTCGGCCCGATCACCGATAACGCGGGCGGAATCGCGGAGATGGCCGACATGCCCGAAGACGTCCGTAACGTCACGGACCCGCTCGACGCCGTCGGTAACACGACCAAAGCCGTTACCAAAGGCTATGCGATCGGCTCGGCGGCGCTCGCGGCACTCGTGCTCTTCGCTTCGTTCTTACAACAGCTTACCAACCACAAGTGCGGCGTCGGTCTTTCGCAGCAATGCGTCGAGAACGTCCGCAACCTCTTTGCAGTCGGCAACCCGTTCGTCCTCGCCGGACTCTTTATCGGCGGTCTGCTGCCGTATCTCTTCGCCTCGCTCTCGATGGAAGCCGTCGGACGCGCCGGCGGTGCGGTCGTTGAGGAAGTGCGCCGCCAGTTCCGCGAGATTCCGGGAATCATGGAAGGCACCGCGCGTCCGGATTACGGCACCACCGTCGATATCGTCACACGTGCGGCGCTGCGCGAAATGATCGTTCCCGCGCTGATTCCCGTCGGCGTCCCGCTAATCGTCGTGCTGCTCTCGTACTTCGGGCTGCTTCCCGGCGACAGCGGCGCGCAGATGATGGGCGGCATTCTTGTCGGCTCGATCGTCACTGGTTTCTTCGTCGCCATCTCGATGACGTCGGGCGGCGGCGCGTGGGACAACGCCAAGAAATACATCGAGGACGGTCACTACGGCGGTAAAGGCTCGATCGCGCACCAGGCAGCGGTTACCGGCGACACTGTGGGCGACCCGTACAAAGACACCGCCGGCCCCGCCATCAACCCGATGATCAAAGTCCTCAACATCGTCGCGCTGCTATTGGTGGCGTTCCTGCGCTAGTGTCATCCTGAGGAGCGCGCGCAGCGGGCGAGTGTCATCCTGAGGAGCGCGCGCAGCGCGCGAGTGTCATCCTGAGGAGCGCGCAGCGGGCGAGTGTCATCCTGAGGAGCGCGCGCAGCGCGCGTCTCGAAGGACCCTCGTCAGCAACGGCGACACTACACCGTCCGTTTATGCCAACCTCAGTCCGATTGTGAGCGACGGCACCTGGCGCACACTGATACGCTCCATTTCAACACATGAAATGGAGGCGAATCATGAAGTTCCACCTCATTGCCTACGCGCTCGCGCTCGCAGTACTAGCCGGCTGCGCATCGAACGCGGGCGGCGGCGGCTCAGCATCGACGAGCGCGTTACTTCCGGCGGGCGGCTCGCCGGTCTCATACCAATATACCGTCGAAGCCCTCGACCCGCTCGGCGGCACCCTTGCCGGTGCAAACAGCATCAACAATCAAAACTGGGCGAGCGGAATATCGACGCTGACATCCGGCTCGTACTTCCACGCAGCGCTGTGGGAGAACGGCGGCGCCGCGATGGACCTCGGCACGCTCGGCGGCCCAAACAGCGGCGTCGAATGGCCCAACAAAAGCGACCGCGGCTTGATCGCGGGCATCTCTGAAACCAGCGCGCCGCAAAAGCTCGGCGAGATCTGGTCGTGCGCGCTAGCCTTCTTCCCGCAGCCGCCGAGCGGCCACATTTGCCTCGGCTTCGCATGGCGCAACGGTGCGATGTCCGCGCTGCCGACGCTGGGCGGAAACAACGGTTTCGCAGCCGGTGCCAACGAGCACGGCGACATCGTCGGCTGGGCTGAAACGCGCAAGCACGATTCAACCTGCACGCCGCCGCAAGTGCTGCAATTCGAAGCGGTACGCTACGACGGCAACGGCCGCCACCCCAAAGAGCTGCGCCCCCTGCGCGGCGATTCCGACGGCGCTGCGACCGAGATCAACGACCGCGGCGACGTCGTCGGCATTTCGGGAATCTGCGATCAGGCCGTCGGACGATTCACCGCGCGCCACGCGGTGATGTGGCATGGCAATAAGCCCGTCGATTTGGGAAGCCTTGGCGGCGTTGCCTGGAACACACCGATGGCGATCAACGATCGCGGCGTCATCGTTGGATTCTCCGATCTCACCGGTGACTCGACTGGAACCCCGAACTTCCACGCATTTCTTTGGACGAAAAAGACCGGAATGCAAGACCTCGGCACGTTGCCAGGCGATACCTATAGCGAAGCGCTTGGGGTCAATGAAGCCGGACAAGTCGTCGGCGAGTCCTTCAGCGCGTCGAGCGCGCGGGCGTTCATCTGGCAAAACGGCACGATGACCGATCTCAACACACTAATCCCGCCGAGTAGCGGCCTCTACTTGCTCTACGCCAATGACGTCAACGACCAGGGAGACATTGCGGGCGGCGCGTGCGTCGTCGTTAGCGATGCGTGCTCGAGCTCCCAGCCGGCGTACGTAGCGACGCCGACGGGCAGCGCGGCTCGCGTTTCACGCGCCGTCAAGAAACCGGCGTTACCCCCGGCCCTACTGCGGCTGCTTCACCGGCGCGCGATACCATAACGGCAAGCGAGCGGTCACGTTCGGCGGCTCAGGCGCGTTATGCTCAGTCCCATGTGGCAGGAGCGCGCCTGGAGCCGTCGCGCGGACCGCGAGATGGCGTTTAGCATTCGTGCGGGCAGCACGGATCGTCATTGGAACGGCTTTGATGCTTATATCTACGAGGCGTCGGCCGGTTTCTCCGAGCAAGAATTCGTGCGTTACAACGTGAGCATGCAGATCGGCCGTCCCCTGCTGGTCACGAGCCGATGCGACGGTAAAATGCTGCAGCGCCTTCAAGTGCCCGGCGACGTCAAGATCGTTCCACCCGGCGTGCGGCGCGTTTGGGAAACGGAAGCGCCGACGGTCAAGCTATCGATGTATTTGAGTCCGGTGCTCGTGTACGCCGTCGCGGACGCGATGGGTATTCGGGCCGACCGCGCGGCCGTTGCGCCGCAGCTTCACGTGCGCGACCCGCGCATCGAGCACATCGGCTGGGCCGCGAAAGCCGAGCTCGAATCGCTCGAGCCTTTGGGCCGGCTGTATGGTGAGAGTCTCGGCATCGCGCTTGCGACCCATCTGTTGCGCTCGTATGGGGCAGCGCTCCCCTCGCGATCGCCCGGCCGTCTATCGCGCCGGCGTCTTGCGTGCGTCATCGATTACGTTCGCGAGCATATCGCGCAGGAGCTCTCGCTCGCCGAGCTCGCGGGCGTCGCGGGCATGAGTGCGTCTCACTTTAAAGTGCTCTTCAAAGAATCGACCGGTGTGCCGGTCCATCAGTACGTGATTCGCGCGCGGGTCGAATATGCCGGCGAGTTGATCCTACGGGAGCAACGGCCGCTCAGCCAAATCGCACTGCAAGCCGGCTTTGCAAATCAGAGTCACATGGCGCGCTGCATAAAACGTCTAACCGGCCGCACCCCCACCACCCTGCGCAGCTAACCGTTCGTACTTTCTGAAAATCACCACGTAACTGGCGACGATGAAGGCGATTGCAAAACCGAGCAGCGCGTCGCCGACCGTTCCGGCCAGGCTGCCATGCCGCGGAATTAGCGCGCGCACGCCGGACCGCAAGCCGAACGCTGCGATAAAAACGAGCAGTGTAATCCACGACGAGCCGAGATACATGACGCCCTTGCGTTCGGTTGGGCGAACGTCGGTATGCATTCCGCGCAGTATGCCAAACGGCAGCCCGCAGAGAGCGCCGATGACGACGCCGATCGCGATCTCGTACGGCGGCGCCGGATTAATCAGCTGATTGGCATAGATCACCCAGCCCGTGATCGCACAAAGAAAAATCGGCGTGATCCACATACGGGTCACGCTGATCTTCTGCGGACGAAGTAAGCGGAACGCCAGGAGCGCAGCGACGATCGCAATCGGCAGCAGCTGCGCCCAGGCGGGAACGCTTTGATCTGCTTGTGGCGTTATTTGATCTCGACTTTGGCGCCGGCTTCCTCGAGCTTCTTCTTCACCTGCTCGGCTTCGTCTTTAGTCACGCCTTCCTTGACTGCCTTAGGCGCGCTTTCGACGAATGCTTTCGCTTCGGTGAGTCCGAGGCTCGTGAGCTCGCGGACCGCCTTGATGACCTTGATCTTTTCGGCGCCGATTTCGCTGAGAATGACGTCGAACTCGGTCTTCTCGGCTTCCGGTGCGGCCGCCGCGCCCGGCGCAGCCGCCATCATCGCGACCGGCGCAGCGGCGGAGACGCCGTATTTCTCTTCGAGCTGCTTGACGAGATCCGCCAGCTCGAGAACGGTGAGTTTGTCGATTTGTTCGATGAGTTCGG
>Ga0070731_10004057_pt1 | contig 12801 bp, 9 predicted proteins | sample Coa_R1_2_FD_66448 | JGI IMG/M metagenome (GOLD analysis project Ga0070731, IMG submission 66448) | Surface soil microbial communities from Centralia Pennsylvania, which are recovering from an underground coalmine fire - Coalmine... | ecosystem: Environmental > Terrestrial > Soil > Unclassified ... | reverse complement strand
CCTGCCTGCACGGTCGCAAGTCCGGTGAACTGCCCCTCGCCGTCATGTCCCCGCGTGGATCCGAGCCCGCCCCACGCGAAGACGTTGCCTTGCGCTTCGGGAAGGTTCCAGCGCTTCACGAGGTAGTTCAGCTGGACGCTCGAGATGTCGTGCTCGAAGCTCCTGTCGTCGGCGATGATCTCGGTGAGCGAGAGCCCGCCCGACCACCAGTACTTCGGCGCGTAGAAGACCTGCGCCTGGCGCATGGTGTTGGTGCCGTACTCGGCCATCGTGGTCCAGCCGTCCTGGAACGCGATGGGTTTCGCGAATGCCTGGACGCTGGCCGCCAACGCCAGCGTCCAGACACAACCTCGAAGGGTTGCCGCCATTGAATCCTCCGTCGATGGGCGTTGAAGGCGCGCACACCGCGCCCTCTCCGTGCCGGCGAAGGGCTACTCGCGGATGCGGCCGAAGAGGACTATGAGAGGCGGAGCGTTGGCGCGGGCGAGCAGCGGGAAACGCGCGCGCGCGACCAGGACGACCGGCCTCGGAGGAACGAGGAGGAGGGATGACTCGAGGGAAGACGGGATCGCGACCGAACTTGTCGTTTCGAACTTCTGCGGGTCGTCGTTGCACGACTTCTGGCAAAGCGGATCGGCGCTAGTGCCCTCCTCGCAGTCGCTCGACTGCGCCGCGGGTTCCATGAGCATCGCGGGCGGACAAGCCATGCCCGCCAGCGCGACCCTGCAGAAGAGGATCGCGAAGCAAAGGAGCGCTGCGAATGCGCGACTGGGGCGGCAAGTCCGGTTCATCTGCGAGCCATTATGCCCCACTGAAGCGTTTCAGTCGGGAACATTGCGTTGCAACTCTTCCAACCACGCCCGGGCATTTCCATCCGAGGGCGCTCGCCAATCGCCCCGTGGCGAAAGCGATCCGCCCGAGACGACCTTCGGTGAATTCGGAAGCGCCGAGCGCTTGAACTGGCTCGTCTCGAAGAATCGCGCGAGGAACACGCCCAGCCATTTCTTGATTTCCGCCAGCTTGTACTCCTCGCGCCATGCGTGCCATGCGAGGAACGCCACCTTCGACGGCCGCATTCCGAACCGGGTGATGTAGTACAGGTTGAAATCCTGGAGCTCGTAGGGCCCGATCACCGATTGGGTGCTCTGGATTCCACCGGCGCCGGGCGGGACGAGCTCGGGTGAGATCTCTGTATCGAGGATCGATTGCAGCGTCGCCGAAGCCGCCGGATCGAGCTGCCCCGAATTCATCACCCACCGGACGAGATGCTGCACGAGCGTCTTCGCGACGGAGCCGTTCACGTTGTAATGGCTCATGTGATCGCCGACGCCGTACGTGCACCAGCCGAGCGCGAGCTCCGAAAGATCGCCCGTCCCGAGGACGATCGCCTTGCGCTGGTTGGCGAGGCGGAAAAGATAATCGGTGCGAAGTCCCGCCTGCACGTTCTCGAACGTGACGTCGTAGACGTTTTCGCCCTTGGCGAACGGATGGCCCAGGTCCTCGAGCATCTTGCGGGCGGCCGGGCGTATGTCGATCTCCTCGCCGGTCACGCCGAGGGCATGGATCAGCTCCCAGGCGTTGGATTTCGTGCCCGCCGAGGTCGCGAAGCCCGGCAGGTTGAAGGCGAGGATGTTCTTGCGGGGAAGGCCCAGCGCATCGAATACGCGCGCCGCGACGAGGAGCGCATGGGTCGAATCGAGGCCGCCCGAGACTCCGATCACGGCGTGCTGCAACCGGGTCGACTGCATCCGTTTCGCGAGCCCTTGTACCTGGATGTTGAATGCCTCGTAGCAATCACTGTCGAGGCGCTCCGGGTCGTCGGGCACGAAGGGGAAGCGTGCGACGCTGCGTTCGAGTCCCACGTCGTCGAACGAGGTTCGATGCACGAAGGAAATCCGCCGGAATCGATGCTCGGGATGATCCTGCGCGGCCGCGGCGGCATTGAACGTCACCGTGCGCATGCGCTCGAGGCGCAGCCTCTCCACGTCCACGTCGGCGACTGCGATCTGTCCGGAGGCGGCGAAGCGCTCGGTCTGCGCGAGCAATGTCCCCATCTCGTGGATCGTCGCCTGTCCATCCCACGCGAGGTCCGTGGTGCTCTCGCCGGGACCCGCCGCCGCGAAAGCGTACGCGGCGATGCATCGCACCGACTGGGACGCGCAGAGGTGCGCGCGCTCGTCGGCCTTGCCGATGAGCACGTTCGACGCGGAGAGATTGCAGAGGATCAACGCGCCGGCGAGCGCTCCGATCGCCGACGGAGGCGTGGCCACCCAGAAGTCCTCGCAGATCTCCGCGTGGAACGTGAAGTCGGGCAGGTCCGACGCGCCGAAGTAGATGTCGGTCCCGAAGGGAACGTCCTCGCCACCGAGGCGGATCTCGAGTCCCGTCACTCCGGCGCCGGGCGCGAACCAGCGGTTCTCGTAGTACTCGCGATAGTTGGGCAGGAACGATTTCGGCACGACGCCGAGGATCCTTCCGCGGGCGAAGACCACCGCGCAGTTGTAGAGGCGCTGGTTGCGTCGAAGCGGGGCGCCCACGATGCACACGGGACGCAAGTCCCGCGACGCTTCGACGATGCGCGCGACGGCGGCTTCCACCGCGTCGAGAAGCGCGTCCTGCAGGAGCAGGTCGTCGATTGCATACGCCGAGAGGCCGAGCTCGGGGAAGAGCATGAGGTCGACGTTGCGCGTGTCGCCGTCGCGCATGGACGACAGCGTCTCGTCAGCATTGGACGCGGGGTCGCCTACGTGGACCCGTGGCGTGCAGGCCGCAACCCGTACGAAACCTTGCCGGTGCAGCGAGTGGAAGCTCACGGACGAATTATATCGTCGCAATTAGTTAACAGTCTCTCCACAGGGGCTACACATTCGGGGCGCACGATGGCAATCATGAAAACCTATCTCCGCACCACATTCATCGTCGCCGCCTTCGCGTCGACGATCGCGTTGGCCCAGCAGCCGCAGGGCCATCCGCCGCCGCATGTCGACATCGCCGCGTTGCTCAACGTCGATGCCGCCAAAGCCTCCCAGGTCCAGGCGATCCTCGACGACGGCCGCAAGCAGATGCACGCGCTGCGCGAGTCGATGGGCCGTCCGACGGACGACGCGTCGCGCGAGAAGATGCACCAGGCGATGCAATCCATCCACCAGGACACGGACAAGAAGCTGTCCGCCATCCTCACCGCGGACCAGGTCGCGAAGCTCGAGGCTTCGATGCCGCATCCGCGGGGACCCGGCCGCGAAAGAGGAACCTCCCAGTAGTTGGCTGTTGCAGTTCCTGTCGGGCACCGCAAGGGCCCTTGGGGCCGGCAGATTCTCCCCCCTTGCCGGCCCCTTTTTATTCCTAGATCTCGAGCTTGTAGCCCACGCCGTACACGGAGTGGACGAGGTCGTCGAGCGGACGCACCTTCTGGAGCTTGCGCCGCAGGTTCTTCACGTGGCTGTCCACGGTGCGATCGGAGACCACGCGATGGTCCGCGTAGAGGGAATCGAGCAGCTCGTCGCGTGGAAAGATGCGTCCGGGCCGCGACGCGAGCGTGTTGAGCAGTCGGAATTCGACGGGCGTGAGATCGAGGGCCTTGCCGTCGAGCATCGCCTCGTAGCGCGATGCGTCGAGCATGAGGCCGTGGCTTGCCGCGTCCTCGACGCGCGCTCCGCGCCGCAATACGGCTTTCACGCGCGCCACCACCTCGCGGGGGCTGTAGGGCTTGCAGATGTAGTCGTCGGCGCCGAGCTCGAGCCCGATCAGCCGGTCGACTTCCTCGACGAGCGCCGTCACCATGATGATCGGCATGTCGCCCGCGGCGCGCACTTCCTTGAAGACCTCGAGGCCGCCCTTGCCGGGAAGCATGAGATCGAGGAGGACGAGATCCGGGCGCCGGCGTTCGATCGCCGGTAACACGTCGCGGCCGTCGGCGATGCTCTGCGTCTCGAAGCCCGAGGCGCGCAGGTAGTCTTCGAGGAGCTTGGCGAGCTTCGCCTCGTCCTCGACGATCATCACGAAGGATGCCGGATCGCTCACGATTCTCCCGCCTTCGCGTTGGGCAGCCGAAGCTCGATCCACAAGCCGCCCAGCTTCGAAGCATGGGCCTCGATGGTTCCGCCGTGCGCTTGAGCGATGCTCTGGCAGATGGCGAGCCCGAGACCCGAGCCGCCGCGATCGCGGCTGCGCGAGCCCTCGACGCGATAGAGGCGCTCGAAGATCCGGCCCAGCGCTTCGGCAGGAACGCCCGGCGCGGAGTCTTCCCAGTCGAGGTGCGCGTGGCGGGCGTCGCGGCCCAGGGTCACGCGAACCTTGCCGCCGGGATCGGTGTAGCGCGCGGAATTCTCCACGAGGTTGGCGATGAGCTGGAAGAGGCGTTGCGGATCGGCGCGCACGCGCACGGGGGTATTCGGAATCTTCGTCTCGAGCTCGAGGTCCCGCGCGGCGAGGCGTTCACGCGCCCCGTCGAGCGCCTCGCGCACGAGCTGCGCCAGGTCCAGGTCCTCGAAATGGTACGCGAGCCCGCCCACGTCGGCGAGCGAGAGCTCGTGCAGGTCCGCCACGAGCTTGCCGAGGCGCTCGACTTCCGTCTGCAGCGACTTGATGTTCTCGGGCGTCGGCGCGCGCACGCCATCCTGGATCGCCTCGAGCTCCGCCTTGAGCACCGCGATCGGCGTGCGAAGCTCGTGCGACGCGTCGGCCATGAAGTTGCGGCGCAGCGCCTCGTTCTTCTCGAGCGTGTTGCCGAGCCGGTTGAAGTCGTCCACGAGCCGGCCGATCTCGTCGTTCGAGGTCGATGCCACGCGCGTCGAGTATTCGCCCTCTGCCAACCGGCGCGTCGCGGCCGCGAGGCGCTTCACCGGCGTGAGCATTCCTCGCGCGACGAACCAGGCGACCACCGCGGAGATCGCGATGGCGCACAAGGCCACGATCCATCCGGCGCGCAGCTGGTCTTCCTGGAAGCGCCGGTCGGCGAATTCGAAGGGGGGCCTTCGCACTGGAACGGAGAGCCAGCCGACCTGCTGGCCATCGACGATGATGGGGCGCGTCTTGCCGTTGCCGCCGATCACGCCATCGCCCACGACCACGTTGCCGCGCATGTCGAGGACGACGGCGGGGGGCGGACGAGGAAATCCCCCTTCGCGGGTCGCAGATCCTCTTGGATTGGAACCTCCGGGGCCGGAATCGAATCCCTCGGGCCCGGGAGGACGGCGGCGCCGGATGTCGGGGCGGCTCTCGCGGTTCAGTTGCAGCCACGCTTCGTCGCTGCCCTGCAGGAAGTCCCAGTTGCCCTTGTCGCGATAGGCGTTCGCGATCGCCGTCGAAAGACGCGTAAGCCGCTGTTCCTCGCGCTCCTGGATGTACGACTCGAATCCCGAGGTGAACGCGGTACGCACGCCCAGGCCCACCGCGACCGCGGTGATGATGTTGGTGACCAGGACCGCGATGAAGAGCTTCAGGGTGATGCCGGGCGACATCCCCCTATTTTCGTGCAGCCCCCGCGGTGGTCGCAATGCGCTCGGGCGTCTTTCCCCGATTTTTCAGATTGTCTCCACAATCGTGGTCGCAACGCTCCGCGCGCTCGCGATGCTCCGCGGGCGGGCCGTCGAGGCCACGGCGCACCTCGGCGATGGCCTGGCAGCGGCAGCTCGCTGCGATGAGCGAGAGGATGAGGAGGGCGGCTGCGAACAGCCGGAGTTCGTATCTCATGTGGCGTAGACTATTTCATATATAGGACGGAAGCCGCCCTAATTCATCAATAGAGTCACGGTATGCCACAGCCCACGACGCGCGTCCTGGCCGCCCTCGAGCTCCTGCAGTCCCGGGAGCAGATCGGGGGCGCCGAGCTCGCCGAGCGCCTGCAGGTCGACCGCAGGACGCTGCGCCGCTACATCACGATGCTCGAGGACATGGGCGTGCCCATCACGACAGAGCAGGGGCGCTACGGGGGCTACCGGCTGGTGCCGGGCTACAAGCTTCCACCGATGATGTTCACGGACGAGGAGGCGCAGGCGCTCTCGCTGGGCCTCATCGCCGCGCGTGGCCTGGGTCTCGCCGACGCGGCGCCCGCCATCGAAAGCGTCCAAGCGAAGCTCGATCGCGTCCTGCCCAGCGCGCCGCGCAAGACCGTGAACGCGCTGCGGGAGAGCGTGGCGCTGCAAACCGGAGGCCCACGCGCTACCGCCGATGCGAAACTCCTTCGAACGCTGTCGGAAGCCGCCCAGTCCCGCCGCGTGGTGCTCATGCGCTATCGCGCGGCGGAAGGAACGCTCACCTCGCGCGAGTTCGATGTGTACGGTCTCGTGTATCGATCGGGGCGGTGGTATGTCGTGGGCTACTGCCATCTGCGTACCGGCTTGAGGACGCTGCGGCTCGATCGCGTCGCGCACGCCGAGCTCGCCGCCCCGACTTTCGCGCGGCCCGCGGACTTCGATCCCTCGGAATATCTCGATCGCGCGTTGGCAACGCTTCCGCGAGCAGTCTCCACCGAGATATTCATACACACGGACGATGCGGGTGCGTGCCGCGACCTCTGCTACTCGGTGGGCGTGGTCGAGCCCGATGGTGACGGCATGAAGCTCACGGGCTCCTTCGATGAGATCGACTGGTATGCGCGGGAGCTGATGCGCCTTCCGTACCGCTTCGAAGTGCGCTCGCCCGATGCGCTTCGCGTGGAGATCGCGACGATCGCCGGCGAGATCGCCGAGCGCCTTTCGAAGCCGGTCACGACCGGAACTCGTCACAAGCGGTAACGCTTCGTCGGGCATGATTGGCGCCTCGCTCCTGTTTGAAAGCGAAGACGTCCCGATCCGAGGAGGCTTGTCTTGATGTTGCATCCCCCACGCGTTTTGGCGATCGCCACGTTGGCGGTCATCGTTTCTTCTTGCGGCAGCGGAGGTTCTTCACAAACCTCGACGCCTCCGCCTCCGCCTCCACCTCCGCCTCCGACGCCGATCGATATTGCGATCACCGCAATGGCGGCGATCAAGGTCCAGTCGGGCGCGCCGGGAATCGCCGTGCTCGAGCAACGCCTGAACGCGATCACCGAGGCGGGGCCCGATCGAACCCTCGCGATCTTCGACAGCCACGGCGCGGCGAGCGGGCGCTACGCGCCGCCGGCAGGCTATTCGCTCATCGATTTCGCGCAGCACCCGTCCGGTGAGATCTCGGTGGCGCTTGCGACTGCGACCGGGGTGCGCCTCGCGCGAATCGATCGGACCGCGGTCCTCATGGACGACCTTGCCATCGTCGATCCCCAGGCGGCGACCGACCCCTTCTTCGACACCGGCGGGATCCACGACGACAACTCGCTGCTTCCGATATTCACGCGCGATGCGGTGCGCGTCGCGGCCATCGGCGAGGATCTTGCCGTCGCGCTGCGAACCGGACGCAATGCCACCATCGCCTATCGATTCGCCCACGCGCGACCCGGCGGCTACACGCGCACGTGGCGCACGCTCGCCGAGCCGGGATTTTCGGTATTCGCGATCGGGATCACTTCGGGGACGTTCGACACCTTCGACGCGCTGATCAACCACTGGCAGGTCCGCCTCGATGCGGACAGCGCGGGCAATCTCGCGATCGGAGCGGTTTCGAAGGTGGAAGCCGCACGCCTCTTCGCGGCCCATTCGCTCTACTTCGGCGACAGCATCGATGCGGAGGAAGGCGTGCTCGTCACGCGCATCGGGTCGGACGGCACCCGCATCGGTGCGACGGCGATCGATACCGTGCAGGACACCGAGCTGCACGGGCTCAGGATCGCGGGCGACGATATCGCGATCATGGGTCGTGTCTTTTCGGTGCGGCGCGGAGACGGCGGCGGATGGAATGCTTACTGGGGCCGTATCTCGAGGGCGAGTGGGTCGCTTGCAAGCTACCGCACGGTCGACGTGGACCTGGGCGAAATCCTGTTCGATTCCGCTCCGCTGCCGCAGGGAGGCTGGATCGTCGCGGGCTCGGCCGGCTACACGCAGAACCCGACAGGCGCGAGCGTCTCGGAGCAGGCCGCTCCGCTACTCGCGATCCTCGAGACCGACGGCACGTTGCGCCAAAGAATCGCCTTTGCCGCGGGTCCACGGCAAAACCAGTTGCGCTCGCTCGCGGCGTTGGGAAGTCACTGGATCGTGGGTGGAATGGTGAACGGTCCGGGGACGCATTCGGGCGATGGCGACCGCGCGCTCATCACCGCGGACGGATTTGCCCGCGAGACCGCCGTCAGTCCCTGAACGCCGCGAATCAGGCCTCGAAGCCCGTCGCGACCTTCAAGGATCCCGGCAAGGCGCGACCGGTGCGCGCTCGCGATCCGCGGTAGTGCGCGAAGTCGCCCGGCTTCACGACAAGCGTTCCGGGCTTGTCGCCGCGGCCGATCGTGCCGATCGAAAGCGCGTCGGCCACGGGCTTCATGCCCACCATCGGCGCGCCCTCGTGCAGCTTCATCGCCATCACGCCGCGGCCTCCGTTGGGAAGCTCGTTCACTTCCTCGAGCGGGAAGATGAGCAGGCGCTTGTCGTGCGAGAGCGCCGCGACCTCCTTCACGCCGGGCGCGAGGATCCGGGGTTGCAGCAGCGTTTCGCCTTCACCCACGCTCACGAACTGCTTGCCCGCGCGCCGGTCGGTGATGAATCCGGAAATCTTCGCGGTCAACGCATAGCCGCCGCTGCTGGCGAGCAGGACTGCAGTCTCCGGAGCGGCGGAGACGAGTCCCACGATCGCGGTGCCCGCGGTTTCGGCGAGCGAGCTCACGGGAACGCCGTCGCCCTTGCCGCCGGGAAGCTCCTGGGCGCGCACGTTGAAGGCCCGCCCATTGGCGCCGAAGAGCACGATGGGCAGCGTGGTGCGCGTTTCCACGATCGCGAGCTCGCCGTCGCCTTCCTTCCATGAAAGGCCCGCGCGGTCGATGCCGTGGCCGGAGCGCGAGCGCAGGAAGCCGTTGCGGGACACGATCACCGTCACGGGCTCGTCCACGACAGTCTCGACCATGGAGACTGTGATGCGCTCGGCTTCCTCGATCACCGTGCGGCGCGCGTCCCCGAACTTCTCCGCGTCCTCGCGCACTTCCTTCGCAGCGAGCTTGCGGCGCTCGGCGGGCGAGCCCAGCAATTTCTTGAGCGAAGCGGCTTCCTTCTTCAATTCGTCCAGCTCGCGCTCGATCTTGATGCCCTCGAGCTTCGCCAGCTGCCGCAGGCGGATCTCGAGGATGTCCTCGGCCTGGATCTCGGACAGCCTGAACTTCGCCATGAGCTCCTTCTTCGGCTCGTCGGCGTTGCGGATCACCTTGATCACCTTCTCGATCTCGAGGAAGGCGATCATCCGGCCATCGAGGATATGGATGCGGCCCGCGACTTCGGTGGCGCGGTGCGCCAGGCGGCGCTCGAGCACGTCGAGGCGGAACTTCGACCATTCGCCGACGATCTCCGCGAGGCTCATCTGCCGCGGGCGCCCGTCGATGCCGATCGCCACGAGGTTCATGGCGGCGTTGCCTTCCATGCTCGTGTGGGCGAGGAGGAAGTTCATGAGCTCATCGGGCTCGACCTTGCTCGTGCGCGGCTCGAAGACGATGCGCACCGGATGCTCGGCGTCGGAGTCGTCGCGCTGGCTCTCGAGCACCGCGAGCGTCGCGGCTTTGAGGCTCTGCTGGTCGGGCGTGAGTGATTTCTTCCCCGACTTCGCCTTGGGATTCACGAGCTCGTCGATTTCCGCGAGGACTTTCGCGGCGGATGTGCCCGGGGGTAACTGGGTTACCGCGACACGGTACTGGCCGCGCGCGAGCTTCTCCACGCTCCAACGCGCGCGCACGCGGATGCTGCCGCGGCCGCCCTCGTAGGCGCGCTTGATCTCGTCGCGCGAGGAAATGATCTGGCCGCCACCGGGGAAGTCCGGCCCCTTGATCCCGCGGATGACGGGCTTCGCGTCGGGATCGCCCTCCAGTGTCTGGGCGCAGGCCTCCGCGACTTCCAGCAGGTTGTGCGGCGGAATCTCGGTGGCCATGCCGACCGCGATGCCCGAGGCGCCGTTCAGCAGCATCGCGGGCAACCGCGCCGGCAACAGCTTCGGCTCGCGGAAGGATCCGTCGTAGTTGTCGCTGAAGTCGACGGTGCCGCGGTCGAGCTCCGAGAGCAGCACGTGCTCCGCGAAGGCGGTCAGGCGAACTTCCGTGTAGCGCATCGCCGCGGGGCTGTCGCCGTCGCGCGAGCCGAAGTTGCCCTGGCCTTCGATGAGCGGATAGCGCAGCGTGAAATCCTGGGCCATGCGCACGGCCGCGTCGTACACCGCGGTGTCGCCGTGCGGGTGGAACTTGCCGATCACGTCGCCCACGATGCGCGCGGATTTCTTGAACGGCGCGTCGGAGCGGTTTCCCAGCTCCCGCATCGCATAGAGGATGCGGCGTTGCACCGGCTTCTGGCCGTCCTCGACGGAGGGAAGCGCGCGGCCCTTCACGACGCTCATCGCGTAGGCGAGGTAGGCATTGCGTGCGAAGAGGGCGAGCGAGGGCAGCTCGGGCGGGGCAGGGCGCGACGGCGGCGCGTCGGCGCCGAACAGGTCGCCTGAGCGGTTGTCGGCCGGAGTTTTTTTCTTCTTCAAGGGAGGCGTCATGCGGAGGAACGGACCTATTTTAGCAAGAGCGTCGCCGGGGGCCCCGTGTAGGAACTCTCCGACAGCGTCCCGGCAATCGCGAACGCAGAATGTTTCAGGTTTTCGGCAGGAGGAGGGTCGCATGGCTGCTGGCGAGAGTCGCGTCGCTTCCGCAAGCTGGCTCGTCGGCGGCGGGGAGCTCGGCGAGCGCATTCGCGCCCTCGACTGGGCGTCGACTCCGCTGGGCCCGCTGGATTCCTGGTCTCCCGCGCTGCGAACTGCGGTGGGCATGATGTTGTCGTCCCGCGCGCAGATCATCTTCTTCTGGGGTCCGGAGTTCGTCGTGCTGTACAACGACGCCTACCGCTCCGTGTTCGGCGGAAAGCACCCGTGGGCGCTCGGCCTTCCGGGGCGTGAAGCGTGGAGCGAGATCTGGGACGACCAGCTGGGGCCGCTGTTGCGCGGTGTCGTCGAGACGGGCGAAGCGTTCTGGGCCACGGACCTTCTCTTCTGCATCGAACGCAACGGTTACCTCGAAGAAACCTACTTCGACATTTCGTACGACCCGGTGCGCGACGCGACGGGCGCGGTGGCCGGCGTGTATTGCATCGTGACGGAGACAACGGCCCGCGTCTCCGGCGAACGGCGGTTGCGCACTCTGGGCGCGTTGGGCCGAATCGGCCTGGGCACGCAGACGGTCGCGGCGGTGCTCGAGCGCGCGGCGAAGGTCCTTGGTGAAAATCCCGACGACATCGCGTTCGCGCTGCTCTACGAGCGCGACGCGGCGAGCGGCGCGGCGCAACTGCGCGCCCACGTCGGCATCGACGCCTCGCACCCCGCGGCTCTCGACCAGGTTTCGTCGGAGGGCGTCCGGTGGCCCGGATCGAACCTTCCGCCGGAGGGGCTCGTGCTCGAGGCCCGCTCCATGATCGCGGCGCGCCTGCCGGGAGGCCGATGGCCCGAGGCTTGCGAGCAAGTCGCGATACTTCCGATCGGCATCTCGTCTCCCGCCGCACCCGACGGATTCTTCGTCGCGGGCTTGAGTCCGAGACGCCTCGTCGACGCGTCCTACCGGGACTTCCTGCGCCTGGTCGCCGCCGGAATCGCGAGCGGGCTTTCCAACCTGAGGGCTCTCGAGGCCGAGCGCCGCCGCGGCGAGGCGCTCACCGAGCTCGATTTCGCGAAGACCGCGTTCTTCAGCAACGTGAGCCACGAGTTCCGGACTCCGCTCACGCTCATGCTGGGGCCGCTGAATGAAGAGATCGCCAACGGCCGGCTGCCGTCCGGGAGCCGCGAGCGCCTCGAGATGTGCTATCGCAACGGGATTCGCCTGCTCAAGCTCGTGAACTCGATGCTCGATTTCTCCCGCATCGAGGCCGGCCGCATGACCGCGCGCTTCGAAGCGACCGACCTCGCGGCGTTCACCGCCGAGCTCGCGAGCAACTTCCAGTCGGCCTGCGAGGCCGCCGGCCTCGCGCTGCGCGTGAGCTGCGAGGCGCTGGATGAGCCCGTGTTCGTCGACCGCGACATGTGGGAGAAGATCGTCTTCAACCTCCTGTCCAACGCGTTCAAGTTCACCTTCGAGGGCGCGATCGACGTTCGCGTCTCGCAATCGGGGCATGGCGCGGTGCTGGAGATCCGCGATTCGGGCGTCGGCATCGAGGCGGGCACGCTGCCGCGCATCTTCGAGCGCTTTCGCCGCGTCGAGGGCGTGCGTTCGCGAACGCACGAAGGCACCGGGATCGGGCTCGCGATGGTCCAGGAGCTCGTGCGCATGCAAGGTGGCGAGATCCGCGTCGAGAGCGAACCCGACGAGGGCAGTGTCTTCACGGTGAGCTTGCCCTTCGGCACGTCGCACCTCGCGCCCGAACAGATCATCGCAAAGCCGCACGCCGAAGCGACGGCGCGGAATGCGGAGGCGTTCGTCCAGGAGGCATTGGACTGGCTTCGTGCGTCCAGCCCGCGCAAGCTGCCGGAAGTTCGTCCCGCCGAGACTTCGCGGGCACGCATCCTCGTGGCCGAGGACAACGCCGACATGCGCGAGTACGTCCAGCGGCTTCTCGCGGAACATTGGGACGTGTACGCCGTGCCCGATGGACACGCGGCGGTCCACGCGCTTTTCACCGCGCCATTCGACCTGGTGGTGACCGACGTCATGATGCCGCGCCTGGACGGCTTCGGATTGTTGAAGGCGATCCGGTCGGACCCGTCGTTGCGCGATCTTCCCGTGGTGATGCTTTCGGCGCG
>Ga0070731_10004056_pt1 | contig 12803 bp, 9 predicted proteins | sample Coa_R1_2_FD_66448 | JGI IMG/M metagenome (GOLD analysis project Ga0070731, IMG submission 66448) | Surface soil microbial communities from Centralia Pennsylvania, which are recovering from an underground coalmine fire - Coalmine... | ecosystem: Environmental > Terrestrial > Soil > Unclassified ... | reverse complement strand
CTATTTTGAATCGATGGTGCCCTCACAGCTCAAGAAGGAAATCCGCTGGCGCCAATGGGTCTTTATGGATGGTGAGCGATGCTATTTCATTGTGAGCACGATTTTCCCGGATAATGAAGCAAAAATCTTCCCCGACGTTGAGAAAATGCTCCAATCTTTCAAGGCTAAGAAGCCTTAACATGACATGAAGGCGGCTCGGACCTGTGCCTTTAAAGGTTCTCCCTGCCCCGGTGTAATCATCTTAAACCCTCCTGCGAGGCGACCCATGCTCATGCGTTCTTTATTTGTTCTCGCCACTCTCTTTCTCGCCGCTTCCTGCCGCGCCGCCGCACTCTCGCCCGACGAGACCAAGGCGCAGGCTGAATTCAAAAAAGCTTACGCAAATCCCAATGCCAAGCAGCGGAAGGAGGCACCCAAAATCCTGCTGCACGCCGTCGATACCAGTTCCTGGCAGATGCTGGCCATCGTCGTTAACACCGACACTGACCGCGACGTGCGTTGGATCGCGTTCAGTGTGCTTAGCAAAATGCCGCTGCGTGATCCTGCCGTTTCGCATCTGCTTGCCGATTGTTTCACCAAGTCCGACAAACGCGACCAGCCCATGAAAATCGGTATGGCCAAACTCATGGCGGCGTCGCCATTCAAAACCGAAATCGCCGGTGCCATCTCCGATCACATCTACGTCAACATGCGCTACCCAGAATTTGTTGCCGTCGATCCGACCAGCACGAACAACGACGCCGCGATCAACCTCGTCAAAACCGAGCGGAAGGAATTCTCAGAAATGCTCGCCGCCTTTAACAAACTCACCGGTGCCGACATTGCACCTTCCCTTAATGCCCGCACCGATATTAGAAAATGGTACCAAAACGCTCAAGCCGACCTGGCCCGTGAGGACCGCGAAACGCTTGAGAAGTTCCGCAAGTAGGATGCTGAGAAGGCGAAGGCGAAATAATGAGATATGGACGCCTCCTATTCTGTATCCTGTACCCACGCCATAGGCCCGACAGCATTCGCTCGGCCAACTTTTTTGATCGTCGTGGCGTCGTCGTCCTTCGTCGTGTCCACCGCACGCGCGAATGAAGTCTCCTGTTCCCACGACTGCTCACAATGCACCATAAGTTCGGGCAGCGTTGGAATACCAGATGCTCCCCATCCGCTTTGTTCCTTTTTGATCGGCGGTCAACAAAAACGGTTCACAGCAGGTCGGGAGATCAATCATTGCCGCATGGAATTGACCCGGCTAGTGTGAAGGTCATCGAGGGCGGGGAACTTAAACCGGTGATCGACACAACAGGCATGTGTTGTCCAGGAGACAGTACCCGATTGAAATGCTGAAGCCGGCAAGCCAAGCTACGCCGCACATCCATCCGAAAAACAATCGTTCGCTCCGAAAGAACACGAGGTGCGTTTCACCCGTCTTTGAGTAAAACTTGGCGTCGGCGCACAATTCCGTCGATTGACAGGCTGATCGGACGAAGAAAGTTTAACCAAGATCGTGCAAATCAAGGCACGGTCAATTTTTAGCGCACAAGCTTTCCATATCAGCGTCAAAAAGATTGGCATAGTTTTAGAGAAAGATTCTAAATTTTCTCCACCATAAGTGCCCCGCGGGAGGCATTCTAGCTGACCTTCAGTGCGTCCATGTCCGCCAACTGTAACCGCAGGGGCATTTAGCTGACGAGTCTGCCAGCCCCTCAAAAAGGGATATTTCGCGAGAGTGCGGCGTCAAGTTTCCCTCCTACGCGGGTGGCTCTTTCAACTCTTCACCTGGATCAGAGAATTCACCTGTCGACGCGGTAATGACGTTCTCTTTTCCGTCGACCGTCGACGTTGCTAACCCAGAAACGTAGCACTACGCACCATGGTTGACGGCAATATTTAACCATCGGCTGACCGGTCGGCCCAGCGCGTACGGCGCGTCATTGCATTTGAATACCACGCCTTCGGCCTTTTCGGCTTTAAGGCGATAGAAGGCGGCCGTCTTCCTTGTCGTCGAACAATATGTCTCGGCGAATTCAATGGTGCCGAAGCCCTCGTCGATCAGCGCGAAGAGCTTTTCGTGCCGATCGCGGTAAGGCTGGCTCCGCAGAGCGACGCCGTTGGCCGCAGGATGCAAGGCTGATTTATGTCGAGACAATTGAAGAGTCAACTTATGAAGGCCGATTTGCCCTTTTGGGATGCATTCTTAATGGCGCGGCGGCACAGATCATCTTCTTCGCCGTCTGTTTCCTTTGCGAATGGCTAATCCGCCGCCGCGCCGCGCGTAAGAATAAGTCGTAAGCAAAGCTGACTATCCCTACATAGTGCCAGCCCAATCGACTTTCATTCCTCGCCCACCTTCCGCATTTCTTTCAACACTCCAGCGTTCATTCAAGGGGACAACCATGCCCACAGAATCCATCACGCTTTACTACCGCGCTGGTTCACGGTGAGCTCGTCGACACTTGAGTCTGGCACACGCCAGCGGCTTCCCGTGGTTCGCTTGGAAGTCCACGCCGCAGAATATGCACTTTGTCCAAGCCATTGCGCGAAAACCTATTCAACAATCTGGGCGCGCGTTCTGTGCGCGGTGAGCCAATATTCTTAGTGAAAGCGGTGAAAGCGCGTATATAAAGCAGACGCGGATTGCTTCGCCGGTACTGTTGGGGAATGCGCCTATTTCCGAATCACAGTCACTCCCCGAATTTGCGCGCTTATTTTGACGCGCCGGTCTTATTGAGAGTCGCGGTATAATACCCTGTGTACGGCGACTGGAAGGCCTTGCTATTGAACAGGACCGCCACGGGAATATTGACGAGTTTGTTTTTCACGGTAGAGTTGGTCAATCCTGACTTGGCCAACGCCGCGGCGAGATTCACGTTCTTGAGCGCGAAGGAGAATTTTGCAAACTGCGCGGCGACCACGCCCTTGGTGGCGCGCACTTGCAGCTTGAATAGTTTCGCGCCGTTGCCCTTTGAATCCAAGGTGACCAAAGTGACCACGCCGCTCACGTCGATCACGACACCCGCGCCGGCGACCGTAAAGCCGTCGGGAACCGCCAGGGTGCCTGAGGCCGTGAGCGAATCCTTGAGCTTGTGCGAAAAATCCAGATGCGTGCCGAGCTTCACGAGGTTCAGCGGGAGGATTCCGGCGGCGAGGTTGACGCCCAGCGGGACGGAACTCGCGTCGTTCGGATTGGATCCGGTGGCCAGTTCGAAAGCGTCGGAGAAGCCATCGCCATCGCTGTCAAAACCGACGCCGACGAGCGGCGCATTGACTTGCACCTGCACCGAGCCGCTGACGGTGCCGCCGCGCGAGTCGGTCGCAGTCACGCCGACCGTGAAGACACCCGGCGACGCGTAGGCGTGGGCGATACTGGGGCCTGAGCCGGTGGCGCCGTCGCCAAAGTTCCACGAAAAAGTGAGCGTGTCGCCGCCGACTTCGGAGGCAGCCACGTTAAATCTGATCGACTGGCCGACACCGGCTGGATTGGGCGCGGCGCTGGCCGGGGAGTCGATCAGGGGAAGAGCCGTAACCGCATAACTCAGTTTCGCCGTGGCGGAGCCGCCGCGGTTGTCGCTGGCCGTGACGGAGACAGTGTAATTTCCGGGCTTCACGTAAACGTGAGTCGGAGCTTGTCCGCTTGCGGTTGCCGAATCGCCAAAATCCCAGGCGTACGTCAATGCCGGCGGCTGCGGGCTTGTGGCCGTCGCGGAGAAATTCACCGTCTTTCCAACTACGCCCGGATTGGGCACGCCCCCTGGATTCACCGAAAAAACTGGCAAGCCGGTCACAAGCACGTTCAGCGATCCATTGATTGCGCTGGCCACGTCGGTCGCGGTGATGTTCACAGTGCCCAATTGTTGGAGCGCGACCATGAACATGCGCGATCCGCTGTCACTTGGTACAAATGTGTAGTCGCCGGGCAGCGTCGCGTTGGGATCGCCGCTGCTGAAGGTGACTGTCCCAGAGTAAGTTGCCAGCGCACCGTTACAGCCATCGCGCATAGAGACGCCGAGCGGGAAAGGGATGCCTTGATCGACAACGGCGGGTCCGGCAACATTCACCGCAGTGAGGCTGGCTGAGCCGGGCAGCGCGACGCACAGAAACGAGGCGTTGCTTGTGACGCTTTGTCCGTCGGGGTTAACGATGGTGATCGAGCGCGGGCCGGGCGCTGCGCTGTTTGTGGAAAGATTGAGCGTGAGGTGTATCGGGTCAACGTAAGTCACACTATTGACGGTCACGCCGCCGCCGCTGACGGATGCGGCAAGGTGGTTGAGGAAACCGGTTCCCGGATCGTAAAATCCCGAACCGTTGACGCTGGTGCCAGTGAGCGTGATGACAAGGTTGGAGCCAGTGGCGGGAACGCTGGTCTGCGACAAGGCCGAGGGCGTGGCTGGCGGCGGCGCTTTCAGTTGAATGACGCGAACGCCCCACACATCGGTGGCGCTGCAATATTCCTGAAAGGTCCAGACGGTCATGTAGTCGTTGGGGTCGAGCACCGTTGCTGAATAATCGCCCCAGCGTTGAAAGTTGGGCTCGTAATTGTAGGTTGAACTGCTGCTCACAACGATAAACGGCGTTTGCATTGTGCCGAGCGCATCGCCGGCCAGCCGTCCTGTCGCGGCGACTTCAGCGTGCTCGTTGTTGCCCGCCACGGAGGAACTAAGCGCCATGTGCCCCTGTCCGGTGCCGATGCAGCTTGGGAAGAAATAGTTGCGCGGATTGGCCGCGGCAGAATCGAAGACTGTGCCGCTTTGATGCAGCCGCGGAGTGCCGCTCAAATTGATGATCTCGTACCAACGCGCGCCGTCGCGGTCGCCGAGGGCGTTTGCCACTCCGCTGGAGTTGACCAGGATGTTGTGCGCTGTGTACAAACTGCCGTTGCGCATCATCGCTTGAAAGAGGCGCGTGTCGTTGTCGTCCAGCGGCGCGGTGCTGCCCAGCGCGGGAACGGTGGTCAGCGAGTAGGCGCCGTAATCCGGGACCGTGATCGCAATGCTGCCCGAAATAGTTGGCGAGGCGCCGGGATTGGAGACGCGCAGCAGCACCAGGCGATTGGTCAACGTATTGTCAACGCCGATGAAATAGCCTTGCGTGGCAGCGGGGTCGTCGTTGTCCACGGCCTGTGGTGTGTAAATTCCGGAATTGGGATAGAGCGAGACGTCGTGGAAGGCCGTATAGGCAAGCGTGCCACCGAGCAGGCTGGTTTTATTTACAATGAAAACTGAGGCGCCGATCAGATTGGAATTCTGATCGAAGACACTGCAGCCGATGTACAGCGCGTTCACATCCACACCGAGCGTGTCGTAGTCGGGCGAGCCGCCAAAATCGGGTGCGCCCGCGGAAAGTCCGGCGTCCACGGCGAATCGATAAAAGGTGAAGGTGGTGGTGTCGGTGAGCGTCGGGCCCGAACTGACCGCCAGCATGAAGTGATTCAAAAAATCGATCATGGTCACATACCAGCGCTGCGAGAGACGGTCGTAGCGCACGCGCGGGTCGGCGCTGGTCGAACCGCCGAGCACCGATGCGAAAAAGGCATCGGATGAAACGTCGAGCGAACTCTGAAGATTGCCGGCGCGGTCGAAGAGCCGGAAGCGATTGTTGACGCAGACGAAAATCTGCGTGGGTCCCACCGCGCCCATGCTGTCGGGCGGCGAAACCTGCGATATAGTTTCGTCCACGCCAAGAAAACTCGTGCCAACCGATTGCACGCCGCGCGGCGCGACCGCGCTTGCCGACCGTTCCGCTGCGCCAAACTCCGCCGGCGCCGCGGGAGCACTGAGCGAATTTGTGGCGATTGGTGGACGCCGCCTGCGCGGAGGCAAGACGCGAGGCTTCGCGTCCTTGGGCCGCGCCGCCTCGCGCGCCATAATCTGCGCAAGCGTTTCCGTGACACCCGCGCCGCCGTCGAGCGCCAGGCCGGCAGTCTCGCCATATGCCGCGGCACACAGAACGACGGACGCAATCAAGAATTTTGCGCATAGACTCGGATGCATGCATATCCCTCAAAAAGTGCCGCGCGGCTATGAGAGGCCGATCGCTTTGACCGCATATCACTGAATGTGCGTGGAGATTCACTTGAAAGACGGTTTTGCGCAGTATTTGCTTCGTAAAATTGTAGAATTCAGAAAATTATTATTGTTGGGAGGGACGGCGTGCAGTAGCGAGGAAGGGGCGGCTGGAGAGATACGTATTATGGCTGGCCCTTCGTCGCGGTTGGAATAGCGAAAATGTACTTCAAAAACAGCCAGGCTCAAGGCAAATATGGTTTTGCCGAGAGCAACTTTTTAATTGATTTGTGCATCTCCCTAGCGACTCTTTTCGCTGTGTGATTCGTATGCGAGCGGTTGCGTGGCTTGTGTGGCGGAGGAAAGGGCGAGCGAGAAGTGAGGTTTCTAACGTGAGGCGTATTGGCGGAAATACTCATTCGAATCTGAATTGTTAATGTCCCGTCACGGCTAATCAGCCGGCGCGGTTTTGAGGCGGGCGAGGACTTTGTCGGCGTCGGCTTTGCGGTTCAATTTGTTGAGCGTGAAAGCGTAGTTCTTGACAACGTAGGAAAAAACGGAATTCTCGGGGGAGAGGTTTTTTTCTGCCAGCGCAAGCGCTTGTTCAAATAACTTGGCGGCGTCGTCGTGTTTTCCTAGATTGGTGTAACAGGTCGCCAGAGCGCCGAGTGTGCGAATGGCGCTGGCTCGATCGAGCGCATTGAGTTGTTTATAAATGGCGACCGAGCGCTGATAAACTGGGAGCGCCTTTGCAAAGTTGGACTGAACTGAATACAAGTTGGCCAGATTACAATATTGCATTGCGGTGTGAGTGTCGTTCTCGCCATAGAGCTTTGTAAAAATGGTCAGCGCCTGCTTTCGCAGCGCATCCGCGCGCTCATATTGACGCTGGCTTTGTGCCGTGTTGGATAGGTTGCCCAATACGTTGGCTACAGCCTCAGAATCGTGTCCATATGCTTTTTCATCGATCATGAGCGCTCGATCATAGAGTTCCTTCGCCCTGGCGAGGTCGTCCGGATCGTTTCTGCTCCAGTAGAAATTGCCCAAACTCAACAAGATATGTGCCGTGTTCGGATGGCCGGGTCCGGCAGCTTTTTCGACAATGGGCAAGGCCTGATTAAGCAGTTTTTCTGCATCGTCGAACCTATTTGTTACTCGCATTAATCTCGACAACGAGTCCAAATACGAAACGATGCGTGGGTCAGCAGGTCCATAGACCTCGGCGGCGATGATGTATGCTTTTGTAAGCTCGGCCTCTGCCTGCGCATACTTTCCTTGGTCTTTGTACAAGTTACCCAGTCCCCTGTGACTATTGGCTAACTCCCACGAAGTTTCCTTAAACAGCTTTTTGCGCATGTCCATCGCGCGTTTCAGCCATGTTTCAGCCAAGTCGAATTTACCCATGTTGAGGTAGCAATATCCAAGCCGACTCATAGTATTCGCCACTTCAGCGTGCTCCGCGCCATAGAAACGCTGGCGAATCTTTAAAATTCGTAAATGCAGTGCTTCGGACTGCGTGTAATTCCCCAAATCGGTATAGATCGAGGCGAGCTTGTCTAAATCCATTGCAAGAAGCGCGTCGTCAGGGCCATAGCGCTTTTCAGATTCTTTTACCAGCAGTTTGTAGTATTCCAACGCCGATAGGTACTTCCCCTGCGCTTGGAAATAGTCGCCCAATTCGGCGATTTTATTTGGATTTGCGCCGGCTTTGCTCATCAACGACTGCAGCAGTTTTTTCGAGGCTTCGGCTTCCTTGCCCTCCTTTAATAATTGCGCGGCGGATTTGTCGAGGTCTGCCGCCACGCTGAGCGCCGATTCCTCCACGGTCTTTACGGCCTTCGCTTTTGGGGGCTCGGTGATCGCCACGGCCGCAGGCGGCTTTTCCGGTTCGGGCGGCGTGGCTGGTGGCGCGGTTTTATTCGCTTCGGGTGCTTTCGATTTTTGGTCGTGCAGCGCGTCCGCGACCTGAACGTTCGCAAAGCGCTGCGCCCAGAATCGCGCGGACGCGACTTCACGTTGCAGCGGTTCAGCCTTATCAGGATCGACTTTCGCGGCCTGTTCCAGCAGTGCTTCGGCGCGCTCCAGTTTGCGGATGCCCTCGGCATACGCTTCCGGAGCAACCGATTTTCCGGTGTTGGCGCGGAAGATTTCCATGGCGTCGCGTTTCAAGGCCATGGCTTCGTCGATCTCAGACGCGGAGAGCCCCATTGACGCGAAGAGCATGACGGCGGCGAGGCAATTCATCGTGCGGGCTCGATACATGAGGCACACCCCTCTCTTGGGCCATACTGGTACCCAACACCGGGATTATTGGCGCAGTGGACTCGCTTTTCAACTTGTAAAACACCTTAACAAGAAAACAGTGTAGACACGCGGCCTTAATACCTCTCATCGTTGCGTTTGCGTCCATTGAATCCAATTGGACTGCAGCTCAGCGACTTTGCGGCCGTAGGCTTTCTCGATTGCAGAGACGCTATTCTCGCCGTCGGCGATATTCTGGATGAATTTGTCGAAGCGCATAGGATCGAGCGCGACCAGATACCAGACGATTGAAAACGAGGCCATCGAATCCAGCACTTTTGCATCCGCATACTGTACTTGAAACAATTCTTCCCATTTCTTGACATCCTTGGCCTTGCTCCGAATCGGGGCGAGCCAATTTCCAGAGTTGTCCTTCTCCTTGGCCACTTCGGCCGCCGGCACATGCGCAATCAGATTCTTGCCTAGCGCTTTATTTTCGCAGTATGCCGAAAATCCCTCGATAAGCCAATGCGGCGCTTTTCCGCTCGTCGCACGAAGAACTTGCATATTGCCGAAGAAATTCACCACGTAGTTTTCGTCTTGCTCTTTGCCCTTTTTCTTGATGAAAATATTCGCGCGCAGGATTTCGCCTGTCTTTTTCGCGGTTTCCGCGTCATTGGGCCAGACTTTCTCGACATAGGTATCGAGGAACTTGTCGTTGTTGAACAGGTAGATGTCGTCGGTGTCGGGGCGTATTCTCAGCATGCGCATGGTTTTCAAATTGGCTTGCAGCGCGCCAGCGCATTTTTCGAGATCGTCGGCGAGTTTCTTTTGCGTAATCATGGGCAAATTGCTGTGAAACGAAATAAAGGGCGTCATGATCAACTCCAATTTGACGCCGCTCTTGTCGAAACCCTCTTTGTGTTTTGCCCGCGCGCGATCCTGACATTCTTTCATATCCGCGGAGATGGCTTTCGGGTCCAATGCACTTCTGGCATTTGCACATAGGGTTTGTACGGCACATTCGGCACGATGCCTAGGCCGCCACAAACCGGGCAATTGGCGTCCGGCGCTGTGTCGGCGGCGTTAACTCGGCCTATTAGCACGCAGTCTCCAAGAATCATCGCAATCATCGCCAATAACATACGCTGTATTTGCATCGGATGCTCCTGAATCGCTGCCGAAAGTGAGCTGCGATTTCCATTTAATTCAGAATTGAAGAAGCCTGCCATCCTTGGCCAGCTTGCTGTGTCGGCGTCTTCACCTCGGCACGGTCATCTGCGAAGCGGTTTCCTGATTCTCATTTGCTTTCCCGTATCGTTCGCCGGAAATACGGCGACTCCTTGTTTTGTCTTGACGCACCGGAATTTCGGGATCGATTAACGATACTGTTTCGTGTGCGAAGAGGTCTCCTTCAATGTGCGCTGGAACTTTTATTCGAGAATGACCACTGACGATTCGGCCCAAAGGCAAATTGTGAGTGGAGCGGGCAGGCAGTCAAGACAAGATTCGAGCGCGCAGTTCCTATGCGGGCGTGCGGCAGAAAGAACCCATTTGCACATCTGGAACGGCCCACCGCTGAGAATAACTCAGATTCGTGGGGTTGCCTTAGCACGTGCGTGGAGTAGCCGGTCTGATACCAAATCAATGATGGAAACCCCACCAGATCCAAACCCGTCATCACACGCTTCGGATGACAGATCAGCACATCTATTTCGTCCAAATGGCGATTGATCCAGTCTTCACGGGCTTCGGGTCTTACCGTGTCCGGCAGAATCAGGGCACGGACGTTTGATTCGGCCATCAGCTTCAGCAACTTCTGCCGCACTTCGTGGACGCCGGTGAATTGCGGATAAATGGCGCAACGGCGGTCTTGATTTAATTCCTCCTGAGCGATTTCCACGAGCTTTTTGTCTTTGCTGTCGATGTGGTCCTCGCCCAGGTCGGCTGGATACGCCACGGCTTCCACGCCGCAGCGCTGGCCGTCCTCATCGTAAGCCGGTGCCATACACGTGTTTGCTCATGCACCACGTCGTTCAGCTTTTTACAGAAATCCATTGCATCATCCCACGAAATTTGGTCAACCGGCCGTTGAGCGCCTTTGAAAAAGCTAGGATTGTTTCCCATTAACGCTGTGTACTGGATATTCGTGATCGTGTACTTACCCATGTAGAAAGGTTGCGTAAGCGTGACCGTATGCGGAATTCAATGCGCTTCCAGCCAAAGAGAAACCCGCGCACAAGACCAATGAACGTCCACGCCCCGGAATCAGCCCGGATTTGTTCAACCATTTCCTGCTCGACCGCGCCGTGTTCATGGGTCTGGATGAACTCGGTCCTGCGTTGCCGACGCTTGATCGAATTCTCATACCATGCTCTATGAGTGCGGAACTGTATGACGCCTACAGCAAGCTCGACGATGAGCTGCGTGAGGCCATCAAGAAGCGTGTTAACGGCAAAGGACCGCCAGGACTAGCTGCAACACGCGTACAGGCGCTTGATGCGTACATGGATACACCGTGGGGTTGGTCGCCGATCATGCATTCCGATATAAACAAAATCGCACACTCTTCGCGTGTTACGCTTGGCTTCTCCGGTTCGGGCGATCCCATGATGAACTGTCCCGCGAGAATCAGCACCATGTCCAATGTGACGCCGCCGCCAAGGTCGAGTTGTTTCGTGGACGGAAGATTGACGCGTTTGGCATAGTCGGCGACGGATTCGTGGCCATCCCATAGCGGCCATGAAGGTTCAGCGGACAAAAGCACGCCAGTCGCGAACAGCGCCGCGATCCAGGCATTCGAATGAAGTCGGACCCGCTGAATTGCCACGGCATGATGATTCCGCAAATTTGCGTTTCTAGCATATTTGAAACCGTGCTGGATGAAAAGCGTACTTCAGGCGCGTCGAGGCGTACCATGTCCGCGCTTCGGCCGCTCATATTTCCATTTGTCTCATGGTTCGCGCCGCCGTTGCCGATTATATTCCGCGAACCCACTCTGGAGAACGAAATGAAGCCGAATCGGTACGATCCTAAAGTAAAGAAAATGATCCTCGAAGCCGTCAAGACAACGCGCAGCAGCGGCGGTAAATTTGCCGATGCTTTTGAAGCCGCCAAGAAAGCAGGCTACAAAGGTTCGTCGGGCGGCCTGTATCAAATGGTTTACAATAGCGGCGGCAAGAAAAAACGTGGCCGCAAAAAAGCTGCGGCCAAACCGGTTGCAGAACCCTCTTCGATGAATTCAGTTGCTGCGGAAATCGCGGCGCTTGTGAGCAAAGCCGTCAAGGCCGGACTTGCGTCGGCGATTGCTGCGCTTGAATCATTGAAATAAAAAAAAGTTGGCGCATTAAAATGCGTCGTTTTCTGGCGGCCGCGGCGGCCTTAAGGACCTCGCCGAAGTCGGGTTCTTCAAGATTTGACAAGGCTACCTCATTTTCTGGCGGAAAACAATCCCTGGCCGGAAGTGGGGTTTTTGGAGCGCTTATGCTGTGCCTTCAGGCGATAAACCCCGCTTTTGTGATCAATAAACTCTTTTTGCCACCGCGACCACTTTTTCTTGGTCTTTCCCAAAATATCCGCCGGACTTCGCTTCAAAGGCGTCTCATCAAGAACTTTTCGTTTACGAATGCCATGGGGCGACAGAAATCGTTTCACTTGTCATGTTGGGGCGGGCACGTTGCAGCCTCGGCTTGCGCGAGGGTCAGCAGTTCGTCTACAGCACTCTGCGCCGATCGATAACTTGTTCCTGCAGAATCCGAATTTGGGCGACGCGGCGGTTCGCGAACTGGCGCGATTTCGGAAGCCGGGCGGCTCTATCTCGATGACAGCTTTATCACCAACGCCTCGCTTCCAATTACGACGATTTCGACGAGGAAAATGCCAAAGACCTAGAGCGCCGATGCCACTGTCGCGATTCTTGAAACTGCTGAAGCTTGAAAAGAAGGAGTAGGCGTTGCTTGAACCATTGCTCTCAATTGCAACCGATATCAAGCGGCATCTCCCTCTGAATTTGATCGGACATACTAATTCCGAATTAAAATGTCCGAAACAATGTTTACAAAACGGTCTAGGGACGCTGTAACCATATTGGCAATAATGATTTACATTGATAAAATGGCCGTGTGAGAGAATCTACATTCTCTCACATGAGTCGCGGACTTGGGGGGTTCCTTGGCGGTTTTTCGTTGCCGCCCCCCCGATTTTCTCGGTCCGAAACGTTGAGCCCCGCGAGAAACGCGCCCGCGCGCGCCAGAAACGCGAAGCGCCAGAGCCAATAGCTCGAAGTTCCACGGATCTTCGGCGTTCGCCCGCCACCCAATACACATCGTGAACAGCAGAAGCGCGATTACGCGCTCGTAGTGTTGCATCGCGCAGGCCGTGCCGCGTCAGTGTTTTCCGCTTCCACTTTGCGGCCCAAGCTTGTTGACTTTCACGGTGTAAACAAGCGCGGGATTCGCGAAATGCGAGGTGCCGTCCAGCACCACGATCACCGGAAAAATCAGCGAGGGATTCGATGCTGTCTTGCTAAAGCCCAGCCCTTGCAGGGGCGTAAACAGATTCCGGTTTTTC
>Ga0070731_10004055_pt1 | contig 12804 bp, 8 predicted proteins | sample Coa_R1_2_FD_66448 | JGI IMG/M metagenome (GOLD analysis project Ga0070731, IMG submission 66448) | Surface soil microbial communities from Centralia Pennsylvania, which are recovering from an underground coalmine fire - Coalmine... | ecosystem: Environmental > Terrestrial > Soil > Unclassified ... | reverse complement strand
CGACATTGCGCACCGAGCTGCGTTCTTCCTCATCGATGCGACGAACCCGGCCGAGGTGCTCGCGTTCTACCAGGCGAACATCGGCGCCGGGCGTCCTCCGGACGTGCGCGCCGCGCTGATCGAGGATGCGATCGCCAACGCCGGGCCGAGAGCGCGCGAAGGGTTCGCGACGATGTGCGAGGTGGCCCAGCGCTTCGCAGGCTGGCTGGGGCTCGACTCGAAGGTCCAGGCCGCGCTCGAGTTCGTCTTCGCGCGCTGGGACGGACGCGGGTTCCCGAACGTCGGCGGCGATGCGCTGCCGTTCCCAATCCGTCTCCTGCACGTCGCGAGAGACATCTCGCTCTTCCTGACCGCATCCGGCCGTGAAGAGACTCGCAACGTCGTCGAGCGTCGCGCGGGCTCGGCGTACGACCCACAGCTCGCCGAGCTCGCCGTTCGCCACTTCGAAGAGCTGCTCGCGGATCTCGACGAGACGCGGATGTGGGAGCAGGCCCTCGAGAGTGAGCCGTTTCCGCAGGTATGGATGGACGGCGATCGAATCGCGGCTGCTTTCGCCGCGATCGCTGCGCTCGCCGATCTCAAGTCGCCCTGGTTCCGCGAGCATTCGACGGGTGTTGCCGAGCTCGCCGAAGCGGCCGCGTGGCGTGCAGGGCTTGCTCCGGATGTCGTTGCGACCGTCCGTTGCGCCGCGCTCGCGCACGATCTCGGTCGGGTCGGCGTATCGAACGCGATCTGGGAGAAGCCGGGGCCGCTGGGTTTCGGGGATTGGGAGCGCGTGCGGCTACATCCGCACTTCACGGAGCGTGCCTTTGCGCAGTCGCAGGCACTCGCTCCGATCGGACGGCTCGCGGGGTCGCATCATGAGCGGCTCGACGGCTCGGGCTACCACCGCGGCACCGGCCAGGCGCTCGGCCAGACGGCCCGCATCCTCGCGGCCGCCGACGCGTATACGGCCATGCGCGAGGCGCGTCCGTACCGTCCGGCGCTCGACGAGGCCGCCGCGCAAGACGAGCTGCTGTCCGACGCCCGCGAAGGGCGTCTCGACGCCGAGGCCGTCGATGTGGTGCTGGGTGCGGCGGGACACCGTCCGAAGCAGCTCGCCCGTGAGTTGCCGGCCGGGCTCACGGAGCGCGAGCTCGAGGTCTTGCGTGTCCTCGTCCGCGGCCAATCGAACCAGGCGATCGCCGAGCGCCTCGGCATCTCAGCGAGGACGGTCGGTCACCACATCCAGCACGTCTACCAGAAGGCCGGCGTCCGCAGCAGAGCGGCGGCGACCGTGTGGGCGTTCGAGCACGACCTCGTTCTCCCGGCATAGGTCATTCAGCCGATGCGGCGCCGCGCCTGCGAACGCATGCTCGTCCGGTCAACGACCACGGAGGGCGACATGCTTCTGGCAACAACCACAGTCGAGGATTACGACCGGTTCGTCGAGATCTACTCGACCAAGGGCGCCGACAAGCGCCGCCAGCACGGTTCGAAGGGCTCCACAGTCTTCCGCGACCCCAACGAGCCGGACCGCGTGTGGGCACTGTTCGACTGGGATCTCGCAGGCTGGCAGCGCTTCGCCTCCGATCCCGAGGTGCCGCCGATCATGCAGGAGGCGGGACACAAGGGACGGCCGCAGGTCGCCGAGCTCGGCGGCCGCTACGACGCGTAGCCCGCGCGCCGGAGAACGTCCTTAGGACGTCGCAAACGCGACGTCCTAAGGACGAGGCTCGCCGAGTACTTCGTCCGTGTGCTCGCCGAGGAGCGGCGGTGGGGTGGGATCGACCGGCGGCGCGGACGCGAAGCGCGGGGCGGTACGGACGAGTCTGAGCTCGCCGATCGTCGGATGATCGACGACGGCCGTCGCCGATTCTCCGGCCGCCTCGAGCGCCTCCAGCACACCGCGCACCTTCCCGACCGGCACCCCCGCGTTTGTGAGCAGCTCGATCCACGCGTTGGCCGGCCGCGCGGCGAGGGCCTCTTCCAGGGCCGCGACAAGGGCCGTGCGGTTCCTGACGCGGTCGGCGTTCGTCGCGAAGCGCGGATCGGCAGGCACCTCGGGGAGCCTGAGCGCGTCGCAGAGCCTGGCAAAGAGGCCGTCGTTCGCGGCGGCGACGGCGATCTCCCCGTCCGCCGCGCGCAGCAACTGGTACGGCGCGATGCTCGGATGCGCATTGCCGTGCCTGTCCGCTTCCTCGCCCGTGACGAGGGAGCTCTGCGCGACGTTGACGAGGGCGCTGAGCGCGCTGTCGAGCAGCGAGATCTGGACGTGGTCGCCTTCCCCGGTCAGGTCGCGCTGCCGCAGCGCGGCCAGGATCCCGACGGCGGCGTTGAGCCCGGCGACGACGTCGACCATCGCGACGCCGACCTTCAGCGGCGGACCGTTCTCCTCGCCGGTGATGCTCATCAGCCCGGACTCCGCCTGGACGACGAAGTCGTAGCCCGGGCGATCGTGTGGCTCGCGCGGGCCGAAGCCGGTGATCGAGCAGTACACGATCCGAGGATTCACGTCGCGGACCTGCGTGTGCCCGACGCCGAGGGCGTCCGCACCGCCCGGGCGGAAGTTCTCGACGACGACGTCCGCCTCGGCTGCGAGGCGCAGGAACGATTCACGTGCATCGGGATCGTGTAGATCGAGCGCGACGCTTCGCTTGTTGCGGTTCAACGCGAGGTAATACGCTGCCTCGCCGCCGGCGAACGGCGGCCCCCACGTGCGCGTCTCGTCGCCCGTGCCCGGCCGTTCGATCTTGATCACGTCCGCGCCGAGATCGGCGAGCAGCATCGTGCAGTACGGGCCGGCGAGCACCCGCGACAGGTCAAGGACGCGGACGCCCGTGAGCGGCGCGCTACTCACCGAACCTCTCGATCGCGTCCGCGACGCGCGGCCAGAACGCACTGTGGGGCTCGATGACGTCGAAATGACCGGCGCCCTCGAGCTCGACGAGCTCGCAGCCACTCTGCTCGGCGAAGCGTCGCGGATGCTCGACGGGAACGGTGTCGTCTTCGCTGCCGTGGATCAGCAGAACGCGGGCGGCCAACGGAAGGCGCTGGGCGGGATCGGCGTCGGGGTGCGCCGAGGGCGGCCCGCCGAGGAAGTCGAAGACGGCACCGTTGCCCAGCCGGTCCTCGGCGGCCGCCACGAGGTCGCAGACGCCGCCGAGCGAAACGGCGCGATCGACGAAGCCTTCCGCAGCGGCCCACAACGCGAGGTGGCCGCCGGCAGAGTGGCCGACCGCCACCTTCGGGCGGAATGCCCGGCAGGCGGCCGCGATGTCCGCGAGCGTCTGCGGGTAGCCGCCGCCGGCGCCGACGCGCCGGTACTCGGCGTTCCAGGTCGAGATCCCGCGGTCGGCGAGGTCGATGCAGAACGCGTCCATCAGGTCGAGCGAGTAGCGGGCACGCCAGAAGCCGCCGTGCAGCACGAGCGTCGACGCGTCCGGTCCTCGCTCGTCCGCGAACTGGTCGGGCAAGTCGCCGTACGCCCTTCTCGAGGCCGTGTCGAGGGACATCGCGCCATTTTCGTCGCCTGCGCGCTCCCGGACGCTTGGAGCCGACACGACGGCGCGAGACACTTGCCGGATGCGGCCGGATCTCCCCTCCGGGACGGTCACGTTCCTCTTCACGGACGTCGCCGGCTCGACGCGGCTGCTCCACGAGCTCGGCGACGAGCGGTACGCGCAGGCGTTGGCGGGCCATCGCTCGGTCGTCCGCGAGACGTGCTCGTCCCACGGCGGAGTCGAGGTCGACACCCAGGGGGATGCGTTCTTCTTCGCCTTTCCGAGCGCCCCGGAAGCCCTCGACGCGGCCGGCTCCGTCGCGGACCGGCTCGCAAACGGGCCGATCAGGATCCGCATGGGGCTGCACACCGGAACGCCGCTGCTCACCGACGAGGGCTACGTCGGCGTCGACCTGCACCGAGCCGCCCGGATCGCGGCAGCCGGTCACGGCGGGCAGATCCTTCTCTCGTCGACGACTGCCGCCCTGTGCAAGCCGGTCGCCTTGCGTGACCTCGGTGAGCACCGGCTGAAGGACCTGTCGGCCCCGGAGCGGCTCTACCAGGTTGGCAACGACGAGTTCGGCCCTCTGAAGACGCTGTACCAGACGAACCTCCCGGTGCCGTTGACGCCGTTCGTCGGGCGCACGCTCGAATTGGCCGAGGTCACAGATCTGATCGTTCGAGACGACGTGCGCCTGCTGACCCTCGCCGGTCCGGGCGGAACCGGCAAGACCAGGCTTGCAGTTCACGCGGCCGCCGAGGCGGCCCACCGGTTCCCCGACGGCGTCTGGTGGCTTCCTCTCGCACCGCTTCGCGACCCCTCGCTGCTGATCCTCAGTGCCGGGTCGATGCTGCAGGTGCCGGAGGAGGAGGACCGGCCGCGGGCGGACTCGATCGCCGCCTGGCTCGGTGGCAAGCAGACGCTGCTCGTCCTCGACAACGCGGAGCATCTGTTACCGGAGGTCGCCGGGGAGGTCGCACGTCTCGTCGACGCCGACGGCCCGACCGTCGTCGTGACGAGCCGCGAACGACTGCGGCTTCAGGGCGAGCAGGTCTGGTCTGTCCCACCCCTCAGCAGCCGGGAGGGCGTCGAGCTCTTCCTGAGACGCGCCCAGGCCCTCGACGCCGCGTTCTCGCCCAGTCCGGCAGTGAATGAGCTGTGCGACCGGCTCGAGAACCTGCCGCTCGCCCTCGAGCTCGCGGCGGCGCGGACGACGCTCTTCACGCCGAGCCAACTCCTCGAGCGATTGTCGCAACGGCTCGACCTGCTGAAGGGAAGCCGGGACGTCGATCCACGACAGCAGACGCTTCGTGCGACGCTCGAGTGGTCCTACGAGCTGCTTCGTGACGACGAGCTCGACCTGTTCACGCGACTCTCCGTGTTCGCAGGAGGCTGCACGTTCGCAGCCGCCGAAGAAGTCTGCGACGCCGACCCGGACACCTTGCAGTCCCTGATCGACAAGAGCCTCGTCCGGCGCCGCGACACCGATGCCGAGCCGCGCTACTGGATGCTCGAGACGGTGCGCGAGTTCGCCCTCGAGAACCTCGTGCAGCGGCAGGGGATCGTGCAGACGCGGACGCGTCACGCGCGTTGGTGTCTCGAGCTGGCCCGCCGTCGCCGGGGAGTCCACAGCCGTGGCGACTTGCGCAACCTGGAGCTCGAGCTTCCGAACGTGCGGCTCGCAGCAGAGTTCTTCCGCGAGTCCGGCGATGTCGAGTCCGACCTCGACCTGCTCGCGTCGCTGCGCACGCTCTGGGATCTACAGGGGCATCGGGCGGAAGGGCTGCGGCTGATCGAAGCTGCGCTCGCGGGTGCCACCCAGGTGGACGCGAGACTGGAGGCCTTGGCATGGCAGGCGATCGCCACGATTGCGCCCGTCACCGACCACGTCCGCAGGCGCGAAGCAGCTCGGCGTGCCGTCGAGCTCTACCGATCGGTCGACGATGCGCCCGGGACGGCAGACGCTCTGGTGATTCTCGGCGTCGGCAATCTCGAAGCCGAAGACGCGGCCGCCGCGGTAGCGGCGTTCGACGAGGCGGCCTCGATCAGCCGCCGGGCCGGATACCCGCGAGGGGAGGCGGCAGCAAGTGTCAACCTCGGGCTGATGGCGCTGCTTCGAGGGGATGCCGGGGTCGGCCGCGAGATGAGCGAGCGGGCGCTCGCGGCCTTCCGCGAGCTCGAGGATGACTTCGGCATCGCCGTTGCGCTCGAGAACCTCGCGGTTGCCCATCTCATGCTCGACGACCTGGCGGCGGCGAGACACCACGCGGTCCTCAGCCTCTCGACTGCGCACGAGCTCGGCTCGCAGCCGGCGATCGTCTACGGCCTCGAGGTGCTCGCGGCGGTCGAGGCTCGCTTGGACAACGCACCCAAAGCGGCGCGACTGCTCGGTGCGGCGGAGGCGATCCGCGAGGCGATCGAGGAGCCGGACCTCGAGATGCTCGAGGCGCGGGTACACGAACTCACGCTCGTAGCGATCGACGAGCAGCTCTCAGAGGAAACGGTCGCGACGGAATGGTCGCGAGGGCGGTTGCTGTCCGTCGACGAAGCCGCCGTCGAGGCGCTCGGCTAGCTGATCCGCTCGAGCCAGTCGTCCGTCGTGACGACGTCGGCGAAGAACTGACCCTGCGCAACGAGCGTCGCGCGATGCAGCTCTTCGCCGCTGGCCGAGCCGCCGCTGTTCTCGAGCGAGAGCGTGCCGGTTGCGTCGCTGAGGATCTCCACCGCGTAGCCGCGGTGCGCGGCCTCGCGCGACGTCGTGTCGACGCACATGTGCGTCATATAGCCGGTGATCGCCACGGTGTCGACGCCCGCCGACTGCAGGACGGACTCGAGCGCCGTGCCGGTGAACGCGCCGGGCAGCTCTTTCTCCACGAGGTGCGTCCGGCGGCGCTCGGCAATCTCGGGGCGCAGCTCCCACGTCGATGAGCCCTTGAGGAACGTGGTCGAGTCCGGGTCGTCCTCGCCGTGCTGGACGACGATCACCGGGATGTCGGCCGCCGCTGCCGCGTCCATCGCCCGGCCGATGTTCGCCAGGCTGACCTCGGGCGCCGGGTCGCTGATCGGCAGCGCGCCGTCGAAGTACTCGTTCTGGACGTCGATCACGATCAGGGCGCGGTTCGGCATTCGTCGCAGCTTAGAGGCATGCGACTTCTGGATCGCGGGCGGATGCTCTAGCCTCGGGTCGTGCCGGTCTGCGCCAGCTGCGGTCAGGAGATCGCCGAGGACGCGAACTTCTGCCCCAGGTGCGGGGCGCCGCTCGGCGTCGCCGTAGCGGCGCGGGAGGTTCGCAAGACCGTGACCGTCGTGTTCTGCGACCTGACCGGGTCGACCGCGCTCGGGGAGTCGACGGATCCCGAGGCATTGCGCGCGTTGCTGGCGCGCTACTTCGAGCGGATGAAGGGGATCGTCGAGTCTCACGGCGGCAGCGTGGAGAAGTTCATCGGCGATGCCGTAATGGCGGTGTTCGGCGTGCCTGCTGCGCACGAGGACGACGCGCTGCGGGCGTGCCGGGCGGCGGAGGAGATGCGGGAGGCGTTCCCCGAGCTGGGGATAAACGGGCGGGTCGGCGTCAACACCGGTGAGGTGGTCACCGGCACGGAGGAGCGGCTCGCGACCGGTGACGCCGTGAACGTCGCCGCGCGTCTCGAGCAGTTGGCGCAGCCCGGCGAGGTCCTCGTCGGCGCGGCGACGATGCGGCTCGTGCGCGCAGCCGTCGAGGTAGGTGACGAGAGGGCGCTCCAGCTGAAAGGCAAGGTCGACGCGGTCGCGGCTTGGCCGCTCTTGGCCGTGACCGGCGAGCTGGAGCGCCGCTTCGCAACACCCCTGGTCGGCCGCGAGCGCGAGCTCACGCGCCTGCGTGTCGTCTTCGACCAGGCGGTCCACGACCGCTCGTGCCAGCTGTTCACGATCCTCGGCTCGGCGGGCGTCGGGAAATCCCGTCTTGTCGCCGAGTTCCTCGACCCGAGCGACGCCCAGGTCGTGCGCGGCCGCTGCCTCTCGTACGGCGACGGGATCACGTACTGGCCGGTGGTGGAGATCCTGAAGCAGCTCGACACGCTGCCGGAGGGCGACGCCGCCGGGCCTTTGCGTGCATTGCTTGCGGAGTCGGACGAGCCGGCGTCGGCGGAGGAGATCGCCTGGGGCTTCCGCAAGCTGCTCGAGCAGGAGGCTCGGGCCGAACCGCTCGTCTGCGTACTCGACGATCTGCACTGGGCGGAGGAGACGCTGCTCGATCTCGTTGAACACGTCGCCGACCTCTCGCGCGACGCGCCGCTGCTGCTCGTATGCATGGCGCGGCCCGAGCTGCTGGAGCGCCGGCCCTCGTGGAGCGGCGGCAAGTGGAACGCGAGCTCGGTCCTGCTCGAGCCGCTCGACGCGGCCGACACGGAACGGTTGATCGGCGAGCTCGGTGGAGTACCCGACGAGTTGCGGGAGCGCATCGTGCAGGCGGCGGAAGGAAACCCGCTCTTCCTGGAGGAGATGCTCGCCCTCGTCCGCGACAGCGGCGACCGCCGGGTCGAGGTGCCGCCGACGATCCAGGCGCTGCTCACCGCGCGGCTCGACCAGCTGGACCCCGCCGAGCGCTCGGTGCTCGAGCGCGGCTCGATCGAGGGCAGAACCTTCCATCGCGGAGCGGTCGCTGCGCTCGCGGACGGCGACGGCGGAGTCGACCAGAGGCTCGTCTCGCTCGTGCGGAAGGAGCTCGTGCGCCCGGACCGCGCGCAGCTTCGCGGGGACGATGCGTACCGCTTCCGCCACCTGCTGATCCGAGACGCCGCGTACGACGCACTTCCGAAAGCGACGCGTGCCGAGCTGCATCGGCGCTTCGCCGCGTGGCTCGCGCAGCACGGCGAAGAGCTCGTCGAGCTTGACGAGATCCTGGGTTACCACCTGGAGCAGGCGGCCCGTTACTTGGACGAGCTCGGGCAGACGGACGCGGAGCTCGCGCTTGCCGCCGGCGACCGGCTCGCGGTCGCGGGCCGGCGGGCCCTCGCTCGCGGCGACTTCCGGGCGTCGGCCGGCCTGCTGGAGCGCGCGCTCGAGCAGACGCGGCCGCATCGGCTCGACGTGCACCTCGAGGTCGACTTTGCCTGGGCGACGCAGGATCCGCGCCGTTCAGACGCGAACCTCTCGCTCGTCGCCGAGCGTGCCCGCGCGGAGGGGGACAAGCCCGGGGAGCTCCTCGCACGGACCGTCGTCACCTGGGTGCGGCTCGGGATCAGCACCGTACCCGCCGACGTCGACAGGATCGCGGCGTCGGCTCTGGCGGTGCTCGAGGAGATCGGCGACCACGTGGGTCAGTCGTGGGTCTGGTCCGCTCTCGGCGCCGGCGCCGCGAACATGCGCTGCCGCTTCGAGGACTACGCCCGGGCTGCAGAGCAGGCGCTGCGGCACGCACGGCTGGCAGGTCGCGAACCGGGGGGCGACTTCGGCTTCGGGACCGCCGTGCTGCTCGGCTCTCGTCCCGCTTCGCAGGCCCTTGCTTCGCTCGACGAGCAGTTTCCCGAGCCGCAGCGCCAAGCCGTCCTGCTCAGTCGCGCCCAGCTGCTGGCGATGCTCGGCCGGATGGACGAGGCGCGGGCGGCCGGGCTGCCCGCGGCCGAACGGGCGCGCGAGATCGGCTACGGCGCCGAGGGGCAGCTCGCCCATCTCGCCGAGTACGCCGGCGACGCTGCCGCCGCGGAGCGGCATCTGGAGACGTTTTGCCGGGAGCTCGAGGAGCGCGGCGACGTGCCTGTGCTGTCGACGTACGCCGCCATGCGCGGGCGGGCGATGTGTGCCCTCGGACGTTACGACGAAGCGGACGCGCTCGCCCACCGCAGCCGGGAGCTCGGGTCGTCCGAGGATCTCTTCACCCAGGTGTTATGGCGGCAGGTACGGGCGCTCGTCCTCGCGTCTCGCGGCGAGCATGCAGAGGCGGAACGGCTGGCGCGGGAGGCCGTGGAGATCTCCGGAGACTCGGACGTCCTCCAGCTGCAAGGCGACTGCCAGTTCGACCTCGCGGACGTGCTCGAATCGGCCGGCCGCCGCAACGAGGCTGCAGCGGCGTTTCGCCGGGCGCTCGCGCTGTACGAGCGCAAGGAGATCGTCCCTTTCGCCCGCCGGGCCCGCGAGCGGCTCGCCGCGTTGGAGCAGTTGCCGGCCTGATCGTCGGTCCTAGAGCCGCGCGCGCAGGTCGGCGGCCAGCTGGCGGAGCTGCGCCGACACGATCACCGAGTCGCCCGCGAAGACCGCAGACAGCGACTGCTCGGCGCGTTCCAGAGGCGGCTCGGCGGCGGTGCCGGTGAGGGCGAGGTCGGCGGCCGCGGCGAGGTCGCGGGTCGCCGCGGCGAGCGCGGGATCGACCACGCGCAGGTCGAACACGTCCCGGGCGATCGAGCGCGCGTGCCGGTAGAGGCGGGCCGCCAGCTCGATCCGCCGCTCGAGATCCGGCAGCAGCTCGGTGTGGCGACGGCGCAGAGGGTTCCAGCGGAGCGCCTGTCGTGCCGAGGGGAGCTCGAGCACCTCGCGCACCGCATCCAGCGAGTGCGCGCGCAACTCGTCGATGCGCCTGGCGACCGCGTCGTCGCCCGTGGCGAGCGACTCGGCAACGGCGGCGAGGTCGGTCGCCAGCTCTTGACGCAAGGCGTTCAGCCTGAGGCCGAGCTCGCGGATGGGGTCCGGCGGCCACAGCAACGTGGCCACGACGAGCGTGATTGCCGCGCCGACGGCCGTCTCCCAGATGCGCGTGACGCCGACGCTCGTCGCGCCGTCCGCGACTCCCAGGACGAAGATCGCGCTGATCGCCGGCTGCAGGTTCACACGCTCGCCGAGCCGCAGGGCGATCCCGATCAGCAGGCCGGCGCCGAGCGCGACGGCGACGAGCACGGTCTCGCGGAGATCGACGTGTACGAGCCCGATCCCCACTGCGACTCCGGCGAACACGCCGAGGATGCGGTCGACCGACACGCTGAGCGCGCTGAACGGGTCACCAGTCATGGCGACGAGCGGCACGAGTGCGGCGAAGATCGGGCGGTGGGCACCGAGCTCGCTCGCGATCCACCAGGCCAGCGTCCCGGCGAGCGTCATCTTGGCCGCGAGCCGCAGCTCGGCCGGAAAGTCGCGGCGCGCGAGCAGGCTGCGGAGGTCCACGGCGCGATTCAACAACCCCGCGGGGTTTCGCGCCGTTCAGGGCGGCGACGGCCACGGGGCCCGAGAACACGCTCACCGAGATCGTGATGCGCCAGAGTCACGACATCGTGTCCACACCGTCCGTTCCCTCTGCGGTGGGCTTCAGCGTCGCGTACGGCGCGACCGCGCCGCCGGGCGCCCTAGCGCCGGGCCGGCGCTACGGCGTGAGGAGGTAGAAGCGCCAGGAGTCGTTCTCGATCGGTAGGACGTCGACGCGCGCGAACCCGGCCTCGGTTGCGTAGCGCCGCAGGGTTTCGCTGCGGATGACGGTTCCGGTTCCGGCTGGATCAGGGCCGACCATCCCGCTCGGGAGGCACGCCAGGATGCTGAAGCCGTAGTAGAGCCGCTCGCGCTCGCTTGCCGGCGCCGTGAACGAGTCCTCCGTGCGCTCGTCGCCGACGAACACGCAACCGGTCTCGGTGAGCATGCCGCGGATCGTGCGCAGGACGTCGACCGGCCTCGGCATGTCGTGCAGCGCCTCGAAGATCGTCACGAGATCGAACCGCTCCGTGAACGCCGCGTCGGCGGCATCGCTGCAATGAAACCGGACGCGGTCCTCGACGTCCGTGCCCGCCACGTTCCGCCGAGCTTCCTCGATCGACGGCGCGTCGAGATCGATGCCGTCGACGGTGATGCTCGGATAGGCGCGAGCGAGCGAGATGCTCGACCAGCCGCAACCGCACGCGACATCGGCTACGCGCGCCCCAGGCTCGGCACTCAATCGCTCGTGTAGCTCGGGGACCGACGGCAGCCACTCGCTGCCGAGCAGGTGCTCGTACATCGCGCGGGTCGACCGCGCCTGCGACTGCTGTCCGTCGGCGCCGTAGCCTTCGAATGTCACCCCCTCGCCGCTCCTGAACGCGTCGATGATCGCGTCGATCGGTCGCGCGGCGGCGATCGCGGATTGCGCGAGCGACGCGCCGAAGTGGAGACTGGTTTCGTCGAGCAGCACCTCGGCGTACCCGGGCGGCAGGAAGAACCGGCGCCTCTCGGGCTCGTCGTCCTGGTTCTCGACACCGAGGATCGCGGTCGCCGCCTGCTGCTCGAGCCACTCACGCGCGTAGCGGGCGTTGATACCCGCGGCGTGCGCGAGCTCGGCGGCGGTCGAGGGACCGCGGTCCACGAGGGCCTGGTACAGGCCGAGCCGGTCGCCGAGATAGACGCTGAACAGGTCGAACGTCGCCACTGTCGCCTGGAACAGCCGCTCGCCGAGCGCATCGCGGGAGGCAGTTGCGGGGTCGGCCGCCATCCGGGACCTAGGCTAACGCGGAGGTGAACAGCAGCGGTGAACCACCGACGCGGGGATGAATGAAGTGAGGTCCGAGGGCGATGCTGACAGTGCGCGTGAGGACTGGGATCCGTCAGCGTAGTGAGAGGAGCGATGGTGGCTGAGACAGGTGACGGTGTGGTTCTCCGGCTTTGGCTCGAGACCCTGGGCTGGCAGGTGCGCAGCCGTCGCGTCGACGAGGCGCTGGTCGGCGTCGCGTCGCACACGGATGGAGACGGCCGTGAATTTCACGTCGTCGGCCGGGGCGAGAACGAGGGCGAGCTGGTCCTCCAGTTGTTCGAGGCCGCGATGAACGCGGCGTCGATCATGGAGTTCCCGCTCGATCAGCAGCTCGCAGCGGCGTAAGACGCCTGCGTCTTGAAGCGGAGAAGGAGGGATTCGAACCCTCGAGGCAGGGATTCTCCCCACCTAACGCCTTAGCAGGGCGCCGCCTTCAGCCACTCGGCCACTTCTCCTGGGCGCGCGCATCGTACCGAAGGGTCCGGCGCGCGAAATCACCCGCTGAGCAGGTGAGTTCGCGCTCGTCGTGACGGAGAGGGCGGGATTTGAACCCGCGACGCACCTTTCGGCACGTACGCGATTTCCAGTCGCGCTCCTTAGGCCACTCGGACACCTCTCCCGCGACGGGCAGCGTAGCCCACTGCCCCGCGCGCGCTATGGGTGCGTCGACTTGAAGACGAACGCGGCGACGTCCTGGATCTGCGTCGTCGACAGGCTGCTCTTGAACGCGGGCATGATCGCGCCGCCGTTCGTCACCTGCAGCACGATCCGTGCGTACGCCGGCTTCAGCCGGTCGAGGTTCGGGCCCACGGTTCCCGTGGCGCCCGCCGCCTTCAGCGTGTGGCAGCCCTTGCAGCCGGC
>Ga0070731_10004054_pt1 | contig 12805 bp, 7 predicted proteins | sample Coa_R1_2_FD_66448 | JGI IMG/M metagenome (GOLD analysis project Ga0070731, IMG submission 66448) | Surface soil microbial communities from Centralia Pennsylvania, which are recovering from an underground coalmine fire - Coalmine... | ecosystem: Environmental > Terrestrial > Soil > Unclassified ... | reverse complement strand
ATGGTCATTGCATCTACTAAAGTAGAAATATGCCTAGAATTAACATAAGTTCCATCAAGTGAAATTATTCTTTTTAATTCGTCAAAAATTAGTTTTCTGGCCGCTTCAATCCCTAAAATAGTTCTAACAGAATGCATATCATCACAAATTGTACGAGTTGAATCAACTCCTGGTGCTATAAGTGTATCTATAAAATTAATCCCATCAGTATCCATTACAAATTCGTGAGTATTTAAATCTTCTCTCGGGTAGACATTAATTATATTTTGAATTCCTGTAATTCTAGTCTCTTTAATACATTTTATCACAGTATCTCTGCAAATATAATAATCTAAATTTTCATCTGTTAAAAATGATTCTCTCTCTACAAAGTCTGAATTTTCCTTAGTTTTTCCTTTTTTTGGTAACGTTTTTTTAATTTTGGCTTTTGCATATTTTTTTAATTCCGATAATGTCATAAATATATCGATTTTTCCTATAATATCTGGCGATGGAATGCACGTAAAATTTCCTTCACTATTTTCTTCAATAACGATTGAAATATCCTCTAAATCGAGTTTATGAAAATATAATTTTTCAATGTCGAATGTTAATGATATAACCCATGGACAATTATCATTTAAACTTTTAATTTCGACAGATGAGTTTTCATCTTTTGACGAGCTTTCTTCGGTATCTGAAGAAAATGATTCTTCATCTTTTAAAGGATTAGATAGAGTTTTTTGAAGTGAAACCCACCATTCTTCGGAATATTCTTTATATGTAATTAAATCAACAGGACCGGTTATTTTTTTTGAATTTTTAGCGTTTTCAGAAAGATATTTTAATTCGTAATCGACAAGAAAATCCTTAACATAAGATTCTTTAAAATCATTGATTAAATTTTGAACTAATTTTAACGAAGATTCTTTCTTTTTAGAAATAATTTTATCGTTTTCTTCTTTTTGTTTTTCTGAATTTATTTTTTTATTTTCGTTTTCTAATTTTGCAATAATTTTTGCATTTTTTTTAATTTTTGAATCGTTAAAATAGATTGTACTTCCCACATGTTTTTGATCTTTAGATTTTGTGGCGTTAATTATCTGTTTAAATGCCGGAATTCCTGAATTTGCATCTTTTCCTTTTGTTCCGCACCCATGAAAAGTATCACGAACGCCTAACCCATTATATATACAGAAATTCAATGTACTAGGAACGGTAATATCATAAAGTTTAGGATGATTTTTTTCTGGTATATTCTCTATTTCAACAATCGGGTCTAAAATACAATTTCGAGATTTCGAAAAAAATGAATCAAAACTTGGCGATTCGATTGGTTTTTTATTATAAGAGCTTAGCCAGTCCGAAGGACTTTTGCTATTTTCAATAACTCCAAGAGAACTAGAATTTTGTATATTTTTTAGCAAAATATTTTTTTTATGACTTGTAGAACCGATAATTGATGCATATTTTTGTGCCCAATCATCGCAAATTATTAAAAGTTTTTTATCATATCTAATTGTTAAATTTCCAAAAATACCGAATCTAACACATAACATGTTAATACCTTCAATTAATTCCAAAGAATCAGAAGAGATTATTATATTATTATTATTTGTAATAGCGTTTCCACAAAAATAACCATCAAGTATCCCCTTAACAAAATCTAAATTTGATATTAAAGATTCGGGTGGAATTTTTTTGTTCATATTCGTTCCCAACCATGTTTTAAATAATTTTGTTATCGAAAGAAAATTTATTAAAAAATCAATATTGTCGTTATCACCTAATCTATTTTTTACATTTAAAATTTCATAATAAAAATTATATTTTTTACACCATGTTTCTAGTCTATCTATAACAAATATATCGGAATTAATACTTAATTTAATACTCGTATTGCTATTGGTAATAGTTCCGTCAGAAAGATATGTTCCGATTACAAAACCCGTATTTTGATCTAATATAATTTCTTTAATATTATCGGTAATTCTTCCATTAATTTTTTTTGTTAAAAAAATATTTTTTGATTTTTCTGCTAAAGCAGAAAAATTTAAACTTTCTTTAATACCTGAGTTTAAATTGGGTATATATTGCATCACAGGTACTAAATCTCCTAATTTTATTTTATTTCCCTCGATAGGCATTAATTTTTTTGTTAAATTATCCCATATTAATAATGATTTTGATTTTGATACTTCTACAATTCTTCCACTATTTGTAATAATTTTAATCACATTTCCATGCGGAGGATGTCTCGTTACGGCTGTAATATTTCCCCAACTAGTTATTCCATCATCATTTATTGTGGGCACATTTATGGTTTTATTTTTTTGAAAAATTTCTGATAATTCAAGATATTCGCTGTCTTTTCCATTTTGAATAATATTTTTTATTTTTGTTTCATTAATTTCCATTAAATTATCGATCCATTCACCAATTTCTACTACTTTTGGATTTATTTTATCTTCAACAATTATAATTTTAGTGTTATAAGATACACTGTTTAAGGTCAATTGAGTATTGGGTTCTCCTAAAGAAGAAGTAGCGATAAGCCCAGTCATCATTCCATAAGGAGCTTTGGATTTGTGATAGGTATCTCTAATTTCATAGAAAAAATCCGGTATTTTTTCTTCATAAATTTCGATATCGACAATAATTTTTTTTAACATTTCACGAGCATTTTCTGTTACAATATCGATAACTGGAGAATTTATTTCATTAAAATCAATAAAAGAAATGAGCATCTCTATTTCATCTTCGGTAAGTTTACGAGGTTTTTGTTCAAATTCTTCATTAAAAACAGAGTTTTTTTCAGAATTTTCTGAATTATTTTTTTCCGAAAAACTTTCTATTTTGTGTTCTAAAAAAAACTTTGTTTTTTGCCTATATTCACTATTTAAACGCCTAGCAACAGATAATAAATTAACAAAAAATGGAGAATTTAATTGAGGGACACTGATTAATTTTTTTGCATCCATTCCGTCATCTCCATACATAAAAGATATAATTCTTCCATTTGCGTCTCTAACAGAGCCATCGATCCATACTTTTGAGTCTTCAATTTTACGAGCTATTCTTTTCTGTATATATCCCGTTTCCGCCGTTCTAACAGTCGTTGCAATACTACCCTCTCTACCAGCGGCAGCATGAAAAAATGCTTCTTGAGGGGTTAAACCGGTAATATAATTATTTTCTACAAAACCTCTAGCCTCTGGAGAAATATCTCCAGGTAAAAAGCATGGAAGACATCTTGTACCGTGGGTTAAATGACGTTTCATTCTAATTCCTTTAATATTTTGTTGTCCAACAAAAGCGGTAATTTGTGCTAAATTAATGACAGATCCTTTTGCTCCAGCATTTCTCATAATATTAAGAGCATTTCTCTCTCCTTTTATCATAGAATCTTTTGCAATGCGCGGACCAACGGCCATTGCATTATTTAATTCATTATTAATCTCCATTTCTACTCTATTTTCATTATCTTTATTTTTAAAAATTATTTCGTCTACTTTAGCACGAGTTTGTATTAAAATTTTAGCAATTTCTTCTTCTTTACTTGCAAAACAATCACGCAATCCCATTGTAAAACCGTGGGTAGGAAGCCATCTATCAACAATTTGTTGCGTATCAGAAATAAATTTAAGGGCGATTTCAGGCGAAAGTTTCCAAAGATCATGAATTATTGAATTATTTTTTCCTCCGATTGTTTTAACACATAAAGGTCCAGAAGTTGGCAGTAAAATTCCATCTTCGATTTGTACTTTTGGTTTAGAAATTACTAAAACAGGGTCGCTATTTTTAGTATAACAAAAATATTTTGGAAAAATAATAGAAATGAATAAAGAACCGGGAATCTCTTCAATAAATTCTCCATTCATAATATATTCTGGGTAATATTTTTTAGCTCTAATCATGAAATTTTGTATGCGTTCTTGAGAAATTTCAGTATCTTCGTAAATAGACATGGCAATCTCTTTTTTAACCATTGTTAAATTTTTTTCATTTTTATTTTTTTCATTAATTTTTTTATCTTTTTCATTTTCTTCAATATTTTTATTTTTTTCGTCGTCTGCCCATGTCATTGTTAACATTAAACTACCTATAAGTCCATCTTGTACAATGCCATTAACTGGACCATTTTTTTGAGCACTAACAATATGGTTAGCGCATCTAGAATTAACGGCAATTTCTACCTCTGCCTCTATAGATTGTGGAATATGTAAATTCATTTCATCCGAAATACCAATCTCCCCCAAATATTTGTAAATGGGATCATAAATCCTATTGAGACTAATCAATAGCACTCTTTCGAGTGGGACTAGACTGTACCTTAAGCCTGCTCCGGTTGACTAGACCTTCATAGCAAACCAACACCCGTTCAGTCGTTGAAACCCTTCCATGCCCTGTCTTTTTTTGGAAAAATAAATAATTAAAAAATATTTATTTTAATTTTTTATTATTCGGGTTTAGGAAGTAAGCCTGCGGATTGCCCATTTTATCCGTTTTCTTTATTTTCTTTACGGAATGGTCACATTTAGTTTCCCTAACTAATGCGACATTTCTAACTTTTTTACCTGTCTTCGATTTTTTAATTATTGACTGTGTACGGCCATTAACCGTGTTCTTTTATATAATTTCTTATATAAAATTGGTAATTAGAACTTTAGGGGATTCCCGTCATCGAGGTGTTTCGCAAATAAAAATTATTTTTTCAGATTTAACTTTTGTTTGACTTTTTTCTGAAGGAAAAAAGTTAAAAACTTTTTAATTATTTATAAAATATGTGAAAAAATCGCAAATTTTACAAAGATCGCGATTTTTTCACTGAAGTAAAACTTCAGAGAAAAATTATTTATTTATTTTTTTAAATTTTTATTTATCATCTAGAATTTGTTGGACGATTCTCTTATATGTAACGAAATGATCGTCTGTTGTAATTCCTAATTTAGTATTTTTTTTAAGAAATTTTTTGACTGCAATTGTGTGTTTAATTAACTGTTCTTTATCGAGATATTTATTTTTTTTCATATTTTTTTCAGAATAGACAGGCATAGTATTATACCAAATAAATATGCATTCTAAATCTTCATCTTCAAATGATAAATTTTGTATAGATTTAGTTGATAAAATATTAAGTGGAAGTACATGATCTACTTGCCATAATTTAACATGATTTTCCATATTCATATCTTCTTCAAATCTGAAATTTAGCCACTCGATATATTGCTCTCTGTTAATTTTCATGCGCATATTTCTTTTAGCAGTATCGTCACTCAAAAGTCTGCAAAGTGATATTCTATAATTTTTAATCGCTTTGTATTCAGCATCTTCATTGTATCTCTGCGCTTGTTTTGCTCGAATTTCAGTTTTATTTTTTTCATAACTATCATGCTGAAGTTGTGACATTCTTTCAGGATTCTTTTGCGCCCATACCGCTGCTTTATCGGTAACTCGCCTGTAATTACGGCCATCTGCTTTTTCACAATCCATACATTTTTTGCGATTTGTTCTAAAGAATTTGCTTGATTTAGTCGTATCACATTCTTCGCAAGTTTTTTTATATTCAATCTCTTTATTGGCTTCACAATCAATACAAATTGGTTGATTTCTCCTGAATAAAGGACTTTCTTTTTCTTGATTACAAGCAATACAAGTTTTTGGTTTAACTCTATCCATTTTTAGAACGCATTCTTTGCATTTTGCCCTGGCTTTGTAAAACATATCATTCCCTTTTTTTTCTCCGCATGTATTACAAACAATTTCATATTTTAAGTCAGGATCTAATTTGCATAGATTACAAACAGTCTGAACCCCAACAAAATATTTTCTTTCTCTCTCTATACCGCATGCTACACATAATTTATCAGTGCTATTCATTTTTATTCAAAATTTCTAAAAAATTTTTATTCTTACTTATTTTATATTTTTAATTTCTTTAAATCGTTTTTCAATTTTTTATAAATTAAATCTGAAATTATTTTTTATTTACTAGGCCGTAACACGCTTTTCACGCGACCTGTTGATGGCAATTCCCGCTATGAAAATCCACAATGTTTTCATCTCCGAAGTCTGCGCCATCAAAATCGGCATTAAATCCCTTTGTAAATGCCAATGATAATCTAAAAGCCATACCCTCAATAATTTTAGCACGAAATGTAATCATACTTTCGTCTCTAAGCGTGGGTTGGCGATTAACATATACAGGATCTCCATCTTGTAAATGTCTATGAATAGTATCTCCGATTTGTAATAAACAAGATCTTCCTCGATCAGGAAAATTAGTGAGATTTATCGTCGTATGTTCCTTACTATTTGTTTTTTCATTATAAGTTACTCGAATAATTTTATTAACTTTCCCATTTCTAACGAGATTTTGCGCCTCTTCTAAATACGCAGCACAGACAAATCGAGATTTAGTCTCAATCTCTGCTATATCTCTCGGCACTCCAAATTCATCATTTTTTAATTCAATTCCCCCACCAATAATAACAGTTCTCGCACTAAAATTAACTCTTTTTCCTGCAACGTTTTGTTGAATTCTCCCTTCTTTTCCTATTAAACGACACGTTATAGTTTTTCTAACTTTATTTCCTCTTTTTTGTTTTTTATTTTCCTCTTTATTGTCGATTAAGGACCAAACATTAATGATAACATCTCTTTCAACGTCTGCCTTTGTTTTTACATGTTTTCTCGTTGAAACGGTGTTTTTTGAAATTTTCGAATCAAAAGAATTATATAAATTTACGGATTTAATAATATCATTAATTTTTCCTGTTAAATCGTCCTCTCTAATTTCATTTTCATCTTGAATATAAGGTCTAGCCAAAGTGGGTATAACGGGAATAACCGTATAAACCATCGCCTCTGGTTTTACTTGATGTGTATGTATCCAAGAATAATCCATAAGATATTTATCATCTTTATATTCTTCATTTAATAAAAGATTAGAATTAAATCCTATACTTTGTAAATCTTCATAGGATATTCTCGATAAAACATCAAAGGCTTCAGCGGCTGAAAATGGCTCTCGATCGGCAGTTTTACTAATTTCCACGGTATAATATACTAAATGTACGTCTGTTTCTCCTCTTTTTTTATTTGCCGTTGAATAAAAAATCATAGGCTCTCCACAATTTTCCCAGGGACATGTCCTTACAGGCTTACATTTTTCTGCAAAAATTTTTAATTTATTTATTTTTTCTTGGGAATTTATTCCCTGTATTTCTAAATGTGATGTTAAAATTCTGGGCCTAGCACAATATCTGCAGACACATTGCAATAATTTCAAAACGATGTGAATATATTGCTTATTATATATGGGAAAAGGTAGCTCTATATAACCAAAATGACCGGGACATTTAAAATTATCTTTTCCACATGTTTCGCAAGGAACATTATCGGATTGCTCACCTAATCTAGGATCATATGGCGTATTTAATCGACCATCAAAATTATCTACCCAATCTTTGCCGATATTTTTATCTTTTCCACCCTCTTTTAAGTTAGATTTATTAGATATTTTTGGGGAAGGTTTTGTAATTTTAACCACGGCATATCTTTTCCATTGCTCACCCGTTAATAAACCCCATTGTATAGCTCTTATCGGAACTATAGGCGTCGTCATTTCAAAATTTTAATTTATTTTTTTTATTTTCAAAACATTTTTCAAGAATTTATATTTTCCAAAATACTTTTATTGTTTTGAAAATTGGGTTATATATTTATTTCATTTTTTTAAATATAAAATAATTTTTATTCATTTTACAAAAATAAAATAATAATTTTCATTTTAAAAATGAAAAATTATATTCAAATTTTTTTATTTTTTATGAAAAAATAATGTTTAACGTTGAAGATATAGATATTTTTGTAATCTCTTTATTATCCGATCCCAGTAAAATATTAGTCTCACATTGTTGTAAAAAATGGAAAAATATTGTTGATAATTTTCTTAAAAAAGATTCCTCTGCTAAACGTAAACAAAATTATGTTATTTCTTCTTATATAGCGGAATATAATGGAAAACAGATAGAATATTTTTTTGAATATTATCATATTAATATCAGGCCCTTACATTTGGTTATGGCTGCTATTAACAGAAATTTAGATGCATTAAAAAAAATTCACATGTTATTAAAATGTGATCTATTTCCTGCACTTTGGCTAGCGGCTGCAAAATCTGGAAATATAAATATTATTGATTATCTTTTTGATAAAAAATGTCCTTATTCAAAATATGAAATTCATCAAAATATAAGATACGGTAATCAAAACAAATATAGCAAAAATAGTATTATGTGGGAATGTTGTGTTAATGAATTAGAATATGAAGTTGGACACTATTTATCATTTATGATAGATATTGATTCTGCAACATGTCCGTTAACAGTTGCTGCAGCTTATTCAACCGTAAAAACAATAGAATATATAAAAAATAAAAATTTATATATTTGTGATTTTACGGATAGAGAATTTGGACGTGAAATGCTAGAATGTGCCGCATATAGTGGTAATATTGAAATTTTAAAATATTTACAAAAAAATAATTGTGCATATTATGGAATGTTTATAGGCATTGACGTCGCTAATACTGGAAATTTTGAAGCTGTTAAATTTGTTTATGAAAATTTTCCCAATGATTTAAATCACAATGAAAATTTTAAAATGGCATCTGTAAATGGTGGAAATTTAGATACTGTTAAATTCATTTATAATCATGAAGGAAGACACTTATTTGACTACGAAGAAATTTGGATAATTAAAAAACACCATCCTACCATAGATAATTGGTTTAAAGAAATTGAATACCCTTGCGCATATATTTATATTGATCTAGAAATATTACAAAAAATGATTGACGAAAATAAATAAATTATTTTTTATTTTTAAAATAATTATACTATTTTTTCTTATTTGTTATAAGAAAAAATGAAATATTATTAAAATCATAATTTACTTTTTAAATTCAAAAAATAATGGAAACAATCTCTAAAGAAGAGCAACAATATATTGATTTAATAAAAGAGCTACTTGAAAAAAATAATTTGAGAAAAGATAGGACGAATGTAGGTACAATTTCCATATTTGGTAAAATAATGAAATTTGATTTATCACAAAATTTTCCATTATTAACGACAAAAAAAGTTTTTTGGAAAGCAATTGTCGAAGAATTACTTTGGTTTATAAGAGGAGATACCAATACAAAAAATTTATCAAAAAAAGGTATTCATATTTGGGATGGAAATTCGAGTAGAGAATATTTAGATTCTGTAAATTTAAAAGAAAATAAAGAGGGAGATGTAGGCCCTGTTTACGGCTTTCAATGGAGACATTTTGGAGCAGAATATTCTGGATGTGATGATAATTATACAGATAAAGGAGAGGATCAACTCATGAATTGTATTAAATTAATAAAAGAAAATCCAACCTCTAGAAGAATTATAATGACCGCTTGGAATCCGTGTGATATTAAAAAAATGGCGTTACCTCCTTGTCATATGATTTGCCAATTTTATGTTGGAAATCTTGATAATGCGGTTCCAACTCTTTCGTGCAGTATGAATCAAAGATCTTGCGATATGGGATTGGGAGTTCCATTTAATATAGCGAGTTATAGTTTATTAACTTGTTTAATAGCTCATTCTTGTGGTTTAGAACCTGGAGAATTTATATATTTTATGGGTGATGTTCATATTTATTCTAATCATATTGAAGCACTAAAAGAACAAATTAAAAGGGAAATAAAACCTTTCCCAATTTTAAAATTTAAATGTGAACCAAAATGTATAACGGAATATACCATCGATGATTTTGAAATTATAAATTATAATCCACATCCTGCATTAAAAATGGAGATGGCTGTATAACAAAGATTCAAACCTTTGGTTTGAATCTTGTTGAACTCACGTTTAATTAATTTTTTAAAAATGAAAATAAAAAAAATAAATTTTTCAAACTTTTTAAGTTTGAAAAAAATGTAATTTAATATAATTTTTATTAAAATTTATAAATGCTTCAAAATATTTTATTTATCCATGACGACAAAAATCACATTTCTTTTTCGGAAATATATAATTATTTAAAACAAAATTATAAATCTATTTGTGACTTTATTAATGATGATATCTGGTTTCACATTTTTTCATTTATTAATACCGATATTACTTCAAATTTTTTAATAAATATCTGCATGACAAATAAACATTTTAATAGAATAATTAATGAGAGAATAAGACCTATTTATACACCGTTTTCTGAAGTTTCTTTTTGGAGAAATAAATCCTTTATTAAACATCCATCAATTGGATTAAAACACGGAAATATTGTTTTTTATAATGATGGAACTAACAAATGTTTAGCGATAGTAACAAATGTATCATCAACTACTAAAGCTACTATTATGTCATTCGAAGATACTAAATATTTTAAAATGGGTCAATTTATACGCACATATAGAAGGCACATGGCTATTATTAAAAATGAAAATAGGATAAGGATATCTGAATTAATCTGAAATCTTTAATTTATATTTTTCTCATTCAGCTATGAGAAAAATAATTTGAACTTTTTATTAGATTTATGTTTACATTGAGGATATCGACATTAACTTCCTTAAAATTTCGGAATGATTTACTTCATTTATTTGATATATAAAATCTTCATTAACAAAATATAAAAATCTAGGTAAATAATTATCTATGTTATATTTGTTATATCTTTCTAGTAAACTTTTGCATTCATCAACGTCTATGGTAACAAAACAAACGTTTTTAAAAATCAAGCGAAGTTCATCCATTTTTGGCTTAAATTCTATACATTCTTTGTTATGTTGAGAAAAGAAAAAAGCAAACACTAATTTATTTTCCTTTGTATATTTATCGAAAGATTCTTCTGTTGTGATGATAGACATTTTTATTTTAATAATTATTTTTATTTTGGAAATTTCATTTTTTTATTTTTGGAATATTTTTTATTTTTTGATTTTCGTAAAAATGATTTTTTTGAATATTTAATGTTTTTATTGGGTATGAATACTAAATTTTTATTTTTGGATATTGATGGCGTTTTAAATACAGATTCTCAATTAAAGGAAAACGGTATTATTTTTATTGATAATAAAAAAATAAAAATACTTAAATATATAATCGATAAAACAGATGCAAACATAGTTTTATCGAGTGATTGGAGAATAAATAATGAATCGTTATCCTTTATTACAAACGCTCTCAATAAATATGATCTTAAAATATTTAGCGTAACTAAACAAATGATTTTTGGTTATAGAGATGCAGAAATTAAATTATGGTTAAAAGAAAATATAGGAAAAAATGAAGAAGAAAACTCGAATTCGAGTTTTGCAATTATAGATGATTGTCCTTTAGCAGAGATTAAAGGTCATTTCTTTAAAACATTTTCGAATATTGGGTTAACGAAGGATATCGCCGAAAATATAATATCTTTTCTTAATAAATAATTTTTTTATTTTTTCAAATCTTTTAGATTTGAAAATCATATTTTTCATTTAAGAATTGTATTTTTTATTTTTTAAGAAATTTTATAACTAAAATTATTATCATGATAATCACTATAATAACGATTATTAAACTCATATTCGGTAACCCCAATCTGTAAAAAAAAGAATCAATCGCTCTTAATGGTGATAATAATGCCGGTCTTTTAACAATAATTGGAGGCAATGTACAATTTTTTATACTTTTAATATCTTTTTTAGAAATTTCATGAGCAACATATTTTCCACTTATACATGCCGCTTCCATCGAAAAAATATCTAAAGTTTCTTTTACGTAAGCGGTAGAAATGAATAAATTTTTAATATCCGTTTTAAAAGAGGGCCTAAGTTTATAAGTTCCTGCATTATTCGTAAATTTTGGCTCCGATGTTTCTAAATATCCTGTTTTTTCATTAAATTTATAAGTTGGCCACATTGGGGACCATTTAATAACCATACTTTTATCTAAATAATATCCGTTATTTTTCATAATAATTCTTTGTAATTCTTTACTAGTGTACATTTGTGCCCATAATTCAGCTATAATCTCTTCATAATTACATTTGTTGAAAGGTTTTCCATAAATTATTCCTGGAATATAGGCTGTACATGCCGCTACAGACCATCCCCCTTTAACATTAGGTAATTTTTCGCATAATTTCGTATCTTTATAAATTTTATCATATTGTAAAACTATAATATCCCAAGGAGAATCTACCAATAAAAAATCATTTGTATCGATATTCGACGATCCTATTCCTAGAGAAATTGATCTATCAAAATATAATTGAAAAGATAATTGCATATGTAAAGCAATATTTTTTAATTTTTCTATATTTCTAAATTGTTCATAAATTTGTAATTTTGGCGTTTTTTTAACGATAATATCTAAAACTTCAACGGGTAAAGAAAAAACATAATAATCTGCTTCTACAATAAATGTATTATTTTTATCATCTATGACGACGGTAGATAAAATTTTAGACTTTTCTTCATTTATTCTCACCGAAAAGAGAGATTCTCCGAAATTTATTTTTACTCCCTGCTTTTTTAAATGAGCTGTCCAATGATTAAACCACGCTTCACTTGTGGGTTTTGTTGTAACATAATTATAAACTGTACTATCAAATATTCCTGGGTACATGTCCATTTCAAAACCTACTCTTATAACAGATTTATAAGAATAATTATATCGATCTCCGCCTAACCATGGACCTATCGCTCTAAATAAGTGAGAATTATTTGTTCCTTCTAAAGATTTTTGCCACGTTAAATTATCCAATTCTATCAATCTATCATCGCAAGATGTCATTC
>Ga0070731_10004053_pt1 | contig 12809 bp, 12 predicted proteins | sample Coa_R1_2_FD_66448 | JGI IMG/M metagenome (GOLD analysis project Ga0070731, IMG submission 66448) | Surface soil microbial communities from Centralia Pennsylvania, which are recovering from an underground coalmine fire - Coalmine... | ecosystem: Environmental > Terrestrial > Soil > Unclassified ... | reverse complement strand
CTTGGCCGAGGGGGGACGAGGCGTATCCGCGAAGGAGGTCGCGGAGAGATTCGAATTCGAGGACGCGGGCGGAAGTGTGCGCCAGTTCGGAGGACATGTACGCTTTATGTTACCTGAGCCGCTTCGCCTCGAAATAGAGGTTGCAGACGGAGAAGACGATGGCGTTATGGTTCTTGAACAGCACGTCGTCGCCGGGTATTTCGGTTGTGGCTTTTGTGATCTCTGCTGGTGGATGCTCGAAGCTTATCTGTTTCGCATTAGGTGCACCGATACCAATCTGCTGAAACGAAACCTGGGAACCGTGCACACTCGGGGATGAGTTCTCACGCTCAAACTGCTCAGCGCTAACTGTTCGCAGCTTGACAACGGGATGCTTGACGACGTTGCTCTTCCATCTGAACGAATCGTTTGTGTATTCGATTTCGCTGCCAATGATTGCTTTAGCTTCTTCTTCGCCCCAACAAGAAATTGTTTTCGTGGAGATTTCCCGCGCGATGACCCATTTGCCCACAAGCTCCTGAGGGACTTGTGCGGCTGTCACACCGACAGCATTCAAAATAAGAAAGCAAAATAGTTTTTGCATTCGAGTTGATTATGCCTGACTCGAGCGCGTGGTTGGTGAACAATTCCGATGACCAACACCGCTCAAAGCCCTGGTTTTCTGGGATTAACTCAAAAAGGAGCGTCCCTCAGCGGCTAAAGCCGGGACCTTCTGTAGGTCCTTTTCGGCACGACTAAAAGTCGTACCCTTCCCGGTTGTTTCCCTTCTATCTCTCCTAATCTTTTCTTTCTGTGTCGACGCTCTAGGCGCCGGCGGCGCCAGCTACTTCAGCGGCTGAGGCTGAAGTGGCGGGCAGGCGGATGGTGAAGAGGGCTCCGCCTTCGGGCTTATTCTGGCAGGTGATCTGGCCATTGTGATCCTGAATCACGCCGTAGACGGCGCTCAGGCCGAGGCCGGTGCCTTTGCCGATGGGCTTGGTCGTATAGAACGGATCGAACACGCGCTGGGGATCACGCAGGCCGGGTCCGCTGTCGGCAAAGTTGAGCACGACTTCGGCACCGCGTTTTTGTGCGCTGATTTCCAGCGATCCGCCGCCAACTTCGTCGAGGGCGTCCATGGAGTTTTCGATGATTTCGACGAACGCCTGGAAAAGCTGGTTGGCGTTTGCGACGACCTTGGGAAAATCGGAATCGACCGAGAGTTGCACCTGGATCAAGCCAGACTGGCGGCGGGATTCGAGCATGTGGCTCGCGCGCTGCAGGAGAAGACCAAGGTCGACGAGAGTTTTTTGTCCGGGAGCTTGTTGGGCGAAGCTGAGCAGATTAGCAACCAGATCTCCGGTGCGGCGCGCCTGGTTCACGATTTTCCGCAGCAGGGTGTTCTGATCTTCGGTGAGGCGCTCATGGGTCCAGAGTTCCTCAGAAAAGGTCATGATGGCGTTCAGAGGATGATTGATTTCGTGAGCCGCGCCGGCGACCAGGTTGCCCAACGAGGCGAGCTTTTCTTTTTGCACTAGCTGGGTTTGCAAACGCTTTTGGCTCTCGTAAGCGCGGCGCGACTCCTTGAGCAGAGAAATAAGCGCCTGATCCTGAAAAAACTGGCGCAGGAAGACGAAGGCTCCGAGCACTAACATTGCGGTGAGCACGGTGAAAATTCGGAAGAAGCGCACGGCAGGGGTAGAAGCGTCGAGTAGCGCGGCCCACAGGCCGAGAACGGGCAAGGAGAGAATCGCCAGCATGGCGAGGCGCGGGATGAGTTTCTTCCAACGGCGGTGCAGGTTGAAGGGAACGCTCTTGAGATCCCATTCGCGAGCGGATAAGGCCGTCGCGGCGATCCAGGCAATAGTGGCTACGAGCGGTACATCGTACAAGCTTCCCGAGTAGTAAGTGCTGTCGGCGGTGGCGCGGTCGAGAAGCTGGGAGTTGATGGAATACACCGTTACCGCCGCGAGCAGATGGGCATAAAGGCGGCGCCATCCTCCGGAACTGGTGCACACGGCGAGGACCAGCACGGTTGCGAGCAGGCCGTTCTCAAGTCCATAAAGGCGATCGTAATAGGTGTTGTATTTGTCGAGGTTGTGCGACACGTACTGGTGGGGGAAGACGATAAAAGCATAAAGAAAAATCCACCAGCCAGTGAGCATGAGTAAATTCAGCACGCCCTGCAGGACTTTGCCTTCTTTGCTCAGCTGATCGGGACGCCAGGCAACGGCCGCGAAGATGGGCACGGCATGAAAAAAAAGAATGATGTCGAAAAGAAAAGGATCGGGGACTTGGCGGTGCTGGAAGCCCTCAAGGACGACCCATGCTGCCTGGTTGCAGGCCCAGAGAAGAATACCGGCGGCCATCAGAAACCAGAAGCTTCGTTGTTTGCCGGGCTGAGTCCGGGCATTGGCCAAAGCGACGCTGAAACCGGCCAGCATCAAGATCAAGCCGTAGACGTCGGAGAAAACGTTGAGGCTGGCGCTTTTGGGAGAGGCAAGGCAGACGACGGCGAAGGCCAGAGTAATTCCGGCCGCTGCGATAAACCAGCGGTGGCGCCGAAGCGGACTCATCCGACCCTCATTCTATGGGAGCGATTCGGGGATTCCGAGGAACGGGGGGAATGGAGGAGGTTACTTTAGTCATACGTGAGGACCAGATCTGACAACGAAGAGTGTTCTGAGAACCGCCACAGAGAGTGCCGATTGCCCGAAGACTCCGCGCGAGACCTCTCCCTCCGCCTGAAAAACGGCTTCGCTCGGGATGACACCGAATCAGACTGGGAATGGTCTAGAATTGGAGTGGGAGGACGTGTCCACGGCATTTTGCCCGTCTTCCCGAGGTGGTCCGCTATGGCATTTCCTGTGACCCGCATGCGCCGGCTGCGCCGCACGGCGGAGATGAGAAATCTGGTGTGTGAAACGCGACTGACGCCGGACGCATTTGTCTATCCCATGTTTGTTTGCCCGGGTGAAGGGGTACGGAAAGAAGTGAAGTCGATGCCGGGCGTCTACAACCTCTCCGTCGACGAAGCGGTCAAAGAGGCCGGCGAGGTGAAGTCTCTGGGCGTGCCGTCGGTGATTTTGTTCGGGCTGCCCGATAAGAAAGATGAAGTGGCGACTGGAGCGTGGGCCACGGATGGGATCGTGCAACAGGCGACGCGCGCGATCAAGCGGGAAGTCCCGGGGCTGATCGTGATGGGCGACGTCTGTTTGTGCGAATACATGTCGCACGGGCATTGCGGGATTGTGAAGGCGAGCCCGCAGTCGTTGGGAGCGGCAGTGGCCGCGCCGCCTCCGGTAACCACTGAGTATGAGATCGTGAATGACGATTCGCTGGAACTGCTGGCGCGGACCTCAGTTTCATTGGCGAAAGCCGGCATCGATGTGATTGCGCCGTCGGACATGATGGACGGGCGCGTGGCGGCTATTCGTAAGGCACTGGACGAAGCTGGACTGATCAACACTCCAATTCTTTCGTACGCGGCAAAGTTCGCCTCCGGCTTTTATGGCCCATTCCGCGAGGCGGCGGATTCGGCGCCGCAGTTCGGTGACCGGCGTTCGTACCAGATGGATGGAGCGAACATCCGCGAAGCGATGCGCGAGATCGAATCCGATCTTGAAGAAGGCGCGGACATGATCATGGTGAAGCCGGCCATGCCTTATCTGGATGTGATCGCCGCGGCGCGGGAGCGCTTCGATCTGCCGCTGGCGGCGTACCAGGTTTCGGGCGAATACGCGATGATCGAGGCGGCTGCGCAGAATGGCTGGATCGAGCGCGAGCGCGTGATGATGGAGTCGCTGCTCAGCATACGCCGAGCTGGGGCAAGCATGATCCTTACCTATCATGCCAAGGACGCGGCGCGGGTGCTCGCGTAAAGCACAAGAAATCGTAAACAAACACAACCCCCGCATGTTTCGCAGCATCTAGTGAAGGCCGCTCGTCGAACGATCATACTGACTTTCGGCGGCCCTGAGGGCAATTACGCACTGTTTCCGCCGGGAGCAATCGACGTAGGAAAGCTGCGTAAATGCACGGGAACGGCTTGGGCAAAGAGCATGGAGCGAACGGCAACGGAAAGAGTCCTGCTCTTCCTTCCTTTTTCATCATCGGTCCTCCGCGAACGGGAACGACGTGGCTTCACACCGTTCTGAGCCAGTGTGCATGGCTGCCCCATCCGACGAAAGAGACGCGGTTCTTCGATAAACATTTCGACCGGGGGCTGAGCTGGTACGGATGGCAGTACCGCAAAGCCTCGGAAGGACGCGCGATCGGCGAAGTGGCGCCGACGTATTTCGCGTCAGGTCCGGCCCGCGAGCGGATTGCGCGGCTTATTCCTCATGCCAAGATTGTTTGCACGTTCCGCAATCCAGTGGATCGGATTCTTTCGCTGTACCGGTTGAAACGCGCCTACGGGCTGATCCCGTGGCCATTCGACGAGGCGTTGACGCGGGATCCTGAACTGCTCGAGTCGAGCCGGTACGCTGCACACTTGAAAGCATGGAAGGGGGCACTCGGTCATTCGCAGGTGATGGCGACCGTGCATGACGATATCCAGACGGATCCGCAAACCTATTTGGATGCGATAGCGGATTTTGTGGGAATCCCTAAACTGAAGCTAGCTCCGTCGCAAACACGTCACCTGTTGACGTCAGAAGACCTGACCGAACCCCGGCATTATCGGTGGACCCACGGAGCGATCCTGATGTCGGAATGGGCGAAGAAGAAACGCTTGGATGCGATCGTGAGCACGGCAAAAAGATTGGGAGCCATGAAGGTTTTCGTAGGAGGGGGACGCGCGTTTGTGGAGTTGACGTCGGGCCAACAGGAAAAATTGCGGGCTATGTTCCGGCCAGAGATTGAGGAACTGGAAGCGATGTTGAACCGCGACTTGTCGGCGTGGAAGTAAGCTGAGAATTTCAGTTACGCAACATCCATCCGCTCACCCGGAAATCAGGCTTTCGTAGCATCGCGATTCGCAGCAAACGCCACTTCGACCAGTTGACGGTCCTGATCGGAGACTTTGAACATTTCGCGCGGCTTCAGGGACATGAAGCTGGCGATAAAGACGTCGGGGATCTGGCCGATGCGGGTGTTGTAGGTAGCAATGTCGTCGTTGAAGAACTCGCGGCGGTCGGCGATGCGCTCCTCCAATTCACTGATACGATTCTGCAACTTGAGAAAATTTTCGTTGGCCTTAAGTTGAGGATAATTTTCGGCTACGGCGAATAGTCCGCGAAGCGCGCTAGCAACCTGGAACTCGGCCACCGCTTTTTGCCCGATGCTGGAGGCGTTCATCGATGCGGCGCGCGCTTGGGTGACAGCCAGGAGCGTTTGCTGCTCGTGCTGCATGTATCCTTTGACGGTTTCGACCAGGTTGGGAATTTCGTCGTGGCGTTGCTTGAGCAGGACGTCGATATTGGCCCAGGCGCGGTCGTTTTCGTTGCGAAGACGGACCAAGCCGTTGTAGAGGATCACGCTGTAGATGATGACGCCGGCGGCGAACAGGAAAAAGGCCAGGCTCCCGAGGATGCTGCTGCTATCCATGAGCACCAAGCGTGCCAGCAGATGGGGAAAATGGCAAGTGCCGGGAAAAGGGCAGGTTCTCGTGAAGATTCCTTTGCCCGAATGGATGAGCTCTTTACAAATTATGACAATTGGTCTCACGGTTAGCCCCTCAAAACCCCAGGGCTAGTACAACTTCCGTGGGATTCTTTTCGGCGCGGATGTGTGCAAGCATTCCAACGCTAGCAGCGCGCCGTGCCCGTCGACCGCTTCGGCGGAGAGCGGCGGGTTTTTTATTTTCCTTTTGATCGATCGATGATGCTCGGAAAGACAATTTCCCACTACCGGGTGATTGATAAGCTGGGCTCCGGTGGGATGGGGGTAGTGTATCGAGTCGAGGACACCCGTCTGGGGCGCGAAGCAGCTCTCAAGTGCCTGCCGCCGGAGGTCGCGGCCGACCCATTGATGGTGGCGCGCCTAGTGGCCGAGGCGAGAGCTGCGTCTTCGCTGAACCATCCAAATATCTGCACGATCTACGAAATCGATCAGGCCGAGGGCTATCACTTCATCACCATGGAGCTGTTGCACGGCCAGACGCTGCGCGACCGGATTGCGGCCGGCCCAAGTTCCACCAGCGAGATCATTCGCATCGGTATCCAGGTGGCCGATGCGCTCGATGCGGCACATAAGAAAGGCATCATCCATCGCGACATCAAGCCGACCAATGTGTTCATCAACGAACGCGGCGAAGCCAAGGTCCTGGATTTTGGTTTGGCGAAGGTGGAGGAGCCGTCGGATGCGGCTACGGCGGCCGAACTGACGGCGTTGACCAGTTCGGGCCAGACCGTTGGAACGATCACCTACATGTCACCGGAACAGGCGCGCGGGCAGAAGTTGGACGCCAGGAGCGACCTGTTCTCTTATGGCATCGTGCTATACGAGATGGCAAGCGGAGAGCTGCCGTTTTCCGGCCCGACCACGGCGATGGTCTTCGATTCGATTCTGAACCGACGGCCTGTCCCGGTTTCCCAGTTGAAGCCGGGCATCCCGAGCGCACTCGAAAAGATCATCGGAAGGTTGCTGGAGAAAGATTGCCGGCAGCGCTATCAGAGTGCATCTGAGGTTCTGGCGGACTTGCGGCGGATGCAGCCCGATGGAAGGGTGTTCCGGTCTGCCTCGACGAAGATTGCCACGCCCCGCAAACCCGGCAAGGTCATCGATTCGCTCGCCGTGCTGCCTTTTAAGAATGCAACTGGCGACGCCGGACTCGACTACCTGAGTGAAGTGGTGGCGGAAGGAGTGCTGGACGGGCTTTCGCATTTGCCGAAGCTTCGGGTTGTGCCGCGCAGCAAGGCCTTCCGACACCGTGACCGGGCGGATGACCCCTACCTGGTAGGTCGGGAACTGGAAGTAAGAGCCGTGCTCAGCGGCCGCATCAGCATGAATGGCGACGAGCTATCCATTCGAGCGGAGCTAATTGACGTGGGCAAAGACACACAACTTTGGGGCTCGCAGTTGAGTTGCACTCTGAATGATGTTCGGAGCGCCCAGGAGGAGATTATCCGGGGAGTCAGCGACAGGCTGCGCGCGCCGTCGTCAGACACACGCAAGAAAACTCAGCGTGTCCCGGTGCCCCTGGCGACCCTCGAGCCCGCCGCAAACGACTCGTACAAACTCTTTCTGCTGGGAAACGATCAGGCCATTCTATGGGCTCCGGAGGGATTGCAAGCGGCGATCGATCTCTACCGGCAGTCGATCGAAATCGATCCGCAGTTCGCTCCGGCTCATGCATGCATGGCGGTAGCCTATGTGATGCTGACGGTGGTGAGCCGAGTCGATCCGGGAGAGGCGTTTGCCCAAGCCAAGAACGCAGCCCGGAGGGCGATCGAACTGGATGAAGCGCTTCCAGAAGCGCATGCGGCGTTAAGCATCACCGACGCTCTTTCGGACTTTAATCTCTCCAACGCGTTGATCGAAGCAGATCGAGCGCTCGTGCTCAACCCTGAGTCCGCGATCACGCGCTATGCGGTGGCGCAGGCACTTTGTGCCTCGGGACGACTGGACGAAGCGGCCGAACACGCCCGAGACGGTTGCGCCATCGATCCGCTAATGGCGCCGATCAATTATCTCTACGGCTTGGTTCTCTACTACCAAAGGCAGTGGGACGATGCGGCAGAGCAGCTGCAAGGCACGCTGGAGATCAATCCAGGCTTCTCCATGGCGCGGGCGATGCGCGGAATCGCGCTGGCGCGGGCGGAACGTTTTGCGGAGGGGATGGCCACGGTCAACGGGTTGCTGAATGAGGCGCCCGACATTGTGTCGGAACTGATGATGGGCTATGTAGCGGCCTTGGCCGGAAAGCGGGCGGTAGCGGAGAGCGTCCTTGCCGAGGTGAATGCATCGGCCATTGCGGAGGGCGCATATCTAGCCGCTACCATCTATGGCGCGCTGGGCGATTTGGATCGCGGATTTGCAGAGCTGGAGCGAGCCCGGGACGTGGGATTTGGAGTATTAGCAACGGCTGCGGTAAATCCCGCGCTTGATCCCTTTCGCGATGACCCACGCTGGGAGCGGTTCTTACGCGGCGTCGAGGAGTTGGCGCAGACGATACGGGAATTGCAAGGAACACAGTAGAAATGGGGAGCGCCGCCTACGGCGCGGCAGCAGGAGGAATAATTGGAAGAACAATCGAATGACGCTCGCGATTCAACGCGCAACCCCCTGCGCACTTCGGGATCTACTCCCTCACAGACACGTTCGGATTCCACACCCTCGGCGAGAAGTATCGTTCCGCGCAGCCCCTTACACACGTCCGGCTCTGTTCCCTCACAAGCGGCACGTTCGGATTCCACGCCCTCGGCGAGAAGCATCGTTCCGCGCAGCCCCTTGCACACCTCCGGCTCTGTTGCCTTCCAGGCGACGCGTTCGGATTCGACCTCTGCGGTAAGAATCGATATGCCGCGTAACCCGCTCCACACGTCGGGATCTTTCGCAGCGCGCCCGGAGTCTTCGTCCAAGGTTCGGATCGATTCGCGGCGTGGGTCGATAGGCTCGTCGGGATCGGTTTCCACAACGCTCGCGCAGACCGACACGTCGCCCACGACTGAGAACATAGTATGGAAAGGACCTCGGTTTGCTCCCGAATCAGTCATAGAAACCGGAGTTCGCCAGAGCGTGCTCGAGGACCTGGCGCTGAAGATCCTGCACCTGTACGGTCCCATGTCGATGCGCGATCTGTCGACGCAAACCCGGCTGAGCTTCTTGGTCGTGAATGAACTACTGCGGCGAATCCGTTCCGAGCAACTCTGCGAAATAACCGGGATGAGCGGGAACATTCCTCAGATCGCCATCACTTCCCGGGGTAGGGCGCGAGCGGCGGAGTTGTCACTTGTAAACCATTATGCCGGGCCCGCCCCGGTTTCTCTGAAGAACTACACGCAGCTGGTTCGGGACCAGAGCGTTCGGGGATTGGAGGTACACTCGCCGGAGGTTGAGCGTGCTTTTTCCCATCTAATTCTTGACGCCACGATTCTCGAAAAACTGGGAACCGCCTTGAATTCGGGCACCTCAATCTTTTTGTACGGGCCGAGCGGCACCGGGAAGACAACAATCGCGATGGCGCTGGCGCAAGTACTCGCCATAGATCGCGTCTGGATACCCTATGCGGTCGAGGTGGAGGGTCAGATCATCACGGTCTATGACCCTCACGTTCACCACAAGATTGACGACGTGGCTGCGCAAGGTGGTGATGAACGGTGGGTACTCTGCAGTCGTCCAACGGTTTCGGTTGGAGGCGAGTTCACGCTTGAAATGCTGGAGCTGCAATTCAGCCCGATTACCAAGTTCTACACGGCTCCGGTGCAGATGAAGGCCAACAACGGCGTCCTGATCATTGACGACTTCGGACGTCAGAGATTCCGACCTGAAGAACTGTTGAACCGGTGGGTTGTCCCACTGGATCGCAGAATCGACTTCCTCGGCTTGGCGGGAGGGAAAAAGATTGAGGTTCCGTTCGAACCGTGCGTTGTGTTCGCGACTAATCTGAATCCGTCGACGCTAGCGGACGAGGCGTTCATGCGGAGAATTCAGACCAAGATCAAAGTTGGTGCGGTTTCGGAACAGCAATTTCATGCAATCTTCCATGCAGTCTGCGGCTCATGCGGGCTGCAATACGAGCCGGGCGTCATCGACGAGTTGATCTATATCATCCGGACAGAGTTGAACGAACCGCTGCGGGCCTGCCATGCGCGAGACCTGGTGAACCAGGTTTGTTGGAAGGCGCGTTACCTGGATACGGAGCCTAGCCTGAACCGGGAGGCGCTGCTCGCGGCGGTCGACGCATATTTTGTTCGCGAGAGCATGCCTGTATCGGATTGAAGACGACTGCCGATCTATTCCGGGTCAGCAGCGGGCTTTTCCCCAGGCTACAGGTGTTCTGCAAAAAGCTTTGAACGCAGAAGCCGCTGAGCAAAATCCGCAAAGAACGCGGAGAACTCTCCCCTTCGAGACACCTTCCGACAGATAGTTGCGGGCCTCGGCGGGACGGCGGGTTGGCCGTCCCTGCATCAGGCCTCGTTAGTCTTTGGGTTTCTTTGGAGTCACGTCGCAGGATTGGCGGACTTCGTCTAGATTCAGGCCATCGGGCGAGAATTCGGCGATCTGGCGACCGCTGCGCGTGCGCATGGCAATGTTGAAGATGTGAGCGCCCACCAGGCCGCGGACTGTGCCTTTATCCATCGACAGGACTTGATCGCGCATCCAGTTCCAGCCGTGATAGGTGTGGTAGTCATCGATGCGGACTTCAACTTCAAGTTGCGGCTGGCCCCAAAAGCCCGGACGGTTCGGAGGAGGCAGCCGGACACCGGGATTGAATTCGGAGCTCTTGAGCTTGCCGGCTTCGCAGTAAAGCACAACGCGGGGCGCGTAATTTGGATCTTCGCGGAAATAGTTATTCGAGAGCAGCTCGAAGCGAACTCTCTTGGCGCCCGTCATCTTGTCGTCGGAGCGGAATTCCATCCACTTGCCGCCAGCGCTGACGCCATCCTGCTCGCCCTGGTACGGGCTCATGGAACCGTTTTGAGCCAAGGCAAAAGCGGCGCACATCAAGAGCGCGCCGGTGAAGATGATGGGCAATGCGTAGCGTTTCTTATCAGAAGAGCGTTTGGTCACAATACCCCCTTGCAGGCAGATAGTCCTATTATCTTGAACACGGGTGGGGGCTGAAAAGTTGCACGAAAAGGTACGGGAAGCGTGAATCAGCGAGTGTCGATTTTCAGATTCATGTTGACCTGGGAGCGGTCGTCGAACTGGCTGACCGACTTGGTGTCGCTGCGGTGCCCCTTGAATTGGGCATAGACCTCGTAATCGACGGAGGTGGAGAGAGCCGGGAAGCGGAAGCTGCCATCGGGGCCGACGATATAGGTTTTCACAGCGCGCGTGCGGGTGTCGGTGACATAGACGACGGCGTCGGGAAGGGGGTTATCTCCGGGGTCAAGGACCTTGCCGAACAACAGGCGCCCGACCGTTTTATCTTTTTTGTCAGGAGAAGCACCGGCCGCGACAGACAGGGCGATCAGACAGGCGCAGCCGAAGGCGACAGCATTGATCACTGAGCGGTGGCGATTCATCTTAAGTTTATTGTCTCATGGTGCCGCACGCATTCGCTAATGAGTCAGGTGCAGGCCGGTGTCTTCCCGCTCATCATTGTAAACATGAACGGTGACTTCCTGAAGCAGGTGCAAGGGTTGGCCGTCGGCGGACTTGAAGTGCTTTAAATCGGCGGTGAGGATGTAGTCGGATTCTCCGGGGGGAACGCGGAGAGCGAATTCACCGTGATGGTCGGAATAGAGTTCCCATTTGGGTTTCTTGTCTGTGGCGCGGCGGATTTTTACGAGCACGCCGTAGACCGGGCGATCATCGGGGCCCCAGACGGTTCCGGCGATCAAGGCGTATGGCTTGTCGTTGGGCCCTTGAGTCGCATGCAGGCTTTCCTGAAGGTTAAAGCTCGGCAGGAGCAGCAAAACTAGCAGGAACCCGGAGACGCGCAGATACGATCGCGGGGATCGAGAATCAGGAGTAGTCACCGTCTTCGCTTTCTTCCTCCTCTTCTTCCTCTTCGTAACCTTCTTCGACCGCTTTCAATTCAAGCGGACTGGTTGTGACCACCTCAAAATCCGTGCCGCATTCGGGGCACGAAATGAGTTCACCCTCGTCGACCTCTTCCTCCTCGACGTCAAGATTGTTTTCGCATTCAGGACAAAGAACCATAAAGCCTCCCCCTTCGCCTATTCGGGCCTCCTGTTAATATTTAGAGTCTTGCTGGCCCGTTGGTCAAGGGCCACCCACTGCGGATCAAAACTTTCGGGTCATTCGAAGCGGTGCCCGGGTACGGGATTCACCCGATGGGGTCTTGGATGCATTTTTTGAAACGGGGTAGCGCGGCAATTGCGGGGTGGGGAATCCTTTCGCTGATGGCAGTGACCTGCGCTGCGCAAACACCGAAGGTGGCGGGCGAAATGAGGACGGACCCGCAGATTGCGGCGGCATTGCGGCAGATTTCGGCACAGCGAATTCAGCAGAATGTGGAGAAGTTGGTGAGCTTCGGAACGCGGTTGACGCTGTCGGCACAGGATCCGGAGTCGATTGCAGCGGGACACGGAATTGGCGCGGCGCGGGAGTGGATCCGATCAGAGTTCGAGAGGTATTCCAAGGATTGCGGCGGCTGCCTGGAGGTGAAGACGGACAGCTTCAGCGAGCCGCCGATGGAGCGGATTCCGAAGGCTACGGAAATCGCCAATGTTTATGCGGTTCTGAAGGGGGCCGACGCGGAGAATGCGAAGCGCATTGTGCTGGTGACCGGGCATTACGATTCACGTAACAGCGATACGCTCGATGGAGTGGGCGCTGCTCCTGGGGCGAATGATGACGCGAGCGGGACCGCTGTCAGCCTGGAGTGCGCGCGCGTGCTCAGCAAAATGAAGTTTCCGGCGACCATCATTTTTCTGACTGTCGCGGGCGAAGAACAAGGGCTGAATGGCAGCCGGCATTTTGCCAAGATGGCCAAGGACCAAGGATGGGATCTGGAGGCGGTGCTCAACAACGATATTGTGGGCGGCGATAAGAGCGCGGAACAGGATCAGTCGGTGGTGCGGGTGTTTTCCGAGGGAGTGCCGATCGCGGCTACGGAGCAGGACGTACGGCGGATTCGCGGGCTGGGCGGCGAAAGCGATTCCGGATCGCGGGAGCTGGCGCGGTATATGGCCGATGTCGGACGGGCCTACGATGCCGGAGTGAAGCCGATGCTGGTGTTCCGGGTGGATCGC
>Ga0070731_10004052_pt1 | contig 12813 bp, 7 predicted proteins | sample Coa_R1_2_FD_66448 | JGI IMG/M metagenome (GOLD analysis project Ga0070731, IMG submission 66448) | Surface soil microbial communities from Centralia Pennsylvania, which are recovering from an underground coalmine fire - Coalmine... | ecosystem: Environmental > Terrestrial > Soil > Unclassified ... | reverse complement strand
AAGCCGTGCGGCCCGGCCGCTTCAAGGTCTGGGGATCGTACCAATCGATGCCGTGGCTGATGAGCGACACGACGCGCACGCTCTATCAGGGCGTCGGCACGGGCACGCTGACCATTCCTGACTTCGAGCAGTCGCTGCTGCAGACCAGTGCGACGAACATCACGGCGGTCGCGGCCACCGCCAACCCGCTGACGCTGTCGAGCGATCGCAAGATCTCGACCGGCGGACTGCAGTTCCTGCCGGATCAATCAACGACGGTGAACGTCCAGGTGCAGCACATGGACCGCAGCGGCGTCATCGTCGGAGGCGGAACGTTTGGGTTCAGCGCGGCGGACGAACTGCCGATTCCCGTCAACCAGCACCAAACCGACGTCGATGCCAATGTCGAAAGGGCCCACGGCGCGTGGCTGTTCCGGCTCGGCTACAACGCGTCCACCTTCACGAACGACAACCAGTCGCTCAGCTGGGACGACCCGTATCAGCTCGCCGACAAGTCGTCGCTAGGATCCGTGGGACGCATGGCGCTCGCGCCGAATGATTTCATGCAGACGGTGAGCGGCATGGCGTCGGTGAAACTGCCGATGCGCACGCGCGTCACCGGCACCGTGTCGTTCGGGTCGCTCACCGACAACACGACGATCCTGCCTGAGACGACCAACACGCTGCTGACGCAATATCACCTCGATCGGACGACGGTCGAGGGCGACGGACGGACGACGTCCGGTAACTTCATCTTCACGTCCCGGCCGCTCAAGGCGCTCGACATCGACGTGCGATATCGCTACTACGACTATGACAACCGCACGCCGATAGCGACGCAGGTCGGCGGCCGCATCGAGTACGACTCGACCGCCGAGCTGACGCCGTTGTCATCGCCCAACATGACGGTGCCGTTCGGCGTGTCGCACCAGACCGTCGATGCCTCGGCAACCTACGATCTCGGCCGCGCGAACATCGGCGCCGGATATTCGCTCGACGACGCGACCTACACGTTCCGGATCTTCGAAGGCAGCACCGACAACGCCGCCCGCGTGACCTTCGACACGACGGGGGCGCACTGGTTCGTGCTGCACGGCCGTTACGAGCACTCGACGCGGCGCGGACGCGGGCTCGACAACTCGGACCTGGTGACCATCGGGGAACAGCCGACGCTGCAGACGTTCGACATCGCGGATCGCGACGAGGACACGGGCACCGTCACCGGGTCCCTGCTGCTGGGCTCGAACGTGAGCATCAACGTCTCCGGCGGCGAGGGCAAAGACACCTATCCCGTCAACGCACTCAGCACCGGCTTCGGTCTGGCGAGCGCGCAATTCAATACCTACGGCATCGGCATCGCCGCCACGCCGAACGACCACGTCACGCTGAGTCTTTCGTACGATCTGAACGTCTACAAGACGCTGCAGGACTCACGCTCGGCCAATCCCGGGGTGCAATTCACCGATCCCCGGCAGGATTGGTCGGCCAACGGCAACGACCGCACGCATTCGGTGCTCGGCGACATCGACGTGAAGAACCTGTTTCGCAAACTCCACCTGAAGATGACCGTCGACTTCAACAAGGGCTCGACGCTGTATTTGTTCGGTCTGGCGCCGAACACGACGCTGCCGGCCGTGAGTCAATTGCCGCTCGTCATGAGCGAACTGCGCCGCGGCACGCTCGACCTCAGCTATCCGCTGTCGCCTCGAGTCACGATCGGCATCGGCTACTGGTACGAGCAGTTCATCGTCTCGGACTTCGCCGAAGGCCAGGCTGGCCTGCCGACCTTGAACATTCCGAGTTTGCTGACGCTCGGCAACGCGCTCCTGCCGTACACGGCGCAGACGGTGTGGGGACATCTGATGTTTCGCTGGTAAGAACCACGTCTGGCACATCGATGATCGGGAATCTGAGATTGGTAATCGAAGAATCGACAATCGGAAAGCGGTAATTGAAGAGCGGATCAGCGATCGGTCATCGGTCATTGAAGAATTGGAAATCGAAGAGCGGCGAGATGAGTCCAATGTCACAAAGGACGGCGCCTGACGACGAGGGGCGAGCGGATCACCAGGATTCAAGCCGTTCTGAGAAACACCGCAGTAGGATAGGCACGGTCGACCAGATCGACCGAGGAGAGGTCATGAAACTTTGTGTGATTGCAGTGATGAGCGCCGCCATTCTTGGCGGCACGGCGATGACGGCCGCCGCGCAGGACGCCGCGAAGATCGCCGCGGGCCAGACGGCATACACGACGAATAAGTGCGCCACGTGCCACTCCATCAAGGGTGTCGGCATGAAACCGCCGACGGGGACGGCGCTCGACACGGTCGGCGCCAAGCTCACCGCCGCCGACATCAAGAAATGGCTGACGACGCCGGCGGAGATGGAAGCGAAACTGCCGAAGAAGCCGGCCGTCACGATGTCGTCGTTCTTGAAGACGCACAAACTCAGCGACGCCGACGTCGACTCGCTCGTCGCCTACATGCAGTCGTTGAAGTAGCGGCTCGCGGCGTGAAGGAGCGCCGACATCGTGCCTGATCAGGTCTCACGCGTTCGTAATCCGCTCTCGCTCTTTGGCGCGTGGTTGACGACGCTGTCGGCGTTCGCTTTCATCGGCTACTCCGCACTCGAAGCCTTCGGGCTGATTGAATCGCCGTACGCCGGAATTCTGGGGTACGTCCTGGTCCCCGCCGTATTCGTCTTCGGCCTTTTGCTGATTCCCCTCGGCATCTGGAGGGAGGATCGCCGTCGGCGCCACGGGAAAGCGCCGTGGCAATGGCCGCTGATCGACCTGAGGCAGTCGCGGACGCGCACCATCGTCGCCGCGGTCACGCTGCTCACACTGGTCAACGTGACCATCGTCGCGGTGGCCGGAACCGGCGCCGTGCACTACACGGAGTCGGTGACGTTCTGCGGCCAGGTCTGCCACACGCCGATGCGGCCGGAATTCACCGCACACATGTCGCCGCCGCACGCCAACGTCGCGTGCGTCGAGTGCCACGTGGCGCCCGGCGCGAAGGGCTTCGTCAACGCCAAGATGGCCGGCACGCGCCAGCTCTATGAAGTGACGGTCGGCAAATTCAACCGGCCGATTCCCAGTCCCGCGCGCGGCGTGCCACACGCGATCGACACCTGCGATCGCTGCCACACGCCGGGCCATCCTGAGCGCGACGTCACGCGCGTCAATCACAGCTACGCCGACGACGCGGCCAACACGGACAGTCCGACGACGCTGACGATGCACGTCGCGGATATTCACTGGCACGCCAAACCGGCGACGCGCGTCGAATACATCGCGTCAGATGACAAGCGCGAGACCATTCCGTATGTCCGCGTGACCGACGACAAAGGCGGCGTCACCGAGTACTTCGCCGACGGCGTCAAGGCGCGGCCGTCCGGCGAGCTGCGGCGGATGGACTGCCTCGACTGCCACAGCCGTCCCGCGCACACGTTCTCCGCCTCGGCCGATCGCGCGGTCAATGCCGCGATGGCCAGCGGTGAAATCGCGCGCGATCTGCCGTTCGTCCACAAAGAGGTCGTCGCGGCGGTCTCGGAAAAATATCCAACCGAGTCGGCGGCCTTCGACGGGATCGCGAAACACCTGACGGATGTCTACAAGCCGGGCGAGAAGACGACGCAGCTGATTTCGGCGGCGCAGCGGCTGTATGGCCGCAACGTGTTTCCCGAGATGAACGTGGGATTCGGCACGTACGTCACGCAGCTCGGACACGTCGATGCCCCGGGCTGTTTCCGCTGCCACGACGACAGCCACAAGTCGGCGAGTGGCGCGGCGATCAAACAGGATTGCGCCGTGTGCCACAAGATCGAATAGACACGAAGGCCACGAAGAAGAACGAAGAAGAGAAGTCGCGCTTCACGATATGACTGGCGACAAACGATCTGACGCTTTGCTCACGCCGAAGCATCCGGAGCGGATCTGCTGGGGGTGCGATCGATATTGTCCGGCCGACTCGCTCGGGTGTGCCAATGGCACCGTTCGCGCGCCGCATCCGTCTGAGTTGCTCGGCGACGACTGGCTGGACTGGATCGAGAGAAGAGAGACGACGGTCAAACGCTGACCCACGAAGCGCTCGAAGAGATGGGGGAGTCATGTCCCTCGGCGCCCTGACGTCGCGTTCCTTCGTGGCGATCAGTTACCGTCCTTGTCGAGCTCCGTTCCGCTCTGCTGCAGGAGCTTTGCCACCAGGCTCGTCCAGCCGCTTTGATGGCTGGCGCCGAGTCCCTCGCCGGTGTCGCCGTTGAAGAACTCGTAGAACGGCACCAGGTCGCGCCAGAAGCGATCTTTCTGAAACAGCTCGGTCGCGCCAAATACCGGACGCCGGTTGCGCTCGTCCTTGAGGAACAGCCGCGACAGGCGGTTCGAAAGCTCCGTCGCGACCTCGCGCAGCGTCATCGTCTGGTCGGATCCCGTCGGACACTCGACGCGGAAGTCGTCGCCCAGATAGTGATGGAACTTCTGCAGCGACTCGACGAGCAGATAGTTCACCGGAAACCAAATCGGTCCCCGCCAGTTCGAATTGCCGCCGAAGAGTCCGGTCGACGACTCGGCCGGCTCGTAGTCGACGCGATGTTCCTCTCCGCCGACGTCGAGCGTGTAGGGATGCGAGCGATGAAACGCCGAGAGCGACCGCACACCGAACGGCGAGAGGAACTCGCGCTCGTCGAGCATCACGTGCAGCAGCCGGCGCAGCCGATCGCGCGGCACGACCGACAGCAACCGGCGCTCGCCGATGCCTTTCGTGCCCATGCTCGCGACGTTGTTCATCAGATCGGGCCGGTGAGCGATGAACCAGTCCATCCGCCGCTTGAATCCCGGCAACAGGTCGAGCAGCTCCGGCTCCAGCGTTTCGACGGCGAACAGCGGAATCAACCCGACCATCGATCGCACGCGAAGCGGGTAGTGCGATCCGTCGGGCAGGTGCAGAACGTCGTAATAGAAGCCGTCGGCCTCGTCCCAGAGATCGAGACCTTCCTGGCCGCGATCGTTCATGGCGTTGGCGATGTAGAGGAAGTGCTCCCAGAATTTGCTGGCGACGTCTTCGTAGGCGGGATTGTGCCGCGCCAGCTCGAGCGCGATGGCGAGCAGGTTGAGCGAGTACATCGCCATCCAGCTCGTGCCATCGGACTGTTCGATGTTGCCGCCGGTCGGCAGCGGCGCCGATCGATCGAACACGCCGATGTTGTCGAGGCCGAGAAATCCGCCCTGGAAGACGTTCATGCCGGACGCGTCCTTGCGATTGACCCACCAGGTGAAATTCAGCAGCAGCTTGTGAAACGCGCGCTCGAGAAACTTGAGGTCGCCCTTGCCGTGCCGCTTCTGCTCGATCTTGTAGACGCGCCAGGCCGCCCAGGCGTGCACCGGCGGATTCACGTCGCCGAGCGCCCACTCATAGGCCGGCAGCTGGCCGTTCGGCCGCATGTACCACTCGCGCAGCATCAGCGTGAGCTGCTCCTTCGCGAATTCCGCATCGACGATGGCGAGCGCGACGCAGTGAAACGCGAGGTCCCATGCCGCGTACCACGGGTACTCCCACTTGTCGGGCATCGAGATCACGTCGGCGTTGTACAACTGCGTCCATTCGTGATTGCGGCCGAACTTGCGCTCGGGCGGCGGCGGAGGCTGACTGGGATCACCCTTGAGCCAGTCGCGCACGATGTAGTGATAGAACTGTTTCGACCACAGCAATCCCGCGATCGACTGCCGCATGATCGACGCCGCATCCGGCGACAGCTCAGCCGGAATGATCTCGCCGTAGAACTCGTCCGCCTCGCGGCGGCGCGCGCTGAACACGCTCTCGAAATCGCGGCCGATCGGCGGCTGGTCGGTTTCCGGCAACCTGTCCGTCAATCGCAGCCGCAGCGTCACGTTCTGACCTGGCTGGACGGTCACGCGATAATGCGCCGCCGCTTTTGTTCCTAGCTGCAGAGGATTGACGGCGTTCGCGTCGCCGTTGACCACATAGTCGTGGAAACTGTCTTTGAAGTAGCGGCCGCTGCCGTCCCACCCGAAGACGCGCCGCACGTCCGTCTCGTTTTCTGTGAACAACAGCTCCGGCGCTCCATCCGCGACGAGCCATCGGGCGCCGTAGTTCGGCTCGTCGAGGGCGACGACGGCGCCGGGATGATCGGCCCGCCGCAGGGATGGGCGCACGACATCGGGATGGCCCCATGACCACGTGTTGCGAAACCAGATCGTCGGCAGCACGCGAAGATTGGCCGCCTCGGGCCCGCGATTGGCGACCGTGATTTGAATCAGCAGATCTTCCGGCGACCCCTTCGCATATTCGATCGTGACGTCGAAATACCGGCTCTCATCGAAGACGCCGGTATCCACCAGCTCGAATTCGCGCTGCTGGCGCCCGCGGCGCCGGTTTTCCTGGACGAGCGCGTCGTACGGAAACGCGGCGTGCGGGTATTTGTAGAGACACCGCATGTACGAATGCGTCGGCGTGTTGTCGAGATAGAAGTAGCACTCCTTGACGTCTTCACCGTGATTGCCTTCATTGGCGGTGAGGCCGAAGAGCCGTTCCTTTAGAATCGGATCGCGCTCGTTCCAGAGCGCCAGTGCGAAGCAGATGTATTGATGGCGGTCTGAGATGCCCGCGAGGCCGTCTTCATTCCAGCGATAGGCGCGCGATCGCGCGTGGTCGTGAGGAAAATATTCCCAGGCCGTCCCGTCGCGGCTGTAGTCCTCGCGCACCGTGCCCCACGCACGCTCCGCGAGGTACGGTCCCCATCGCTTCCAGTGCGCATTCCGGTCGCGATCGTCGTCGAGTCGATCCTGCTCGATCGTCACGGACGAAGCGTACCGCAAGTCGGCGGCGATCGCCGCCGGCCACGGCACATTCAGTTTGTTGTGGAAAGGCCGTGCGCTTGGATCCGGAGCGAGCCCGAATCCAAGCGCACGGCCGAAACTGGCGAGACTTAGCGCGTCAGAGTGACGCTGAGCGGCGTGGTCTCGCCGTGCTTGACGTCAATCTCGGTCACGAATCGCTGGTAGCCGGGCTTGCGTACTTCGATCTTGTGCTTGCCCTCGGTCAACTGCAGCACGAGCAGATCGCCTTGTCCAAGCGACCGCCAGCGCTGGCCGTCGATGTAGAGGTCCGCGTTGCCGGGCTCGACCTTGATCGAGAGCGATCCGGCCGTTGACGGATCCAGCGGAGCCGCGGGCATCGCCCCTGCCTGCGCTGGCGTCACCGATGCCATCGTGTCTGGCGGCTGAGGCGGCGCCGAAGGCGGCGCGCCGCCCGGGATGCGCTGCGGCGGCATCGTCCGCATTGGAGCGGTCGGCGCGTAGCCGTCGCCTGAGGCGTCGGCGTGCGGCACCGGACGCGGTCCGTTCGTCTCACCGGGCGCGAGGGGCTGCATTCCCAACTCAATTCGCTGGTTCGCTCCCGGCTGCAAGAACATGTCTTCAGACCAGGTGCGATAGCCCGCGAGATACAGAGCGATCTCGTGATGGCCCGGCGGCAGATAGAGGCGCTGGAACACGCCGTCGAAGTCATCGACGACGCCGGCGCGGTAGCCGTCGACGAAGACCTCCGCCTGCTTCGGCTTGACCTCGATGCGTAGTGAACTCGCTTCGTACCGGTACGGGTCGTAGTAGTACGGCGCGTAGTACGGCGCGGGATATCCGTATCCGAACTCGTACCACGGGTCGTACGGGAGATAGCCGAACCGGCCGACAAACACAGTGGTGGACGAATGGCGAATGGGACCGCGGAAGCCGACGCCAAATCCGAACCGCTGAGCTTCAGCGGTGGCCGGCCAAGCGGCGCCAACCGCGCCGGCGACCAGGAGCATGATTGCTAACGGGGCGATAAGAAATTGTTTACGCACGGACATGACCTCCGTCATGAAGGACACAATTGGAACTGCAAGCGACATGCCACGAGCTCTCCAAGGGCGAAACCGCATTCAGTGGTGGCATTGACATCTATCAGGGACAGTCCTTTCGGACATCATTCCGGGGATGAGCGCCATTCGCTCAGCTCCGCTATCTCACAAAAATCTGCACATCCCGGTGTGCGCTCTTGCCGCCCGCGAGCAGCGCATCGAACGTCACGTTATACGGCCCCGGCTTCAGGCGCGCCAGCGGCAGATCGAGGCGATAGTCAGCCGATCGATCGGCAATGAATTTATCGGCGATCAAATTGTCATCGCGCTCAAACGCGATGGCGTCGTTGACGTCGATGAGCCGCACTTTCATGAGCACGTCTTCGAGCTTCGATTTGGCTTGATACACGCGCATGAACGCCGACGCCTGATGACCCTCGAATTCGCGCAGCGTCGTCGGCGCGACCGGCGACAGTCCAGCAAAGACGTTGGGCGGTCCGGCCGGCAGCGGAGGCGACGCCGAGACGATCACGCCTGACAACGACACGGGAGGCTTGGTGAAATCCGGCACCTCGACGTCGACGTAGATGCTGCCGGACTTCGCCAGCGACGCGCTATAGGCGGCCAGACGCAGTTGGTAGTTGCCGGGTTTCAAATCCATGCGCGTCAGCACTTCATATTGCACTTCGTCGTCGGGCCCGGGCTTGAGCACCAGTTTCGCGTCTTCGCGGTGGATGCTCTTCGGCTGGCCTTTTGTGTCGTAGGCGTTGACCGTGAGATTGATCGTCTCCGACAGCCGCTCGGTGTGCGCGGGAGTCGGTTGGCGCAGGCCGAGTGCAATCGCCAGCGCCGTTTCTGATTTGCCGGGAATCGCGAACGGCGTCACGTTGACGCGCATTTGCATGCCGCTCGTGGGGATCAGGCCGGTGACGGCCTTGGTCAGCGGTGACGGCGCGGGATTGCGCGGCGTGTCCGGTTTGGGGGCGTAGTAGCCGTTGCGCGAGTGCACCGTCACGCCGGGGCGGTTGACCAGAATCTGGGTCTTCCTGAATTTGCCGTCCTGCGTGGGATTGGGCGACTGGTAGCCGAGCAGATAGTACGACCCGTTCTCGGCGAAGATCTGGCTGATGGACCAATCGAACTTGTTGCTGTCCGTGACGGCAAATCCGCCGGTGCCCTCCGACAGGCTCTGCAGAAAATCGCGGCCTGGATCGAATCCCGGCGCCGTGTCCAGGCCGCCGGGGCTGATGCCGTAGACGCTGACGTTGGCGCGCGCCGCCATGCGGAAGATGTCTTCGGTGAGATCGTGGAGCGTCGCCGCCGGACCCGCGGTGTCTCCAGGCGTGCGCGATGCAATGCCCGACGCGCCGCCGCCACCGCCGCGTTGACCGCGCCCGCCCGAGCCCGTCCCTCGCTGCGTCGTCGGCGACGTCTGCGTGAGCGTGGCCAAATCGATCGGCACGCCCGGGCTGACGAAGATCAGGGCCTTCCTCTGCTGCGGGACGTCTGTGAGGTACTCAGCGATCTTGTCGATGACGTTCAACGGGTACTGATTGAACAGGTTGCCGCCGCCGAATCCCGGCGAGAACTTGTCGATCGCGGCCAGCAGCCGCGCGCGGTCGTTCGTAAAATCCTGGGCTTTGCGATCGTCGAGCGTGAAAATCACCGCGGCCATGTCCTCAGGGCCGAGCCGGTCGACGACGATGTGGCCGATTTCCTTGATGCGTGACGTCACGTACGGATCCGGTTTCGTCATCGCGTCGTCGAGGACGAGCACGAAGAGGCGGCGATCGGTCGCGCTGTTCGACTTGACGTCCGGCGACACCTCGCGCATCCAGACGGCCGGCGGCTCGACCGGTTCGGGCACGTTCACTTCCGAGAATGCCGCGATCGTCTGCGGCTGCTGATTTTCGAGGATCGTGAAATCCGCAGGCGTGAGACCGCGCACGGGCTGGCGATCCTTGTCGAGCACCGCGACGTCCATCTCGACGAGGTCGACGGTCGCGCGAAACCTGGGGGCGTTCGGGTTCTGCTGTCCAGCCCTCTGGGCGTCGAGCGACAGCACCGCGCCAACCAGGGCCGCGACGATCAGGCACACGAATCGCTTCATAGCTCTATGAACTTAGACCGGCCCGGCCGGTCCGCAGGCACACGCGCGAGCGCGGCTGACTATTTCGACGTCTTGCGCAGCGTGCGCATCACTTTGCCGAGCGGCTCGCCCTCTTTCTGCGCGCCGATGAGCGCTCGGACCACGTAGTCACCCGGCGGCAGATTGCCGATCGGAATCGCGGCCTCGACGATGAACCGGTCAGGATCCGTGGTCGGATCGATGGAGGCCGGCTGCACCAGCATCGCCGGGCCATCGGCGGTCTTCGCCAACTGGAAGATCGCCACCAGACCGCCATCCCCGAGCTGGCCGTACACCTCGAGATACGCGAGGGCGACGGCCTCGTCGGTGAACTGCAGCTTCGGCATGAAGATAATGGGCTCTTTGGTGCTGTTGCTGCCGAGCAGCAGCGAGCTGAGCTTCAAGCTGCCGGCGTCGGTGAGCGTGGCGTCGATATCGGCGTCCGTGGCGCCGCTGCGCTGATTCTTGTCGGTCGCCGCGACGCGCAAACGGTATTTGCCGGGAGGCGCCGTGAGCGCCGCGGTGACCGGCGTCTTCGCGAGATCGGCCGGCGTCGCCGTCCAGGAGTGCACCAGCTTGCCGGAGCTGTCGAAGAGTCCGGCCATGGCCGACGTCAGCGTCGCCAGCGGATCTTCCGGCTCGAAGACGGCGACGATCTGCATCTTGTTCGACTTGGCATAGCGCGCCGTGAATCCTGCCGAACGCAGCGCCAAATCGTGGAACGCCCGCATTTCGCCGAGCATCACCCGCGGCGGAGTGGTCGTACTGGCCCCGGCGGCAACGTTGACCGCGGGAATGACCACCGAGGGCAGCACCCGCAGCGTGATGTTGGGGCGGGCGACCTTCAAATCGATCTTATGGGTCGTCCCGTTGCGTTCGTTGTCTTCGGGTTCGAAAGTCGCCAGATAGTACGCGGACGTCTCGAGCGCCACGCGGATCAGCGCGTTGTCCCCGGTGCTCGCGAGCGGGTATCGCTCGCCGCCCGTGACGCCCGTCAGATCGCTGATGCCCTGATCGATGCTGTTGATGCCGCGGACGACCGCGTCGCCGCCCGTGCGCGCGGCCGCCGTCGTCGCGCCCGTCGGATTGTTGAACCGCGACGAGGCGCTCAAGTCGGGCTGGATGACGTAGAAGTGCGCGCGCGCCTGCACCGCCGCCGCCGCCACCTTCTCGAATTCCTCCGGCTGCAGATCGCACGTGCCGAGCGTGTTGGCGCCGCCCAGCGGCGCGCCGGCCGCACTGGTCGCGGTGTTGCGATTCATCGTGGTTTGCGTCCGAGACGAGATCAACGACGACGCGAAAAACACGACGGTGACGGGAGTCTGACCGCCGCTCAAGCTGTCGAGCATGCCGGACAGCGACTGCAGGTCGCTGCGCGTGCGGCAGGCGGCGTCGGACATCGACTCGTTCTCGGGCGCCTGGCCCGTGACTTGATCGACCGCCGTGCGCACTTTTGCGAAATCGCTCGTCAAGTCCACTTTCATGTCGCCGTGCGGCACCGTCACCAACGCCACGCGGTCGCGAGGCGAGAGCCCCGACAGGAACTGCGCGGCCGCCTGCCGCGTCGCGGCTTCGGATCCCGCCCGGATGGATTCATCGTCGATGACGAGAATCAACGTCCGGCCGGTGTCGACCGACGCGTTGCTGGCGAAGGGCGTGTCGAGCAGCGGATGTTCGGCGTCATGGCCGGACTGCGCGCCAGGCACCTGCACCAGTTGCAGTGAGTGAATCACCCGCGCCTTGCCGTCGATCTTGAGACTCAGCTCTTCGACTTTCAGGTCGAGGACCGGGCGCCCGTCAGGCGAGACGGCTCCGAAGTCAATCGCAATCGGCGCGCCGCCGCGGGCGGCGGTGTCCTGGGCCGGAGGCGTCGCAGCACGAACAATCAGACTGCCGGTGACGGCCAGCCCAATAACGAGAAGGACCGAACGGGAACGAGCAGTTAGTGCCATGGAGACAGGATAACGCGGGATGTGGGTAACGTGCTGGATAGTTTCCCACGCGGGGTGGCGAGCGGTAGACTGACCGTATGGCCCAGTTCGAGCTTCGGGTCAATGGCCGCATCCATCGCGTCGAGGGCGAAGCGGCCGATAGTCTGCTCACGATCCTCAGAGAAGACCTCGGCTTGACCGGCAGCAAGTTCGGCTGCGGCGAGGGATTTTGCGGCGCCTGCACCGTGCTGGTCGATGGTCAAGTGACGCGCTCTTGCGTCGCCAGGCTGGGCACGATGGCCGCCAAAGCGATCACCACCATCGAAGGGCTGGCCGACGGCGATCGGCTCCACGCGGTACAGGAGGCCTTTCTCGAAGTCGAGCCGTTCCAGTGCGGCTACTGCACGACGGGAATGGTGATGGCTACCGTCGGACTGCTCAGCGCACACGCCAATCCGTCGGACCAGGACATCGCGCGACTCATGGATCGGAATGTCTGTCGCTGCGGCGAATTTCCCCGGCTGGTCACGGCGATCAAGCGTGCCGCCGCGAAACTGAAAGCCGCCGGCGCGACGAGCGCGCGGAAACCACGCTGATGTCTGTCGAAGTCGAGCGATACGAACTCGCGGAAGGGCCGCGCTACCGGTTTGAGGTCAATCGCCGCGGTTTCCTTCGCGTGCTCACGGCGATGGGCGGCGGCCTGCTCGTTGTCGCCGCGTTGCCCGAGGGCGCCGCCAGCCAGCAGGGCGAGTCAGGTCGCGGCGGTGCGGGAGCGTCCGCCAACGATCTCGCGTCGTGGCTGCACATCGACGCGAACGGCCGAGTGACTGTATTCACCGGCAAGGTCGAGATCGGGCAGAACATCCGGACGTCGCTGGCGCAGACCGTTGCAGACGAACTGCGCGTGCCACTCGACGC
>Ga0070731_10004051_pt1 | contig 12816 bp, 10 predicted proteins | sample Coa_R1_2_FD_66448 | JGI IMG/M metagenome (GOLD analysis project Ga0070731, IMG submission 66448) | Surface soil microbial communities from Centralia Pennsylvania, which are recovering from an underground coalmine fire - Coalmine... | ecosystem: Environmental > Terrestrial > Soil > Unclassified ... | reverse complement strand
AAGAAGGAATGCCACAACTTTCAGCGGACGACAAACGAAAAGTAATGCACGTATCACTTCCGATTTTAGGGGGCACAAACATTATGGGAACTGACATGCTTGAAAGTATGGGGCAAAAGCTCAATATCGGCAATAACACTACCATTTGTTTAGAGACAGATAGTAAAGAAGAAGCCGACAGAATATACAACGAGCTTTCACAAGGAGCAACCCAATGTGTTGCACCTCACGATGAATTCTGGGGCTATTGGGGTGTTTGTCTTGACAGGTTTGGAATACGTTGGATGTTCAATGTCCCAAAACAAATGTAAAATTCGCTCACCCACAAGCATTTCTAAGGGTGGATATCTTGATTTACAAAAAAGTTTTTCACTCTAAGGGTTTCTATTTAGAATGGAAAAAAATTTAAATATTTTTGTATAGTAATATTAATAACGGCAATGAATAAGTATAAATAACGATTAATTTTTCGTTTTCATACAAGCACGATTATCTGCGCTGGAAAATTTGTTTTTTTGAGTTCTAATTTGTAAATTCAATAAACCTCTTACCATTGAAACCCTTAACTTACGTCACATTATATTTTTGTGGGCTGACTTTAAGTACATCAGCTCAAAACTTGCAGCGAAATGCGATTAAACATTCTTTGAATTCGCTTACTGCAAGCTCCCTTCTTTTTACTTCGCGAATAGTTGTGGTTACCATAGCGCCTGACTGGAAGCCATCTGCAGATGCTGTTAACATCAATAAATCAGTGCTCGCTGATTCCGTTTTCCGCTATCGTAATAAATCAAAGAACCGCGATAGTATTTTGTCGATGGTTCAATTATTTGATACTTTGGGAAACTTGGTCGAAAGGCAACAATTCTCGCTTACTACCCTTATCTAAAAAGTCCAGCACAAATTAATAACTGTAATGTATATACGAAAATAAAACTTACCGGAATCGGGGGGATCAGAAAAATGATTTCAATGTTAATTAAAAAGAATTCTTAAACTCCCAAAAAATATATCCTTAGTATATTTTTATTATTTTTGGGCTTCAAAATTGAGTTTTTTTTAAGGTTGGTATATTTTCAGAGACATGCTTAAAGCTGATAAAATTCAAAATGTAACACAGGAAATTTATTTTATGGCTGTTGCTATGAAATCTATGCCTGGCGTTGGTTTCAAAGGATAGGAAATTCCTGCATTTTTAGTCAAAAGAGAAAAAAGATCATGATAAAAGGCAATTTGAAGATCGTTTTGTGTTATTTGTTTTTACTTTTTTCAGCTGGTAAGATAATCGCACAGCCAACTAATTCAAAGGTAAAATCACAATGTGTGGCTGTTATTCCTTTTGAACAGATAGACCATCTTATTTACCTGCCGGTATCCGTCAATGGCTCAAAACTCAGATTTGTTTTGGATGGCGGTTCCAGCGTATTTGTTATTGATTCTTCAAAAGTAAAACAACTCAGCCTGAACACAGCAGGCAAAGGAAAAATACAGGGTGCTGGATCAGGGAGTGTTGATGTAACCTATACCGATAGTATAACTTATAATTTGAATGTGATTAAAATCACCATTCCCAAAAGCACGATTATCAACCTCACTAATGCTATACCCGGTCAGAAGATTGACGGCATTGTCGGTTTTGACCTTTTTGATAAATATGTTGTTGAAATTAACTATCATGCCAATACGCTCAGGCTTTTTGACCCTAAAAGTTTCTTTTATTCAGGCAGTGGAAGCCGTATTCCGATCACAATAAAACGAAAACTAATTTATGCGCATGCGAAAGTCAAAGTAGCCGGACATACGCCTGAAGTACATGAATTTGTCATAGATTCCGGCTCATCAGATAATGTAGATGACGATCTTATAGCCAAATCAACTTCACCTAAGACTGAAGGAAACGGGGGTGTTGGCCTTGGGCAAACTTTTAAAGTGAAGGTTGGATATATAGAATCATTTCAGATAGGCAAATACGTGGTTAAGAATATTAAGGGAATTTCCGGGGCAGAAGTAATCGGCAACGGGTTTTTGCACAACTACACGGTTTTTTTTGATTATAGTCGTAAACAAATCATATTAGAATAAATGAACCTAAATAAAGAGGTTAACCCCAGCCCCTATCAATACAGTTTGATAATCTCAAATTAATTTATTGAAGAAATTGGTTAATATTCCTTGTCGTGGTTGGGTTTACCTATCCCAGTTTCCGCGTAATCTTTAAGGCTTTTCATATAGCCGCCCCAATGGTAATTGCAATTAGCGTAAAACAAGGTTTGAGAGGCCCAATCGGCCTGCGTAAACATTAACTCTGTTTTCCCATCTTTTTCATTTAGCTCAAATGTGAGTTGTGTGCCTATCCATTCCTTATCTCCGCCAACACACTCCCACGCAACAAACTTATTTTTTTCAAGTTTGGTCACTTTCATCTTATTGTGATATTGTTTGCCAAATTTGAATTCATTAATAAATCCTAATTCAGCTTTTGCAATGGTTTCCCTGGTCCACCAGCCTGCAAGGCCGTCCTGCTCTGTAATAGCGCGATATACTTTTTCTGCCAGAGTTTTGATAACTACATAATGTTTAATGTCTGCCATGATGTTAGATTATAAATGTCCGTTTTATATTTGCAAAGGTATACCGATTAGCGATCATGAATGCCCAGAAATAACCCGAATTACCGACTCTGTACAGTACTGCACCCAAGGCAATATCAGCGATTATCGCCGCCGCCATCTTCATTCTATAGAATAAAAATTATGTCAATAAATCAAGTAACACAAATGGGCTTCAAATTAAATTAATTATAAAATATATTTAAAAAGGGACGCAATGAAAACATTGGTGAAGTGTCAGCGAACCAAAAAGCGACGAAAAGTAAAGTAATTCGAAAGTTGACCAAAATTAAAAAGCTCACAACCAATTGATTTGTGAGCTTTTGAGTCCTTTTGAGATATTTCTGGTGATCCCGCTGGGATTCGAACCCAGGACCCCTACATTAAAAGTGTAATGCTCTACCAGCTGAGCTACGGAATCATCCCTTTTTTTGGGAGTGCAAAAATACTCTAAAATACATTGGCCCCAAATTTTAAAAATATTATTTTCCCCATGCAATTTCGTAATTATCAACATTTCTTTTTATCTGCCACAGCAAGTAATGTATTTTTGCAACATTAAATACATTCATGTCTTTCTTTTATAATAAAGTAGTTGTTGTTACCGGTGGAAGTGATGGCATTGGTAAAGCGCTAATTGACGCTTTGATTCCACTCGGCGCTAAGGTTGCTACCTGTGGTCGCAATTATGATAAATTATATCAATTGCAAATGCAATACGCAAATGTCTTATTGCATGCCGTAGTATGTGATGTAAGTAAAGAAGATGAATGTCAAAGATTTATTGAATCGACTATTGAAACATTTGGAACTATTGACATCCTGATTAACAATGCCGGAGTAAGCATGCGCTCTTTATTCGAAGACACCGATATCGAAGTGTTGCGAAGATTGATGGATGTCAATTTTTTTGGGGCAGTATACTGCACCAAAAGCGCCTTACCGGAGATCATGAAGCAAAAGGGAACAATTGTAGGAATATCTTCAACTGCCGGTTATCGTGGTTTGCCCGGTAGAAGTGGTTACTCTGCCTCTAAATTTGCGTTGCAGGGTTGGCTCGAATCATTGCGAACGGAATTATTAAAAACCGGCGTGCACGTAATGTGGGTTAGCCCGGGATATACTGCATCAAACATTCGTAATGCAGCATTAAACGGTAAGGCAGAATTGCAGGGTGAAAGTCCGTTGGACGAAAGCAAATTGATGACTGCCGAGGAATGTGCAAGACGGATTTTACAGGCAATTGAAAAAAGAAAACGCACCGTGACTCTTACTGCAACAGGTAAATTAACCGTTTTTATGAATAAATTTTTTCCTTCATTATCAGATAAACTGGTTTATAACTTCTTCTTCAAAAAAAATAGCCTGGTGAAATAATTTCTCTCAACCAACCTGCTTGCATAAATGCCATTGATAACCCTTACATCGGATATTAGCGAACAAGATTATGTAATTGGCGCTGTAAAAGGACAACTGTTGCAAATAAATCCGGAGTTTTCGATTGTGGATATTTCTCATGAGCTCTCTCCTTTTAATTATTCACAGGCTGCTTACGTTTGCCGCAATGCGATAAAACATTTTCCCCCTTTCACGTATCATATTATTTTGATTAGTTTGTTTGAACAAAAACCCGAATATTTGTTACTGGCATTTCATAATCAGCAATATTTTCTTTGCGCTGACAATGGATTACTGAGTATGATCATTGACGGAAAACCCGAAGCGATTATTGGTTTGCCATTGGATAAAACTGCAATTAAAAATACTTTGTATTGTACCAGAGTTATGGGAAATGCAATTAATGAAATTGCTGATGGGAAAGATTTGAGGAAGATCGGTGCTGCTGATTTTTCATTTAAACAGAAAAATAATTTGCGTGCGATGCTTGGTGATAATTGGATCGAAGGCCAAATACTTTTTATTGACAATTTTGAAAACGTCGTTGTAAATATTACCCATGAGGAATTTGAAGAACAACGAAAAGGCAGGAGTTTCCGGATTGTTTTTAAGCGGGATGAAGTGATAGATAAAATAAGTGAAGCTTATGGTGATGTTGCAGAAGGGGAGAAGCTGGCATTATTTAATTCTGCCGGATATTTAGAGATTGCCATGAACAAAGGAAATGCTGCAGGCTTATTCGGTTTGCAAAAATTTACAGATCAATCGCAGAGTCAGTACATGCAAACGCGATTATTTTATCAGACAGTGAAAGTTTTTTTTGAGTGAGCAGTTTTCCAAAAGATCAACGGAGACCCGTTGAGCAGCTCAGCTTCACCGCACCGGTCATATAATGAGTTGGTTGCCTGTCCAAGGAAGGGATTGAAAACCTCGCCATTTTTCGGAAACCTCCGGCTTTGCTGAAAACTATTTGACTTATTCGAATCCTGGGATCAGTAAAACCCAGGTCAGCAATAGCGCCAATGGTTGACGGATGGTGAAGCAAAGATGATGCTGCGCAAAGCTGAAGCCGGGATTCAAATAAGTTAAAAAGGAAGAGGTTGATACAAACAAAACACCATCTGAGGTTCCAGTGCTCTGCTTTTTATTTTTTACTTTTTACTCTGTTTCAGAAAATTAATCGTTAAAAGGCATGAACTCCCTCTATCATTATGCTCATAACCTTATATTTGCGAATTCTTTTTTAAAATAATGCTTATGAACTTTAATAAAGTAAACAATATTGTGGGTTGGATTGTGTGTGTTTTTGCCTGCACGGTTTACATTATGACGATGGAACCTACCGGAAGTTTTTGGGATTGCGGCGAGTTCGTCTCCAGTTGTTATAAATTGCAAATTCCGCATCCCCCCGGAGCGCCGTTGTTTGTTATTCTGGGGAGATTTTTTATTATTCTTTTTGGTGATAATCCGCATACTGCTGCGCGCGGTGTGAATTTTATGAGTGCATTGTTAAGCGGATTTTCCATTCTTTTTCTATTTTGGTCAATAACACATTTTGCAAGGAAGATTGTGCAAAAAGACAACGTGGAACTGACCGGTCAGCAACTTTTTACCATCATGAGCGCGGGTGTTGTGGGTGCCATTGCCTATACGTTTTGCGATTCATTTTGGTACAGCGCTGTTGAGGGCGAAGTTTATGCATCTTCGGCATTTTTTACCGCGTTGGTTTTCTGGTCAATTTTAAAGTGGGAGCACAGCGCAGATAAACCCGGTGCAGACAAATGGCTCATTTTTATTTTTTATATGATGGGTTTGTCGATTGGTGTTCACCTGCTCAACCTCCTGACCATTCCCTCGGTGGTCATGGTATATTATTTTAAAAGATATAAGACTACGGGATGGGGAACTTTTTTTGCTTTTATCATCGGTTGCGCAATCACAGGCTTTGTTCAAAAATTTGTAATCCAGTACACCATCAAAGGATCCGCTTTGTTCGATATCTGGTTTGTTAATGACCTGGGAACTCCCTTTTTTACGGGCTTTGCATTCTTTTTTGTTTTATTGACGGCAGTTATCGTTTTCGGCATCAGGCTGGCCGTAAAAAAGAAATATTATTTTCTGAAATTAGGCTTGTGGGGATTTGCATTTATGCTGCTTGGATATTCAACTTATTTCACCACGATGATTCGTTCCACTGCTGATCCGGCGGTCGACATGTTCAACGTGGATAACCCGGTGAGTCTGGTGGGATACCTGGCGCGTGATCAGTATGGAGATTGGCCGATCGTCTATGGTCCTGATTTTACAGATCAGGTCCCGCGTACCGCAGATGGTGATTTATATGTTAAGGGAAAAGATAAATATGAAATAGCCGGCAAAACTTATTCACAGGAGTGGGGCAACACCCCATCTGCGCATTTATTTCCGCGCATGTATAATGCAACCAACGAGCGCCAGGAAATTGATACGTACAAACAATATGCAGGTTTGGGGGAAGGCGATCAGCCGACCATGGTTGATAATATCAAATATTTCATGAGTTACCAGGTGGGCTGGATGTACCTCCGTTATTTTATGTGGAATTATTCCGGCAAGCAAAACGATCTCGAAGGATTCGGTGATATCAGGGATGGTAATTTTATTACCGGGATTTCTTTTATTGACAACGCGATGTATGGGGATCAAAGCAAGCTACCGGATACGATCCACACTTCCAATAAATCCTATAACCGGATGTTTTTGCTTCCGCTTATTTTAGGAATGATCGGGATGATATTTCAATACAACAGAAATCGAAAGGATTTCACGATTGCCATGCTGCTGTTTTTCTTTACCGGATTTGCGATTGTTATTTATCTGAATCAATCGGGTCACCAGCCACGCGAACGTGATTATGCTTATGCCGGATCATGTTATGCTTATGCTATCTGGATTGGATTATCAGTGCTTTACTTTGTTGACCTAATCTCCAATTGGGATAAGAAAATTTTAAATTTAATGTTGGTAGGCGGCGCATTTTTCAGTTTTATCTTTCTGGCATTTGGCATTGCCAGTCATTCCGGAATGATTCCGGGAATTGGTTTTGCAGCCATTTTTGCGCTGGTTGCCTTTGGGTTTCCTTATTTGCTTAAGCTGATACCGGATAAAAAGAACGCTGTTATCTTGGCTTCAGTATTATCATTTGGCGTACCTGTGCTGATGGGGCAACAGGAATGGGATGATCATGACAGAAGCAAAAAAACCTTAGCCAGGGATTTGGCAAAAGATTATCTTGAAAGTTGCCCTCCGAACGCCATGTTATTTTCCTTTGGCGATAACGATACCTACCCATTGTGGTACGCTCAGGAAGTTGAGGGTATCCGTCCTGACGTTCGTGTAGTAGTAAATAGTTTGCTGGGTACGGATTGGTACATGAACCAGCTGCGTTACAAAATAAATCAAAGCGCACCGTTCGATGTGATTTTTACCCCTGAACAAATACAGGGGGATAAACGCGACGCGATTTATTATACCGCATTGCCGGGCTTTGATAAAAATAAATATTATGATTTGTATGACATGCTGAAGAATGTTATTGGAAGCGATGATCCAAAGTACACACGTACAACAGAAGATGGATTGCAAACATTTAATTTATTTCCGGTAAGGAAGTTTTCTTTCCCGGTAGACAGCGCTACGGTCATATCCAATGGCACCGTTCATCCAGGGGATAGCATTGTCAGCGAATTAAAAATTGATATTTCTCCCAACAGGCAGTTTCTTTTAAAAAATGACCTGGCTATTTATGCCGTTATTGCGGCAAGTAAATGGAAACGCCCTATCTGTTTCACGTCCACTCAGGAGTTACGCGACCTTGGATTGGAAAAATATGTTCGACTTACGGGTTTGGCGTACCAGCTTGTGCCTGTTGAAAATGGCTATGTAGATAATGACCTGGCGTACAAGAATATCATGCAAAATTTTGCATATGGCGGTGCGGAAAAAGATGGCGTTTATTATGATGAAGAAAATCGCCGTCACTTGAATTCCATCCGTCTGGCACATGCAGAGTTAGCGCAGTCCCTCGTTACTGCCGGCAAAAAAGATTCAGCCCAAAAGGTGCTGGAACATTTTGATGAGCACGTGCGTGAATCCAATTTCCCATATGGCATGACGACAAATTACGGCAATCAGCAGGACGCAATTTCAACCCAGTTTTTACTCGCTTGTTATCAAGCCGGCGATATGAAACTTGCTGCAAAAGTCAAAGCATCATTGAAAAAGGACCTCCAGCAACAAATGCGATACTATAAATCTCTTGGAGATGAGGTGATGAATGATGATCAGCTTGCAAACAACGCCTACGGCGTTATGCAAAATAAAGGTGGTAATTTGTCTGACAGACAAGGGGAATTTGCAAATGATATTGTAACTACGTACAGTATGTTGATGAGGATTGCAGACATGGAAAAACAGTATGAAGCTGCGCCGGGGAACAAAAATCAACAGGGTACTGAAAAATCACCGATAATAATCAATACGCCGTCCGCGCCAAAATCGGATACGAAAAGTAAAAAATAAATTAACCTGTCTGATGGTTCTCCGTCCGGCAGTTATTTAAACCAACACTGCTTAACGCGCAATGCCTCTTAAAAACCTTATATGGCATTGCTGCAACAAAATTCTCTGCAAATTGTTGTAGTAATAAAATATTTTTTTCGAATGGAGAATTCAATCACACGCAAAAATATTGCGTAACTTCATCAGTGAAGAATTAAAGTCAAGTAATTTTGTGTACTAATGATAGGGTTTCATTTCGATAAATATGATCCGAGGCAACAAGGCAAATCAAAATTTGAACAGCTCCTTGATCTGTTCATGCAATTACTCACGTATACCAATGGTGATGTTGGCGAAGCTTTGCAATGGATGAATCAATTGGACAAAGAATATGATCTTACAAACGAAGAATACGGAATGGGAGATTTTATTGACGACCTAAAAGATAAAGGATATATTGACGAGAACAAACAAAACGGAAGCATTGAGATTACTCCAAAAACGGAGCAAGGCATACGCAAACGCTCACTGGAAGAAATTTTCGGCAAGCTGAAAAAAACCAAACAGGGGAATCACAATACTTTTAAACCAGGATTGGGAGACGAAATAAACCCGGAAACAAGACCTTTCCAGTTTGGTGATATGCTCGAGCAAATTGATTTCACTGAATCAATACGCAATGCGCAAATAAATCATGGCATAGAAAGCTTCAAAATGCAGGAAGACGATCTGCATATTCGCGAAACAGACTTCAGATCGCAAACCTCTACAGTACTGATGATCGATATTTCCCATTCCATGATCCTTTACGGAGAAGACCGGATTACACCCGCAAAAAAAGTGGCCATGGCTTTGAGTGAACTGATCACTACAAAATATCCTAAAGACACACTGGACATTGTAGTATTTGGCAATGATGCGTGGCCGGTTGAAATAAAAGACTTGCCGTATTTGCAGGTTGGTCCGTATCACACAAATACGGTAGCCGGATTGGAAATGGCTATGGATATCCTGCGAAGGAGAAGAAATCCGAATAAACAAATCTTTATGATAACCGATGGCAAGCCAACCTGCCTGAAATTCGGGAAAAAATATTATAAAAATAGTTTTGGGTTAGATAGAAAAATAACAAACCGTTGTCTCAATCTTGCGGCACAATGCAAGAAACTGAAAATTCCTATCACTACTTTTATGATTGCCAGCGACCCTTACCTGCAACGATTTGTCAATGAATTTACGGAAACGAACAATGGTAAAGCATTTTTTGCTTCGCTCGATCGTCTTGGTGCATTCATCTTTCGCGATTTTGAAAGTGGAAAAAGAAAAACAGTTTATTAACCACTTGATCTCCTGGCAGGGAAATCAGAGGTGGATCATCGTTCAATGAACCTTACAATTCCTGGATATATATGCCCATCTCCCCAGACTACGGAGCTCGCGAGATGTCTGATGGGGTGGTTTTATGTGGTCCTTAGGAAGGTATCGAATCAAGGGATGTGGTACATAAGCGCGGCTACATGATATAGGAAATAAACAATTGAGGGAACTAAAACCAAAAGTTTATCATCCCGTATTGATCAGTAAAAAAAGTAACTGAAGATAAAAATAAATCGTACATAAGAATATGAATATTGAAAAAATTAACACTTTGGGCGAATTAAAAAGAGCAGGCTACGTTCGCAAAACGGTGAAGGAAGAAATACGTGCCAACCTTATCAAAAAACTGCAGAATAAGGAAGTCACTTTCCCGGGGATTGTTGGCTATGAAGATTCTGTCGTTCCCGATACGGAGCGTGCATTATTATCACGCCATAACATTTTGTTTTTGGGATTGCGCGGGCAGGCAAAAACAAGGATGGCGCGCCAGATGATCTCCTTGCTGGATGAATATATTCCATTTGTTTCGGGAAGCGAAGTGAATGATGATCCGCTGTTTCCGATCACGAAATTTGCCCGTGATGTCATCGCTGAAAAGGGAGATGCCACGCCGGTGACATGGTTGCACCGCGACGATCGTTACGGCGAAAAGCTTGCGACGCCTGATGTGAGTGTTGCTGATCTGATCGGCGATATTGACCCGATCAAAGCGGCGAACCTCCGTTTGAATTTTGCTGACGAACGCGTTATTCATTTCGGGATCATTCCAAAAAGTAATCGTGGGATTTTTGTGATCAATGAGATCCCGGATCTTCAGGCACGCATTCAGGTTTCATTATTTAATATTTTGGAAGAAGGCGATATTCAGATACGTGGATTTAAATTAAGGATGCCCCTGGATATTTTATTTGTATTCACCGCCAATCCGGAAGATTATACCAATCGCGGAGCCATTGTAACCCCGCTGAAAGATCGTATCGAAAGTCAAATTCTCACGCACTATCCGAAAAGCATTGACATGGCTTTGGCCATTACGGAACAGGAAGCTGATGTACATGAAGACCAAAAAGTAAGAGTTAAAGTGAGTGATCTCGTGAAGCGATTAATAGAGCAGGTTGCATTTGAAGCCAGAACGAGCGAATTTGTCGATAAGAAAAGTGGAGTAAGCGCACGGTTGACCATTGCCGCATTTGAAAATGCAATCAGTGCCGCAGAACGTCGCTCGATAATCAATAAAGAGAAAGAAACGCAGGTTTGGATGAGTGATCTGGTCGGAATTATTCCATCCATAACCGGAAAAATCGAATTGGTATATGAAGGTGAGCAGGAAGGCCCTTATCAAGTCGCGTTTAATTTATTGGAAAAAGCCTTTCGTTCGCAGTTTATCAATTATTTTCCGAATCCTGAACAGTTAAAAAAACGAAAAGCAGGAGAGACGAAAGAAGAAAATCCTTTTAAACCAATCACGAGTTGGTTTGATAAAGGCAACCAGTTGAATTTATTTTTCAATACAAAAGATGAAGAGAAAATCCAGCAGCTGTATAAAGTGGATGGGCTTCACGCTTTGATAAAAAAATATTTTAAGCACGCAAACGAGAAAGAGACTGCGCTGCTGATGGAATTTGTTTTACACGGATTGGCTTCGTATTCGATGATCAGCAAAAAAATTGTGGAAGGAAAAATCGAGTTTAAAGACCTGATAGGGTCCATGGTGAACCTGGGTTCTGGAACTTACAGTACCGACCAGGATTTTGACGGTGACGATTTTAATTAGCTTAGAGTCTGTAAGCCATGCCAATTCTTATCATCCTTGCAAAAGCATCATTCGCTCCCCCTGAATTATTTGAGTAATTCACTAATCCAACAGAGTAACCGATATACGGGCTGATTCTTTTATAATTGACTGCGATCTGGATCCTTCTTCTGAAGTCAAACAGATTGGAATGCGCGTTATTGGTTGTGATGACCTCACTTCCGTCTGAAGTCTTTACGTTTCCATTTTCCCAGCTTTTTACCTTGAGCGCCAGTTCAAATCCACCGGTAATATCCAAGGAGATATTTTTAGCTTTAATTCTATAGCCAATGTGGGGAAAAAAATTGACGTATCCGAAATTTAAAAAAGCCTTTCCTGTGGCAGGATAGTTTGTATTGGTATTGCCATCATAATCAGCGATCTCGTCAATGAGAATTTTGCTTCGCAGTACTTCATATCCCAGATCAAATCCTAAAATGAAGTTCCAGCTTGCGATGTGATTGCGCTGCAAGGAAAAGCCATAACATAAAGCATTTCTCGAGCCATAAGCATTATTGGTATAGCCGGATTTGGTGGTGGAATTATAATTGACAAAGGTGGCTGCCTCTGCCGACTGACCTGCAAAGGAAAACAAGCCTGAGTTAAAAGATAAACTTGTTTCTGTCTTTTGCTCAAAGGAATTTGCAAAGCAGAATCCTGATAATATTATTATCAATACAGACCTTCTTTTTGTGAATTCTTTCATGGAGTAAGCATTAAAGGTTCCTTTGTAAATCTACAAACTCTATGCTACAAATCATCAATATCTTACCTGCACACTAAATTTGCCTTCAGGCTCGCCGAGCTCGCTGGCAGCGGCATTGCTGATACGGATTGTCAGTCCGTCACTTTCTTTCATATCCGGCAGCTGACCCAACACCTTTGCATATACGCTCTTTTGGGTTGCAGGAGCAATGACTTTTACGATTGTTCCTACCTGAACGTTATTCATCAGTGCATAATATTTTCCGTCCTGCCAGCCGCTGGTACTTTTAAAAGTACCGGCTGTCCCGGTTGTTGATTTTGAACCTTCATTGTATTCACCAATAAAAAAGCCCCCACTTCCATTATGACTGGAAGTCGTTGTATTTCGCGCAGGCA
>Ga0070731_10004050_pt1 | contig 12820 bp, 12 predicted proteins | sample Coa_R1_2_FD_66448 | JGI IMG/M metagenome (GOLD analysis project Ga0070731, IMG submission 66448) | Surface soil microbial communities from Centralia Pennsylvania, which are recovering from an underground coalmine fire - Coalmine... | ecosystem: Environmental > Terrestrial > Soil > Unclassified ... | reverse complement strand
AGGAGACGCAACTCTCATGCCCTTCTGGAGCCCTGATCGCCGGCCTCGGGGAACAGGATCGTAATGGAGTATTCGCCCTGATCGAGGGTGGAAACGACGGGGTGACCGCAGCGATGGAAGAGGTTCAGCATCCGGACGTTCCCGGAGAGCACCGATGCCGAAAAGCCCCGGATCCCCCGGGTCCGAGCGATCTCGATCAGGCGTTTCAGGAGCCACGTGCCGATTCCCCGATTCTGGAGCTGATCATGAATAGTGAACGCCACCTCCGCCAGTGCGGTTGACGGGTCCGTGGAATACCGGCCGACGGCGACGATCTTCTCGGATTCCCCTTCCGGGATGAATCCGACCAGGGCCATCTGGCGGTCGTAGTCGAGCGTGCAGAACTGCTGGACTTGCTGCGGCGCCAGCGATTTAAGGGGGGTATGGTATCGCTGGTACACCGTCTCCTCGGAGTGAGAATAGAAGAACTCGCGGAGCAATCGTTCGTCCGACGGCTTGATCGGCCGGAATCGGACCTCGAGACCCTTGAACGACTGGGTCGACTCGAGATCGAGCGGATACGGTTTCCCGCCCTGGGGCCAGGGAACCTGGGCGGCGGGAACGAAGTGCCGTTCCTTCGCCTCCGACAGCAGCTCGTGCCGAAAGTCGGGATGGGCGATGCTGATCAGGGCAAGTGCCCGTTCCCGGACGGTGCGACCCTTGAGTTCGGCGACCCCGTACTCCGTCACGACCGTATGGACGTCGCCCCGGGTGGTGACGACGCCGGCCCCCTCCGACAGGACGGCCACGATCCTGGAGATCGTCCCTTCCTTCGCCGTCGAGGGCAGCGCGAGGATGGATCGGCCTTCCCGGGAGCGGGCGGCCCCGCGGATAAAATCCACCTGCCCGCCGATGCCGCTGTAGAAGCGGGTTCCGATCGAATCTGCGCAGACCTGGCCCGTGAGATCGACTTGAAGGGCCGAGTTGATGGAGATCATTCGATCATTTCGGCCGATGATGAAAGGATCGTTGACGTACTCCGTGGGAAGGAATTCAAAGAACGGATTGTCATTCACGAAGTCGTACAGACGACGGGAACCCATGCAAAACGACGTCACCGCCTTTCCCCGGTGAATCGATTTCTTGCGGCAATTGATCGCGCCCGATTCGATCAGGTCGATCACTCCGTCGGAAATCATCTCGCTGTGAAGTCCCAGATCCTTTTTGCCTTGAAGGGAGGCGAGCGTCGCGTTGGGAATGCCGCCGATTCCCAGTTGAAGTGTCGCCCCATGGGGAACCAGATCGGCGCAGAATCGGCCGATCTGGGCGCTGACCGGGTCGATCTTGGGGACGGGAAGTTCGAGCACCGGATCCAGGGCCGGAACGAAATAATCGACGTCGTCCACATGAAGGAAACCCGCCCCGTGCGTGCGCGGCATGGTGGGATTGAGTTCGGCGATCACGACGTCGGCCGCCTCGACGGCGCTCTTGACGACATCCACCGAGACCCCCAACGAGCAGAATCCGTGCGCATCGGGAATCGTGGTCGAAATGAGCGCGACGTCCACCGGCAAGCGGCGCGACCGGAAGAGAGCGGGGACCTCCGAAAGAAAAACGGGAGTATAGTCGGCATGCCCGGCGGCAACCGCATCCCGCACGTTCGTTCCGATAAAAAACGCGTTGTGCCGAAATCTCCCGTCCTGCTTGGCCCGCGCGTAAGGAGCCTGACCCACCGTCATGATATGAAGGACTTCAACGTCCATGAGGTCCTCGCGCTCGGCAAGCGCCTTCACCAGGAGAACGGGTTCGGCGCAGCCTGATCCGATGAACACGCGGGATCCGCGCCGAATTCCGGCCAGCGCTTTGGGGGCGTCGACCGTCCTCAGCCGGACCCGGTCCATCCATCTCGGAGTGTTCATCGTCGTCTAGAAAGCCGTGCAATTCGGCCGCCATGAGGAATCCCCTTCACGGCGCGAAGGAATTCGGCCTGCTGCGGAAAAGTCCGCGTCGTCCGCCCGCAATCTTCCGACCTGGAGCCCATTTCCGCCGGGCCTGCGGATTGCTAAATCATCACCGGAGGCTCGAGTCATGGCAAGAACGATCCTGGTTCCCCTGGACGGCTCCGCGGCCAGTGAGAGAATTCTACCCGAGGCCTCCCGGATTCTCGGCACAAACGGGAGGGTTCATCTGCTGCACCTCCTTTCCGGGAAGTCCGCCCGGGAAGGAAAAGGGTACCTCGAGAGGCTGCGCCGGAGTGCTTTTCCGAGGAGCGAGGGACTCAATCTCGTTCGGACCGGGAAAGCGGCCGACGGCATCTTGCGAGCGGCCTTGGAGAAGAACATCGACCTGATTGCCATGACCACCCACGCTCGCGACGGAGTGGGTCGGCACCTGCTCGGGAGCGTGGCGGCAGAAGTCGTCAGGGCCTCCCAGCTGCCCGTCCTCTTGAGTCGCCCCGACACCCCCGCTCCCAGGAACCCCATCCGGCGGATCCTGGTGCCGATCGACGGGAATCAGTCCCCGTCCGATCTTCTCCAGACGTTGAGATTCCTTTGTCCGGATGCCCAGCAAGAGGTGATCCTTCTTCGCGTGCTTCCCGCGGTTCATGATCCGGCGCCTCAATGGGCAGTGAAGGCTCCCCTGTCCCCCGGAACCTCGCCGGAGAGCCGGCTCCAGGACCTGGCCGACGGCTTGGAGGAGGAAGGGTTCATCGCCTGGCCGATCACGTCGGTCGGCAACGTCGAGGAGGAGATTCTGGCGCACGGCAGAAAGCTGGAAGTCGACCTGATCGCCATGTCGACTCATGGGCGGGGCGGCCTGGAGCGACTCCTGGAAGGAAGCGTGTCCGAACAGGTGCTGCGCCGATCCCCGGTCGCCGTTCTCCTTCAGAAACCGCTCGTGATCCACACGTCCAGGATGGCCGGAGGAGTCCATGCTTAAAACGGTACTGGCCCGCGACCTCATGAAGGGACCTGTCCGCCAGCTGCAGGCCGCGACACCGGTGAGGGACGCCGCCGCCTTTCTCTTGAGGCACGGGATCAGCGGCGCGCCCGTCATCGACGAACACGGGGAATGGAAGGGGGTGTTCACCCAGAACGACCTGGCCCGCTATGTCCAGACCCGCTTGAAGCCGCTCCGCTCCGATCGGACACTGGAATCTCGGGAAGCGGTGGCCCTCTCCTCGGAGACTTGGCCAGACGACCTTGGACAGACGCCGGTGCGGGAGCTGATGACGCTGGGGCTCTTCACCGTGTTCCCGGAAGCGACCCTGGAAGAGGTCGTGCACACCCTCACCGCCTTCAAGGTTCATCGCGTCTTTGTCCTCGAAGAAACCGGCACGAAGCTCTTGGGGATCATCACCACGATGGACGTGCTGACGTGGATGGACGCCCATCCGGATTCCAAGAAGGAACGTCGGCCGCTCGCCCGGAATTGAGAAGGCCCATCCTCCTGGGCCATCGGACTCTGGCGGACGGTGGATCCCCCGATCGTGAGAAGATCCGGGTCCGTTACCTCTTCTCCCGTCTCCGTCCCTCCCGGACCTGGAGGAACAGGGTTCTGGTTCCTCTGGAAGTGGGGGCCATCCTACAAGCAGCCCTCGACCCGGACGGACGATGGCCGCGGTCAGGAGATGGGCCGCGGGAGACCGATCCCTCGTCGCCCCTCGAAGGAGAAGTCGGAAGAGATCCGAAAGGGATCTGGAACCCGCTACGTCCAAGCCTTACTTCGAACCCTCGGATCGGATCATGTGGAAGAACGCTCCGACCCAGCCCCCTAGGAGGCACGCGGCCGTTCCCACCAGAGGAATGAGCGTGATGGGCTCCCAGGCATTCTCGGACCGGAATGCGGTCGAGAGCGCCGCAGCGCCGATCGTCATGCCCACCAGGCTGCAGAGCGCCCCGAGCCCAACGACCGAAGCCAGACCGAAAGTCGGATCTTTTTCGGGCGTCTCCTCGGGAGCATTTTCGGGATGGTTCTCCTGAGTCAGGGTCCGGGGATTCGGGGTCGGAAGCAGTCTGGCCACCATGACGATCTCCTTTCAAAAGGTCACGAACATAGGGAGAGCAAACCGGATGCCAGGACATGGGCTGGGAGGACTCCGTCCCATGTCTCAAAAAAACTCGGAGGACGCTGGAATTCCCGCATGCCGGCGGCGGGGAGGGTCCCGGCACTCCCGAGGATTGTTCCGTCGTCCGCCGGGAAGGCGACCCAGGGGATCGTGGCCTCTCAGTTGCTCCCTTTCCATCCATGCGAACAAGGACGGAAGTCCTGCCCCAGAAGGGGGATCCGAATCTCTCCACGTTCCTGCCCGTGGACTACTGTCTGGACCGAGGGGTGGTCATTTTGGGAGTCGTCGGCAACCATCACCCTTCGGCCCTGACGGTCGGCATGCTGCATCCGGGAGATCGCCTTCTGACGGACGAGCTCGCTTCTCGCCTGGGAATGTCAGTGGTACCCGTCCGAATCGACGCCGACGAGTTCCGAAACGCGCTCAGCCAACTGTTCGGGATCCCTCTCGACGAGGGAACAGGGATCCTCTCGGTGGATGGGCCGGGACCCGACCCGCCCTCTTCCGATTCTCCAGCGGCCCACTTTCTGGCGTGGATCCTCTCGGAGGCGATCCGTCGGGGGTCCACGGACATTCATCTCGAAACCCACTCCCGTCGCGTGGATGTCCGACTTCGGATCGACGGCATTCTTCGCCCGCTCTCCGTCCCGCTCACCCCGGGGAACATCGGACGACTCGTGTCGAGGATCAAAGTGTTGTGCGGCCTGGATCCCGCCGAGAGGCGCCTGGCCCAGGATGGACGACTGAGCGTTCTCTACAACACCGCCTCGAACGCCCGGAGGATCGACCTCCGGGTGTCCGTGCTGCCGGGTCCCCATGGTTCCGACGTGGCGATGAGGGTGCTGGATCCGAGCCGGTTCATTCTCGACCTGGGGAGGTTGGACATGCCCCGGGAGATCCTCCAGTCCTTCCGGCGGCTCAGCCGGTATCCAAACGGGCTCCTGCTCACCAGCGGCCCCACCGGCTCGGGAAAAACCACGACGCTGTATGCGACGCTCCGGGAGCTCCAGGACGGACAAAGAAAGATCGTCACGGTCGAGGAACCCGTTGAGTACGAATTTGATTCGATGAACCAGAAAAACGTGACTCCGCAGATGGGCTTCTCGGACTATCTGCGGGCGTTCCTGCGCTCGAATCCAGACATCCTCTACGTCGGAGAGATCCGGGATTCCCAGACCGCGGAAGTGGCCGTACGGGCGGGCACCACGGGTCATCTCGTGCTCAGCACCCTCCATACGAGGGACGCGGTGTCCTCCATCGCCCGGTTGCGAGCCTTGGGAGTTTCGGACGATTTCCTCTCGGAGGTCCTGATCGGGGTCTTGGGCCAAAGGCTGCTCCGCCGTCTGTGTGAAAACTGCAAGCGGGAGGGCCCCCCTCCACCCGAGCTAAGCCCGCTTTTTTTCGAACATACTCCTCGCTCGACGTTCTACGAGCCGGTCGGCTGCGACCAGTGTGGAGGGACGGGATATCGGGGATTGCTCGGCGTTTTCGAACTTCTCGAGCCCAACGAGGCTCTGATCCAGGCGATGGGCTCGGGTCTTCCGGTCCAGGAGCTGCGCCGTCTTGCTCTGGCATCGGGGTGGGTCCCCCTGGTGGACGATGCCCTTCGGAAGGGCGCGGCCGGCCTGACCTCCCTTTCGGAGATCGCTCGCCAGATCCCTCCCAAGTGCCGGTCCACGGGCTAGACATGCGGACTTTCCCGCAGGGCCGGGGATTTGGCCATACCCGAGAGGAGAAAAGGGGGTCCATTCCCCCGAGACCGACCCGTGGAACGCGAATTGCTTATCCCAGGTTAGTAGAGAACGGAGGAGATCATGCTGAAGAAGATTCTGGTGGCGCTCGATGGTTCGGAGAACTCCGAACGCGCCCTGTGGTGGGCGACGCAATCCGCCGGCCGAGAAAAGGCTCTCATCGTTCTCTTCCAGGCGGTGGATACGACGATCCTTGATCCAGAGTTCATCTCCTCGAGGATGGCCGATGCGCGGAACTACCTCCTCCGGATGGAAACGGAGATCAACCTGGCCGGGCTCCCGTCGAAGATCGTTGTTCGACAGGGCAAGCCAGCGACGGCCATCGTGAAGGCGGCCATAGAGGAGCGCTGCGACCTGATCCTCATGACGACCCGTGGAGGATCCACGGTGAAACGCTGGACGATCGGCGGCGTGACGGAGCAGGTCCTGCGGATGAGCCCCATTCCCGTCCTGCCCGTGCAGACGCGGACTCGCCCGGCCAAGAATGATCACATCCGTCGCGTGATCGTCCCGGTCGACGGATCCCGGCTGGCCGAAGCGGCGAACGAATGGGCGGAGGGACTGGCCCGGATGCTCCGGGCCCAGCTGATCTTCCTCCACGTCTACCCCACGGGCCGTCGCGGGATGGGCGCTCATGCGGAGGAGACCTTCGACACCCTCCGGGAGCGCATGGTGCGGCGATGCCAGCTGCTCCGAAAGTCGGGGATCAAGGCGAGATTTGCAGTCCGGTCCGGTGACGCGGCCGAGCGGATCCTGGGATTTTCCAAGAGGAACGACATGATCCTGACCACCACGCACGGGGAAGGCGGCTTCAAGCGGTGGATCTTCGGCAGTGTCGCCGAAAAACTGATCCATGAGGCGCGCATTCCCGTGCTGGTCTTCAAGACCTTCACCCAGGTCAAGGACAAGGTCCTGACGGCGTAGAAGGAGATTGCGGCTCCCGGGCGAGGGGATTCGCCCGGGGCGCATTCGAAGAACCCAGAGCAGGAAGAAGGTGAATGATGTCCGAACATCCGATGCTGAACGTGCTCCTCCCTCTGGACGGGTCGATACCTGGAGACACGTCTCTGATGGCCATCCATCCCCTGATCCGATCCGGGCCCGTGAAGTGCACGCTGCTGCACGTTGCCGAATGCGAGGATCCGCCCAAGAGCCTCATGACCGGATTTCAGCGGCATCGGGAGGTCTTGGAAAGTCTGGGAGTTCCCACGCGAATCCGGGTCGTGTCCGGGAAGCCCGCGGAGGAGGTCCGCCGGCAGGCGGCAAGCGGCGAGTTTGATCTGGTCGCCATGTCGACTCACGGTCGACGCGGCATGGACCGGGTCCTGATGGGCAGCGTCGCCGAGGAAGTGGTTCGACGGTCGACCGTGCCGACCCTCCTCTGTCGAATGGGGACCTTTGCTCCGAACTGGGAACGCATCGTCGTAGCCCTGAGTGGTCTGGCCGGGGCGGAGGAAGTCCTCGAGGACGTCGTCGGCCTCGCTCGCCGATTAGGAGCCTCGGTGCATCTGCTCACCGTCGGCCTGAATCTTCTCCGGTCCAACTCTTATCGGGGAGTGTCCTTCGAGGTGCCAGAGGACGAATCCTCGACCTACCTCGACTCCGTGGCTTCCCGACTCCTGGCCGCCGGAATTCGAGTGACCGCGGATCGGCGTTCGGGATTCGCCGCCGACCAGATTGCCTGTTTCGCCAAGGAATTGGAGGCGGGTCTCATCTGCATGACCACCGAAGGGCGCCCGGAAGAGATGCCCGGACTGGACCATAGCGTGGCCGCGGAGGTCATCCGGCAAGCCCCGTGCCCGGTGTACGTGCGGCGCATGAGTGCCGCTTCCTGCCGGTCGAGGTAGGACAGGAGCTCGAGACTCGGAGGGACGTCGGTCGAGGCGAACCGTTCCGACGCGACGCATTCCGGAGGGAACGTCGGGATCCTCGGAACCGGGGGAGGAATCCTCCCCCCGGGTCGGTTCACGGCGCCTCGCCTTCTCTCAGCATGCCGCCGGACGGGATCGATGCCCAAGAGAGTCCAGGACCAGACGGAAAGACCCTCGGCAGAGCTGGAAGAGTCCGCAGTCCTCCTCCGAATGATCGAGGCTGGTGCCATGGCCCGGGAATTGCGCTACCTCCACCATGCTGAATCGGCTGCTCGTACCCCTGGACGGTTCGCGGCTGTCCGAAGAGGCGTTGCCTTTGGCGACCAGGCTCACGGAGGCCAATCGCGGCTCCCTGATCCTGATGCACGCCATCACACCCTCCGAGTACTTCTCCGCGACGGCGGCGCAGTACCTTCACGAGGATCGACGTCGATCCGCGCTTTATCTTCAACAGCTGGCGGAACGGCTCGGCCGAACGACGTTTGGCGTTCAGGAGCGCATTCTGACCGGGGAGCCTTCCCAAGAAATCGTCGCCGAAGCCAAGCGCAGCCGCGCGGATCTGATCGCCATGTCGACCCATGCGAGGAACGGCATCCGGGAATGGGCGTTCGGAAGCGTCAGCGAACGGGTCCTCCGGTCGACCAACGTGCCGGTCTTAGTGTTGCCGGGCCAGCTCAGAAAGGGGACTTCCATTCGGAAGATCCTGGTCGCCCTGGACGCCTCTGACGACACCCTGGAAAGTATCATTCCTGCCGCCGATCTGGCCGCGGCGTTCGACGCATCCGTGGTGCTTGCGCACGTCGGGAAGGAGCCTCCTCCGACATTCCCCATGGCCGAAAAACTCCTACTCCAGCATCGACGGACCTTCGAAACCCTCCTTTTGCGGGGGGATCCTGCGGAGGCCCTGCTTCAGGCTCTCGACGACGAGAAGGCGGACCTCCTGGCGCTCGCGACGACGGGGAAGTCGAACGGCGGACCAATCACCTTCGGAGCCGTCGCCGAGCGCCTCCTGAAGAGCGCCAAGTGCCCGCTGCTGGTGGTCCACACCGGCACGACCGCCTAAGGGAGGCGCCCTCCGGACCCAGGATGATCCAAGCCGGGACGGGAGACTTGGCCCGGAAACCGTGGGCCCCCAATTCCTTCCGAGAATCGGGGGCCGCAACAAGAAGTGGGGGGATCTCAGTGCTGGTGTCCCTGCGATGCCGAAGCGTCCCCTGCCCCTTTGGTGCAGCATCCGCATCCGGCCTTCATGTCGCAGGGCATCCGCTTTCCTTCCGCCTTGCAACATCCGGAGTCCATGGAACAACCTGGTCCCGTGGCCGCCGAGGATCCCGCGCAAGCTCCCAGGCCAAGCGCGAGAATGGCGGCGGCGAACGCCCCGACGATGCGTCTCATGAAGTCACCTCCATTCCATGACGATCTATTCGGCGACTCCGGCCTTGGCCGTCTGGGCCAGTTTTTCATGACGGCGGGCCCGGATGGCCGTGGCATGAAGAGGGTCCGGGACGAACTTCCCGGCCGTCCGCAGCACCAGCATCGGGAGGTGTCCCTGGCGAAGGAGCGATTCCGCCACGCTGCCGTAAAGCGCGCGCTCCACTCCGGACCTTCCGTGAGTGGAGAGCGCCAGGAGATCCGCGTTCTGCACCTCGCTGAAGGCGAGGATCTCGAGAGTCGGATCCCCGTAGCGGATGGCCAGTTCGGTCTGGACTCCCTGTCGATGAAGCTCCTTCTGCTCCCGGAAGAGCGTCTTCGCCATGACCTCCACGGGGAGATTGTCCTTCGAGTGAGGGTCCACGGCGGTCATGAACAGGAGTTTGGAACCGGTCGCTTTGGCAAGTTTGGCCACGTGAGGCAGGATGCTCCCCGAACGATGGGAGCCGTCCAGGGGGACGACGATTCTCTTGAGTCGCGGCTTTTCTCCGGCCTTGGATAGCGGATGGACGATCAGGACCGGGATGGGGGAGCGCCGTAGCACCTCTTCGGCGACGCTGCCCAGGATCAAGCGACGGAGGCCTTTCTTGCCCCTGGAACACATGAGGAGGAGCGAGTAGCCACCCCTCGTCGCCAGATCCACCAGCGCGGGCGCCGGCTTTCCGGTCAGGACCTGGACATCGACAACGGCTCCCTTGTCCCGGAGTCCGTTCGCCGTTCGCTCCAGATAGGCACTCGCCTTTTCCGCCCGCCCCGGGACGAGCCCGGAGGTGGCTTGAGCGAGCGTCACGTCTGCATCCTGGGAGCCCAGGAGCGTTTCCAAGTAGGGAAGGATCGATTCGGAAGCCTTGGTGCCATCCAGAGCCGCCAGGATTTTCTGCACCATTGGGGCACGCTTTCTTTGATAGTCCATACCCGACTTACCGCAAGCGGGATGCCACGCCCCTTCCCGGGGGGGGAACCGAACCGTCAGGCCGGAAAATCCCAAGGGCTTGCGAACTTTTCCACACCGGATCCCCCCGTCTCCCTGGCCACCCGGCTGGCAACCCACTTGCTCAAAGCCTCTTGCGAGGTGATTGATGCGTGAGGGCTATAGGAAAATCCTGGTCCCGACGGACGGATCCCTGGGTTCCGAAGCCGCTTTTTCGGCCATCATGCCGCTGGTTAGAGCCTTTTCCCCCGAGGTCGCGGTTCTTCACGTCTTCGAGGGTCCCGAAGCGACGTTCCTGCCGCCCGAACGGATCTCGACGACCTGCGCCGCGTTGCGTTCGGCCGGGGTGAACGCTTATCTCGAATTGCGGGAGGGAGCGCCTGCCCGGGAGATTCTCCTCGCGGCAAGCGGGAAGAACGTCGATCTGATCGCCCTCTCAACCCAGGGCCGAGGCGGCGTGGCCCGCTGGGTCGCCGGCAGCGTGGCCGAGGAGGTCCTTCGCCAGGCCGACGTTCCGCTTCTCATTACACGCCCCTCGACCCTCGTCCACGACTGGAAAACCATTGTGATCGCACTGGATGGTTCCGCAAGGGCCGAAGAGATCCTCCCGGATGCAGTCCGCTTGGCGCGGACCGTCGGGGCAACCCTCCAGGTTCTTCAAGTGGCCCTTCCGATCGTGGCCGGCGTGATCGGTTCGATTCCCGTGTCGCTTCCCATCGAAGATCCGATGCCCTACTTGAAAAGAGTGGTCGCCAGACTGGAGGCTCAGGGAGCGAGGGCCACCGCCGTGGCTCCCGAGGGAACCCCCCAGAAAGAGATCCTGCGACATCTGAAGGACACGGGAGCGTCGCTCCTTTGCATGACGACCCACGGTCGGAGCGGTCTTTCTCGCCTTCTCCTGGGCAGCGTGGCGGAACAGATTCTCCGCCATTCGCCGTGTCCGGTCTACCTGCGGCGGACGGTCTCGACCGAAGAGCACGTGGAGGCGGCGGTGGCTCACGGAATTGCAGTCTACTGACCTGAAGGAGGGGCCATGTTTGTTCGTGATCGAATGAGCTCGCCGGTGATCGTGCTGACACCCGATGCGACGGCGTCTTCGGCCCTGGCGTTCATGGAAAAGAAGAACATCCGCCGTCTTCCCGTCGTTCGGGACGGAAGGCTCGTCGGAATCGTTACCCTGAGCGATCTTCACGGGGCCGGACGAAAGCCCCGATCAGGTCCGGTCCAGACGGTCGGCCAGCTGATGACTCCCAGACCCGTCACGGTCCAGCGGGACGATACCCTGGAAGCCGCCGCCCAGCTGATGATGTCCCGGAAGATCTCCGGGTTGCCGGTGATGGATGGGGATCGGGTCGTCGGCATTCTCACGGAGTCCGATCTGTTCCGATCCCTCTGTCAGATGCTGGGCATCGGGGAAACCGGGGCTCGCGTGGTGATGAGCGTGGATGACCGCGGAGACCTTCTGGAGACGATTCACGGTCGTCTGAATCGGATGACGGTCCGGAGCCTCGTCACGGTCCACGACCCGCGACGCAGGGTGTGGGACGTGGTCATGCGCGTTCGCGGCCGATCGAGCAAGGTCTCTTGAGAAGAGGAAGACGCCATGCTGAAGAAAATCCTGCTCGCCTTGGATGGATCGGAGAATGCCGAAAAGGCCCTACCCTGGGTTCTTCAGTTTGCCCGGCAGGAAAAGGCGCAGGTTGTCCTTTTGCACGTGCTGCCGCGACGTTCCGACCGGGAGGGCTGGCCCCACGAGCGGGCCCAGGCCCGCGAGTATCTGCTCGGGATCGAGCGAGAGCTCAACTATCGCGGCATTCCCACGAAGATCCTGGTCCGCCGGGGAAATCCCGCCCGGGAAATCGTCGATGCCGCGGGCGACCAGGCCTCCGATCTGATCATCCTGTCGACCCGGGGAGGCTCCCCGGTGAAGCGGTGGGCCGTCGGCGGAGTGACGGAGCAGGTGATGCGAATGAGCCAGGTGCCCGTTCTTCCGGTGTGGAGTGCTCTGGCGATGCCCAGGCACGGACACGTCCGACGCCTCATTGTTCCGCTCGACGGATCGAAGCGGGCGGAAGCGGTGGTCTGGTGGAGCGTCCGGCTGGCTCATCTCCTGAAGTCGAAACTCATCTTCCTGCACGTCCGTGCCCCCGGGACGCGGGCCTCCAGGGGGCGGCAGGCCACTGTGGTCGAGGCCCTGGAGCGCCGAATGGCGAAACTCTCCGAGTCTCTGCGCCGGCAGGGAGTCCCGGCGGACTTCACCGTGCAACGGGGCGATGCCGCGGAGCGAATTCTCACGTTCGCGGACCTGAACGATCTGATCCTGACGACGACTCACGGATTCGGCGGCATGAAGCGCTGGATGTTCGGGAGCGTCGCGGAGAAGCTCGTGCATTCCGGATCGGTCCCCGTCCTCGTCTATAAGACATCGGCCTGACGTTGAAGTGTTCCGGCTGGCTCCGAAGAGGGAAAACCATGAATGTCGGTGACATCTGTCAGCGGGCTTCGCCTGCCTGCGCGGCCGACACGACCGTTGCGGAGGCGGGGCGTCTCATGAGGGAAGGCGATGTTCGGACCCTCCCGGTCTTGAGCGACGTCGGTCGACTGCTGGGACTGGTCGAGGAACGGGATCTCCTTCAGTTGCTCATCCTTTCGGGCCGGCCCGCGGACGGCCTCCCCATCAAGGCCGCCGTGCACCCGGCCCTCCACACGTGTCGGAAGACCGACGGCCTCCGGGACGCTCTCCGGACGATGCGGACTTACGCCCTTCCGCTCTTGCCCGTCGTCGACG
>Ga0070731_10004048_pt1 | contig 12831 bp, 14 predicted proteins | sample Coa_R1_2_FD_66448 | JGI IMG/M metagenome (GOLD analysis project Ga0070731, IMG submission 66448) | Surface soil microbial communities from Centralia Pennsylvania, which are recovering from an underground coalmine fire - Coalmine... | ecosystem: Environmental > Terrestrial > Soil > Unclassified ... | reverse complement strand
TTCTTTTGGCACAGCCGACATCAATGCATCCAGCAGATCCGAGCGACGGGTACACAAAGCTGGTACATCAAAATGTCCGAGCCCGATATCCAACAGGATTGTTCCTGCTTGTGAACGAACGATGAAATTCCGGCTCGGACCGCTCAGTTCGGCCACCTTGCGCAAGAGATCGAACTCTCTCAGGATGCGAGTGGCGTTAGGCCAAAGCATCAGACCCGCTCCCACCTCGCGGAGTTCGCTCGCCCTCTCGTAGACAGTTGTGTCAACGCCTGAGCGCTGAAGCGCCACCGCTGCGGCCGCTCCGCCGATTCCGCCACCGATGATGCCGATATTGAATTTAAATCGAGCCATTGCCTGTCGATCGGGTACTCCGTGTAATTTTCCATTTGAGGTCTCGTGAGGAGTTCTTAGAGATGTTCGATGCGAAATCGACGCTGACTCGGCTACCGAGCGTGCCGAAAGAGTTGAGCGCCGCCCGATTCTCCGGATAGCGAACGACTAGAGTTACGACCTGGGTCGAGCCTTCGGCGACCTCTGGAAAATTAATCTTTTCGCAGCCAGACTTGTTATGAATCACGAAATTGCTCGGCGGCCGTCGCGCCGGTTTGGAATGCGCTTGACAGATGTCTGATGAGACGGTTGGGGCAGAATTTCGTTCATGACGATTTGTTCATATGTCGTTGCGAGCCGGAGCGTGATCAGGCTCATCGTTCATTTATATCGGTGTGAGATGACTCGTAAGAAACCTTCGGATGACAAAGTGTTCATCTACCTCTATTTCCGTGGAAGTGACGAGAGGAATTGCCGATAAGAAGCGGGAGGTAAAACACACATGATCATTTCGGTTTCTTCCGCATCCGCGGAGTCTCAAGCATTTTCAGTGCAGAATGGCACTCCGGCGAAGCCCCAACCAGCTCCTTCGGAGCAATCTCAGGATACGGTCCAGTTAAGCTCCAAGGCGCAGGCTCAAGTGGCTGGCGATTACGATCACGACGGTGACAGTCATTAGAGCCGGATCCGCCACGTTGCCGAAAGCGGAGAGTTGAGATCAGGAGTGTTCTGCGGCCTCGGAGCGTAACACAAACCGCTGTTTCGTCCCGAATTGAACGGTGTCCAGATCTGCCAGGCGTGGAAGGGTTCTAAGATGACCGAGGGAAAAACCGGAGATGACGAAATGTTCATTTCGGCTCCGTTTCGGGGCGAATGCCTTAACATCAAGTCATGCGGTTGCTGCTGGTAGAGGATGAAGTCGATATCCAAAACTTCCTTCGGCGTTCGTTGACAGAGGCTGGCTACCAGGTAGACGCGGCGGGGGATGGAAGAACGGCCGAGCGAATGGCCGTCGAAAGCCCGCATGATGCTCTCGTAGTCGATCTCGGCCTGCCCGACGAGGATGGCCTGAGCCTGATCTTGCGGCTGCGAAATCTTGGCTTGCATGCGCCGGTGCTGATCCTCTCGGCGCGGCGTTCGGTGGATGATCGCGTGCGGGGGCTCGAACAGGGTGGCGATGACTACTTGACGAAGCCATTCGCACTGGCCGAATTACTGGCAAGATTGCGCAATCTGGTGAAGCGGACCACTTTACCGGCCGCCGATGCTACTCGCCTGCGGGTGCTCGACCTTGAGCTGGATCTGCTCAGGCGCGAGGCGTCCCGAAGCGGAGAAATTCTGAATCTCACTCCGCAGGAGTTCATTCTGCTTGAGTATTTATGTCGGAATGCGGGCCGCGTCGTGACGCGATCCATGATTCTGGACCAGGTTTGGGGTATGCGCATCCAGCCGGATACAAACGTAGTTGATGTCCACATTTACCGCTTGCGGGGGAAGGTGGACGCGGATGGACGGCGACCGCTCATCCGGACACTTCGAGGGGTCGGCTATGTTCTCAAAGACCGCTAAGCCGAAAATGCGGAGCGCCGCGTGGCGCATTTCCATGTGGGCCGCCCTGGCGTTCGCCTGCGGCACCATGGTCGTTTTCGTATTCCTGCACCAGTTTGTCGCCGGCGATATACAGCGGCGGACCGATGCGTGGCTGACTGGCGAGGCCGGAGTTCTTCGTGATGTTGCCGCTCGCACCCCGAAGGAATGGCTTTCCAGACGGGTTGTCGCGGAGGTGGCCGAACTCGCAAGCAGAGAGGTGCCGTACAGGAAGCCATCTGGACAAACTATGAACGATTCCGTATTCTTTATTCAGACCGCAACGGACAATTCCGTCACCTTATGGGTGGGCGCTGGAGATGCCGCTGCACATCTCAGGGCTATTCAGAACAACAGGATCCCTCCCGACACACCGACCGACATTGAAATTGCGGGCTTCGATACTCCGTTTCGCGTAGTCTGCGTCGGCACGGCAAGTAAAGGCAATATCTATCTGGGTGTGTCCGAACGCGATCAACTGCATGTGCTCGGAAGATTGCGCCTTCGATTTGCTCTTCTTTGGTTTCTCATCGTATGCATCGGCTACGCAATCGTCTTCCTCACGACCCGGCGTCTCCTTCATGACGTTCGGGAGATTACGGAGGCCGCGTCGCGTATCGGTGAAGCCGATTTGAGCAGGAGGGTTCCGGCTCCACGGAGGAAGGATGAGGTTGGACATTTGGCCTTCACCTTAAATCGCATGCTCGATCGCATCGAGAGCTCCGTTCATCAACTGCACACAATCACCGGATCGCTCGCTCATGATCTTCGGAGTCCCTTGACAGCCGTACGAGCCAAGCTGGAGATGGCATTGACTGCACGCGCTAAGGACGAAGAGTCGGAATCGGTGGTATCGGCCATTGAGGATATGGATCGCCTCACAGAGTTCCTAGATCGGTCTCTCGATGTGGCAGAAGCGAAAGCGAACGCCCTCAAGCTCAATCGTGTTCCGATGGACCTGAATGACCTTCTTCGTGTCATGATCGACCTCTACGAACCGTCGTTCTCTGAAAAGGGACTACGGGTTCAGTTGTGTAGCGCCGGCTGGCTTGAGGTCTGGGCTGACGCCCCCCTCGTTCACCGGATGGTGGCCAACCTCTTCGACAACGAATTGAAACATTTGCCGGCCTCATGTAAGGTGACAATTTCGCTTCGCGAAGCTGAAGACAACGCGCTGCTGACGGTCGAAGACGACGGGCCAGGCTTTGCTTCCGAGGTCCGTGCTCACTTATTCGAGCGTCGCGTGAAGGGACCGAACTCGAACGGGCACGGCCTAGGACTCGCATTTGTCGATGCGGTCGTGCGTGCCCACGGAGGAACGATTGAGGCTTCCAACGAGCACGGCGGAGGCGCCCGAATAACCATCACGCTTCCGCTCAACGTCAAATCAGGTCGAGCCGTTTCCACTGAGTCGGCCCTCGCTCCACGTTGAACATGTGTCGCTTTCACTTCGTTGTGTGAGAGATTTCCTTCACTCGAACGCCGACCGACGAACATGAGAGCGGAAACACGTCCATACCCAGCGCCGACCCATAGCGCCCGAATTGAGGATTCACAAACTGCGCTGCTCGCCACACTTCGGGCGACGAACAGCCTAACCAGGTAATAAGGTTTAATGTTAAGAATTTCTGTGTAACGTTATGGGGATCAAATAAATCTACCCATTCGACAACCAAGTGTAAAGCCCAATTCCCTTGCTCAAGATAGCTCTCTCCGCCTCACTTGACGATCCGCGCTTGGTGTTACCAGAAAGGATTGAGTAGCCTCGATGAGCAAGACCTTTGTCCTCGCCTCGTTTTTCACGCTTGCGCCATTCATTTATGCCGACCAGGGTGGTTTCAGTAACTCGGGCGGTTCGCTGGCATCCACCACGGTTGCGAACCCGCCGGGCACACTGAGCATCACTGCCCCGACGCTGAGCTTCGTCACCGACGACGGAAGCACGGTGATCCAGGCTACGTTTACGGCCAGTTCTACGGTCGAGAGCTGTTCGGGCGGAGGCAAGGGAGGGCATATCAGCTGCAGCTACACGTTCACCGGCAGCTTCAACGGGACGCTGACCGTAAACGGATCGGCGCAGGCCATCAACGGCACAACCACTCAATATTACGGCACAGCTGGGAACATTCTCAGCGGAATCACCGGATATAACTCAGCCTACACGCCGTTCTACTACACCGACAACGGCGGGCGCATTCTGAGATCCGACGACCTCAGCGGCACCAACACCATTGAATACGGATCGGGCCAATTCTACGGAACCAGCGGGATTGCAGTCGATTCGGCGGGCCGCATATATGTCACCGACACCTACAATGACCGGATCGCGCGAATCGATGACATGAATGGAACCAATTTCACGTCTTTCGGGACCTATGGATCCGGCGTCGGCCAGTTCGACATTCCGCAAAGCATCAGTGTCGACCCTTCTGGCCACATATGGGTCCTCGACAACGGCAATGGCCGCCTGATTCGGATGGACGACATGAACGGCACTAACTGGACCGTAGTCGGCGCGGCCGGCTCTGGCGTCGGCCAATTCGGTGCGATCGCGAGCGCCCCAGCCTTTGACTCCGTGGGACGGATCTATATCGCGGACCCCGCCAACCGGTGGATCGTTCGTTTCGACGACCTGAATTTCACGAACTGGACCACGTTGCAGCAGTCTCAGCCGGTCGGGCCGTATATCTATCAATTTGGCCAGATCTACGGCGTGGCGGTGGATCCCGCCGGCAAGATTTATGTCGCCAGTGACCAAAATATCATTCGTGTGGACGACATGACAGGGGCCAACTGGTCGTCGATCGGTATCGGAACTTTCCCGCCAAAAACCATTGCGGTCGATTCGAGCGGCATGGTTCTGTTGGGGAACGGCTACGAAGCACAGGTTGACGACAGCCAAGCGACGGTTCTGACGTCGAAGATTGACGGCGTGATCATGGTGAACGGGGTTTACGTCTGGGTTTACGGCGCGGTTCCGGTCCCGCTGCCCAGTCCGCGACCTTCGGCGATTAAGTTCACTCCCACTACGCTCACGTTTTCCCAGAATGTCGGCAGCACGAGCGCCGCGCAAACCGTCACGATCAGCAATTTCGGAGGAAGCCCGTTGAGCGGACTTACAGTTGCGGCGGCAGGAGGCTTTTCGCAGACCGATAACTGCCCCTCGACTCTACAGGCCGGATCGTCCTGCACGGTGTCGGTCACCTTTAGTCCATCGACGTCCGGCGCTGTTATGGGATCGCTGAACATCAACGATAATTCCGGAAACGCCGGCACGGCGCAAACCATTGTGCTTAATGGCACTGGGACCACTCCTGCGGCCACCTTTACGCCGACGTCGGTTTCGTTCTCTCCGACGGTGATCGGCACGACGAGTTCGGCGAAAACCATCACCTTGCAGAGCACGGGCACGGGTCCCCTGCAAGTTTCGACGGTGGTCGCCACCGCTCGATTTAGCGAGACCGACAACTGCACTGCTGCTCCGATCGCCTCCGGTTCCTCATGCACGATCTCAGTGACGTTTTCGCCGCTCACCGCCGGGAGCGCTAGCGGAAGCGTGACCATCACCGATAACGCGGGCACACAAATTGCTGCACTCAGCGGCAGCGGAGTCGCGCCAGTGACCTTCTCGTCGAATAGTTTGAGCTTCGGGAGTCTGGCCGTCGGCAGCACCAGCACGGCTCATTCCGTGACTGTGACCAATCGGATGAGTACTGCGCTAAGCATTAGCAGCATCGTCGCCACCGGGCCGTTCGCGATCGCGAGCAACACCTGCGGCACAAGCGTCGCGGCGGGCGGCAACTGCAGCGTGGGGGTTACCTTCACGCCGATGGCGCTCGGCGCGGCCCCTGGCGCTCTTACCTTCACCGACGGCGCGGCCACCAGTCCACAAACGGTGAGCCTCAGCGGAACGGGTAGCGCGCCCGTCACACTGTCGGCCTCATCCCTGAGCTTCAGCACCGCGGCGGTCGGTTCCACCAGCTCGGCCAAGTCCGTCACGTTGACCAATAGCCAAAGTGGATCGCTAACATTTTCCGGCATCGCCACCAGCGGACCCTTCGGCATCTCCAGTAACACCTGCGGGACGAGTGTCGCCGCCGGGACCACCTGCACCGTTGGGGTGACTTTCACGCCTACGGCTTCCGGCGCCGCCACCGGCACCCTGACCTTCACCGATAGCGCCGGAAACAGCCCGCAGACCGTGGCTCTCAGCGGCACCGGGAGCACTTCCAGCTCGCCGGTCACGCTTTCCGCGTCGTCGCTGAATTTGGGAACGGTAGCGGTCGGCACCCCCAGCGCGCCGGTGACCGTGACGTTGACCAATCACCAGTCAACGGCCCTGAGCAGTTTGAGCGTCGGAATCAGCGGGCCGTTCGCCACCGCGAGCAATACCTGCGGAACCAGCGTCGCCGCGGGGGGCAACTGTGCAGTTCAGGTGACGTTCACTCCCACGGCAACGGGCGCCGCGAGCGGTACGCTGACCTTTACTGACAACGCGTCGAATAGCCCGCAGAAGGTGAGCCTGAGCGGCACTGGCAGCGCTGCCATCACATTGTCCGCAACGATTTTGAATTTCGGCGCGTTGGCGCTCGGATCCTCCAGCGCCAGCCAATCTGTGACCGTAACTAACACGATGGCGAGCGCGGTCGGCGTGACTTCGATCGGCGCCACGGGGGATTACACGACGACCGCCACATGCGGCTCATCGATTGCCGGGGGCGGCAACTGCAGCGTGGCGGTCACCTTCACACCGTCAGCAGCAGGCACCAGGACAGGTTCGCTCACCATTATTCTTTCGACTGGCGCGCAAACCGTCTCACTGACTGGAATCGGCTCCAGTTCATCCGCCACCGGAGTGTTGAGCTATACGCCATCTGCAGTGACGTTCAACAACGGGTATACGATCGGCGATAACCCCAGCCAGACGGTCACCGCCACCAACACCAGTTCCTCGTCCGCAGCCATCGCGGGGATCGGCTTGACCGGTGATCCCTCCATCACACAAAGGAACAATTGTCCCGCTACGCTGGCCGCCGGCGCTACCTGCACGATCACGGTAACGTTCAAGCCGGTGGCATATGGCACCTTCACAAACACGCTGACGGTTACGGAAGGAAACGGCGCAGTGGACACGGTGTCCGTGACGGGCGTGAGCAGCGTGAACAACTAAGGTAGCGCCAATCTGCTGGATACCAGACGAAAACATCTAGTCCCACGCGAACTTAACCGTGATAAGTCACATTGTCGGCATTTCGCTGAGTGTCAGGATCTTGTCCACACCGGCATCGTGCCCGTCCGTTTACCGCTAATCCGGGCCGCCAACATCCGCCGCGGCAAGCGATACGGCGTTACCGTGCGGGAGCCGAAGCGACAGAACCGCCGCCAGCACCAGTCCCGTGGAACCCCATAGGCAGCCTTGGAATCCGGCAATCTGGAATACGATGCCTGAGAGAAGCGTGCCCAGTAGACGGCCCCCGGCGTTGGCCATGTAATAAAAACCTACGTCCAAAGCGACGCTGTCTTCGTCCGTGTAAGCCAGGACCAGATACGAGTGAACTGCCGAGTTGATCGCGAAAATGACTCCGAACACGGCTAGCCCTACAGTCAAAGCAAGACCGGGGTTGACGTCGAGTCGCAACGCGGTGGCGAGACCGATCGGGACGCCTAGCAGCGCAAACGCCCACAGGCGAGCCGCTCCGCCGTCCACGGTGTCGCCCCGGCCCAACCCACGCAGGATCTCCGGGACTGTCGCTTGGATGAATCCGTATCCGATCACCCAAATCGCCAAGAATGCTCCGACCGCGTAGAACGACCAGCCCAGCTGACTGAGAAATACCGGCAGCCCAACGACAAACCATACGTCTCTGGCCGCGAACAAGAACAGTCTCGCCGCCGAAAGCCGATTGATCTCGGGGCTCTTCGAGAGGATTGAAGTAAGCTTTATCTTCTTCTTGGAGCGTCCCAAATCGCCGGACAGGGAAGCAGCCGTTGCGAAAAGCACGACAACTAGCGCGACCGCCATCCCTACCAAGGCTCCGACGAAGCCGAACACCGCGAGCAACGCTCCGCCGACAAAAAAGCCGACGCCCTTTAACGTGTTCTTCGATCCGGTCAAACGCGCTACCCATTTGAACAGAGCACCGTCGGCACCATCCGGCACGATCACTTTGATCGCGCTCTTCGCACTCATTTTTGTCAGGTCCTTAGCGATTCCGGATAGAGCTTGGGCTGCCATCACATAGGCCACTGATAGCGATGCGGGCCATCGAGGGCCGAGGATGGCCAGCATCAATAGGGCGAGGATCTGCAAGAACAACCCGCCGAAAAGGGTGACTTTCACACCAGAGCGGGCAGCGATCCATCCACCGAAGAGGTTCGTGACGATTCCGAAGAACTCATAAAACAGGAAAAGGAAAGCGATCGAAATGCTGCTATAACCGAGCTGGTAGAAGTGCAAGACGACCAGCATTCGGAGCGCGCCATCGGTAATCGTGAATCCCCAGTAGGCCCCGGTTACCAACGCATAGCTTCGAACGCTGTTCATGGGAAAGAGTGCATCATCACGCAGCGGACCGCTGAGGAAGTTGTGCGGCAACTTTGCGAGCCAGCTCGACCATTCTGTTCACATACCCCCACTCGTTGTCGTACCAGGCCAAAACTTTCACCTGGGTCCCGTCGATGACCATAGTGGAAAGTGCGTCGATGATCGCCGAGTGGGGATCATTCAGGAAATCGACTGACACCAACGGACGTTCCTCGTATCCGAGAATGCCGCGCAGACTGGTCTCGGCCGCTTGTTTCAAGAGCTGATTTACTTCGGCAACGTTCGTGCTCCGCTCGACCTCGAATACACAGTCGGTCAGCGAGGCGTTTAGTAACGGGACTCGCACGGCAATGCCATTCAGCTTGCCTTGAAGCTCCGGATAGATCAGTCCAATCGCGGTTGCCGAGCCGGTCGTAGTCGGAATCAGGGACATTAGAGCGGAGCGGGCGCGCCGTAGATCTTTGTGAGCGAGATCAACCATTGTCTGGGTGTTCGTCACGTCGTGCACAGTGGTAATCACACCGTGTCGAATGCCAATCCCCTCGTGAATCACCTTGACCACCGGGGCCAGGCAGTTCGTAGTGCAGGATGCTGATGTAAGAATGTGGTGTTCCTCGGGCGAGTAGATCCCGTCGTTGACACCCATGACAATATTCAAAGCACCCTGCTTGACGGGCGCGGCGACGATCACCTTGCGTACTCCGCGCTCGAAGAACGTCCGGAGTACGTCGGGCGTAAGGAACTTGCCAGAGCATTCGAGTACGATATCAATGCCGCTCGCTTCCCATGGCACCTGCTTTGGCGTCGCCTCAGCGGTGAAGGCGATTGCACGGCCACCTATGGTCAGGGAGTCTTGGCCGGCTTGGATGGGCTTCGACCAACGCCCGTGCACACTGTCGAACTCCAAAAGATGCGCCGCTGTCGCCGCTCCTCCCTTGACTTCATTGATATGGACGACGCCAATGTCTGTTAAATCCCAGGCTGCGCGGAAAGCGAGCCGGCCCATGCGTCCGAATCCGTTGATCCCGATGCGAACCATTGGATGCACTTAGTTACAGCACGTGGGACCGCAGCAAGCTGGTGCAGGCTTGACCGCACGAATAAACGCACTCATGAATTTGCCTTCAACAAGCGGCGCGATCGCGTCGACGTCGATGCCTTCTGCCGCAAGGAACGAACGTGCATCCTCAACGTTGTAGACGCGAGTCGGTTCGATTTCGATCTCGACAAATCCGGCGCGCCCAAGCTTCTCCGAGTATTCGGAGTCGCCTAGCGCTCCAGCGACACAACCGACCCAGAGTTCTATGTTCCGTCGGATCTCCGGAGGAACTTCCCCGCGAATCACGACATCCGATACGGCAAACCGGCCGCCCGGCTTCAGGACGCGATATGCCTCGGCGAGCACCCGGTCTTTGTCGCCCGACAAGTTGATTACGCAATTCGAGATGATCACATCCACAGAGCTGTCAGGAAGTGGAATGTTTTCGATTTCGCCTTTGAGGAGCTCTACGTTTTGTAATCCAGCCTGGCGCTGGTTCTCCCGCGCCAACGCCAACATTTCTTCGGTCATATCCAGCCCGTACGCTTTGCCTGTCGGCCCGACTCGCTTTGCCGACAGCAACACGTCGATGCCGCCGCCGGAGCCAAGATCGAGCACAGTTTCGCCCGCGTTCAAATTGGCCAGTGCTGATGGGTTGCCGCAGCCCAATGACGCTTTGACGGCGTCCGTAGGAAGGCTCGTGGTTTCGCTTGCGTCGTAGAGATTTGACGTTATCGGATCACAACCGTCGGTCGCCGGCCGGGTGCCACAGCAACTACCGCCTTCCGCTGCGACGCGCAGAGCGGCCCTCCCGTATTTCTCTCTCACAACGTCTTTGATTTCCATAGTCTCCTCTTGGTTCGGTGTATCGGCGCTATTGATTTTCGCTAACGAACTCGACCACCTTCTGTCGAATCTGATCCCGCACACGTCGAACTGCAATCGACCGCTCTGTGGACACGGGAACACGAGACGGGTCGTCGAGCGCCCACTTCAGCCGCGAGATTGCCCCTGGAAAGATCGGACAGGTTCTTTCGTGCTCGCGATCGCAAAGCGAGATGACATAGCTGAAACGCTGCCCCAGGAATCTGTCGACCTTTTTGGGGAATTGCGTAGACATATCGATTCCAAGCTCAAGCATTCCTTGGACAGCTTCGGGGTCGATAGGGGTTTCCTCTCCGCCAGCGCTTGTGATTTCGAAACGATCCCCCGCTAAGTCACGCAAAAACGCTTCCGCCATCTGCGTTCGACAGGAATTTCCCGTGCACAAAAACAGCACTTTGGGCTTGATCACGAGTCCACCTCACTTGCACAGGCGAATAATCGCCTCTGGTTCGATCGCTTTGTTGCGAGTGCAGCACTCGGCGTATAGAAACCCAAGCAATTCCTCCAGAGCTTCCGTGTTGGCTGTATACCGGAGGAAGGTGCTTTCGCGCTGAACCGTCACAAGATCCTCATTCTTGAGCTTCTCTAGGTGATGAGAGAGCGTTGAGTTCGGAATGCCCAGCTCCCCTTGGATCTCGCCCACGATTAGGCCATCTGGATGGGCTGACAGAAGCAGTTGCATGATGCGCAACCGAGGTTCGGTTCCCATCGCCGAGAACATATCGGCATACTTGGCCACTTCCTCGGCGCTTTTCTTCGGCTTTGGGCGCCGCATGTTTTCACTATACTAGAAATACCGAATCGCACAAGAGTAAAGTTAGGACCCCGGTGCAAGGAGAACGCTCGAAAGTCTTACTCGTTAACACCCATTATCGGAAGCTGTTTTTAAGCTTATTGGTCGTTCGGATTCAGCGTACCTGTGAGAATCGCGCGTGCGGCCTCGATCAGCTTTCCGTTCCCGCGGCCGAGAACAGCTCCAATCGAAGCCCACTCGAATACCAGCCGCTGCTCACCTAGCGGTGTATCGGGCTATCTCGTCCGCAGTAGGTAAAAGGTGATCAAAGCCCGTGAAAGCTGATTTGAGCACCGGGATGCCTTGGTAGCCCTGCCTGCCAAGAAACGCCTGAACCTCATCGAAAACGCCTGCGGGAGCCTGTGGAGAAACGGTCACCGTGTGAACCAACGCATTCACGTCGACAGCAAACGTCAGGCCATTCGGTGCATCGTGAGGATACGGATTCCGCGGGCTCAGTTCCATGTTCCAGGCGAGTGCTCGAACCTCCCTTTCGGGCGCATAATCCGGGCGCTTGGTCGTAATGAACCGAAGGATGTTAAATCCCTCGTGATACAAGCTGTATCGCACATGACCGACCATAGTACGAGCCGGCATCGCGTTCAACGCCGCTTTTAGAAATCCACAGTCAGATTTGACCGCCTCCCTGCGGGGCAAACTTCTCCCACATGTGAATCGATTCGTCGAGCGTCCAGCACGAAACAAAACTCGCTTGGCGGTCTTGTTTCAGGGTTTCCCAGGTGTTCTCAAATGTGGTACCCGGTCCCATTTGTGCGGCAACATGACGAACGTAGCCTTCCAGCGGCAGCCCTTCGTGCTCGTCATCAAACAGGTCGGCTCGGCAGAAGTAGAGACGTCCCGATTCAATAAATCGCGTGAACGTCTTCATCTTCATGAAGCGCCACACGGGCATCCCGTCGTTTAGCAATTCAAATCCAGCTTGCGGATAGTGTTCGAGTGGCATCAAACAGCCTGCACTGCGAAAGCTTCTCGGAGCTGGCTCCTTCGTACGTCGAACTCAGGCCTACATTTCGGATCCAAGCATTGAAGGAATTCATCCCAAACGACGCACAGCTCTTCAAAGATCGGTTTATTCGCGCTTCCGTCCCAGGAGTCCGTGTTGTCCACGCGACCGTAGCTCAGATGCATGAGCTGACGATTTATGTGGTCCTCCCATTTCTTCCACGCGTGAAGCTCAGGCCGAAACCCCTTGCCCACGAAATCCTTCGCTCTTGCATCGTGCTGCAACGGGTCCTTCATGGGACCGCGCTTGTTCTGAAAGAAATTGGCGAACTTACGGCACTCGACCAGGAACGCACGCTCCACGGCGTGATTCAGCGGGGACGGGCGATGCTCCGGCGTCGTGAAAATCTCGACGAGTTTCCCCCAGTCGTGAACAATGTGCTGGAGCATGTCGACCTTACGTTCATCTGTCGGCGTAATCGCCTCCTCCATATCTCCGATTCTACGAGCTTCGCCAGCCATTCGTCATCGCTTTGGGGGCGGACCTGGTAGAACGGTGTTCCTCCAGAGCTGTTCTGCGATCGATGCCAGCCCGCTCAGCGACGCTTCCGGTGCGCATCTTTCGGAATGGATTTGATCGCGTTTTCTTCGCGCTCAGGCCCTTTGCGTTTCAAGCGTTCGGCAAGATCC
>Ga0070731_10004047_pt1 | contig 12833 bp, 12 predicted proteins | sample Coa_R1_2_FD_66448 | JGI IMG/M metagenome (GOLD analysis project Ga0070731, IMG submission 66448) | Surface soil microbial communities from Centralia Pennsylvania, which are recovering from an underground coalmine fire - Coalmine... | ecosystem: Environmental > Terrestrial > Soil > Unclassified ... | reverse complement strand
AGATGCGACAACATCGAAGACGCGGGCTTCGTCATCGATGGATCCCTGTTCGTGGCCCACACGCGAGGCTAGGTCGCCAAGCACAAAACGCCCTTCGAGCGAAAACGGTCGGATGTCAAATGCGCAGACTTCTCGGCCCGACTCTGCGAGCGCCCGGCAGACGTAGCTTCCGACGAAGCCGGCACCTCCCGTGACAAGCGTTCTTGCTCGCGTTGTCTTCCTGCGGCGCCCGGGGGGCGTCACATCAGCGATCGCAGGGCTGAATCCTTCCTGGCTCATCCGGTTCTCCTTCGATCGTCGAGGGGCGGCGCATCTGGCGTTGCCAGATCGGTTCGACGGCTGGCTAGCGTGGCCGCTCACGCTTCAGTCCGACGAGGCTGCTCAAGCCCACTCGGGTTTAGAGCAACGCGCGCGAGCCCGCGATCTCTTCTCGCCTCGGCCATTGCACGTGAGGTCTTGTCGGTGTCGAGCCAGGCTCGAAGGTCGCTGATCGCGTCCGCCGTTGAGAGCTCGGGAAGCAGGTTCTCGGCTGCCCGCTCCCACGTTTCGGCGCCGCCGAGGCATATAGCGTCGAAGCAAGCCCATGTTCCTCCAGCGTCTTGCGAGGCCGTTGGTGAGGAATTTCGTCGATTGCGCTCGGAGGCACGAAGCCAGATTCGACGAGCCGCAGCGCCCCGCGCAAAACAGCCATCTGAAGTCTGTTCCAGGCCGAGACGGACGCATCGGCGCAGCGATCGGGCGTTCGCCCAGCTGCCGGAGTATGGATTCAACAGTCTGCACGGCCGCTTCATCGGTTTCCTTCCCAGGGACCACCTCAACCAGCGGCAGAAGCGGCGGGTTCCAGTCGTGCTGCCCAACATGCGTTCGGGGGCACCCCCGGACTGGCCGATTGCGGTCACCGACAGCGAACGATGTGTTTGTCGCGAGAATCGACGCCGGGTAGAGTTTCGCTGCCTCGCGAAGGTCTTGACTTTCTGCGGAAGATCTTCTGGCTGCGACTCAATGGTCAATTCGTGGGCTGAGTCTGCCTCGCTGAAGGCAACGCTGGTCCGGACGCGCGTTCTTGCTTCTTCACTCGAGTCGCCGCGGAACAGACCGAGTTCCTCCGCCGAGCCAAACGTCTCTTCTGTTCGTTGCCTTGCAGCGTCTGCGTTTCTTGAGAACACGGTTACGTCGTGGCCAGCGAGCGCGTCGTCGCACGGGTTCTGGGCTCCCATCGTCCCCGCGCCAAGAATGAGCATCCTCATCTGCGGTAGTACAGGTAGACCAGTTTCCAGCTTTCGTCCAAACCGATATGATGGCCTACCAGATTCCAGATCGCAAGAGTCAGGACTCCCCCGGCAAGGAGGACGAGCGTCAATGCATCTCGACGACGAAGATCCGTGGGTCCGGCGCGGCTACGGGCAGAGTCGAATCGAGCCTGGAGAGCGGCCGGCGGTCCTCGTAATCGACTTCCAGCGTGGCTTGATCGATGCAGACGCGCCGTTCGGCGGCAGCCCGCTAATCGAACGGGCCGTTGAAAACACTGTCCCGCTGCTTGAGACCGCCCGCGACCAAGGTGTCCCCGTCTTCCACACCGTGCTGGGATGGGAAAACGACCGCGATCTCGCCCTCTGGACGATCAAGATTCCCCGCTTGATCGAAATAACCCCGGACTCGCGGTGGGCCGATGTCGATCAGCGACTCTGGGATGAGAGAGACATGCTCCTGCCGAAGAAGTGGCCGTCGATGTTCAACGGAACGCCCCTTCATTCGATTCTGACCTCACTGCAGCGAGACACGGTGATCATCACCGGCTGCACAACATCGGGGTGCGTGCGCGCAACGACCGTGGACGCGTTTTCAAGCGGCTTCAGAACCATCGTCCCCGAGAACTGCGTCGGCGACATGGCTCGTGAGGCCCACGACTCCAATCTCCGCGACGTGCATCGGCGTTACGCCGAAGTGACCGATTCAGCCGATGTGTCGACCTATCTCAGAAGCCTTCCACAGTCCCGAATTGTGGTGTCCTGAGCGCGAAGTGACTGATCCAGCCGCCGACGAGATGTTTCCGCGAGTCATTCGCGAGCCGCGCCTGTCCGACAAAGTTGCCGAGCTTCTTCTGGAGACAATCGTCAACCGGCGGCTGCAACCGGGAGACCGACTTCCGTCGGAGCGCGAACTAGGTGAGCAGTTCGGTGTTTCACGGACTGTGATTCGCGAGGCTGTGCGTGCGCTCGCAGCGAAGGGTGTTATCGACGTGCGCACCGGCAGCGGTCTTCGCGTGGCGGCAGTCGAAGCCTCGACTGTCAGCGAGTCTTTGGGGCTGTACCTCCGCGCAGGAACGGTCCTATACGACAAGGTGCACGAAGTTCGCACGCTGCTGGAAGTTGAGTTCGCGCGACGCGCTGCCGAGCGGGCAACCGATGATGCGATCGAACGGCTGCGCCAGAACTGCGATGAGCTAGCAGGGGTATTGGAATCCGGGTCTGAGACGTCTGAACTCGATGTTGAGCGCGCCTCGCGGCTTGATCTGGAGTTCCACCGCGAGATCGCTGCGGCTACCGAAAACGAGCTCTACCTCGTCCTTCTCGACTCGATCGGAGAAGGACTCCTCGAGGTGCGCCGGGAAAACCTGCGAAGAGGTTCGGGCGCGGACACGATCCGCTCCCACCGCGAGATCTACGAAAGCATTGCAGCGCACGATGCCGCCGCAGCAGCCGTGGCGATGGCGGAACACCTCGGTCAGGTTCAGGAGACGCATCGCCAGAGACGCGATGCCTCCGGAAGCGCAACAGTCCATGAGCGCAATTAGACGCCTCGACCATGTCGCGATCGCGGTTCGAGACACCGACGCAGCCCTTAAGACATTTGAGGAGATTCTCAGACTTCCGATTCTGCACTCCGAGGTGTTGGAAGACCTGCGGGTCAGACTCACGTACCTCGATGTCGGCAACGCCTTGATTCAACTGGTTCAACCGCTCGAGTCCGATCTAGAGCTTTCGCGGTGGCTTGACGAACACGGCGAAGGCATCCATCACATCTGCTTCGGCGTCGATGACCCTCTTTCTGCAGCAGCCGCAATGGCGCCCGCGGGTTCGCCGGCACCGGTGTTAGCTAGCGGGCGCGGCCGCATATCGACCTTGGTGCCAGGCGAACTGCGTCACGGAGTTCGATTTGAATGCACGGAGTTCCGGCCGGACGAGGATATCGCGACGCTCGTCGTGACGTAGTGGCAGACGTCGCCGCTCACCAGCACTTTCGCGATCGCCTTCGTCGGCGCGAACCTCTGCTCGGCTGCTTTGGCGTTGAGCTGGCGTCTCCCGCGGTTCCGCACGCGCTTGCCCAGGCGGGCTTCGACGCCCTCATTGTTGACACGGAGCACTCGGCGTTCAGTCTCGATCAGGTTCTCGGGCTCGTCACCGCCTGCCAGGCGGCCGGCCTGGCGGCACTGGTTCGTGTCACTGACTTGAGCCGGTCGAGTGTTACTCGCGCAGCCGATATGTGGCCCGACGCGCTGATGTTCCCAGGGATCGAATCCGAGTCGCAGGCGCGAGCTGCTGTCGAGCTAGCCCGATACGCACCGCTCGGCCGGCGCGGCGTATGCCCGATGCTCCGCTACGGGCCTTTGAGAAATCCCTACGAAGCGCTGAACGACCGTCTCGGGCTCGTCCTGCAGGTCGAAGGCGAAGCCGCGGTCAAGGAGGCGGCCAAGATCGCGGGCGTTCCAGGTGTTGATTGCGTCTTCATCGGTGTGTACGACCTCGCACAGTCACTCGGGATTCCGGGACTGATTGAAGACTCCAGCGTTTTGGAGGCCGGCAGACAAGTCCTCGCCGAGCTCCCTACCGGAGTAGCTCTCGGCGTGTACGTCTCGAGCGCAACGATGGCGCAGACCTGGAAAGCGGTAGGGGCGACATTTCTCGCGTATGCAACCGACGCGCTTCTCCTTCTCGCCGGCTGCCAAGCCGCCGCTCAGGCGGCGCGAACAGGCTAGATGCCTCAAGGCCCCAGTCGCTTAGCGACTCGTAACCGCGCCCATTGCATAGCGCGGCGTAGGAGCTGTCCAAGCTGAGGGACGTTGACGGGAGTTCTCGCGCCATCAGCCCGACATTGACCTCGTTGCGGTCAAGGTTGATCGTGATCGGGTAGGTCGCGGACCGCAGCCAGCAGGCCGCCTCTGAGTGCCTCGTGGGCGACATGGCAAACGGTGAATCCGTGCGTTGCACCGAGCACCGTCCGTCCGTTACGAGCGCGACCGATTCTCGCTAAGCCTGCTCGACAATCGCACCGGTGATCTGCGCCATTTCGGGCATTCCCGGTCCTCCGGCCGGCCCTTCGTTGTGAAACCACGTCGTCTCCGGAAGTGATGCGACCTTTAAGAACTGCGTCGATGCACGAGTGCTCGTCGTCGAACACGCGCGCTGCCGGCTGTGATTTGTCCGACCAACGGTCAGCTTGACGGTGCAACCTTCCCGTGCCAGATTGCCGCGCAGCACACACAAGCTTCCGTCGCATTGAGTGGCTCTTCGATCTGAGGTCGACCCCCCATCGGCGATTGCGATGGTGTTGAACTCGATCGGAGTACTGCCCGCATCATGAATGCCGCGGATGACATCGAGCCCCAGTTGCTTGTGATTGAGATTGCACGGCATCGCTTCGATCCAGGGTGTACCCACGCCGATCAACGGATGTGACAAGTCGTTGTCGTCGTAGCCTGCCCTGTTTCAGCATCGCGCGCGCCGCTGCCCTTGTCGGGCGGGCCGTCAGGATGTGGCCGCGTCGCTTAGCCGCGTTAGGCGGCTGCGTGTATGGATCTGTGACGGCGATCGAGATTGTTACCTCCTCCTTTGTTTCCGGCTGGGCTCATGACCGGCTTTGAGCGAGTGCGACGGCGATGTCGATGAGCATGTCTTCCTGGCCACCGACATATCGACGGCGCCCAGCCTCCATTAGGATGTCGTAGGCGGAGACGCCGTAGCGCTCGGCGACACGCTCTGCATGCAAGAGGAAGCTCGAGTAGGCGCCAGCGTACCCCAGGGTGATGGAGCTCCGGTCCGGGAACGGCTGACGCGTCACGTAGGGGGCGACGATCTCCTCGGCTGCGGCAAGGATCGCCGCGACGTTGATCCCGGTCTCGATGCCGACACGATCGAAGACGGCTGCGAGAATCTCGGTCGGAGCGTTCCCGGCTCCAGCCCCAAGCCCGCGCGTCGATCCGTCGATTTGCCTGGCGCCGGCCTTGTGCGCGAGCAACGAATTGGCGACGCCGAGGGAGAGGTTCTGGTGCCCGTGGTAGCCCACCTCTGCGTCCTCTGCGAGTTCTTGGACAAGCGCGTGTACTCGCTCCTCGGCCTCCGGCGGCAGAAGTGCTCCGGCGGAGTCGACGACGTAGACGCACTCCGCCCCGGCGGCGGCCATTATCCGGGCCTGACTCGCCAGCGTGTTCGGATCGACCATGTGGCTCAGCATCAGGAAGCCGACGGTCTCCAGTCCGAGTTCGCGCGCCACCCCGAAATGCTGAATCGCGATGTCAGCCTCGGTGCAGTGCGTCGCGATTCGTATTACCTCAGCGCCGGCAGCAGCCGCTGCGCGCATGTCCCTTGCCGTTCCTACCCCCGGCAGCAAGAGACAAGCGATCTTTGCTGTTCTTGCGGTTTCGGCGGCGGCTTCGATCAGGCGCAGTTCGTCGACCAGCGAGAACCCGTAGTTGAACGACGCGCCGGCGAGGCCGTCGCCGTGAGCGACTTCAACGACGGGTACGCCGGCAGCATCGAGTGCGGCGACCGTTAGCCGCACTTGCTCTTCGGAGAACTGATGTCGCATCGCGTGGCTTCCGTCACGCAACGTTGTATCGGTGATGCGAACTACGCTCATGGCTGCATCGCCAGGCGAGTGTTCGCCAACTGTTCGCCGACCCGGGCAGCTGCTGCGGTCATGATGTCGAGATTGCCTGCATAAGGCGGCAGGAAGTCCCCGCGCCCTTCGATCTCCAGGAAGACGGCAACGCGGCCATTGTCGCTCCACTCTGGGCGCGGTGGATCGAATTGGGGTTCGGCGGTGAGCCTGTAGCCCGGGACGTAAGCGGCGACCGCCGCCACCATCGCCTGAATCGAGTCTGCGATCGACTCCCAGTCGGCGTTGTTCGGGATCGCGCAGAAGACGGTGTCGCGCATGATGAGCGGAGGATCGGCAGGGTTCAAGATGATGATTGCCTTGCCGCGTGCGGCGCCGCCCACCCGTTCGAGCCCTCGCGCAGTCGTCTCGGTGAACTCATCGATGTTCGCTCGGGTACCTGGCCCGGCGGAGCGTGATGCAATCGACGCGATGATCTCGGCGTACGGAACCGAGCACACGCGGGTGACAGCCGCCACGATCGGGATCGTGGCCTGCCCGCCACAGGTCACCATGTTGAGACTTGCAGCCTGCATATGGCTGTTCAGATTCACAACAGGAACGACAAAGGGACCGAGAGCTGCCGGTGTGAGGTCCACTACCTGAATTTGCTTCGCGCTCAAGAGGTTCGCGTGCGCGATGTGTGCATGGGCTGAGGTCGCGTCGAAGACAAGCTCAGGGAGCTCGTCCCGGGCGAGCAGCCACTCCACTCCACCAGCGCTTGCCTCGACGCCCAATTCCGTGGCGCGCCGAAGCCCTTCTGAAGCTGGGTCGATGCCGACGAAATAGCGCAGCTCAATCCGATCGCTGCGCAGGAGCTTCATCAGCAAGTCAGTGCCGATGTTCCCCGACCCAATAATCCCCGCGAGGACTCTTGATTGCCTAGACATCTCGCCCGTTCTCCCGTCCTCTTGCCGACGAAACATCGTCGGCGGGAGGCTCATACTGTCGCAAACCACAAGTAAAGGCGCCGCGCAGCCACTCGTGCAGATCTCTGTGTTGCCGCCGCGAAATCGCAGCTTCAGGGAACGAGGCGTCTGAGCCGTGGAAGGTACCGGGATAGAGCCTGACGTCAACGTTGATCCCGTGTCGGCGAAGCCGCCTCGCGAATTCTGTCGCCTCGTCTCGTAACGGATCGAACTCCGCCACGGCGATACAGGTTGGAGGAAGCGAGTGGAGTTGCTCGCTTCGAGCAGGCACCGCGTAGCGACCGTCGTGTTCCCGGTCCCAGCCCAGGTAGTAAGCCCAGGTCAGCTCGGCGCTCCGACGGTTCCACACTGGCGTGTCCACGAAGGCGATCATCGAGCGTGTGCGAAGCCGATCATCCAGAACCGGTTGATTGAGGACCTGGATGCATGCCGGCTGCTGGCCCTCGTCGCGCGCACGAAGGCTCACACCGACCGCAAGACATGCGCCGGCGCTCTTTCCGACCAAACCAATTCGTTCTCCGTCCACGCCGAGTGAGTGACTGTTCTGCACAAGCCAGGTGAAGGCCCCAAAGCAATCATGCAGAGCAGCCGGAAATGGATGCTCAGGAGCGAGCCTGTAATCGACGAGAAAGACGTCGCAACCGATGTCGCGCACGAGCGAAGCAGAGAAGAGCTCGTCGAATGCCGTCGCACCAAATACGAAGCCCCCGCCATGAAAGAAGAGAACCGCAGGCAGCGGAACGCGACGCTCTCGTGAACAGAAGCGCTTGACCTGAACAGAGGTTCCGTCCGTTCGCGGCAGGGAGATCGCTTCAGTCGCCAGCTTGAGCTCGTGTGCGCTTTGAGGACGACCGCGCGCGTACTCACGCAGCAGCCGCCGGGCGCTCGAAATGTCCTCGAGCGGAAGGCGGACTGCCTGGTTGAGTCCCGCTCCCAGCTCGGGGTCGAAGTCGTACGACGCGCTCACGTTGCGAATGCACTCGACAACATCGCCCTATTCTTAGCGTATGGCATACCATATGCTAGATCAACGCCAGGAGAGCGGAGCATGATCTTCGGCTGACTCATGGAGAAACTGTCGCGTTACCAGCGCTGGTACGGCCGCGACGATCCGCCCGCACGGTTGCGCGAGCTGCGGGCTGGGCCGGTCGAGCTCCTGCTCGAGGGCATCGATCTCCGCTACGTACGCGTCGGCGAGCTGGAGCTCGCCCGTCGCGTCCACGTGGCGGTGCGCGACTCGTCGTGGGCGACCGTGCCGGCTCAGGTCACCGGGTTGCGGATCGAAGCGGAGGAAGCGTCATTCAGTGTGGTCTTCCGCGCAACTCATGTGCTCGGCGATCTGAGCTTCTCGTGGCAGGGCACTATCGCCGGCCTCGGGGACGGCGTAGTCGAGTACACGATGGACGGCACGGCCGATGCGCCGTTCGATTACAACCGGATCGGGTTTTGTGTACTTCACCCCCGTGAGGTGGCGGGGTGCGCGTTCCGTCTCTCTGGTCAGGGCCGCGATCTCGGGGGCTACCTGCCAGACCGCATTGGGCAGCAGCGCTTCGAGAACGGGCGATTTCACCCTCTCCTTCCTGCGTACGACCGGCTTCAGATCGTGGCTGCCGATGGCGCGGTGATGAAGTTCATATTCGAGGGCGACCTGTTTGAGATGGAAGATCAGCGCAACTGGACCGACGCCTCGTTCAAGACATACTCGACGCCGCTCGAACGCGGCTGGCCGCACCATGCAGACGTCGGCGCGGTGATCCGGCAAGTCGTTCGGATAGCTCCACCCGGCGCCAAAAAGCCGCAGTCTCGGGCAGCGCGGGCGGGCAGCGCAGCAGAGATCGAAACCGGTCTCGGGCAGGGACTGGCGTTCCCAGAGATCGGAGTCGGAATGGCTTCGGACGTCGGACCGCCCGGCGAACGGGAAACCGGCCTATTGCGAGCAGCCGGGCTGTCGCATCTCCGCGTCGATTTGCACTTGAACAGCAACTGGCGCAGCCCGCTCCAAGCTGGCGTGGAGACGGCGCGAAGGCTTAATGCTCCGTGCGAGCTTGCCGTTTTCATCGACCGCGGCCAACTGTCCCGACTCGATGTGCTCGCTGGCGCGCTGGCCGCAGCACACGTGCGAGTTAGTCGCGTTTTCGTCTTCGAGACAAGCCGTGATGTCAGCGATTCGACGGTCCTCGTGGGCGTACGCGATCGGCTTCGCTCTTGCTGTCCCGAAGCAGCGTTCGCCGTCGGCACGAATCTTACCTTCGCAGAGCTCAACCGTGAACGTCCGTCGCTTACCGAGGCCGACCTAGTCGTCTATCCAATCTGCGCAACGATCCATGCTGACGACGACACCTCGGTGCGCGAGACGCCTGCCGCCCAGGGTGACACGGTTCAATCCGCTCTTGCCTTCGCCGGCGGGAAACCCGTCGCAGTGAGTCCGGTCACGTTGCGGCCGCGCCTCTGGCCGCACGGACACCTTGAGGGCTACGCCGGATTGCCTTTCCAAGTTGATCCACGCCAATGTTCGTTGTTCGGTGCGGCGTGGACTGTCGCGAGCATCAAGTACCTAGCGGAGGCTGGCGCGGCGACCGTCACATACTTTGAGACGCTCGGATGGCGCGGCCTGCTCGAGCCAGCGGGCGGCGCGGCACGCCCGTCAGCCTTTCCCTCCTGGCCCGGCCAGGTCTTCCCGCTCTACCACGTCCTCGCCGATGTGGGTGAGTGGCGCCGAACGTCAGCCCGGCTTGTACCCGCGCGCTCTTCGAACCCGCTCACACTTGTTGCTCTCGCCGCGGACGCTGAAGACGGCCTGCAGATGTTGATTGCGAATCTTGAGCCGCGCAGGCAGACAGCTCGCATCAGAGGTATCTCGGGCAGCACCGCCGACGTGCGCATCCTGGACGAGGATTCGTTTCAGCATGCGAGTAGGGAACCGGAGTCATTCCGCGTGACGGGGGAGACCGTCGCGACGAACGACTCAGTGCTTGAACTGCAGTTGGCACCGTATGCGGTTGCGCGTGTAAGGACCGGGCGTTAGCTGACTTCGGCACGCACAGCGATCGACTGGAGCAGTGATCGGTCAAGCTCATCGACCGATGAGGCCCCGACTAATGCCATCGTGCGCTTTAGATCGGCGGCGAGGAGGCCGAGGACATGATCGACGCCCCGTTCGCCGGCCGCCCCGAGCCCGTACAGATACGCGCGACCGCTCATACAAGCACGCGCGCCAAGCGCAACGGCCTTGACGATGTCGCTGCCGCGCCGGACTCCCCCGTCACAAATCACTTCCACACGATCGCCGACGGCATCGACGACGGGGGCAATCAACGCGAGTGGCGCCGGCGCGCCGTCCAGTTGCCGTCCGCCGTGGTTCGAGAGGGCGACCGCCTCGACGCCCGCGTCCGCGGCGATCATCGCGTCTTCAACCGTCTGGATGCCCTTGACGACGAGCGCCCGCGGCCAGATCGACCGTAACCACTCAACGTCCTGCCAGCTCAGGCTCGAGTCGAACTGCCGCATCGTGTACTCAGCAAGCGCGATCGGATTGCTGCCGTCACCGACGGACGAGCCGATCACATTCTCGAATCGAATCGGCTCGGACGCCAGAAACGCCCAAGTCCACGAAGGGTGGACGAGCCCTCCGAGCAGCGTGTCGATCCCCAAACTCGGCGGAATCGAAAAGCCGCGGCGGATATCTCGCTCACGCCGCCCGAGCACCGGCGTGTCGACGGTGAGAACAATGGCTTCGTAGGACGCAGCTTCGGCCCGCTCGACCATCTGCTGAACCAGCCCTCGATCCCGCCAGACGTAGACCTGGAACCAGAGCCGCCCGGTTGACGTCCCCGCCACCTGCTCGATCGACCGCGTACCGAGGGTTGACAGCGCATAAGGCACGCCCGCGGCAGCGGCGGCCCGTGCGACTGCCAGCTCACCGTCGGGGTGCACAATCCTGGTGAAGCCGGTCGGTGCGAGCACGAGTGGGATCGACAGCGGCCGCCCGAGCAGGGTGGTCGACGCGTTGACCGCGTGAACGCCGGCAAGCACCCGTGGCCTGAACCCAATCGCTGCAAACGCCTCACTGTTGGCCCGCAGGGACCGCTCGTCTTCGGCACCGCCGTCGACGTAATCAAAGACGCCGCCCGGGAGTCGCCTGCGCGCGATTCGCCGAAGATCAGCCACCGATGCTGCTGACCTAAGTACGCGGTCTGAACGGTTTAGTTCGAGCCGGCGAAGCCGTGCCACCGACCGGAACGCGCGAAGCGGACGCAACATCATGACCAACTACTCGGCGCCGAGCGCTACCTGCTCCCGCGCGCCGTCCGCCGGGATTGCAAGGCCGGTTTCCAACTCAAAGAAATGCAGGCGCTTGACCGGCAGCGACAAGCGGATCGCGTCGTCGATCCGTATCGACGACCCGGCATCGAACCGACAGATGATCATCGTTCGGTTCTCCGCCTGCTCGTCTCGGAGCTCGTCAACTGTTGAAGCGTCGACATCAGCTGCAACCTCGATCAACTCTTCTGTGACGACGGGAGCAGCGTCGACCCGGACATGGACGAGCAAGTCCGAACCGAGAAGCTCCGTCACCACAACGAGCCCTGGCAGCGCTCCCCCAGCATCAACCGGTTGGTGCAACACGTGCTCCGGCCGGATGCCGACGCAAATCTCCCGGCCAATGAACTTCCCGAGTGCCTTCCGCAGTGCGCCAGGCGCGTCGGCAAACATGACGCGGCTATCACCGATCGCGAGCTCAAGCCTGTCCGTGGCCAGGACGGTCGCCCGGAGGAGGTTCATCGGAGGACTGCCGATGAACGTCGCGACGAAGAGGTTCGCAGGCGCCTCATAGATGCTCTGCGGCACATCCACTTGCTGCAGAATACCCCGCCGCATCACCGCGACCCTGTCACCCATCGTCATCGCCTCAACCTGATCGTGGGTGACATAGATGGTGGTCGCCTTGATCTCTCGTTGGATGCGCGCGATCTCGGATCGCATTTGGACGCGAAGCTTGGCGTCCAAGTTGGACAGCGGCTCGTCCATAAGCAACACCTGCGGGTTGCGGATGATCGCACGGCCCATCGCGACACGCTGCCGTTGCCCTCCCGACAGAACTCGCGGCCTGCGGCCGAGGAGGTCGGTCAGCCGAAGCACGCGGGCGATTTCCTCCACACGGGCGATCCGCTCCGCCTTGGCAACCTTGCGCATCCGCAGACCGAAGCCGATGTTGTCAGCCACCGTGAAGTGCGGATAGAGCGCGTAATTCTGGAAGACCATCGCGATGTCTCGCTCTTGCGGGATGACGTCATTGATGACTCTGTCGGCGATCTTGATCACACCGCGGCTGATCTCCTCGAGACCGGCGACCATCCGGAGTACGGTTGTCTTACCGCAGCCCGAGGGTCCGACGAGCACCATGAACTCGCCGTCGTTAATCGCGAGGTCGAGCGACTCTACTGCCGTCGTCCCGTCCGGGTAAACCTTGGCGACCGACTCCAGCGTCACGTTCGCCACAGCGCCCCCTCTTGCATGCCCACGCGCGCTCTGCCGGCCACGACATGATCCCGTTGCCTGGCCAGGCGAGCGTTCACCACCCGGCTGCGACGGGATTAGTCAACTCGCCGATCCGATCGACGGCGACAGTCACTACGTCTCCGGGCCTGAGGTACGGCGGAGGGTCACGGAAAACGGCGACCCCTGCGGGGGTTCCCGTGCTTACGACGTCGCCGGGCTCGAGGGTGATCAAGGCCGTGATGAACTCCAACATCCGCCCGGGCGAAAACAGCATCTCCGATGTTGGCGCGTCTTGCATGGTCGTCCCGTTGACCGTGGTCGAGACGCGCATCTCGGACCAGTCGCCGATCTCGTCGCTCGTCACGATTTCGGGGCCGAGCGGCGCAAACGTATCCGGGCATTTCCCCATCGTCAGTTGGCCGCCGCTCAGCTGGACGTCCCGTGCCGACACGTCGTTCAAGATCGTCCAGCCGAAAACCGAGTCGAGCGCTGAATGCGCGGACAGGCGTTTCGCGCGCCGTCCGATCACCA